>ENA-UOUZ01000313-UOUZ01000313.1-mixed-culture-metagenome-genome-assembly--contig:-NODE-313-length-33558-cov-108.995971_pt1 | contig 33558 bp, 23 predicted proteins | sample MGYA00238154_ERZ761575 | MGnify/ENA primary metagenome ERZ761575 (study PRJEB28896, sample SAMN07631632) | mixed culture metagenome | isolation source: Freshwater growth medium | place: USA...
ACCCGAGTGTGTGTTGTGTGAACGCCTGGTACGGCGCGCGGAGCGCGGCGTGATTCCTGTTTCACGTCAAGTTCACGAGTGCGTGGACGCCTTCGGCCGCCTCCTCGTCGGAGTGGTCCTCTGCGATGCCGCGTCGCCAAGTAATCCGCACATGCTCCGCCTGCGGCGGCTGCCTTCTTGCCGAGGACTTCGTCGGCCGTGCCGTTGGTCTCATGGACCGCGCACTCGCGTTTCACACCAGCATGGCGTGCTCGAGCGAGTCGCACGCCATCCAAGCGATCGCCGAGCAGCTCAAAGCGGTAGTGGATGAGGTAGACGGTGGCACGAAGCGGAATTTGCATGCACTCCCATGGCCTGACGAACAGCATCCACTTAGTTTCTGCGCGAGGCACGGGCTCAATGACCTCGGCCTCAGGCTTCTCTCCAGCGGCCTTGTGGAGCGCGATCAATTGGAATGCACACATCTCGGTGGCCTCTCGCCCGTGCACCGAGCCGCGAGCAGCGACCGCAGCTTACCCTTGTTAGAGGCGCTGCTCCATGCAGGCGCGAGCCCGCGTGCACGAAGCCAGGACGGCACCACAAAGGCCGACGCGGGCGGGCGTACGCCTCTTCATGTGGCGGCTCAACACGGCGCTTGTCTAGCGGTGCGCCGGCTGCTTGTGGCGTGCCCGGTGGTCGCAGCGGTCGCCGACTGGGACGGCTGCTACCCGGCCCAAGCGGCCTGGATTCGAGGGCACGCAGCACTTGCGCTCGAGCTCGCGCAGGCCGCCGAGGCGGTGGCCGACGCCGCTGAAGAGGAGGCGCGGGCTGTCGACCCGTCACGTACCGACGCTGAGCGAGAAGAAGACGCTGAACAGCTGCGGGCCATGGTGCGCGCCGTGCGTGCGGCGGGCGGCGTGTGCGAGCCACGCGAGGCGGCCGTGCAGCGCTCGCTGCTCGAGATGACGTACGTGGAGCGGGAGCGGGAGCGTCTCACTCTCGCGGGGCGGCGGCGGCTGCAGGCCGTTCATCTGGTGCGAGGGCTCTTCACACCATCCGAGTGTGAATGGCTGCTCGGGCAGCTGCAGCAGGCGGCTGCATACTATGGGTGGCAGCACGCGCGCCATAAGCACTACGCGACCGAGGACGTGCCGGTGTGGCGTGCTCCCGCGGCGGCATCATTTGTCTTCGAACGGATGGCTTCCGTTTTGGGGCCGACGATGAGCTCGTGCTTTGGAGTGCCCGACACGGCGCTCCGGTTGCATGAGTGCTTCGGCGTGCGATACGAGCCGGCCGGCCAGCCGGCACTCGCCATGCACCGCGACGGCACCATGTTCTCCTTCAATGTCACACTAAACGACGCGAGCTCCTTTGCAGGTGGCGGCACATGCTTCAATACGCCCACGCAGCTCTGCACCTGGCCCAGTGCCGAGGCAGCAAGGAGGCAGCAAGAGGTCGGGGTTGACGCGATGTCGGCGGCAGAGACTACGGTGACGACGCTCGTGCGCGGTGGTCAGGGCGACTGCTTGCTGCACTGCGGTCAGCTGCTGCACGGGGGCTGCACTGTGAGCGAGGGCGTTCGTTTCATCTTAGTGGGCTTCGTTGCGGAGTGGTGGCAGGCGGATTAGCCGCGCTGTTAACGCTCCAGTTCAGATGTGAACCTACCCCCTCCTTTGAATCAATTTCTACCTTATGTAAGGCGTCATGCCGGGCGCCGAAAACGGTTTCAATTTGTACTGTAGAAACAAACCACTCCCCGCGCCCGCGCGCGCGGACTGCGCGACGATAGTCCTCTCGTGCTTTTCTTGTACTACAAGTTGGACTGATCGTGCGCCCTGCGGCGACTCTTGGCCTGTCGCTCAGGCCGCGTTTCAACTGGCAACATGGCGGTCAAGAAGCAGAAGCGAACGGGACGGCGCATCCCACCTTCGGTAGACATGTTGGCCGCATGCGAATCCACAGGCGTGAAGGGGCTGGCGGTTGCGTTGCTCGGCATTTTTGATACAGACGGCAGCGCACAGCTCTCACGCGGGGAGTTCACTGTAAATGCGGGTGCACTTGGGTACGAGGCAAGCGATTCTGCGTGGGCCTCGCTTCGCTCACGCTTCGGGCTCACGCGACCCAATGCGCCCCAGGAGCGACTAGGCTCACCCAGGTCGGACTCTGATGAGCATCTCGACCTGGGCCTGATCGCGGACCACTTCAAGTCCAAATACGACCCTATTCTTGAAGGCATTTTGCGCCAGATGATGGGTGGAATGGTCTACCTCTCTGCGCGCGTGACCAGCCTCGAGGAGGTGCTGGACCAGGTGCACGGCGCATCCTTGCGCGACCGCGAGCGTAAGTTGGAGGCAGTGGTGCGACGCTGGCACCATGGCATCCTTTCCGTCGCCTTTGATGGATGGTGCAAGGTAGTCAAGGGACAACGCGAGCTTCTCAATCGCACCGCGCGGCACTTGTTAAACGCGCAGCTGTCCATGGTGTGGAAGAGGTGGCGCGAGGTGGTGGCGGAAGCGCAGGAGCAAAGGCAGATTGTGGCCAAGGCGCTGGGACGCATGCGCAATCGCGTGGTAGCGCGCTCATTCGATGCATGGAAATCCGTGTGGGAGGACGTGAGAAGACAGTGGGAAGTCGCCGCTCGTGCTGTACAGCGCATGCGCAATCGCCATTCCGCCATCGCCTTCGAGACCTGGCGCGACGCGGTCGAGACTGCAAAGGCGCACCGCGCAGCTGTGTTGAAGGTTCTCGTCCGCATGCGCAATCGACTGCTTCACGTGGCCTTCGAGGGATGGCATCATGCCACGCAGGCAGCAAAGTGGCAGCGTGAGCAGATGGCGCGAGTCACGGCCCGTCTTCGCAATCTCGCCGTGGTTTTGTCTTTCGAGGCTTGGCGTGACGACGTGCAGGCAACCGTCAACTCGCGCCGAGAGGTGCTGCGCAGGGTAGGCAACAGAATGGTCAACCGCACACTTACCCTCGCGTTTGAGCGATGGAAGGGCCAGGTGGTTGAGCAGAAACAGCAGATCGCGCGCGCGAAGCAGCATGCCGCTCGAATGATCAACGGCCTGCTCGGGAAATGCTTCGACGCATGGACTGCCTTTGAAAAGGAACTCAAGCGCATCAAACGTCGCGCCACTTACGCCATCGGCCCAGGTCGCATCCTTTTCATCACGTACTCCACCTGGGCAGCGCACGTACGGGAGGTGCGTCAACTCGGTCTCATCGATTCGCGGCTTGCGGCGAACATCGAGGCGTACCTCGACGCCAAAGGACTAGCGCTCGATGTGATCACCAAGGAAGTCGTCTTCCTCGAGCGAAAGGTGGCGAGGCTACCCATCGATCTGGACGAGCGGATGGCAGAGGCACGATTGCTAGAGGAGCGCATGCTGGAGCAATTCAAATTGGAGGCAGAGCGTTCTCGAAAGCTTGAGGAGGATCGGCTGAAGCGCGAGGCTGAGCGCCAGAATGAGCAGCGCGTGAAGCAGGTGATCAAACGCATGCTGTTCCGGGCGTTGTGGACCTGCTTCGAGGCCTGGGTGCTAGCTGTTAAGGAGGCCAATGCAAAGCTGCAGCTCGCGGAAAGCTCGCGACGGAATGTCAGCCTGTCAAAGGGCTGGCGCCGTTGGAAGAAAGTGTGGGAGGTACTGCACGAGCCCAACCTCAAGAAGAAGCTCGAGACCAAGGCGAGGCGAGATCGCGACGCGCAGTTGCTGGCAGGGCTGCGCAGTGTGGGCTCAACATGGTTTCAGGAGATGCAGCTGCGTGCGGATAGCATTCGGCCACACTATAGCTCGCACCTGGTGACCACTGAATACCTTCTTCCCGCAGATGGCTCAGGTATCGTCAGTCAATCGACGTCAACGGTTGCGCCCTCGCCTGGAGCGAAGCACGAGGCGCCGGACGCTCACACGATCACGTCGGTGCTCGAGTTGATGGATCAGCGCTACATTCGCATGGCCACGGGCGCCCGCGGCGGCGCACAACTCGACCACGACCTGCGTCTGCTTGAACAGCGCTTAGGCAACTTATGTCGGGCCATCGAACTTGACCCATACATGAAGCACATTCTCGCTAATATCATGATGGACCCTACCCTCCGTACGACCATCGATAAGTCTGAGCGAGAACAGTCCGTTCCACCGCGCCCACTCAGGCCACTACGCGCTCCTCCACACTTTGACTTTGACGCATTGTCGGTCGAACAGATCGAGAAGATGATGGATGGTGCTGGAGCGCCTGCTCGATGGCTACGTCCTTCGCAATCACGCGCCAACCTGCGGACGGGTGTCAGCGCGCCCACGTTGACACCAGTACGCGATACACGCAACACAACCGCTCCACCCGATGGCGACGGCTCACCTGTCTTCTCGATCAACAGCCTCCTGCAAGAACGCCTCATGCACTCGCGCGTGGGGGACTCTAGAGGATAGGGACCAGCGATGACGATTCGCGCTAGATTCGCGCAATTAACTACGTCCTATTTTGACCACCGCCGTACTAACCGTTACGTGTGTGGCTCTGACGAAACGCGTTGCCCTGAGCACAGATACCGTAGTTCAAGGCGATTTGGAATGATGCGCGAGCCTTTGACCCCTTTGGGTGGGGGCGACTCTCCACGGCACGCGACGGGCGGCACGCATGGAATTTCTCCCTGAGGCGCATGGGGACCGCTTCGTTGTGCCACGCGCGATCACAATCGAACAGTTGGAAGGATGCAAGCGCCAAGCACGCATGCAGCTCCCCAAAGGCGTCCAGTACAAGGATTACTTCCCCTCCATTGTTCTGTCGTATGCATCGGGTCGCCGTACGAATCGCAAAGACGCTGCAGACGACTGCGAAGGCTCCGGGCCCGGCGTGATATACGCCAAGGGGCTGATGGAGTTCCTCCACGAGCGCGGCCTGCAGTGCTTCTCTGGGCTACAAGTGCCCCCGGGCGTGGACTGGGAGACCTTTATGCTGCGCCTGAATGGCGAGAATGGGAAGCGTGAGAAGCCGAAGGTGCTAATCATCATCCTCACCGCGGGATTGTTCCAGTCCAAGCCGTGCCTGAAAGAGATCAGCACTGCCATCGAGAATAAGATCGCTCTTCTACCAGTGCGCTTTGAGGACAAATTGCCCGCCAAAGAGGAGCAGTGGACGAACCTCGAGGACCAGGAGTGGGAGATGATGAAATTTCGCGCACAAGCCAAACTTAACAAGCTCAATAACATCCCCAACCCCGGCACGGTGCTCAACAGAGCCACAGCCCTGGAAGACATCGTGGCGGAGCTCGAGAAACTTCTTCCGGCACCGGCGAGCCCTGCCACGAGCACGCCCACGCCGCAGCCGCCTCCGCCCACCAAACCCTCCGGTGGGCCGTCAGGTGGGCCGCGCTTCCCCGTCGGCAGCCGCGTATACGTGGATCAAGGCCACGGAGAGAAGCGTCTCGGCCATGTGACGACGTACGACGCGGCGAAGGGCGCGTACGTGGTGGAGCTCGGAGAGCGTGGCTCCGGCGAGCTAGGTACGTGCTTCGACCAAGATCTGCGAAATGCCGACGGCCCGCTTTCGCAGCTCTTCGACTCTGCACGCGACAAGGTGGGGAGCTTGTTCGGAATCAACCCCTTGGTCATGGATCGCGAGGGTGCGACGACGGGGAACGCCGCTGCCTCCAAGCCCACGCCGCAGCCCCCATCGCACAGCTTCAAGCTCAACGAACGCGTCGAGTGCCGCGACCGCGGCGAAAGCTGGCAAGTCGGCACGGTGGTCTCCGTGGCGCCGCTTCAGGTGAGGCCCGACGGAGCCACGTGGACCGCGGGGCACGCGTGGGACGAGGTGCGGGTCCTATCGCCGCCGCCCGGGCTCAAGCTCGAGGGCGGCTCGCTGGCCGGAGATCGTGCCAAGTACCTCGGCAAGTTCCTACTCGTCGACGGCAAGCTTGTCAACGGTCGGCCGGCGTGGCAGCACACCGTGGATGCATCGCTCTGGCTTGCATTCGACGGCGCTCGCTGGATGGGACAGGTGGAGTCGAGGCTTGGTCAGGGGCGGGGCGATCTGCAGCTCTCCGACGCAGCGGCCGCCTCCCCGGACGCGAGTCCTGCGATGTGGCAAGCGTGGATGGGCACTGCGTGGGCTGGGCAGCCGCAGCTCAAGTGCATCCCTTGGACGCCGCCGCCGCCTCGTGGGCTGAAGCTCGAGGGCGGCTCGCTGCCCGGCGACGCGGCCGAGTTCATGGGCGAGTACCGTCTCGACGGCAGCAGGCTCGTAAACGGCCGGCCCGTGTGGCGGCACACGGCGCATCTCACGTGTTGGCTCGCATTCGACGGAGTCAACTGGCGTGGGCAGCCCGAGTCCGACCTTGGCCAGAGGTGGGGCCTTTTGCTGCTCCCGGACGCGGATGCGGCCAGCCCGGGGGCGAGTTCTGCGACGTGGCTCGCGGCCAAGGTTCCAGGCGCTGCGGGGGCCGCGCAGCCGCAGCTCAAGTGCATCCCGTGGACGCCGCCGCCGCCGCCTGGGCTCAAGCTCGAGGGCGGCTCGCTGTATGGCGCCGCGGCCGAGTACGTGGGCATCTACATGCTCGACGGCAATAAGCGTGTAAACGGCCGGCCCACGTGGAAGCACACGGACGGACGCTGCTGGGTTGCATTCGACGGAGCTGACTGGCGTGGGCAGCCTGAGGCCGACCTTGGTCAGAAGAGGGGCGCTCTGATGCTCACGGACGAAGCTGCTGCCAGCCCGGATGCGAGCTCCGCGACATGGCAAGCGTGGACGGGCTCTGCGTGGGCCGCGCAGCCGGCGCTCACGTGCACCGTTGCGACCGCCGCGGAGCTGTCGGCCGCGCAAGCGGCTCTGGCATCCGCCGCTCGAGCGGCGTCGCTGCAAGCCTTGCGTTCGGCCGCCGGATCGTGCCTCTCTGGATGCTGTGTGTGCACGGAGCATGGATACGTGCGTCTCGGCGGCCCGCAACCGCCCGGTGGTACTTGCCTCTCCTGCATCTCTGGATGCGGGACGCCAGAGCAGGTCAAGCACTTTCGCGGCCCCTGCGCCGACTGCTGCAAGCCACTGGCGCCGTGCTGCTGCGTCTCGGCGGACGGCGAGGCGATCTTTGGCTGCGTGCCCACGGATCGGAGCTACTTTCTGCCGGCGTACCTCCACATGGCCTTGTGCCCGCAGCTGGGGTGCGATCCGAGGGGGGGCGACGAGGACGTGGATTGCAAGGGGCTGTGCCTCGGCACTTTGCTTTTCAATCTCTTTGTTTGTTGCTCGCAAGAGAAGGAGGAAGATAGCTCCCTTTGGTAGCTCCCTGAAGTTTTCGAACCCCCAGCCTTTCGCACCGCTCGGCTCGTCCCCGCCCCGCGCGCCCCTCGTGTGCTCCCACCGCTGAGCGCCCCCTGCCCCTCACGCCTGCTCCGACCGGCTCGCTATGCTCAGGGTCTGTTTCTGGGAGTGGAGGTGTGGCAGCTCGACGTGGCGCTGCTGCGAGCAGCCGCCCTGCCTGGGGGAATGCATTCAGGAAGCGGTCGAGTGCTGCTGCCCCTGCTTCAAGTAGCCGCGAGCCTCCCTCGGGCCAGCCGTAAGAAGCGTGCCTTCCCCCTCATGAGCGGCGGCGCTGCCTCTGCGGGGGTGTGTCTTGCTCCCGCCGTGCATGCGCCGCCGCCGCTCAGCATGCGCGACCTCACGCTTGACGATCAGCCCAAATTCAGCCGCCTCGGAATCGCTCTGCAATCTCGGTGTCGTGAGCCGCTGGTCTGGTTCTTGCGTTCAACGTGGATGTTCATGCGATTTCCGGTTTTTAATAGCGTTTTCCCTCTCTGTTTCTCAAAACTTCTTGCCAAAGTTGAAAGTTTGGATTTGCAAGAATGCAGCCGCGGCGCGTGTCAGACCAACCATCCATCCATCGCCCTGTTTGAAGTCTTCGCTGGGCTTCCAGTCATGCCCTTGAAGTGGGACGAGGCTTCAATCGAGCGCCAGCAGGCTGAGTCGCTGCTGGCCCAACGGCAGAAAATCGACGAGCCTAAGACGCAGCGCTACAGGTGGTCTGCCGAAGGCCGGCTCATTGGCGAGGTACCCATCGAGCAACTCGCGGCAGGCGTCACGCTGCAGAAAAATTTGCTGAAGAAGCTGCGGGAGCTCTTCCAGGCCATCGACACTGACGGAAACGGAGAGCTCAGCAGAGCAGAGGCGACCGCATATTGGGGCTCGAACTTTGCGCGTGTGAACGCCTCATCCATGTTCGATCAGCTTGACGCGGATGGCAACGACAGCATCACTTGGGACGAGTACATCACGTTCTGGAAGGCTGTAGTCGGCGTCGGCCACCCGCAGCCGGAGATTGTCGAGGAGATTGACAATATCCTCAGCGGCCACTCGTGGGTGTCGTTCAGCACCAGCCCGAGCGTGGCTGCTTCCTTCGGCAACGCGCTCTCGCGCGTTGCCGTCCCCGGCTACAGCGAGGCCATGCGACGATTCTGGGAGTCGAACAGCGCGAGGCCAGGCGCGGCGTCTCCGACGGCCTCACCGGCGGCCGGCGGCGGCAACCCGTTCGAGTTCGGCGCGAGGCGCGAGCGGTCAGCCGGCGCGAGAAGGTGGGACGCTTGACAGAAACTATACCCTATACCGGCATCAGTCAGTAATGTGAGTATAGGACGTAAACGACGCAGCGTGTGGACGACCGCGTGGAATTTTTTACTGAGTGGGGGGGGAACATGAACTTCACACGCGTCGCGTTCGTCCGTACTACTAACGTACTGTAACCTGAAACCTCGTACCCGTGATGACACGTCTGCCGCGGTCTGCGACTGCGTACTGTGACTGATTGCCATGCTGAAGTGATTGCGTCCCTCATGAGGTACACCCGATCCGCTCCCGTGCCCGATTGCCCACCGGAATGCCTCTGATTGTATCCCTCATCAGTTACCCGATCCTCCCTGATTTTCCCTGATTGTCCCTGATGGACCCTATTGCCGAATTTAATTGCCCTGAGTGCGTCCATTTAATCATGGGTACCCGAGCACGGCGGAGGCGTATCGTGCATTTGCGGAGCTTATGCGGAGGGCCGGAGCTGGGAAGCGTCTGGGTCAAGGTGGGGCACAGGGGGTCAGGGGCAGGTGGCCTCGCGGGACTGCCCGGTACGAAATCTCGTCACACGGAGCTCAGCTGCTTGACTTGCGCCATGATGAGCGCCACTGCTTTATCGCGACCTGCACGTTTCTCTCGACAAGACTGTTATCACGTTAGTCAACTCTCAACACGAGCGCCTCGCCGGGCCACCGGTGCCACCCGCACCGCGCGGACGGTGAGGGTACGTACATACATGGGGCAATGCAAAATTCGAGCCTTCATGTACTCCGAGATGTTTCACAGCGGCGCTCTCACCGCCGAGCAGACGGACGCCATCTACACAGCCGGTCTTGGGTTAAAGCTTAAACTCGTGCGAGGTCGGTCGCTCCCTCACGATGGGTTAGCACTTACCCGGTACAAGTCAAGGCTTGATTTGGCTTGACTTGACTTGACTTGACACTTACGTACCCGGTATCTAAGAAATAAACATTTCCCAGGGTTTCGTCTTCTCTTCATTAGGCAGCCATGAGATTCGTCACATATGGGAATCTCGGGTAATTCCGGGTCCGACATAGCAAATATAGAAACACGAAGAAATCAGAGCACGCGCGCTCAGGTCACGTGAGCTCTCTCACGTCGACTTCCGTCGGGTCGATGCTGATAGCCGTCTTTGCTGCACTCGCTTGGGTACCCGCGTCGCCAACGCGCGTATGTGGCCACCCCTCCGCGTTGAGCCACTCGACTTTGGGTCAAGTCCGTATGACCGCCTCGCCTTCACCGCCTCCCCTCTTCGACCGCCTTCTTTTGGGTGAGGCCAAGTCCTCGGAGGCCGAGCTTCGGGCCATCTTCTTCCAGTATGACGACGGTGATGGCAAACTGACGAAGGATGAGCTCGCCGACGCAGTTCTTCGGTGCGGCTACACGATACCAAAGCCGACGTTTGATGAGATCTTCTCGACCGTTGACGAAGATAATAATGGCACCCTCGACTTCGACGAATTCTGCGTCTTTATCAATAAGACGAACTTGAAGCCACAGCAGAGCGTCATAGACGCGATGGATCTCTTCAGGACTTACGACGCGGACAACAGCGGGTCCGTCGACAAGTTTGAGTTTGCGCAGTTTGCTGCAAATCGGGATCTCCTAGCGCGGCGCCGTACCGTTCTCTTCGTGGCTCTCTCAACTATTGCAGCCATCGGCGTCAGCAGATACAGCGACGAATACGCTTGGGCGCAGAGGACCTTCCGTGGCATCTACATGGACCCCAAGGCGGAGGCGGCGCAGAACAAATACTTCCCCACTGCGCTCCTCTCGAGTGATCTCGACGCCAAGGTGGCGAGCACCCTCTACCGGCGCGGCTTCACCCCCGCCAACACGCTCTTCGCCCACAGCGTGTGCTCGGACGAGGTGAACCAGAACGCAGAGGAGCTCGTAAATCTGATGGTGTCGCGATGGCAAGAGGGATTCACTCTGGGCGGCCTGGGCGGGCTGCCGTTCGCAGGCAGGTCCGGCTTCCGTGCGTTTCTTCACCACGTGCCGGACAACGGCAAACTGCTCATCCTCTTCGCACCGCACGTTGGCATCGATGCGAACGGTGAGATAGGCGCTCTGGAGAGAGAGGGCCAGTCCCAGGTCTCTAAGGCGTGCGGTGCGGCCGTGGGCTCGTACAAGGCGATCAAGGACGAAGCGGAGAAGGCCGTGAAGAATCCGCAGTTGCTGCCGGCCTCGCTGATGACCATGCTGGACACAAAGGAGGCTGACTATGAGTTCGACCCTGAGCTTGGCATCATCATCGACCGCCTCAAACCGCTCATTCCGGGCATCGAGAAGGCTGGGGATCCGATCACGTATGTCACGTATCAGATGTACACGATCGTGCGGGACCTCCTCGACGACTGCATCAAGGAGACGTCGGACGTGTGGGATTGGGCCACCGAGGTCGCCATCGTCGGCGGCATCATGATCAACCGCAGGACTGGAGGCGACTTTTTCCAGCCTCTAAGCTTCGAGCTGCGCACCAAACAACTCCAGTACCTCACACCTTCTGACCTGTTTGCGGAGACGTTTGGCGCGAAACCCGACCTCGTGCCGATTCTGGGCTCCCAAGACGTCGCGAAACGGGTGCTCGATCGGAGCAACCCGGATGCTCGAAAGGCCAAGGTGCTCTTGAAGAAGCTTGAAGAAGCTCGATTGAAGGGGTTCGGCAGCTGAAAAGCGCGCACTCCACCCGCGTTGAGCACCCGAGCCTAACGGGAACCATCCCGTGCAGACGGAGCTCGTGGTGGTGGAGCTGCCCCGGTGACATTAAACAGGCACCACGGAGCCGACTCCCAATTCCCAGAGCGAGAGACGCTCGACTCCTTGATCCCCGCGAACGTCTTGTCACACGAGGTTTGTGTTCACAGAGTTTGCCGGGGGACAGGACACACGTCCGTACCCGGTTCCGATTTAGGGGCCGGGGGCCGCAAAGAACGTGGAAATAGATCTGTTCTGGGTCGCTCAGTTATCAGAACCGAACCTAAAAAGGGTGTCACAAGTCTAGGTGTACCCGAGTTGGTCTGTTTGCATGCAACTCTCGCGGTGTGACCGATATTGCGCTCCGCGGCACAGTTCACAGTGGCTCACACACATGTGGTGTGTTTTCATAAATGAATGTGAACAGTGTAGAGTGTTGCCTTCCACGTATTTGAGATTGCGTTGTATGTGTTGGTGTGTTGTGAATGAACAGTATTTCGAGAGTGCTGTGTTGCTGTTTACGTATGGTGTGAATGAACAGCAGTTCATTCACAGTACTTTACTGTGCACGTATCCTCTACAATGTACGGTACTGAACTTGAGCACTTTCCGCGGGTCGATGCGGACAGACGTCCTTGCTGCGCTAGCTTGGGTACCCGCGTCGCCAACGCGCGTATGTGGGCACCCCTCCGCATTGGGCCACTCGACTTTGGGTCAAGTTCGTATGTTCGCCTCGCCTTTACAGCCGCCTTCCACCGACATACTCTTGAAGGCGGCGGCCGAGCAGGCGGCGGCTGAGAAGGCGGCGGCGGAGAAGGCGATGGCCGATAGACCACCAAGCGCGCCCACATTCGGGCTGGACAAGGGGGCATCTGCTGCATTGGCTGGCCAGTTGAGTGGGATCTTCGAGTGGGGTCCCGACAAGGGTGTCCCGGAGGCCGAGCTTCGGGCCATCTTCTTCCAGTATGACGACGGTGATGGCAAACTGACGAAGGATGAGCTCGCCGACGCAGTTCTTCGGTGCGGCTACACGATACCAAAGCCGACGTTTGATGAGATCTTCTCGACCGTTGACGAAGATAATAATGGCACCCTCGACTTCGACGAATTCTGCGTCTTTATCAATAAGACGAACTTGAAGCCACAGCAGAGCGTCATAGACGCGATGGATCTCTTCAGGACTTACGACGCGGACAACAGCGGGTCCGTCGACAAGTTTGAGTTTGCGCAGTTTGCTGCAAATCGGGATCTCCTAGCGCGGCGCCGTACCGTTCTCTTCGTGGCTCTCTCAACTATTGCAGCCATCGGCGTCAGCAGATACAGCGACGAATACGCTTGGGCGCAGAGGACCTTCCGTGGCATCTACATGGACCCCAAGGCGGAGGCGGCGCAGAACAAATACTTCCCCACTGCGCTCCTCTCGAGTGATCTCGACGCCAAGGTGGCGAGCACCCTCTACCGGCGCGGCTTCACCCCCGCCAACACGCTCTTCGCCCACAGCGTGTGCTCGGACGAGGTGAACCAGAACGCAGAGGAGCTCGTAAATCTGATGGTGTCGCGATGGCAAGAGGGATTCACTCTGGGCGGCCTGGGCGGGCTGCCGTTCGCAGGCAGGTCCGGCTTCCGTGCGTTTCTTCACCACGTGCCGGACAACGGCAAACTGCTCATCCTCTTCGCACCGCACGTTGGCATCGATGCGAACGGTGAGATAGGCGCTCTGGAGAGAGAGGGCCAGTCCCAGGTCTCTAAGGCGTGCGGTGCGGCCGTGGGCTCGTACAAGGCGATCAAGGACGAAGCGGAGAAGGCCGTGAAGAATCCGCAGTTGCTGCCGGCCTTGCCGATGACCGTGCTGGACACACAGGATGACTATGAGGATCGCAACCTCCCCTTCGACCCTGAGCTTGGCATCATCATCGACCGCCTCAAACCGCTCATTCCGGGCATCGAGAAGGCTGGGGATCCGATCACGTATGTCACGTATCAGATGTACACGATCGTGCGGGACCTCCTCGACGACTGCATCAAGGAGACGTCGGACGTGTGGGATTGGGCCACCGAGGTCGCCATCGTCGGCGGCATCATGATCAACCGCAGGACTGGAGGCGACTTTTTCCAGCCTCTAAGCTTCGAGCTGCGCACCAAACAACTCCAGTACCTCACACCTTCTGACCTGTTTGCGGAGACGTTTGGCGCGAAACCCGACCTCGTGCCGATTCTGGGCTCCCAAGACGTCGCGAAACGGGTGCTCGATCGGAGCAACCCGGATGCTCGAAAGGCCAAGGTGCTCTTGAAGAAGCTTGAAGAAGCTCGATTGAAGGGGTTCGGCAGCTGAAAAGCGCGCACTCCACCCGCGTTGAGCACCCGAGCCTAACGGGAACCATCCCGTGCAGACGGAGCTCGTGTAGGTGCGAGCTACCCCGGCGACATTAAACAGGCACCCCTCCCGACTCCCAATTCCCAGAGCGAGAGACGCTCGACTCCTTGATTCCCGCGAACGTCTTGTCACACGAGGTTTGTGTTCACAGAGGTTGTACAGTGCCGGTCAGAAGGCACCGGGGGACACGGGACACGTACCGTACACGGTTCCGACTCGTGCTCGGGGCGTGGGGGCCGCGGCCGCAAGAACGAGGAAATAGATCTGTTCTGGGTCTCAGTTATCAGAACCGACCAATAAAGGGTTATGCAAAATTTCAGGTGCACGTTCTTGGTCTGTCAGCGTGCCAATTGTTAAAGGCACTATGCATGACCGATATGGCGCTTTGGTCAGGCGCAATTACATCCCTCATCAGGGGCGCCTCTCAGGCGCGCCTGGGCAGCGCGGCTGGCCCCCCGCTCTGTGGGGAAACGGAAAGGCCTGCGCTTTTGTTCACGGAATGACGTGTGAGATGTCCGAAATGGAAGAGCACTGGCTTCGCGCGGCGCACACGCTCTGGTTCCGAAGCCTAGGAGCGCGTACGGTGGCTAACGAGGGCGCACGCGAGTCGCACGCGCTACAGCTCATTTTGCTCTGCTTGCAAGACGCCATCGGTGGTCTGAGCGGCGCGGTGGGAACATCAAGTGGCTGTGAAAGACCGCTACCGACACTGCTTCCGCATGTTGAAGAGGTTGATGGGAACGACGCTGCACCCTTCGACAGATCAGCTGGCGTGCAGGCTGCGCCGGGTGGCAGCGGCTTTCGCCGTCTGCGTAACGGCTTCGCATCCGAGTCAGAGTGCACCGAGCTCCGGGCTGCAGCGCTGGCCGCTATGGTCTCCGCCTTCCGCCGAGGCGGTCAGACGAGTCTCGCGGTCGTCGAAGGGTTGCCCGAGCGGCTTGCTGCTACAGGCTCCGCGGCAAGCTACACCACACTGTTCCATCTGCTCGAGCGGGTGCGGCGCGCGTGCGCCGAGGACGACGCGGCTGCGCGCGACTTGGGCGCCGAGACTTGCCCGATCTGCGGCACGCGCCGCGGCACGAAGCGCGACGCTTCGGAGCATCCGGCGACGAGCTCGAGCAGGCGCGACGCGCCCACGCAGGGGCCGACGGCCGCTACACCGGCGCCCACACCGGTGCCCACCTCGGCGCTCTACCATCGCGGCGCCTTGCTGGTGCGCCTCCACGCCCCGGAGATGGCGGAGGCGGTGGCCCCAGCTACCTGGGCGTTGCGCGCGCTCCAGGATTACTGGGAGCCGCATGTGGACCAGCACAACGCGGCCGACTACGACGTGTCGGCCGTGCTGTACCTGACGAGCCAGGGTGAGCACTTTGAAGGCGGCTCCTTTGCATTTCACGACGCGGAGCGCGACACGGTCATCGAGCCGACCGCAGGCGATCTCCTCACGTTTTCGTCCGGAGCAGGTGACCGAGGATGGCCGTTGAGTTCCGCTGATGACCGCTGATGACCGCTGATGACCGCTGATGACCGCTGATGACCGCTGATGGCCCTGGAGCTCCATTGATTGCCGCTGATTGCTGCTGATTGCTGCTGATGACCGCTGATGACCGCTGATGACCGCTGATGACCGCTGATGGCCCTGGAGCTCCATTGATTGCCGCTGATTGCTGCTGATTGCTGCTGATGACCACTGATGACCTCTGATGACCGCTGATGGCTTCTCCTCGCCGTGTTTCGTCTGTGCCGCTGATGACCGCTGATGACCTCTGATGACCGCTGATGACCTCTGATGACCACTGATGGCTTCTCCTCGCCGTGTTTCGTCATCACAATCTCAATTTATCTCCTCGCCGTGTTTCGTCTGGAGCAGAGAATCCTCACTCTGTAGGCCGCGTGCACCACGGCTGCCGGCTCGCGCTCGCAATGTGGTTCACGCGGAATGCGGCGGCGGCCGTCGAGCTACCGCCGCCGCTCTCCGCTGAGCAAGCTTGTGCGCTGGCGCCTCTGCCGTTGTGGTCGGTCGATCGCGCGGTGGCCTCCGCGGCAGCCTGCAGCCTGGCGAGCAACGACCCTCTGCACGAGGCACTGCTGAGCGCTGTGATGAGCGCTGGCGCCCGAGGTGAACCACTCAGCCGCGTCATTGCGGCGGAGGAGTCCGCTGTGCCGCCCTCGGCGTGGCATGCACGCATGCTGGCGAGCGCCATGGCGAGCGCGGCGGCCGGCTTGCCGCCTGTGCCCGCCAAGACCTTGGAAGCGCCGCGGCAGCACGACGAGGTGGAGCGAGCTGTCGCCGTCAGTCTTGCAAGGCTCGCCTCGAGCGACGACGAGGCGCCCAAAGCAGCGCTCGATACGGCGCCTGTAGCAGCAGTGCCGGTATCCACAAGTCTAGTAGCGCCGAGGGTTGCGAATACGCCACAGAGCTCAATTGACGAACCCGAGCTCTACAAAGCGCCGGAGCCACGGAGCTCCGCCGACAGCCATGCCGAGAGTCTGTGCCCGCAGCTTGTGGCGATGCGAGCGGCTGTGCGTAGTCGGCTCAAGGTGTATGAGGTGCTCGTGAGGCGGGCGGCCGCCAGTGCGGCCGCAGCATCGACAGCGATCGGGCCGACAGCACCGCGGGAATCTGCAGCGCTCTACCAAACCTTGGGCCAGCAGCACATCAGTGATGGATTTGATGTCTTTGGCTGACCACGTTGAACGCGCGGCGGCTTGCAACTGGGCCCGCGAGTTGTCCCGCGAGTGGCGCGCGGCCCGTAGCTCCCGTTCATCTGGCGTGGTCTAGACGAGAAGTTTTGTAACGTAAGGAGGTCTATGTATTCGGTCACTCTGGTTCGGTTTCAACTTTCATTTTAGGTGGGAAGGTGGGCGGGGACCGGGGTCCCCGAAAAAGCGAAAATACGTCGACTCCGTCCTCAAATGAGGCAATGGCCACGCCCGCCGAGGCGCAGAACAGAGCACCTCGGTTCACCAGACAAGGGACACAGCCGCACGAGCCTCGGAGCGACGGTGGTCCGACCCTAGCATATCTTGTGCACGAGACAACCTATAGTACGTCCTGAATCACGACTCTGCCAACCTGAAACTCGCGACCTGCTCGCTGCAGGCCGCGAGCTCAGCGTCCTCGGGCTGGCTGGTAGGGAGCAGGAGCGCCGCTCCTGTACCGGTAGGCCCATCGGTCATCCTCTTGCGGGCGACGATGGCGACGTTGCGCGGCGAGCGCGCCGGCCTGAACACGGGCACCGCACGTATGTCCTCGCACACACCGCTCTCGTGCAGGAAGAGGACGTGGTCGGTCAGAAGTAACGACTCCACCAGTGGCGCCAGCGCCGCCTGCAGCGCTGTCATGGCTGCCACGCGGCGCGCAGCGTTCACAACCCCATCGGCGCATCTCGCCGCTGCGTAGCGTGCCAATTCTGAGCGGTCCAGCCGGTTCGCTGGCAGCCCAGCTCGGGCGAGGGCCGCTTCGGCGAATGCGACGAACTCGAAGCCCGCTGTGCTGGCCACCTTGTCGTCGCCTTGGCCTTCCGCCTTGCCTTGCCTTGCCTTGCCTTGGCCTTCCGCCTCTGCCACCTGCTGGCGATGCCTCGCATGCCCTCCAGTGGACACACGGGTGCCCTCAGGCACGCAATCGGCATAGTGGTCGCGCATCAGAGCCGCGAAGAGAGCTCTCCACAGCTGCGCTAGCAAGGCGGCCGGCGGCGCAGCGCCGTCCGCCTTCGAGGCCTCATCCAGCCACGAAGGCGGCAATGCGGCTGCCTCGCGTTGTGTGGCGATCCAGCGCACGTCGCGCGATAGGATGAGGCCTGTCCTTCGCACGACTTCGGAGAGCGGGAAGCCGGCCGTCGCCGCAGCGGCCTTCGCCACGGACGGCACCCGTGCCTGCTTCGTCGACGGCGGGGCAGACGGCCTCGTCGACGGCGAGGCGGACGGCCTCGTCGACGGCGGGTCAGACTCCTCCGCGCCGCACGGATGGCATGGATGGCACTTCCCCACCTTCATCGGAGAGTGCTCCGCGCCGCACGGATCCGAGTCCACAGTCAGCAGATTGTAGCAGCACGGCACCAGCACGAGGGCCGCGACGCTGGGCGCCAGTGCAAAGCAGCGCGTGATGGTTGGGCTCAGGTCGCCACATGCATGCAACGCGCAGAGCACCACGCCCGAGCTGGCGGCGGCACTACCTGCCGCAGGCCAAGCTTCCTCGCAAATCCCATCAACGGCCGCCGGCGCGTGCTCATCAGAGTGAACGGTGCGCTGCCAGATGCGCACGCGGCCACCACCGGCAGAGGGCGGGCGGGATGACAAGGCGGCCGCGGCGGACGTCAAGACCTCCTGGGCGTCCAGACCCACAACATCTAGCCCGCTGCTAACGCTCAGGTGAGCAGAGAGGCTGCCCTTGCCACAGCCAATATCGATCGCACGCGAGCAATGGCTTGTTGCCGCCACGGCCGCAATCAGTGCCGAGAGCTTTTCGACCTCGTGCGTCTTCTTGTGCAGCTTGGCCGACTTGGAGGACGACCTCACGACTCCGATTAAGGCAGAGTCAGAGGCCTCCTCTTCATCGTCGTCGGCTGGTTGGCGGTGCAGTGCAAGGTGTTCATGCAGCGCGAGAAAGTGCGCCAAGGACAGTGGTGGATCGCCACAGCGAGTTGGCAATCGGTCCATGTGGAGCCGTCCGAGCTCGGCGAAGCTCAGTTTCTCAAGGTAGCTCTGCCAGTCTCCAGGCACGCTCTGCCATACATCGCATGCGAGCAGGTCCTGGGGATGCCGCAAAAGGTGAAGGTGCTCGCGGAGGCGTGCAGCAAGCTCACGAGCTCGGTGCGCCCATGACGTCAACTCAACGTCGGTCATTCTTCTTATCCTTCCTTCCGCGACGGTGTGAGCGCCAGCACGAACCAGGCCATCGACCCAGGGGCCTAAAATGGCGACGCTTCACGCCACCTGGCTGTGAAATACCTTTTCGCGAGATCTGCGGGCCCATGAACAAATTTAGCGCGCCCTGACGAAACTGCCCGCGGACCGCTGACGAAACCGCGATGCTTTGCTTCGCTGCCACTGCCGACGACCCGGGCGTGCGGACGCACCTCATGGTCCGCGAGGACGGCCGGATCGAGGCTCGTCTCCTGGTACCGCTACACGGCTGCAGCGTGACGTTGCAGCATCACGGCCAAAAGGGTGACACACGGCATATCAACACGGGTCCAGCCTGGGAGCCACGGCAACTCGATGCGACACTCCAGCACCTGCTCTCACTCGACAAGGCTCGAGCCCGTGCGGCCGTCGACTTCGGAGCCGTCTACCTCGATGGCCACCGCGCAATGCGCGCAGATGAGGTCGTCCTGCCCGACGCCTACCTGCGCGTGCACCTCGAACCCAAGGAGGTGGCCATGCCGTCTACTTTTGAGGTTGTGCGTGAGACTGACGAGTACGTCGTGTGCAACAAGCCAGCGGGCGTACCCATCCACGGCACCATCGACAACCTCCACCAGAACGTGCTCAGTGGGATGGCAAGGCAGTTGGGCATCGAGCTGCTGGTCACATCGCGTCTCGATGTGCCGACCTCAGGCCTTCTCGTGCTTGCGAAAACAAGGGCGTGGCAAGCCCATTTCAACGAGCTGCTGCGCGAGCGCAAGGTCGTCAAAGACTACGTCGCGCTCGTGCACCCACGCGCCGCCGACATCGTCACGGGCAGCGCCGTCACGGGCAGCGCCTCGTCATCATCGCGATCGCCTCCGCTGCCACAGCAGCTTCTCCCGAAGCAGCCACAGCTGCAGCGAGCACTGGTGCACTGGATGGACGGCAAGAGCCGAGAGCCGAAACAGATGAGAGCCGAGCCGCTGCCGGGCTGGCAGCGCTGTGAGTGCGAGCTGCTTCACGCACGTGCGGTATGCGCCTTGCCAGCGGTGCTGGAGCATGGAGTTGAGAGCGACAGGGGCATGTGCGGCGTCGCTCGTGTCGCTGGCAGCGGCGTTGCTGGTGTCGCTTGCAGCGGCGGCTGTGGCCATGCTCGTTCTGGCAGATACGGTCGAACGGCAGTATTGGACGGCGTGTGGTTGTACGAGCTCCAGCTACGGCTCCACACGGGTCGCACCCACCAGCTACGTGCACAGCTCGCGTTCGAAGGGTATCCGATCGTTGGGGACGTTCTTTACGGCGCGCCGCCTCTCGACGGGCTCACCAACCCGCCGCCGCACGTGCCTGCCGCCGCCGAGAATGCTCGGAAGCCTGCGACAAATTGTATCTCAGATTGTATCTCAGATTCTTCGACAGATTGTATCTCAGATTCGTCGCCGCTGCTGTCGCCAGTGGTGCGGCTGCCTTGTGAACCAATAGGGCTGCATGCCTACCGCCTGCGCTTCGCGAATGCCGCAGCTCCCAGCCATGAGGTTGAACTGGAGCAGCCTCCGCGATGGTGGATCCGCTGAGGCTGCACAGAGCACACGCCGAGAGGCGAGCACCATCAGTACGGTGGGGGAGTTGGAAGGATGCTTCCGCCGAGCTCTGCCGCTCGGACCGCTATTCTTGCAGAGGATGCGCTTGTTCACGTGCATGTGCATAAAGTACCGGAACCGGTGTGTCCCGGCACCCCCCAGGGTCTTTTGGTTTGTCGCTTCTGACCAGGTGCGTTGGCAACACTCAGACGACGCGACTCGTTGTGGAGGTGTCCCATCCTTGGCACATTTGGCCCGCAGGTCGATTTACTATTGTACCGGTACTGTACTGCACAGCGGTGTCTCTGTTTGGAATTCGACACCCAAGACACCGGACCGGCGTACTGTACCGGGTACCCGTACATAGGAAGGGTGTTCCCACAGAGTGGTCGCTAGGTCCAAGAGTGGTCGCTACCTAGCAGGTCCAAGCACCCCCCCTATTTGCTACCTAGCATGCTTGATAGCTAACATGCTAGCAAGTCGAAAAAGATTCCTGCTAGCATGTTAGCTATCAAGCATGCTAGGTAGCAAATAGGGGGGTGCTTGCTAGCGACCACTCTCGGCGTGCTGACCACTCTGTGGGTGAGACCTTCCTACTTCACACTTTGAACCCCATGGAGAGGCCCCTCGACCACGGTGCTGCCCTCGCCGCCGCCGAGGCCGAGCTCGCCGCGCGCTCAGCCGCCTTTGCTGCCGAGTTCCCCGGCCGTAAGCTCTCGGCCGCCGACATCGAGGCCGACGAGGCGTGGCACGCGCTGTACGAGCGGCGCAAAGCTCTCGAGCGCGAGGCGGCAGCGCCGTGCCGCGAAGGCGGCTGCTCGTTCTGGATCGCACGGCGGCGGCGTTTCTGCAGCAACGCCGCGGCCGACGGGCTTGGCGGACTCTGCAGTGAGCACGCCGCAAAAGCAGCGGCGGCGGCGGCGGCGGCGGCGGCGGCGGCGGCGGGCGCGGACGTGGCGGAGGCCGCAGCGGCGGCCGAGGCAGCGGCGCCGGCCGTCCTCTTGCATGTGTTACGGCCATCGGCGCCGGCGGTCCTCCTACCACACCTCGTGGATGAGACGGTGCACGCGGGCAGCCTCAAGCGCAACCTGAAGAACCGGCTGCGCCGCCTCGCCAACCCGCAGAGCTATCGCGAGACTGCAGAGGCGCCGGACTGGGCCAACGTCTTTGCTGACCCTTCATTGCCCACGCTACTCGACCTTGGGTGCGCCAAGGGGCGCTTCCTCTGCGCGCTGAGCGGCGACGCGGCCTTCGCGGCACGCTACGGCGCGCACAACTTTGTGGGCGTCGAGATCTTCGCGCCTCTCGTCACGGCTGCGAACGCATGGCGCGACACAACGGGTCGCCGCAATCTCCACTTCATCTCGGCGAACGCGACTCCTGAGTCATTGGTGGCGCTGCGGGTGCCCAACTTGCGCCGCGTGGCGATCCAATTCCCGGACCCGTGGCTCGGCTCAGGCCACGACGCGGCGCGGCGCATGGTCACACCTGAGCTCTGTGAAGCGATCGCGGACTCGCTGCTTCCAGGTGGGGAGGTTTTCGTGGCCACGGACGTGCTGCCCCTTGCGCTTGAGATGCGAGCGCTGCTGCTGGGCACCGGGCGATTCGCGCTGCATGAGCTCCACAGGACGGCAGCGGAGCCTGAGGGCTGGGGGCAGGGCTGGGGGCAGAGCCCCGTAAAGCGAGGGGGGGAGGGGGCTGGGGGGGAGGGGGCTGGGGGGGAGGGGGCTGGATTTCATCCAGAGGGCGAGGGAGGCGAGGGGGAGGGGAAGGCCGCGCGCGGCTACGTGCGCCACCGCCGCATCGCCGCTAAGAGGGGCGAAGGTGCTCGGGCGGGCAAGGGGCCGGGGGCGGGAGAAGGCGGCGGCGACGGTGAGGTGGAGGGCGAGGGGGAGGCGGCGGCGGCGGTGGCTCAGGAGGCGGCGGCGGCGGCCGAGGGCGAGGCGGCGGCGGCGGCGGCGGTCGAGGGGGGCTGGCTGCGGGTACGCCCGTTTGGCTTGCCGACCGAGCGGGACAAGGTTTGTGAGGTCATGTGGCGACCGATCTACCGGACGCTGCTTGTCAGAACATGTGATTTGTGAAGCTATTTCTGTATAGTAGCGCAGACTGCGAGAGGGTGTCGCATGTCGCCGGAAAGAGCGGTGCCGGAGGATTTAGAAAGGGGGGCAACTTTTCTGCGAGAGGGTGTCGCATGTCGCCGGAAAGAGCGGTGCCGGAGGATTTAGACGAAGGGGGGCAACTTTGAAATCCCATCACGAACATCATCCCGATACCAATTACGCACATCGACTACCATATGGCGGCATCGTTTTCGGGAACGGGATTACCGTACGGAGGGTTCATTATCCTTCATTAAGATCGACACCCTTGTTGAAATCATGGCCTTTAACAGGAACCAAGCCCGCCGGAATTTCCGACGACTGTCTGAAGAATCGCGGGCAGCGTGCCCAGCAGGCGATCGCCAGTCTGAGTCTAGGTCATGTCTGCTCAGATGAGGACGAGCATGAAGGCCGTCACGTCGCACATGCGCCCGAGACGACGCAGTTCAGTTTCGTCGCGGCCCTAGCTCACCTCAACGTCTGGACGAAACCTGAAATGAGCGGGAGGATGTAAGTGCACTCGCTCACTCGTGCGCCGCCTTGGGTCGGTGTGTGGCATTCGCCGTCTCAACGCGGGACGGCTCCGCACCCAATTGTCCGCACCCCTCGGTCAACGCCCCTTCGTAGAAGCGACTCAGTGCAGTACCGGTACATGGCAGCATAGCCGACAAACGGAGACGAGTCGCTCGAGAGAGTGCGTATTGTACTCCAAGTGCAAGTCCGAAGTCGCAAGTCCACAAAACATCCGAGAGAGAGCAGACGAGAGAGGCGTGCCAACCCCGTTGCGCCCCTGTTCGGTTTACATACAGTACTTTACTCCAGTCTCCACGGTCCCACCCTCTAGTGTGCACACTTAGAACCCACCTCCAGTGACAGCATGCCTGGACAGACAGCCAGCAGACAGCGAGCTGCCGGTGCGGTGTCTCCCAAGACGGCGCCCCTTGCGAGGGCAGCATGGAATGATCAAGTGGCATGGATCCCCAGATCTGCATTCATGCCTGCGCGCTTCTGTACAAGCTCCTCGTGAGCTCCTCGAGCTCCTCTTGCAGCCTTTACAAGCTCCCCGAGAGCTCCTCTTGCAGCCGTTCATTCTGTGCTCAGCCGAGCTCTTCCCGAATCAGCGTAGAATCAGCGCGACGCGTTTCTGCGGCTCGTGGTCATCTTCCAGCGTCATTGGTATCAATAGTCCGAATAGTGTTGCCAGTCTATGAGTCAGGACAGGTACCATACCATGGCAGCTGCCACAGGCACAGCTATTGCTACCGCGGTGGCAGTTGCTGCCCTGCCCTTGCCTAGCAGTCGACGAGTCCAGAGCCACCGGTTCTCCGGAGGGGGCCCCCTGTCAAAGTTCCAAGGGTTGCCGAGGCTCTCGTATGGAATATGCCACGAATCCCCCTTTTGGACACGACGATGCCAGTTGTGCATCATCATTTGGTTCCCCTCCCGGATCGTCTGCTGCGATGGTTCTTGTAGGAAGGGGCCAATCTGCTCTGCGATCGTCTTGAGGATCTCGAACGGAAGCATGCGGAAGCCGACGCTTGCCGTCCGTGGCTGACGCTGAGCGAGATGCCAAGCGAGGAGAAGCTCATGGCGCGTGCGCATAGCTTGCAGCGATGAGCAGCGTGAGATGCCAGGATAGTCGCGTGGCGGCGCTTCCAAGTAGCGCGCGAGTGCCGGAGCGCTTGCCGTAGGAGAGCGGAACCCCGCGCCTGCGGGAGGCGAAATACGGCCGCGGTTCCTTCTTCTGCCCGGAGGCGTGGAGGTTCGCTCTCCTATACTTGCCAGCATCTCGGGCGAGATGTGCGCCCCGCGGTGCAAGAGGAGGCAGAGACATGCTAGGTGATAGTCGCTGAGTACGCGACAGTGCAGGCGAGGCTCAGAAGGTTCCACTCTACTTGCCATATACTGCGTGTCACACTTGCGGAGCATAGTCGCAAGCGTGGTCTCTCCCTTATAATTTGTCTGCTCAGTGTCGGCACCGAGGTCAAGCAGCACGCGTACAGTGCGCACATGCCCTTCCAAAGCCGCAGAGTGCAGCACACTGATCGTTTTAAATTCCTTCGTTCGATGACTTTTATGTGGCAGGAGTATCGGGCAGCGAATTATCGGGGCCTGCTCATGCCTGTTCCACGTAGTCCAGTAGGTCTCGGCTCCGCATGCCGCGACAACCCATGTAATGACTTTGTCGGAACCGGCGCGACACGCTGCCATCATGACCAGCCGAAAAACCCCACCAAACTCAAGAGGAAATTGAGGAACAGATTGGCTTGCTGCCAGTGCGGCGTGTTGATGGCAGAGTCGCCTAACCTTGGCCACATTGTCGCTGTTGATGGCCCCTTGCATGCCCTCGATGCCGAGCCGTTCCCATTCCTCAGGTCTCACTCCTGGGTCCCCCATGCCGCAGCGTGACCTTCCGGGGAGAAGGAATTTCGACGGAATCAAAGAAGAAATGTTGGGGTCCCGCTTTGGGAATTCAATTATGTTCTTTACTGATGCATGCATGCTCGACCGGGTCGGATCGGTGGCCGGCACGGCCGCTGCACACAACAGCTACCGAGCCCAGGGGTCTCGGTGAATTCCTCCGGCTTTTACATCACTTAATAATAATATACTTTTATGATTTATCCACGAAGAGTCTCGACGACGACGAACGCACATGTGGACACGACATGCTGCACGGGGCATGCACGGCTGACCATTCTTGTACATGCAATCGCGAACACGGGGCTTCTCATTGGGGGGGACCAATGAACCTCCGCCCCCTGCCCGAAGGGGCGGAGGAAATAGGGCGGGCGGCGCGGGGGTTCAAGATGCCGCCCCGGATCGGAATGCATCCGCCTAGCTTCGACGGAACACGCAGCCGGCGGACAAGAAAGCGACAAACTAGAATACTTTTCAACATGCAACCGAACAAAGACACCCTCTCCCATTCAACGTGGATGGCAGCGGCGGCGACCGGGGCCGCTAACAAACAAGTCCTCCGGGTAACCATTCCTCGACGTCGAGTCGAGCCTCTCGACACTCTCGAGAGAGACATGCCTAGTAGTACTATGGTGTATGGACCGGCGCGACGTCATCAGCATCACCTCTTCACTCTACATCGATCCAACAACGCTTCCTTCGCGACGCCCTCTGTTGATGACGACGGAGCAGGGGAGCAGAGGGACATCCTGTGCTCTGCGCACGCACCTCTGACCTCACCCGCCGTTGTCCATCATGACCATGCCACACCACGCTCAAGCGACAAGTCCAAGGTCCAAGGGATGAAGAGGGAGCCGAGCACAGCTCACAGTGCCTTCTTCGCGGGCGTGACCGTGTGAGGGAAGAGCACGGGCACCATCCACTGTTTGAACGTGTTCACGAGGAAGAAGGTGGTCGAGATCAGCGAGACGCGCAAGAAGAGGCCCTTGAAGAGACCTTGCACAACGCCGTACTCTTTTGCGAGCAGCTGGCCAGTCTGCACGATGCCGTCGTATTTCACACGTCCGAGATCGCCCTGCATGCACGTCTTGATCGTGTCCATCGGGTGGGTGACCACGCCCGCGATCAGCGCGCCGATCAGCGAGCCCGCCGCCAGCGCCGTGTTCTTCTCCCATCCTGAGGCGCTCACCAGCCTCTGCTGGATGAGCGGAGTGATGCCCAGCATGGACATGGTGAACATGGACTCACGCCCGCACGTCATTGTCACGCCGCGCGAGAGCGAGGAGATGCCGTACTCCGATACGAACTTCTGGGGCGTGCCGAGCAAGCTGCCGCCGAAGCGCTGTTGCTGGATCATGCACAGCTCCCAGATGCTGCACGGCACTCCAGAGGCGAGCCCTCCGAGGAAGGCGCCGCCGACTTGCACCTGGTCGGCGCCACCGCCTAAACCGGCAAGCGTCTTCTGGAAGAAGCCGGTGGAGCCAAACTGCACAGCGTTGGTGCCACCGAGGTTGATGCAGGCCATCGGCAGCCCTCGGTACACAATCCGCGGGTTGAGCGAGATTGGCAGGCCCTGCTGCACGGTAGTTTTCCACGAGAGGAATGGGTAGTTGACCGACTTGGACAGGACACCCGTCACGACGCCGAGCACCACATTCTCGCCGCCGGAGAGCAACTGCAGGTCGCTTCCACCGCCCATGATGATCACGTCGCCCAACCGCGTCTCAAAACCGTGTGCGTGGATATCCCCGGTACCGGGTACAAGTCAAGTCAAGTCAAGTCAAGTCAAGTCAACCTACCTGTTCTCCGAGGGCACGTATGTCAGCATTTATGACGTGTCGCCTCTAGATGGATCCCCCTCCGCCATCTCCATCGACTCCCGTCCTCCCCTGCTGGCTTCCGGAGCACATTCGATAGGCTTCCGTTGGTTGTCTGTTGTTTCTGTATAGACTTGACTTGACTTGATCCCCGGTACTGTACTGGTAGGGTTCGTCATACAGTTAATCCGTCAGTTTCGTCGAGGGTCTCTGTGTGAACCGTGTGCCCGTGTGCGTTAACACGACAGACGCGACAGCCGGTGCTACGACACTGTTACTGCCCGCTCAGAATACACACACCTTACAGGACCCCACGGGTGTCCCGTGTGTGTAGGTTGATCTTGATGAGTTTCACACAAAAATAATGGTTCATCTGTGGTGTTCTTGCTGGGTGTCGGCAATTTAACGTGAACGTGAACGTGACTTATAAACATTGGCTGTGAAACATAACGCGCACACTCTCCGGACCCCCAAGCACGGGGGCCGCAATACATGGACGGAGGTGTGACCGACGGGGCCGTCTACGACAACACATCGTAGCAGGCCCACAGAATCGGTGGTACGATATCATGCGAGGCAACAACTCACCACCAAAGTGTTCCGAGAGGCTCGGGTTCACTTCGCGCTCGTAGCAGCGCTCTCTCAATCCATGCCATCCATTGCCATAGCAAGGGGCCTGCTTGTCTGCTGGGCCCGGCCCTTGAGCAGCACCGCGTCCTCCTCGTCTGTATCCTCCCGCGCGCCAGCTCTAGTTCGCTTCTCATGGACGGACGGCGACACTCGAACCGGCCGGCGCTCCTCGGCCTCCTCGACGTCGTCCTCCTCCTCCTCGAGCTGCAGCTCCGAGGGCCCGCCAAGATCGGCCCAGATCGCAGCCCAGGCGCTGTGAAACAAGCTCCTAGTGCAAAGGCCGACTACCACGCTCATGAGGATCAATGCCGCCGTCGTCACGCCCAAGGCGGCCCACACGGTCGTGGCGCCCAAGGCCGCCAGCGACGCTGGTGGCGGCGGCGGAGGCGCCGCCGGAGGCTCAGGCGGTGTTGGCGGCGGCGATGGCGGCGGCGCACAGTGCTTCAGCAGCTCCGCCCCCTCGGCCGGCCCCTCCGCCTGCCCCTCCGCCTGCCCCTCTTCGTGCCCCTCGGCCTGCCGCTGCACGTGGCTGCAGCCGTCGCGGTGTAGGCGGCGGCCCGTCTCCTTGGCGCACCCCGGCCCGCACACGCCCCAATGATCGAAGCTCGAGTAGCGGCCGCTCGCGTCCACGGCCGTCGGACACCATGCCCTGCCGTCGATGGCATCGTCCAGAGAGCAACCCGTGAAGCGTGCCCCGCGATAGGTGAAGGGCAGCACGCAGGGGCGGAGCACATCCTGGCCAGCGACGGTCAGGCACGGCTGGCTGAGAGGCTCCACTTCCGGTGCCACCGGGGGCCCACCATCCCCGCCGCCGCCGCCGCCGCTTGCCTCATTCCCGCTCTCTTTGTCAGCAGTGCCCACCGCAATGGCCGCCTCATACGCCGCGCGCGATGCACACGCACCCCGACGCTCATCCGTATGGTCGGGGCACTCATAGACTCCGTTACATGCTTGCTGCGCATGCAAGCAGATGGGCGTGCCGTTACGCGCGTCACCGCAGCGGAAGAGGCCGTTGGCGATGCCACCGAGGGCCGCCGGTACCTGCGCTGCGCCCACGTGCTTGAGGCACTCAAAGGGTCCAACCGAGGCGAGCGCTTGGGCCACCGAGGACGCCGGTAGCTCGCTCAGCATCTGCTGCTTTTCGACATGCGGCGCTGTCCAATCCTCGAGTAAGATGCCACCCGTGTCGCCACTGTTCGGGTTGAGAGCCCAGTAGAAGCTCGAGAGGCTATTCTCGAGCAGAAACGCCTTGAAGCGGTCCTGCCAGAGCTCATCATCACCAACGTACCGCCCGCCCCATTCCCCGACCAAGAGCGCCGCACGCGCCGCGCGCGCGGGTGCAAGGAAGTGATCCGTCCAAATGGGCCCCATGTTGTCCGGGAAGTTGGGGAAGACGGTCCGATTAAAGTAGTACATGCGCGAGTTCGTACCGGGGCCGTAAAGGTGCGGTGAGAGTACCAGCCGCTCGGGCTTCGATAGACGTGGCACCCCTGCACCGGTCACATTCAGAAAGTTCTCGCCCCAGAAGCACAGGTCGCAAAAGGCCGGGCTAGGCGCCGACGAGCCCACGCCGAGGCCCTCCACAAGTATGAGCCAACGTGGACACTCCTCCAGCACGAGGCTGCCCAGTCGGCCCGCATAGAGTGCCCAGTCGCGCTCCTGGTCGCCGTCGCCCCAGCTCGCACCCCAAGGCTCGTTAAAAAGGTCCGCCGCAAAGACGTTCCAGTGCGAGCAAAAGGTGCGCGCGAGCCGTCGCCACGCACTCTCGAGCTGTGTCGCAGGCATGCCCTCGTCGTACCAGAGGCCGTGCGTCGTCGGCCACACGCTTGCGCGCAGCCGGTGCATGTCCAGCATCACAAGCAGACCCTGCGCTGCGGCGAGCCGCACGATGCGCTCGAGCAAATCTAGGTGCCGCAGCCGCTGCAGCTCAGGGTTGGCGGTCAGCGTCCATCGGTTGATGCTCGGATTCGAGAGCACGTGATCCACGGCCAGAGGCAGGCGCAGCGCGTTGAACCCGAGCCGAGCTACAATGCCGATCAGATCGGACGCCTTCCGCTGCCAAAGGCCGTCGGGCGCGGCGCCAGCGCCCTCAGCGCCAAACCATGAAAGGCCGCGGATGTGAAAGCGGTCGGAGCGTAGTGAGTTGGCGGCGTGCACGCCGTCCGGCTGGGCGGAGAAGCCAATGGACGGCGCGGTCACCATGGGCGGAAACGAATTCCGCAATTTAATGCGATGCGCTCAACACGACGCTCAGCACAACATGGAGCGCGCGCATCGCGGGTGGGCGCCGTCTCCATCACATAATCGCGCCAAATCGGGGATGTGGTGACTGGCGATTCGTGGGTGTCATTTGCGCATTGTCGCTGCGGTTTTGGTAGCGCCATTTTTGCGGCTAGGCCGGTTCCCGCTGCGGGACGGTCCGGACTCCGGTCTTGAGCTCGGTTGTCCGGTTCGGACAGTTATCCCTGCTGGGGACCGTCTCTTTTTATGTTTAGAGTGCTACCGCCGGCTTCCCCACCCTGGTTGCTGAAGTCTCTCGTGTTGTTACGCCTACCCCTCTTCTGGTGGTGCAAAGGGTGAGTTGATTCCGACTTTCCGAGTGCGATTGGATGATTCTGAGTGCGTGCGCAGCTGATGCCGAGCATGCGTTAGACGGTGTGAACGAGGAGGAGGCAACCTGTGGTGGTTATAACAAAGGTATCCCCAAAAACTATCGAGACGCGCGAGCGCTAAAATAGTAAAATTTCGCGACGTGTGCGGCATGGTGTGCGGTTAATCTCTGAGGCTTGCCGGCTTCCCTCCATGTGCGTTCTGACGAAACCGGGAGTGGGGAAGGATTGCCGGTTATTATAAGCGGACACCGGGGGGCGGGGGGCGGACAGAAACAACATCTTTCGGGCGCACAGTACATACAACTCATTCACGCCACGCGAGGTCGCAGCAGAGCGACACATGGTCGCTCGGCCACTCGACGCTCGGCATTGCCACGTGGCGCGTGAGCTCCTCGACGGGTGGTAGCGGCGCGACGCCGACGACGTCGAGGTGGTGGCTGTCGACGCAGATCCAATCGAGCGTGTTCGCGTACCGCGGCACCGCATGCGTAGGCAAAGGATTCGGGCCGTACACCGACACGAGCGGTTTCGGATTCGAGAGTGACACGCCGGCGGCTCGCAACGCCCAGAGCTCCGCCGCCGATGGGTCGTGACCAGCGGCGGCCACCGCGCCACCGCGCCGCCAACGGCCGCCGCCCTCCGATGCGACGCGTGTGCGCAGCGCCTCCTGGGCAGCCTCGAGCCAAAATCGAAGCTCGTCGAGGCGCGCATGCGCGGCAGAAAACCAGGAAGTCTGCCTGTCCTCGGCCGAGGGGGCGACGCCATGGATGACCAAACGCAGAGGGAGGCGCAATTGGTGCGCCACTTCCGCCGCCGCGAGCGCCTCGCTCTCGAGCAGCGTACGCCCAGCGGCCGCGTCGCGCACAACGGCCGCCGCAAAGCGCTCGAGCTCGTTCGCGCCGTCCCGAGCGCTCGCGTCGTCCCGAGCGTCGGCACGCAGCTTGTGCGCTCGGCTGCGTGCCGAGCTCGGCAGCTGGACGGCCTTGCGGAGGAGGTGAAACTCGCGTGCGATGCGCTGCGCGCCCTCGAGCGTCGCCTCCTCGTGTGCGCCGCGCCGCGCCGCATCGGAATGCCGCAGATGCTCCGCCCATGCCGCCTCAACATCCGACCCTTGCACAGCGTTGTAGCGCTCGTCCACGCAGTCGATGAGCGCCGCCGCGAGCTCAAATGCCGACTCACGCGCGGCCGCCGGCAGCTCAAGTGACGGTGCCCAGTTTAGCGCGCCATGTAGCCAATCAGGGTCGTCCGCGCGCACGAGACCAGACGTGAGCAACTGGAGCGCAGCATCGCTCGCGTCGGCGTTCAGGTCGCCCGCTACGATGAGGGCTGGCGCGGAGGCGGCCAGCGCGCCGATGGCTCGCTGCCGCTCCTCCTGCTGCTGCGGCTGCAACTCGTCCGACCACTCGCGCAGACCATCAAGGATCAGGGCGGTCTGCATCGTGCGTACGTGCATCGCCTCGTTGGCAAAGTAGAGATGCGTGTTCGCGACGAGTACCTGACGCGGCACGGCCGTCGGCGACGCGACCGGTGCCGCCTCGCGCAGCAGCAGGAGCTGTGCAACGGTCGGGATCTCCGCGTCGCGCGTGCTCGTGTGAGCGCCGAGCAGCCGCGCGAGTGGTACGGGCAAGTCGGGTCTGTCGAGGGACAATGAGAGCTCGCGAATCTCGACAATCTCGAACGCATCGGCGAGTGCGAAGGATGCGATCCCCTCGCTGCTCCCTCGGCCACGCTTGAGAGTGTGCTTGCCCACGTAGCCTCGCCCTTCCATCGCCGGCTTCCAGAACTGCTCGTACCACGTGAGGTCCACCTCCTGCAGCAGCAGCACGTCCGGTGCAAAGGCGAGGACCTCCTGCAGAATCCTCGGCATCCGAAGCGCACCTGATGAGGGAGGCAATCAGCCAGCAATGAGCAAGCAATGAGCGTGCAATCAGCCTGCAATCAGCAAGCAATCAGCCAGCAATCAGCGTGCAATCCTCGGCATCCGATGCGCACCGCGCGTGAGGGCTTGGCTGCAGTACGAGTGCACCGAGCCGGCCTCGTCCCAGTGGCGCGAATAGCAATCCGCGAGCACATTGTACGAGAGCACTCGGAACCGGCGGCCGCGCCCGCCGCCGCCGCCGCCGTGCAACCCTTCGCCGTGCAACCCTTCGCCGTGCAACCCTCCGCCGTGCAACCCTCCGGCTCTCAAGGCGCGCACACGCGGCCCGAGAAGCCGCCGTGGAGGACAGACCTCCACCGGCCCGGTAGCCTCAGCAGTGCATGCAAGGAGTGCGAGGGCGGCCTGGTCCGCGGTGCAGGTGGGCGGAGGCGTCGCGCTCACACGCAGCCGTGCGCCCTCATCGTGAGCGCTCGGCGTGTAATCACGGGTCCAGCCGACAGTCTGCCACGTCGAGCCAGGCGGAAGCCTCTCCCATGTCCAGCGGCACTGCCATGGCTCGCAGCCCCGCGTCTCGATGCAAGGTGTGAGTGGCACGCCAATGAGCGGCACAGTTGGAAGTAAGAGCGCTACGACCTCGGCGGGCTCGAAGATCACGCCACGCACCGTGGATCCCACTTGCAAGTGCACCGCGGTGGACCATGCCTCTAGAGCACTCATCGACGAGTCGAAAGGAGTCCCGCGAGAGTCGAATAGGAGGCAAGCTTCGACCTGGTCCGCTGGCTGCAGACTATTCTTTCCCCCGCTCTTGGGCGGCGAAAATGCGCTGCCGACCTTGCCGAGTGAGCTTCCCAGCGCCTCGTTCGACGGCCGTTGGAGCTTGCGCAAGGGTCGTCCGTCTATCCGAAGCTCGATGAGCAAGCGCGCATCCGCAGCACGGCGCACGATGACGGGCAGCACGCTGGCTGCGAGTGTGCTCACGATCACGTGGAAGAAGAATGTCATCTCGAACCCGGAAAGGTAGAGACCTATGGACTTGTTCGGTTCATTGCGAGGGCAGCTTCGATCAGGATCTTCGGAAAAGCTTCTGCTCGTGACCTCGTGGGTTTGAGATTGCAGGACGCGCCGTGTAGCCCGCATGCACGGGCATGCGAACTAAGAATAGACACGTTTCCGTCAGTGAATGGACGAGGATGGTGTGATCTAAGTGAGACTACAGTACCCAAAATGTGCGGTGCCTTTCATGGTTGTCTCAATCGCTGTGCCGACCCCATGGCACCGCACAGACAGGTAGCATGGTTGCAAGACATGCACAACAACACAACATGGTCGATGGTGCGCTCATGAGCTCGGATCTTGTCTCGCCGCCTCTCTGAAGGGGGCACCTCTAGTACGGGGCACCTCTAGAACGGGGCACCTCATAGTGAAGAACGGGGCACCACTATAGCAACCCGCACCTCAATGCCCGCACCCGCACCACCAACGGTTGTGACGGTCGAATGTCTAAATGCCTCAATGCCGTGAGAGGCCAAAACCGCAAAACGCCGTCATGCCATCCATGTACAACGAGGTTCAGCCGATCCAGGTGCTATCCAGGTGCCTGACCGGACCATGCGAGCCTAACGGAAGCCACTCAAGTAAAGCCGTACGCGACCGAGCCGCCCCCCAGACGCTTTTAGCGCCGCGTAGATGACCTGAATCATGAGTACATGCCGAGTCTGCTGGCCCTGCTTGCTGTCGTTGCCCGCCACGTCGAATACAAGGAAATCGTAAGCGATGCCGTGGCGGCTTGGACAAGGAGCCCCTTGTGTCGCCTCGAACGTGCTGCCTCTCTCCTGATATGCTTGATATAACGCTGCGCTGAGCTGTCCTTCTGACTGACCCGTGTCGCGGCGATCCATGTTCCAAAGTGCTGGGAGAGAAGCGCCTGCTGGTAACGCTGTCGATCAAGCTGAAGAGCCTCTGAAATCGAAATCCACTTGACAACCCACGCGTTCATCGCCGCTCGCAAGCTCTGAAGCGACATGCTCTTGATCGCTCGGCGCGCC
>ENA-UOUZ01000318-UOUZ01000318.1-mixed-culture-metagenome-genome-assembly--contig:-NODE-318-length-33437-cov-106.884878_pt1 | contig 33437 bp, 21 predicted proteins | sample MGYA00238154_ERZ761575 | MGnify/ENA primary metagenome ERZ761575 (study PRJEB28896, sample SAMN07631632) | mixed culture metagenome | isolation source: Freshwater growth medium | place: USA...
GCCAATGGGTCCATCCGTGGCAATGTAAGGCCAATGGGTCCATCCGTGGCAATGTAAGGCCAATGGGTCCATCCGTGGCAATGTCAGGCCAATGGGTCCATCCGTGGCAATGGAAAAGCAATGAGCGGCTGAGTGAGCGGCTGAGTGAGCGGCTGAGTGAGCGGCTGAGTCAGTGGGCTGAGTGAGCGGCCAGCTCACCTGGTCTAGGTGAGCCTTTTGGCAGAATTTGGACTTGGAGTCGGATAGCTCGCAATCCTCGACAAAGCGTTTGAATGCGATTGCACTCATATGGCTTATCTGCGATCATGATCGAGAGAGAGACAGGGGGCGCATCATGATCGAGAGAGAGACAGGGGGCGCGTCATTAGCTAGTAAACAGGTGTTCCACTGCCAACCCCCCTCACCAACGCGGCGCGAATCGTCGCGCAATCGGTGGCAATCGGTGGCAATCAAGTGCAATCGGGAGCAATCAAGTGCAATCGGGTGCAATGTCCAGTGAGTGTACAGTGAGGGGCCCTCACCGTAGTGGCACTGATGATCGAATACGCGTCGAAGGTGCGATAGATGGTCGCGTGATGCTTCCAAAGCACCTCGCCAATCTCGGCGATCTCGGAGGATTGCGAGATCTTACGAGCCGCGGCCTCTTCTGCCTTCACACGCCGCCGCTCTGCCAAGAGCTCGTCGAGGAGCGCGTCGTCCCGGGCGCCGTTCCCTGCCTCGTCGTCCGCGGCACCCTCCCCTGCCTCCATCTCAGATCGCCTCTCCGCCTTCTCTTCGTCCTTGCTCTCGCCACTGCCATGCTTGAGAATGTACGCCGCCAGTCCGTGCGACCGGAGCGCTCGAGACCAATCGAGTGCAAATGCCTTGCGGTACGTCTCCTCGGTGTCCAGGAACGAACCGCTGTCAGCCCAGGCGGCACGCGCCTTCCAAGCACTCTCCTCGAGCTTCCATTCCTTCTTGGCAGGCTCGTCACGCTTTCGTCGGCCGCCCGCACTGTACACGACCACTTGCGCGAGGTGCTCGGGCCTCACATACCTGTGTCGACGAGAGAGGCGATCAGTGAGGCACTCAGAGTCACAGAGGCGCGGCTCCTTAATTTGGTTCTTCTCGGAGGGGTCGATGAGAGTGGCCATCGGAAAGGGCATAGAATGGGCATCACTCAAAGGACATGATTCAGGGACAAAGGGCATCAAGTGCAGTTCTGCACAGGGAGGCAGTCGGCTTGGCAGTCTTTGGTCATCAGAGAGGGTGATGAATCCGATGATGAGAGGGCAATCCGCTAATGGTGCTAATGATGCTAATGATGATGAGAGGGTAATCCGATGATGAGAGGGCAATCCGCAGCGCACGCAGAGCCGCAGGACCTGTTCCACACGAGCGCCTGTGTTCTTCGAAGTAACCTTTCCTGCTTGGACGGGCACGCAACGTCGGCAGCCGCCGAGACGAAGGCAGCGTGTGCGAGGGCGTACTGAGCGTCGTGTCGGGCGAAGAAGGCATGCGCCGCGTCCCGCTCCTCCTCTGTTCCAAAGCTGCGCAGCCTCAATGCCTCAAGGCCGCTACCGTCAGGCTCCCGAGCGGAATCCTGCTGAGCTGGACGCCCATCATGACGCCCATCATGGCGCCCATCGTGAGGCTCGTCGTGCCTCCAAAGCGAGGGGATTGCGCGTGCGCCATCTCCGAGTCCAGACCCCATCGTGTTCACAGACCCCATCGCGTTCACAGGTCCGGTCGCAGGGCCGCGGGCGCCGTCCCGGGCGCCGAGGGTGGCACGCGTGCTTAGTAGTGGGCGCCCGTCGCCTTGCATCTGCCCCTGAAGTACCTCGAGTGCATGGCCGGTGTCGCTGTCCAGCATCGGCATGCGGCGAGAGGAGCTCGGTGGGCGAGCCGGCTGAGCAGTTGGAGCAGTCTGAGCATGCCGAGCAGCCAAGGCACTGAGCGCTTTGCTGCGAGTCTGACCGGGGATGGGAGATCGGAAGGCAGGCGGTGATCGGCTGACAGGGAAGGGGGCGGCCGCGGGTGCAGGGACTGTGTGCGGCCGCGGGTCCGGCCGCGGGAAGAGGCGGCCTCGATGCTGCTCCACCCTTGACTCCACCTTCGACTCCGGCTGCACAGTGGCGTGTAGTGCGGCTGAGGGCGGTAGACCGAGGCCAGCCGCCGGCGGAGGTGAGAGTGACTTTGCCGAGATCGGTGGAGGCAAGGGCGGCGGTGGATCCCACAGGGGCGGGAACCATCCAGGTGGCGAGGTTGGCAAGAGGTCGAACGAGTCTTTCAAGCTCTTGAGGTACTTGGCGTCTGGACGCACGGCCAGGGCCTTGCGCACGCTCCACTGCCCCCGGCCGCTGGGCGAGACGACCTGCATTGCAAGCACCTCATCGAGCGATCGCTCGGGCATGCGCGGCATCCGGAGGTTGCGGCGCTCCGATTGCGGTTCCCTGGCCTCGGCTGCGTTGGGTCGCGCTTGTTCTGGCTCTTCATATCGGGACTCGAATGTTCGAAGCCCCACGTCTTCGGCAGCGTGGCGAGAGGACCTCGTGCCATGGCTTACCAACGAGGCTCTGGCCGTGTTGGGCGGCTCAGGCACTCTGAGCTCACCGAGACCGCTCGAGCCGCGCATTTCGCGCGCAGTATAGGGCGGCATAGCGACAAAGTCGTCGAATGCTCACGCGATGCCCTTTTGATTGGCGCGAAGCTGTGTGTTCTACCCGTTCCGTTGCCCGAGCCCTGGCGACCCTGCCTGGAGCGCCACTTGAAACTGTCCAGGACTTCAACTGTGCTCGTGAAAGAGCGGACGGGATCGCCGAGCGCAGGCGGCAGGACGAACAGAAAATCGTCGCGTAACACTCGACCCATTTTTGGTGTTTTGACGCCGTGAAAGAAACAGTTTTTGTTCGGTTGGGGTTGCAAATGGATTCGGTTTCATGCATGCCAATAAACGAAAATGCCACTAGAACCCCGAGGTTGCGGAGAGTGAGGCAGCGACGGCGCGGAGCGTGCCTGAGAGCGCATGCACCTCATCTTGCACAACCGCCTGCTCGTCATTCTGGAGCTGCAGCTGACGGAGCTCTGCCTCGAGCGCGTCCAGATGCGAGTCGTGCTCGCCGCCGCCGCCACCGCCGCCGCCCGGCGCGCGCGTGCGAAGCGTGGCTTGAAGCGAGGTGCCGGCGCCGTCATGGGCAGCTTCAGCCTCGTCCTCAGCAGCCTCGAGATCGCTATCGTCGGTTTCGTCATGCCCGGCCTCGTCCTCGTCGTCCTCAAAGTCGTCCTCGTAATACTCCGCCGCCGCCTCCTCCTCCTCTTCTTCCTCCGCCGCCCCTCCGCTGTAGCGCCCAGCGGCGGCATCGGCCGCCCCGCCGTCGTCGTCATCGTCGGGGCCCGTCCGGCCGCGCCGGCGGGGTGAGGCGCCGGGGGAGGGCAGGTCGGCGGCGCTGAAGACGTTGCCCTGGGCGCCGAGGAACCCAGGCATCACCGCGAGCCGCAGCGTCGCCGGCACCACCAGCCGTCCCCCGAGACCATCCTCGCCTTCATCATCCTCGTCAGTGCCACCCGCACCGCCGCCGCCGTACGCGCCGTCGCCGTAGGTACCTTCGCCCCTGGACGGAGCATACCTGTATCCACCGACGGTTGCGGACGTCGTGCGGAGCGTCGCGTGATAGCCGCCCTCGAGGTATCCGCCACCACAGGACGGAGCTCCAGTCACGGCCTCGAGGTCGTCGTACCGCGCCGCCGCTGCCGTCGCCGCTGCCAGCAGCTCCGCCCTCTCCGCCTGCGCCTCCGCCTCATCATTGTGTGCGTCGTATCCATCCGCCTCGGCCTCCTCCTCGGCCGCCGCCAGCGCGTCCGCCTCGGCTCGTAATGCAGCCTCCGCCTCGGCCGCGTACGCCGCCTCCTCCTCCTCGTCGTATTCTCGCGCGCCCTCCTCGCGCCACGAGCGAGGCAGCGCACCGTCCGCCATGTCCGCCCCGTCCGCCATGTCGGCGGTGTCCTCGGCGCCATACGCCGCGCCTTCCCAGCGCGCCGGCGTCTGATAAGGCGGGGGCTCCGACCACGGCACCGCGCACGCGACCGCGGCCGCGGCCGCGGCGGCGGCGGCGGCTGCGGCCTCGAGCGCGGCGGCCACATGTACATGCGCGGGCGCGTTGGCACCACTGAGGCTTCGGCTGAGCGCATCCCCGTCGGCGCCGGCAGCATACCGGCCGGCAGCCGGCATGGCGGCCGCCTCGTCCTCAGCATATCCAGCTTCCGCGTAATGCTGCTCGTCGTACGGCGGGTGGTGATACGAGGCGCCCAAGTCGTCGTGGTAGGGCAGCGCGTCGTCGTGGTACGGCGGCGCGTCGTCGTGGTACGGTGGCGCGTCGCCATACTTGGGCGGCGCGTGCGTGAGCCGTTGGGTCTCGACGAGCTGCTTGGCGGCATGCAGTTGAGAGAGCGCGATCTGCAGACGCTCCTGCTCGCACTCGATGGCCGCCAACACCTCCGCCTTCCGGCGCTCCTCCTCTGCCTCGCCCCCGCCGCGTCCGTCGCCGCGTCCGTCGCCGCGTCCGTCGCCGCTGCGTCGGAGGTGAGGCCCGGCGCTGCTGCTGCTGCTGCCGCTGGGAGGGCGCTGCCGGCCGCCCTTGCGAATCGATGAGCTCTCAGCCCCCGCCTCGGCCGCGGCGGAAGAATGGGCATGCTGCGACGGTGGGCGCTCGAGCTGCGGCGAGCGCGATCGCGGCGGCTCGAAGAGAGGCGGCTGCTGGGTGGCGGGCTGGGCGGGCTGCTGTGTGGCGGGCTGGGCAGGCTGCTGGGTGGCGGGCGGCTGCTGGGTGGCGGGCCGGGCAGGTTGGGCGGGCGGAGGCCGAGACGAAGGGCGTCCAACCTCTCGGGACGGCGGCGCGGCCGTTGCGGTCGGGCGCGGCTGCGCGTGCGCCGCCGGCTGCGTGGGCGTCGGCTGCGCGCTCGGCGTCGCATGAAGGGGAGCGGTCGGGTCGATCTCTTTGACAAAGGCGAGCATGCGACGCTGCACGAGAGGTGTGCCGAGCAGCGACGGGAGTGACGCCCGCTGGTGCGGCGGCTTGCGGATCATGGTGCGGAAGATGGCATCGAGGCTGCGCACATCGCCGCCCACGGACGCCGGCCGCCGCGCGCCTATCGGCTCCGGCTCCGTGCGCAAGATGCGGTCGGCGAGCTGTGGGAAGTTTTTGGCGTCGAAGGGGTGTTCGAGCGTGGCGATCTCGTACACGATGATACCGAGGGCCCACACGTCGGCGGGCGGGCCGTACGGCTGCGACTGGAGCAGCTCGGGGGACAGGTAGTACGGCGTCCCCACGAACGTCTTCGCCAGCTCCGCTGTTGCCGAGAGCACTCGCGCCACTCCGAGGTCGCCGAGCTTGACGATGTTCGCGCGCGTCAGGAAGACGTTGGCGGTCTTGAGGTCGCGGTGGAGGACGCGCTGGCTGTGCAGGTACTGCAGCGCGAGCGCCATCTGCACAAACCAGTCGAGCAGCTGCGCCTCGGGCACGTGCCGACCCTCCTTCTTGCACGTCGCCAGACGCTGCTCGAGGTCACCGCCATCGCAGTACTGCATGAAGATGAAGAGCTTGGAGCGCGTGCTGATCATATCGACGTAGGCGACCACGTTTGGGTGGTCGAGCCGCTTGAGCAGGTTGGCCTCCTGCAGCGCCGATCGACGCTCCTTTTCGTTGAGTGCGTTGAGCTGCAGCCGCTTCATCACGCACTGCTTGCCGGAGGCTTTCTGCCGGCAGAGGTAGACGGAGCCGTAGGTGCCCTGCCCGAGCTTCCGGATGGTCTCGTACTTTTCCATCGCGCACCTGGGTGCGAAGGTGGCGGCGGCGGCGGCGGCGGCGGGCGGCGCGGCGTCAGAGTCCGGTGCGTTGGTCGCGACCCGAATCGATTTTCACATGTTTTCACAGCTCAGTCAGTTTCGTCGCGGTCCACCCGCGCTCACCAGACCACCGTCTCAAAGGGCGGCTCCGCACCCCTCGGTCACCACAAGCTCAGGACCCCCGGCGTTCACAAACGTCATCCATACTCCATCCGCACCGTGCGCTCCGTCGTGCCGAGCCCGGCCTGGCCTACGCGCTCGGCAGTGCTCCTCGAGCTCGCGTTCCCCTCGGCCGCGCGCTGCGTTTTGGCCTTGGCCGCCGCCCTCGTGGCCGCCGCCTTGGCCGCCGTCTTGGTCGCCGCCTCGGCCTCGTTGAGGCCCATGACGCCGAACGCGTACGCGGGGATCGCGTCATCGAGCACGCGGGCCGCACCGCTGCGCCGTGCGTCTACGGGGTGGCCGCCCCCGCCCGAGCGCGGGCGGTACCCTTCGACCATCTGCTCCCACGGTTGCGAGGTCGCAAACGGTGCGGGCGGCGGCACACTCCGTCGCTCGAAGACGGTCCCGAGGGTCGCGGCGCTCGGGAAGGCGCGCACCTTGGTTGGGCTGGCGGAGGTGGCGGCGGACCAGGCGGCGGCGGACGCGGCCGAGCCGGCGGCGGCGGCGGATGAGGGATCGGCGGCTGGGGGTGGTGGCGGCGGCGGCGGCGGTGATGGACCTCCTCCAGCTGGCGGGAGCCGCACCGGACCTGCCGCGTCCTGCCTAGTGGCGGCGGCGGCGGCCTCACGCTCGGCACCCGCGGCAGTGGCGGGCGCGAGGGCTGCGGCCACGCCCTCGCGCAGGAAAAGCGACGTTGTCGAGAGCGACGTGGCGTATGCATGTGAGCGCCGTGCGCACTCGCGGCCGCAGAACGAGTGGAGCGACGAGATGTCGTAAACCCTGCGATCGTCGATCGAAACGTGAAACTTGGGGCCCTGGCCCTTCAGCGGTGCCGCGTTCGTGCACGGCGGGTAGCCGCACAGCCCATCGATTGCGCGCTCGGCCACAATGTCCTCATAGTGCGAGGGCTGCAGCACCCGCGCAGCGGCCTCGAGCTGCTCCGCCGTGACGCCCGGCTCGAGCAGCTCCCACTGCATGTTGTATGCGGCCTTCTCGCAGTTGACCTTGGCGCGAATGGACGCCTCGAGCGCTGCGCGCTCGGTGCTCGGGACTGGAGGCATCGCTCTGGTCGCTGCTGCTGTGAAACCATTGGCTGTGAATCACACTACCAACTCTTCAAGCTCACCGTAGACACACACGTCCTGGGGAATCTCGTCCTGGATCTCCCCCCCGCTCGCACCAACCACTGCCGGCTGCGTTTGCGCCGCAGGCTGCCGTGAGTGAGTGCCGGAGGTATCGTATTGACACAGACACACCGTGGAACAATACGGGGTTCGGGTCGAGATATCCCTTGAGGCACGTAGGGTATCCCATAGCAGCACACACGCAGCCTCTAGCTCGTGGCCATGTTTTGAATCCACACTCACTCACTCACAGGTACTCACTCACTCTCCTCACTCGCTCACTTACTCACAGGCTGCCGCCCGCCGCCCGCCCGCCGGCTGCGTGTGCGCCGCAGGCTCAAAGCTCTTCTTTGGCCTCAATCGGCTTGGCTTTGGCACCACCTTTGGTGGGAACGCATTCGGCGTTGATGGCCTTGTGCACAGCAACCTTGACCACGGAGCAGCGTGGTGCACACGGCAGCGAGGCCCACGCGATGTCCGAAAAGAGTTCGTCCATTGTCAGACCGCACAGAATGCTCACGTCTGCAAGCCGGTCCACTCCAAGGGATTGCAGCAAGGGAAGATGCTGGGTCTCGCTCAACTCATGGGCTCTCAACCATCGTCTCAACGGATCTGCTGCCTCGAGAATGCGAATCGCATCTGCATGGCCCATCCTTGCAGCGAAGTGCAGCGGCGTCGCCTTCTCGTCGGCCTGAGCTTCGACCGACGCGCCCGCCGCCACGAGCGCCTTGATCGCATCTGCGTGCCCTTTTCCCGCAGCGACGTGCAGCGGCGTCCTCTTCGCGTCGTCCTGAGCTTCGACCGACGCGCCCGCCGCCACGAGCGCCTTGATCGCATCTGCGTGGCCTCGTAACGCAGCCAAGTGCAGCGGCGTCCTCTTCCCGTCGGTCCGAGTTTCGACCGACGCGCCCGCCGCCACGAGCGCCTTGATCGCATCTGCGTGGCCTCGTAACGCAGCCAAGTGCAGCGGCGTCCTCTTTGTGTCGTCCTGAGCTTCGACCGACGCGCCCGCGGCCACGAGCGCCTTGATGGCATCTGCGTGGCCTTCTATCGCGGCGATGTGCAGCGGCGTCATCTTCTCGTCGTCCTGAGCTTCGACCGACATGCCCGTCGCCGCTAGCGCCTTGATCGCATCTACGTGGCCTTTTCCCGCGGCAGAGTGCAGCGGCGTCCTCTTGTTGTCGTCCCGAGCTTCGACCGACGCGCCCGCCGCCACGAGCGCCTTGATCGCATCTGCGTGGCCTTCTATCGCGGCGATGTGAAGCGGCGTCCTCTTCTCGTCGTCCTGAGCTTCGACCCACGCGCCCTTCACCACAAGCACCTTGATAGCATCTGCGTGGCCTTGGGCCGCAGCCGAGTGCAGCGGCATCCATTTCGTGTGGTCCTGAGCTACGACCGACGCGCCCGCCGCCACGAGCGCCTTGATCGCATCTGCGTGGCCATTTCCCGCAGCCCAGTGCAGCGGCGTCATCTTCCCGTCAGTCCGAGCTTTGACTGACGCGCCCGCCGCCACGAGCACCTTGATCGCATCTGCGTGGCCATTTCCCGCAGCCCAGTGCATTGGCGTCGCCTTCTCGTCGTCCTGGGCTTCGACCGATGCGCCCGCCGCCACGAGCGCCTTGATTGCATCTCCTTGGCCATATATCGCAGCGAAGTGCAGCGGCGTCGCCTTCTCGTCGGCCTGAGCTTCGACCGACGCGCCCGCCGCCACGAGCACGTTGATCGCATCTGCGTGGCCATTTCCCGCAGCCGAGTGTAGCGGCGTCCTCTTCTCGTCGGCCAGAGCTTCGACTGACGCGCCCGCGGCCACGAGCGCCTTGATCGCATCTGCGTGGCCATTCCCCGCCGCCGAGTGTAGCGGCGTCCTCTTCACGTCGTCCTGAGCTTCGACCGACGCGCCCGCCGCCACGAGCGCCTTGATAGCATCTGCGTGGCCATTTCCCGCAGCCGAGTGTAGCGGCGTCCTCTTCTCGTCGTCCAGAGCTTCGACTGACGCGCCCGCCGCCACGAGCTCCTTGATAGCATCTGCATGGCCATTTCCCGCCGCCGAGTGCAGCGGCGTCGCCTTCTCGTCAGCCAGAGCTTCGATCGACGCGCCCGCCGCCACGAGCGCCTTGATCGAATCTGCGTGGCCTTGATTCGCAGCCCAGTGCAGCGGCGTCATCTTCGTGTCGGTGTGAGCTTCGACTGACGCGCCCGCCGCCACCAGCGCCTTGATCGCATCTGCGTGGCCTTCTGCCGCAGCGACGTGCAGCGGCGTCCTCTTCACGTCGTCCTGAGCTTCGACCGACGCGCCCGCCGCAACGAGCGCCTTGATAGCATCTTCGTGCCCTTGGGCCGCAGCCCAATGCAGCGGCGTCATTTTCTCGTTGGCCGGAGCTTCGACTGGCGCGCCCGCGGCCACGAGCGCCATGATAGCATCTTCGCGGCCTTCTACCGCAGCAATGTGCAACGACGTCAATTTCTCGATGGCCGGAGCTTCAACTGACGCTCCCGCCTCCACAAGGGCCTTGATCGCCTTTGCGTGACCATTTCCCGCAGCCCAGTGCATTGGCGTCGCCTTCTCGTCGTCCTGGGCTTCGACCGATGCGCCCGCTGCCACGAGCGCCTTGATAGCATCTGAATGGCCTTCTGCCGCTGCAATGTGCAGCGGCGTCCTCTTCTCGTTGGCCTGAGCTTCGACCGATGCGCCCGCTGCCACTAGCGCCTTGATAGCATCTGCATGGCCTTCTGCCGCTGCAATGTGCAGCGGCGTCCTCTTCTCGTCGTCCTGAGCTTCGACCGACGCGCCCGCCGTCACGAGCGTCTTGATAGCATCTGCGTGGCCATTTCCCGCCGCCGAGTGCAGTGGCGTCCTCTTCTCGTCGTCCTGAGCTTCGACTGACGCGCCCGCCGCCACGAGCTCCTTGATCGCATCTGCATGGCCATTTCCCGCCGCCGAGTGCAGTGGCGTCCTCTTCACGTCGTCCTGAGCTTCGGCTGACGCGCCCGCAGCCACTAGCGCCTTGATAGCATCTGCATGGCCATTTCCCGAAGCCGAGAGTAGCGGCGTCCTCTTCACGTCGTCCTGAGCTTCGACTGACGCGCCCGCGGCCACGAGCGCCTTGATCGCATCTGCGTGGCCATTCCCCGCCGCCGAGTGTAGCGGCGTCCTCTTCACGTCGTCCTGAGCTTCGACCGACGCGCCCGCCGCCACGAGCGCCTTGATAGCATCTGCGTGGCCATTTCCCGCAGCCGAGTGTAGCGGCGTCCTCTTCTCGTCGTCCAGAGCTTCGACTGACGCGCCCGCCGCCACGAGCTCCTTGATAGCATCTGCATGGCCATTTCCCGCCGCCGAGTGCAGCGGCGTCGCCTTCTCGTCAGCCAGAGCTTCGACTGACGCGCCCGCCGCCACGAGCGCCTTGATAGCATCTGCGTGGCCATTTCCCGCAGCCCAGTGCAGCGGCGTCATCTTCTCGTTGTCCTGGGTTTCAACCGCCGCGCCAGCCGCAGCGAGCGCCTTGATCGCATCTGCGTGGCCATCTGCCGCAGCGATGTGCAGCGGCGTCGCCTTCAGCGGCGTCCTCTTCACGTCGGTCCGAGCTTCGACCGATGCGCCCGCCGCAACGAGCGCCTTGATCGCATCTGCGCGGCCTTGTGCCGCAGCACCGTGCAGCGGCGTCCTCTTCTTGTCGTCCTGGGCTTCGACCGACGCGCCCGCCGCCACGAGCGCCTTGATAGCATCTGCGTGGCCATTTCCCGCAGCCGAGTGTAGCGGCGTCCTCTTCTCGTCGTCCAGAGCTTCGACTGACGCGCCCGCCGCCACGAGCGCCTTGATAGCATCTGCGTGGCCATTTCCCGCAGCCCAGTGCAGCGGCGTCATCTTCTCGTTGTCCTGGGTTTCAACCGCCGCGCCAGCCGCAGCGAGCGCCTTGATCGCATCTGCGTGGCCATCTGCCGCAGCGATGTGCAGCGGCGTCGCCTTCAGCGGCGTCCTCTTCACGTCGGTCCGAGCTTCGACCGACGCGCCCGCCGCAACGAGCGCCTTGATCGCATCTGCGTGGCCTTGTGCCGCAGCGATGTGCAGCGGCGTCCTCTTCTCGTCGTCCTGGGCTTCGACCGACGCGCCTGCCGCCACGAGCTCATCGATTTTCGTGACATCATTAGCACGCGCAGCTCGATGCATGTCAGTGGAGGCCTGCGAGAATGCAAGTACAAGTACAAATGCCGCCATCATCACTATGGAGTCGAACTCGACAAATCCACACGGGGCTGCTGTGTGAACCAGTGAACGTACCGGTAACACGACAGACCACAGACGCGACAACCTGTGTGAATGTTAACACGCGTCGGGATCCTCTTAACATTCAGGGCGGGTCTGGTTCCCAATAAGTTCCCCATCGGCTCGCGGGGGTCCTAATAGTTAAAAAGAGACGCTCGGGGTCAAACTTACCTATAACCCTAACCTCCCCGCTAACATCAAACATGTATCAGTTTCTTTCCGTTAAACATCCCTTACTCGCCTGTAGCATGTGCGACTTTTTCGACGGGAACGAAAGAGCCCGTCCGCGGTCTTTTCTCTTTATACATTTACTACCCCGGGACCACTTGCCTCCCTAAGATGACCATTGAAGATGACCAAATAAATGCGCGCCAGGTCACCTCAACCCCAGCGTTCTTTCGTCCAGCTCTTGCAAGCCGCCTTTGGCCACGCCGGCAGGCCAGTCGACATTTGCAAAGCTCTCGAGGCTGAGCTCGCCTCCGCGCGCGTCCTCGGCCTCGAGGCGCCTCTCGAGCCACTCGCCGAGCCGTTCCTCGAGCTGTGCGACGCTCGCGCCCGCGCTCGGCACAGCGCTCACGCTCGGCACAGCGCCCGCGCTCGGCACGGCGCCTGCCCTAGACGGCGCGCTCGACGACTTGCCGGCGGCACGGCCGCCGAGCGCTGTGCCGAGCGCCTGCGCCTGCTGGTGGGCGATCTGGCGGCGGAGCCAGCCGGCATAGCCCGGGAATCGCTCCGCAAACTTGGGCTTGGGTGCCATGAGGGCGCTGCTGACCGTGATGGTCTCCAAGCCGCCCGGCACAGCGCGCAGCACAAAGGGCAGGCGGCTGAGCACGCCCCAGCTGCTCATCAGCAGTCGAGGATTGGCAACGACGATGCGGGTCGCCTCCGCGGGATCGCCCAGCATCGCACCCAGGAAGGCGAGCCGAGGCCGTAGGGACCCTTCGACGTCACGCCGGAGCAGCGCTGGCTGCTTGCCGACCAGAGCGATCGTATCCACTTCGGGCAGCAGAGCGCTCAGCCGCTCAAGTCGGCGCTCGACCGTCGCCGTATCGAGGGCCGCGAGGCGCAGAAGACCAATCGTGCTCGGCCCGCGCGCGCTGCCGCCGCCTCTGTCGCCACGCGCCGCCGCCGCCGCCGCCGCCGCCGCTGTCACAGGCCGGCGCGGCCCAGTGACGGCGGTGCGACCGGTAGGGTTTCGTCCGGGCTGCCGGCCGCCGAGGAGCTTCGAGGTGGCGAGGCGCCGCGCCGCGCTCGGCGGCGGAGGCGGCGGTCCGATCGCGCGCGGATGGAAGAGTGCCCGGAGCGCCGTCAGCTTTGGCGGGAGTTTCGTCTCCACGTCATACCTGTGGAGAGGGGATGGCGCCGTGGTGAGCACGTGCATGCAAGCAGTTTTTGGCGGGAGTTTCGTCTCCACGTCGTACTCAAGCAGCTGTGGAACACTCTTGATGAGCCTTGGAATGTCGGCGCCTGGGAGGGCGTCGGCGAGCGCGGCGAGCTTGCGCGGCAGCATCGTCGCCACGTCATAGCTCAGCAGCCGCGGCGCCGCTACAAGCAGCTTAGTGGCATCAAGGTTAGGGAGCCATGTCTCGAAGACGCGCACCTTGGCAGCAAGGGTATGGCGCACATCGTACGTGAGCAGTGCGGGCTCGCGCTTCACCATCGCGGCGGCGTTGGCGGCGGAGCCAAACAGCTCAGCCAGCTCGTCCAGCTTGCGCACCACCGCCTCCGGCGCGTACGCGAGCAGCGACGGCGCACGCGACACGAGCTGCGATGAGGAGACTCCCGGTAGCAGCGCGCCGAGCGCCGCAAGGCGCTGCTCGAGGTCGGGCAGATGCAGGAGGGTGGGTGCGCGGCGCACGGTGCGTGCGACGTCAACGCCTTTCGGGAGCATCGCCTCCAGCTGGCGCACGCGCGGCTCCAGCATCGTTTGCAGGTCAAGCTCGAGCACTGCCGGCGCGCGCACCACAAGCGTGGGTATGTCGACGCCAGGCAGAAGCTCGCGCAGCGCGGCGAGCCGCGGCTCGAGGGTCCACTCCAAATCGCTGGCGAGGACCAGCGGCGCGCGCAGCATCAAGATGCGCGCCGCGTCCGAGCCGAGCGCTGCCTCGAGGATGGCAGCCCGCCGGTCTAGTGCTGGCGCATCCGCAAAGACGCTCTGGTCCTTCCAGGTCTGCGCGACGCGCCGCTGCACGAGCTCCATGCGATTGCTTCCCAGGGGCACCCCGAGGCGCGAGTACAGCGCCTCGAGGGGCGACACGGCTGCCGTAGCCGTCGCGAACAGCGCAGCCAGGAGCACGAGCGGGCCCATTAACGCGACGATTTTCGGCAATGTGACGAAACATTTGCAGGGATCTCACAGAAGCTTGCATAGCCTTGGTGAGTGTCTTGAGGGGGCACTCCCTCTACATGAACTCGGGGAATTCTTTGCGGTTCAAACTCCGCTGTTTCGCGTGCATCTTGCAAGTTCAGCACTTGCGTCTCACTCGTGGGTTCAGTCCAGGGTCTCTTTGGTCGTGCTCGTGGACAGAGGCGGGGAATGGACGACATCAGCGACAAGCTACGCTCGAAACGCGAGGAAGAGGCGACCATTCGAGCGCGCGAGCTCAGGTTTCTAATCGAAATACACCACACGTGCTCTCAATGCGGCAAACGGAAGTCAGCCGGGACGTGCAGGCTGTGCCTTCCGAAGAGCAGGCTTGATCCTGGCATGGACGCGAGGAGGAAAGTGTCGCAAAAGGCCCGCCATTCGATTATGTGGCTAAATAGCAACGTTTCCCAAACTTACAACCGGCCAGGTTTTGAGTTCGCACCTGGCTCGCACCCGTCTTTGAACGGCTCGTTTCGGAAAACGGTGCCGGCCAAATCGTTCTAGATGCACGCGATCTGTAAGCGTGTTAAAGAGCTCGGAGCTAAACTCTGTACGGTGCCGGCACAATCATGCGCCGACGGCTATTCACCGTCCTCGTCCCAACCATCCTCTGCACTCCACGCAGCTCGTTCATCCACCGATGAAGGAGTTCGACGCGGCGCGGCGCGCTTTTTCCGTTCGCGGCGCACGTGCCGCACGAGCGCCTCGGCGGCACGAGGCTGCTTGCTGGTCGTGCGCACGAGTGACGAGAACTGCAGCGTCGCGTCCCTCGCGTCCCTCGCGTCTTCCGCGACTGCCGCATCTGCGACTGCAGCATCAGCGACTGCCGGCGCCTGTGTCACAGCTGCTGGCGCCGCCGATGTCGGCGTCGTCCATTTGGAAAGCTCCTCGACCCGGTAGGTTTCCCACGCGCCACCCCACACGCGACGCACGGCGGTCACGTCCCCCGTCTTCGCGAGCGCCTCCGCCAGGAAGAACGCCTGCTCAAAATCCGACAGGAACATCGGTGGCACGGCGTGTCCCACACGCGCCGTGAGCAGCAGCGCCTCGAGGTCCGGATTGGCCATGATGACCGGCCGATCACCTGCGCCGCACACGAGCTGCTGCACGGCTTCCAGGTGGCGCGTGCGAGTCGCGGGCGCTCGGTTACGCGGCCGCACGAGCACAAGCACGGAGTCATCTGGATGCATCACACCGTCGGCCAGCAACGAGAAGCGGCATTCGCGCGAAATGGGCAGCCGTGCCCACGCTTCGACAGCGAGCGGCGTGTCGAAGAAGAAGTGTACATTCTTCCGCGCGCACAGCGCCGTGGTGAGCCGCTCGCACAGAGCACCCAGCGGCAGTGGCTCGGGCTGCTCAATCGCGTCGCCAAACAGGTCCAAGCGCAGCCGCCGGCGGCCCGCATCGAGCGCGGAGAGCGTTGCCGCAGTAGCCTGCTCGCTCGCGGCCGCGACGCTCAGCGGGAGCGGCGCCGGCACGGTGCGTCCGGCGGCCGATAGAGCAAGATGGAGGAACGCCCAAGCCACCATCCGCGCCGCGGAAAGTCGGCTCCCGCCCACCTCGGCGCGTTGACACACAGAGTTCCGCCAACCTCGCCCACCGGGGTCGATTATCAGCTGAATGTAAATCCTATGCGCCAAGGAAGATTGACCTGCTGGAGGGCAGGACCACGTGTTTCGACAGAGGCCTCCTCGTGCGCGTTGGTTTCAACATGAAAGAGCGCGAAGGCGCGGCGCGGCGCGCGCCTGCACCAGGCCTCGATTCCGTCGCGGACATACGTCAACTCCTCCTTGCGCAGCAATTTGCGGAATTCGTCGCTGCAAACGAAACCGAAAAATCATTTCGTGCAGACACCCCTCATCGGCTCGTTCCCGTCCACGGGCTTGCCGCAGCCATGGGCTGCTCTCACAGCCGCTCACTACAGCCGTTCAACGTGCCCCTTCAGGGCCTGCCCTCGAAAGCGCTAGCGCAGGATAGGAACTCGCCCGACGGCTTTCCGCTCAAGCCTCTTGACGAGGCTATCCTGAGCTTGCTGAAGGAGGTGCAGCCGGAGGTGCTGCCCTCGCTGGACCTGCCACAGCTGGAGGTTATCAGCAGCATCGCATTGAGGCGCTCGTACGAAGCGGGCTCGACCGTCGTGCAGCAGGGCGAGCTGTACGACAGCCTCTATATCGTCGAGTCCGGCGATGCAGAGGTCCTGTGCGATGGGAAACGGCTGGGCAGCCTCGGGCCACGCCAGCACTTTGGCGGGCGCGCCCTCCGTCAGGGAGCAGCGCAGCCGGCCGAGATCACCATCGTGGTGCCAGCGGCCGAGGGCGGTCGCGGCCAGGCGCCGCTGCAGTGCGTGCGCATCTCGGCAGCGAGCTTCTGTGAGGCGCTCGGCCCGAATGCATGCAGGATTGCAGCCGCGACGCCGCTGCCGATGCCCGCAGCCGAGGCGGCGGCGGCCGCCGCCGCGGAGGATGCAACGGCGCCGGTCGTTTGGTTTTACGTCGACAGCAAGCGGGAGCGGCAAGGGCCGATGCGTCGGCACACGTTGATTGAGCGGCTCGAAGGAAAGGCACCGCTGCCAGAGAGTACCCTCGTCTGGACGCCGCCCATGGAACAGTGGCACCAATTAGACGGTGTCGCAGAGCTCACGAACGCCCGCGCCGCCCGCGCTGCGCGCGCACGGGCCAAGGCGCACGAGGAGCGATGCCTGGCGCTCGACGTGGCGTTCACAGCGGCGGTGACAGCGTCCCTGCCCCAGAGCTTGGTCGACCACTTGAACCTCGCCATCCAAGTGGTCGCGGAGCAGCTGCTCACCCACCGCGAGGCGGCCGCAAGTGCCCTCAAATTTCTCGTCACCCCCGCCCTTGCCCCGGCTGGGGAGCCTAGCGCTGCCCTGAGCGCTGCCCCTGCCTCTGCCGCTGCCTCGTCCGCCAACGCGCCGACATTTGGCGCCTCGCCCGCGCCCGCCGCCTCGGCGCCCTCCGCCCCCGAGGCCGCCGCCGACGAGGTCACTGCATCAGTTCCGGAGGCCCTCGACTCTCCCGCCTCGGAGATGGAGCAGATGGCTCTTGCGAGAGCCCCCGCCCCAGCGAGCTCTGCTGCATGCACTGCTGGGATTGAAGCGGCCACTTTAGGCGCCGCAGCACCCGCGTCCGCTGCCACGGCCGCCACCTCACCCCACGGTGTGGCTGCGGAGCTGCATGTATTTCGTTCATAGCGATGAGAAAAGTAGATGATCTCGTTTTGCCATGCATGCAAACCCCGACGTTTCTTTTTTTCGGAGAGCCGCTTCACATTTCGGCGAGCCTTCACGCATTTCGGTCGCTGTCGGGCGAAGGCCGAAGCCGAAGTCACCCGACCTGGAGCGGGCGCATCGCGACCTGAGAAGCGGGTAAGGCGCGCGGCGTGACTCGACTGTGGACCCAGATGGCCCTTTCGCCAGCATGGCCCATTGCTCCCGCAACGCGCCGGCCTCCGAGCATCATGCCTGTACGCGACCCTAAGTTTGGCTTCCACAGCCCGCGGCGGCACGCTGGTGTGCCCGAGCCCCTAGCCTCCCAGCTCCGCTCTGGCACGTACGCGACGAAGCAGCAGGTGTACCTCGGAACGTGGCGCGGCGGCATCATTGGCACGGCGGCGAATTCATCTCCTCGTACTCCTGACAGCGGTGCTACGATCGTGACCCCTTACGAGGTGTGCCAGCAGAGCTCCATAACAAGGAGCGCCTCACCTCGCGACACCGCACGCGCCGTGACGCCCGGGCTCGCAGAAGACAGGCGCGGGCCCAAGCGGCTGGGGCTTCCCGACAGGTTTGGCATGCGCGGTGTGATTGTGCGCGAGCGTGGCTATTGCGGGCCTGAGCACGCGGGCTTGTGGCCACATCAGCTCGACACGCGCCACAACAAGGTGTACGCGACCGCCGAGCGGCTGAGCAGCGCAGGGATCAGCTTGCCTTGGGCACAGTCGCGCACGCCAGCTTAACGCCAGCGGAGCGTAGCGTAGGGCAAAGTAACTGTCTCTTCTCGCGCCGGTATGTGCATGAGTATGTGCATGAAGCATTGATTGATAGTGATTGATCGTAATTCAGTCGTAGTGTCGTTGTGTGGATCGAGGCACCTACTATAAAGTCAAGTCAAGTAAACGTCAAGTCAACTCACAAGTGTCATGTCGACACCTCGCGGCACACGGGCGCGTTCCTACACTCCACACACAGATCACGAAGCAACAGATCACGCGAGCTCGAAGCGTCAAGGAGTAAGGACCCGACTGTCGGACTACCCCAATACAAGGAAACAAGGGACACTCAAGGGCCCCAATATCCCCAGCCCAAGTGCGCCAAGAGGTCACTGGAGCACAGCGCGATCGGCGATGACGAGCGCGCCGTCTGCCACTTGTGAGCGCAGGTGCAGGACTCACTTTCGGAAACGGCACTCTTTTCTCACGCGAAAAAAGCGTCAGCGCGTTCACTGAGGGGGTCAAGCACGAGGTAGTGGGTCGGCCCAAGCGTCGCGAGATGCACGCCGTCGCCGCGATGACGCTCGCGTTAGCGAGCACCGCGCTGCACTTCCGTCCAGTGGGCACCCCCACGTCCCAGCAGTCACGGCGATCATTCTTTCATGGGGAGCGTTTGGGCGCGCCGCCAAGGCTTGTGGTGCCAGTTGGCAGCCGCGACGAATCGGCGGTGGCTGCAAGCGCACTTGATGAACCGCCGCGTGCAGCTGCAGCCGCGCCAGCCGCGCCGCTCGCGCCGCTGGTGGTGCTCAGCCTCGTTCCGCTCGCGTGGGGCACATACGGCCCGGCGATCAAATCGCTGTACAGCCTGGAGGCGCCACCGCCCGAGCTGCTCTTCAACTGGATGAACTACGTCGTCTCGGCGGCGACGCTGGTGGTGGTGTCGCTCGTGCGCGCGCAGCTCGAGGCGCCCAGCAATCCATCCGCTTCCTTAGCGGGAGACAGCTCCTCCTCTGCGAGTGCCTCGGGTGCCTCGGATGGCGCGGACGGCTCCGACGTCTCAGACAGTCCGCGCAGTGCGATGCTCGCGGGAGCCGAGCTTGGTGGGTACCTGTTCCTCGGCTCGACGATGCAGATCTTTGGGCTGCGGTACACGAGCGCGGGGCGCGCCGCCTTCCTCGTCCAGCTCACCACCGTCATCGTCCCCCTCCTCGACGCCCTCCTCGTGACCAAGCAGCTGCCCAGGCCGCGCGTTCTTGGCGCTTGCCTCCTCGCCTTCAGCGGCGTGCTGCTTCTGACCGCGGGCGGCGGCGGCGGCGAGGGTGAGGGCGCAGCGGCAGTCGCGGCGCTGGCTGGCGGCTTTGGAGGGCCAAGCCTAGGCGATGGGCTCGTGGGCGCTGCGGCTCTCATCTACTCGATGCACGTGGTGCGCCTCTCATACCACGCCCCGCGGCTGAACCCGTTGCGGCTGGCGCGTGCGAAGGAGGTGTCGCGGCTCGGGTACGCGTCGGCCACGCTCGCGGTGGGGGTGGCTCTCTCGAGTCAACAGGCAGATGCCCTCGGCGCTTTCGTCGCCAGCTTCGGCGATGCGCCAGACGCGGCGCGCCTCGCCCTCGGCATCGTGCTGTGGAATGGAGTGGTGACCACAGCTTTCCCCACTTGGGCACAGTCGTTTGGGCAGGCGCGCGTGAGTGCGGGCACGGCACAGGTGCTCTACTCCCTCCAGCCTCTCTGGTCTTCTCTCTTCGGATTCCTTCTCCTCGGTGAGACCTTTAGCGCCGCGGGGGGCGCTGGCGCCGCCCTGATCCTCGCCGCCGTCCTCCTCGCTGGCACCGACGCCGGAGCGGGCGAGAGCACCCAATTGGGCGTGAGCGTAACCACCGATGCCGCGTTGGTGGACGCTGATGTCGACGGCGCGGGAGCGGTTAAGGGAGGCGCTGGGCTCGTGGTGCCCGTGGCGGCTGCGCTGCCGGGCAAGGAGGAGGAGCCTACGGGCAAGCCTTCGCGATGAGAATCTCGTGTTCGCGGAGATGTAGTCGCGTTACTGAACTTTTACGGTTTCGAGGCGAAACCACAATTTCACGCACCGCGATGGCAAATTTCAACTCGCGCCATTCGTCCCGCTCCGAGTGGCGCGCGCTGCGTGAGCGCAGCCTTCTGAAGAAACTGCTCGCCGCAGCGTCCGTCGACGAGAGCGCCGTGCTGTCTGAGATCGACGGCGCTCTCACGCGCCAGGACAAGACCGTTTCCGAGAGGCTGGAGCGGCTGGGCGCCATGGAGGCAGCCATGCAGGAGGCACGGCTAGCCTTCGCGGCAGACGTGCGCGCGATCACCGAGCGTGTCATGTGCGCGCGCGACATGTGCTTGCTCGAGGCGGCGGCATCGCGCGGGCACGACGGGTTGCACGGCTTGCGGCTGCTCGGCGAGCTCAACCCGCCGTGGATGGTATGGGAGGAGTTGGCGGCCGCTGATGGCGCGCGCGAGGCGTTCAAGCGGCTTGCGGCCGCACTCGAACAGACGCGTGTGGCGCGCAGCCACGCGCTTGCGCAGACACTCGCCAGTGAGGTGAGCGCGCGCCGCGGTCGGCACGGCGGCCAGCGCCCACCACGGATGCTGGCGCATGCGGACGTGGGAGCGGTTCTGACGGCGCGCGACGTGGCGCACCTGCGCGCCGGTGGATGGCTCGACGTTCCGCCTGGCGCGCCCTTTTTGCTCTCGCCTGCCGCCATGCGCGAGGTCGAGCGCGACCTGCGCGCGCACGTGTCTGTCTCGGGTACCGAGTCGACATCTTCATGCAACCAACGCGCGCGCACGGCGGCAGTGCCACTGCTCGGCGAGGGATTCGCGCTCTCGGCGCCGACACGTCGACTACTCGCGCTGCTCGCCGCGCTGCCCGCCGAAATCGAGCGCCATGGCTGGCCGCGGCCTCTCCAGCTGCCGCCGCTCGTGCAGCTCGGGTTGTACACGGGATCGAGCGGTGCGCGCTACTCAAGACACCTCGATAGGAACGCTTGGGAGAAGCATAATCGGCGCGAGATCACAATCCTGCTGTACGTCAACACAGAATGGGACGCGGCCACGCAGGGCGGCTGCCTTCGCCTCCATCCAAACCCCGCCAGCGCCGCCCACGCCGCCAATGCCGCCCACGCCGCCAACGCCGCCCACGCCGCCACCTCGGCACCAGTGGGCGTGGCTCCCGTCGACGTGGCGCCGCTCGCGGGCCGCTTGGTGCTCTTCCCCTCGGCCACGCAGTACCACGAGGTGCTCCCGTGCACTGGCTGCGCTGAGCGGCTTGCCCTTACGCTTTGGGTCGAGTTCGGAGATGATGCAGCCAGATCCGGGGAGACCTGACAGCGTCAGCCGACTGGAGCAGAGCGTGGGTTGGTAGCGTAGAAGGAAGTATACGGTCGGGTGCGTGCCGTGCGTACGGTCTAGCGCGTACGGACTACGGCCCTCTCTCGGCGTTCGTTGAAGGTGTAAGTTCGCGGAGTCATGTATGCTCTTTAGACTTTTAGGAAGCATGTGAGGAGCTGACACACCGAGCACGCGTACCCGGACACCCGCACGGCACCAGCCATTACGGGTGCGCGCGAGGGCTCAGCGAGCTTTCATAGCGACCACGGCGGAACGCCCATCCCCTCCGCGGCCACACACGGCCGACGAGGAGAGGTGCGATTCGGTAGAGGAGTGATAGGCCTCGGCCTGGCGCGAGCGCGTGGCCGCGTCTGCTCGCAGCCTCTCATGCCAGCCCATCCCGCCTAGAGCGGTTGAGTCTAGAGCCCGAAGAGAGATGGCTTCTCCTCGCCGGACGCCTCCCGAGCTGAGATGCGCTCTGCCTGTTTGTTGACCGTCTGCACGGCGTACTTGCTCTTCTTATCGCTCGAAGTGGCCCCGGTGGACTTCTTCTCTCCCGAGGCAACTACTTTCTTCTCCGCCGCCGCCGCCGCCGCTGCGGCGGCCTTTTTGGCCTTGGCATCCTCGATGGCGGCCAGCTTCTTCGCCTCTCTCTCCGCAATCGTCTTCTGCGCCTTCTCGTACTCGGCGGCCGCCTTCTCCTCCTGCTCCTGCTGCGCCCGCTTCAACGCGTCCTTCTTCGCCTGAAACGCCGCATCCTTTGCGGCCTGCTCCGCAGCAAAGTCATCCAGGCCTGCAAAGTCCCCGAGTCCGGCGGCCAATGTCGTAGTCGGAAAGATGGAGGACGCGGCGGCAGAGCTGCTCAGGACCGCCGGGCGCGGCGCGACCACAAGCTGCTCCATTGGCGGGGGCGTGGCGAGCCACGCCATCATCACCGCCGCAGTGCAAGTGAGCAAGGCAACCATCGTCGGGTCGGAGATTGGTAAAGTCGCGGAAAAGCACCGTCCGTGTGTGACTGTGAAGGTCATAATGACGAAACTGATCGGAAGACTGACTGACAACGGCAGCGTGAAGGTATTCTCATTCGGCGACCTCGGCCTTCCACGCCTCCTCGAGGCGCGCCTCGAGCGCCGCCGTCGCCACGCTCAGCAGCTTTGGCTCGAGAGAGGCGGCCATGAGGCGCGCGGCGTCGCATTCGAGGACGAGGCCGAGGTCGAAGAGCTCGGAGGGGTCAGCGGCGAGGAGGGCCTCCTCGTGCAGCGCAAAGGCCGCCGCCGCGGCGCGTAGCAGTGCGACCTGCCCGTCCACAAAGAGCATGTCCCACACGCGCAGTGTGCTCTCGAGGGGCAGCGAGTCGAGGAAGGCGCATAGGAGCCATGAGGTCGATTGCTCCTTGATGGGGACGCCCTCACGTTGTAAGCGCTCGAGGGCGCGCGGGGTCGTGGCCGCGATCACGTCTAGCAGCGCCGCCTGTGCCACGTGCAATCCTTCCATGCGTGGCGAGTGGTACCGCGGGAGCAACCGGGCACAGAAGGTTGCAAGGAGCGCGAAGGCGTCGGACGTGTCGGCATGAAGGAGAAGGAGGCCAGCGACGAAGTTGAGGCCCTGGCAGTAGCCCACACACGGGTTGTGCGCGGCGAGGGCGTGGAGGACGCGCCGTAGCGGCGCGATCAACCCTGCCGCCCCGTGACTGAACCACGGATGGGAAGGGAAGGTGCGTAGGAGATCGACTGCGATTACACGGTGGGCCGAGGCCAAGGCGGATGCCGCATCATCCGTCGCCGCTACCGTGTCGGCCACCGCCGCCAACTTAGAGCGCGCGCCGTCGCCGTCGCCGCCTTCGCCGTGTCCGCCCATCCGTAGGTCGCCGTGTCCGCCCATCCTTAGGTCGCCGTGTCCGCCCATCCGTAGGTCGCCGTGTCCGCCCATCCGTAGGTCGCCGTGTCCCATCCATAGGGCGAGGGGCGCGCCGCGGCAGCTGTGAAGCCAAACGTGCGCACGGTGCTGGAAGGGCACCCCGCCGACGAGCAGCCGGCGCAGTCGACGCGGGTGCACCTCATCAAGCGAGGCGCAGCTGCAAATGGACGCATTCCACACCCGCAGCTGCATCGCATCCGTCTCCCACCAGCCACCCGCTGCGTGCCGCGCTTGCTCACTCTGCTCGCGCTCGGCTGCTGCGCCTCTCTGACGCAACGGAGTCTCCATCTCGCGCTGGCGCTGCCGATGTGTGCGGTGTGGAGTGGAGGGAGTTCCACCCGCTGCGCCGGGCAGCTCAAATCCCAGTGCGTCCAGAGGCGGCATGGCGGCCGCACCGACGGCCGCACCAGCGCCCACCCTCTGCGCAGCCAATGCCGACTCCGAAGCTGCGAACGGTCGCCACTCGAGGCGCACACAGAGCCGCACACAGAGCTGGCGATGACCGTTGGAGGCGCCCGATGATGGCCGCTCCGGCGTCGCCATCATCCGATCCGCAGCCCACGGGACAGCGCCGACGTAAGCCATCTGCGGCGCCTCCGAGCCGCTCAGCTCGCCGCTCACGACCGAAGAGACGAACGGCGTGAGCGAGAGCGCGTCGGCGTGCAGGGTGCACGCTGCGAGCGGCGTCCCGCCGCCGTCGCCGTCGCTCTCGCACACAATCGCACGCAGAGGCACCGGCTGCGCGGGCGCCGTACGCGCTCCCGCCGTGCCCTCTGCCAGCACGGGCAGCGCAAACGCCTGGTTCCACTCGCGCAAGCACGCATCGCCACCACCCGGGCTACCGCGGAGTGCGTGCGAGCGCACCACACCCTCGCCGAGTCTGAGCTCCACAAACAGGGCCGCCTCGGCGTCGAGGAGCTCTTCGGCCGCCGCGCCGGCGATCGGCTCGAGCGCCAACAACCGCACCATGATCACGCCCACGCACGCGTCGCGGTCTGCTGGAGGTGGAGGTTGCGGCGCTTGTGGGAGCGGCGATGGAGCGAACGATGGGCTCGCTGGCGTGGGCGCATCGCGTCGGGCCTCCCACTTGCGTTGCAGCGACGCGCTCTCAGCAAGCAGTTGCTCGACGAGCTGCTCGAGGGCTGTCACCTTGGCTGACTCCTCAGCAGCGAGCTGCTCGGCCGACTCGGCACGCTGGCGCAGGCGCACGAGCTGCTTCTCCTCAAAGTGCGAGCTATTCATGTGATCGCCCGACAGCGCCAAGGATCGCTGTTGGGCGTCATTCCGCTCCGACTGTTGCTGGCTGCTGGGTGTCGAATTCTAAACATTGGCTGTGAAACACACAACGCGCGCTCTCCGGACCCCCAAGCACGGGGGCCGCTATCGCAATGGACGCTCCGACTTGGCCACTGTGCCGCGACGGCGCGTTATGCTGTGAACGGCTTTTGGCCGGAGCTTGCGGAGTCAGGGGCCCGGAGGACTCACATCGAAAAGCGGGACCGCCGTCGTGCGAGCCTAGTGTTTTCACTTTTGTAATATGGCGAGTTATCTGCAAAACAACCGCCCTCCAGCAACAAATACAGTTCAGATTATAACGCCACAGAGCCGGGGGCTGGGCCAGGCCTTGGCGAGAGAATCGTGCCCGGTGGCAGGTAGGTAGAGCTCGTGCCGCCGCCACTGCGGCTGAGCGTCGTCTTGAGCGCGCGCTTGACCTGTGCCTTGGCCGCCCGGATCTGCTCGCGCCGCTCCGCTTTGCGCGCGTCGCGAGCGAGGAGCGCCTCCGCTCGCTCTCGCTCGTCGGCACTCAACGCATCGGGCGTGGCCGTGTACCGCGCGCGCAGCGCCGCGTTCGCTTCGGCGGAGCCTGCGGCGTTGGTGCCTTGCCATGCGCGCGTCGGGTCGGAGGGGGGCTTCTGCCGCTTGGCGCTCGGTCCGCCAGCGCCTCTGCCAACGTCCTCGGGGGTCGAGCCACCCTCCGCCGCCGCCAACGGACGCTTGCTACCCGCCACCGCAGCCGTGCAGTGCCGTGCCCAATGGCCCAGTTGGCCGCACTTTTTGCAGCGTCCCGTCTCGCCTGCGGCGGCTGCGGCCGCGGCGGCTGCCGCGACGAAGCTCTCATCAAGGTCTGGACGCGTGGCGATCGGCGCTGGCGCGGGCGGTGCGGCCGACAGCGCCGCCTTCCTCAAGGACACTTTGGGCGCGTCGTCGTGTTTGGGGCCCTTGGTGATCGTGGCCACCTGCATGAGGCAGCGCGCGTTGCACTTACGGCACTCACGCCGGTACGCAAAGTTGAGCTCGCCGCAGAACGCGCCCGCCACGCCCATGCAGACCCAGCCGCGCTTCTCGTCCTTCTTGAGCTTGCGGTCGGGGCGCCGCTCGGGCGGCAGCTTGAACAGTGGGATGCCCACTGCCACGGGTGCGGCTCCGTGGGTGCTAATAGCGGCAGGCGGTGGTGATGGTCTCTCGGCGAGCGCCTTGATGGGAGGGGCTGGCAACTCCTCCTCGCTGAGCTGCACTTGTGCTGGTACACCTGGCTGCTCTTGTCGAGCAGCCGCAGCTTCCTTGAGCTGTGCTTGCTTGCGATCGGAGGCTCGGTCCGCTGCCTTTTGCTCCTCGAGCGTCCGGCCGCGCTTCTCGGCGCGGCGCCTCATGGCCTCCTCTGATCGCACGCCCATTGATGGCTCTGTCGGCTCCGTCCACACGCAGGTCGACGTCGCCCAGGATTAATCCAGGGTTCTGCTAATTACTGTCGTCATCGACGGGCCGTCCAGGCCGTTGGACGTGCGCTCCACGGACGCCCACTCGATGGCGATTGCCATTAGGGCTGGGTCGACTAGTGGGTTTTTTCTCGGATAGCCTAAGGATAGCCACCTCGCGACAGGCACAGCACCCACCGTCACACGACAGTACGACTGAGCCTCAGCTCCCCAGTGTCCGTCTCGCCGACGATCGCGGAGCGGCACGTCGACACGGTACATGTAGATCTAGTAGATCCGTCTGGAGTTCCCAGCGCAGAGGCAGAGACGAAGACCACGGAGAGGAGCGTGGAGCGAGACGACAACCCTCCATGCAACCCTCCCACGTCCGTTCAATCGTCATGAGAGAGGCTCACCGCCCGAAAGCGCGCGCGGGGCTGCACTGACTATAGGTGGCTGCACTGCACCATCGGCGAGGCGTGGTCACACGGTCCAATGGATGCCTCTCCACGGATCGTGCGATGCAATAAGGATGCATGTGTGCATGCACGGCCTGGGCCCCTCGACCGTGCATGCATTGGCTTCGCTCAGCCCTCGACCGTGCATGCATTGGCTTCGCTCAGCCAAAGGTGACGGTAGGGGTTGGCTCGACGGGTGTGGCGCCGGGCGTCAGCCAGGGCGTCGCGTACACGTCCGCCGGCTTGGTCGGTGCCGGCAGGTCCAGGATGGTCGAGGACGGCAGGATGGTCGGCGCTTGGTGCTCGGCAACCGCCGTACCTTCTTGCTGCATGCGAGCGTAGATCGAAGCGTACAGCGCGCGGCGGTCGACGCCGACGAGCGAGCCTCCGGCCGCCTTGCTTGCCAGAGCAGCGGCGCCGCTCTCGCGCCGCTCAAAGATGCTCCGTTCGATCTCGAAGCGGCGCGTCTCACTCGACGTTCCCAAAACCGGACGCGCGAGCGGCCACGGCCACGCGTCCTTCGGCGGCGCGGGACGGTAGGTAGGTCGATTGCCGGAGTGCATGTAGGCGGCCTGGCGCATCGCTGGCGAGGGCCGCTGCGATGCGGGGCAGTGCGCGTACAGGACCGGCGCCGCGCTCAGAGGGCGCGGCGGCTTGGCCCAGATCTCACGTGTGGCTGGCTCGAAGGCCCCAACGCGCTGCATGTCCTGCCTCGGTGCGCCGCACTGGAGGGCGATTTCCTCGAGGCCTGCCTGGCGGGCGAGTGCAAAGGCCTCGCGCAGCATGATCTCGCCATGACGCTCCTCGTGCCAGCGCAGCCCAGTCAACACCGTCGCGCTGTCCACGGGCGCCACGCGCCGATTCTCCCACTCAATCTCACCCTCGAGAAGCGCCCATGCCCGCCGCCGATCCGCCGACCAGATGAGCGCGACGCCCACGGAGCGGTCGTTGTGCCACTGGCTCACGGTCACCACGCCCGATCGGTGATGGTACGCGCCGCGGCCAGACCGCTTGCCACTTTGGAACTCGCCTTCGTACACGTCGCCGCTCGGATGCCTCAGGCGGCCGGTTCCGTGCATGAGGCCGTCTACGATGTCGCCCTCGTAGTGCGCGCCCGTGGCCCACTCGATCGAGCTCGCCGACACTTGCACGCAGGCACGCGGCGGCAGCTTCGGCGCCGGCGACGGAAGCTTCGGCGCCGGCGGCGGCCTATGCTTTGGAACCGTGCTGTTGTCTGGGCCCCGCGTCCAAACGTGGCGCTTTTCGTGCGGGTACGAGTACGACTTCGGGTTGGGCGGCTCGGCCCATCGAAAGGCGGGCTCCAGCTTGCTCTCGGTCTCAATGAGCAATGCGTGGGCTATTACGGACGAGTTGGGCATCGGACCGAACAGCGACAGGGGGTGTGCCTGACGAGTATTGCCTCGGTGCTCAAGCTGCTGCCGCCGCCGCCGCTGCTGCCTGGAGAGTTAGAGGAAAATCGAACGAACTTAGCCCGCCGATACGACGCGTGAAGCAACTTGTGCTACTGATGGGCCAAGCACGCACCCACAAGCCCCGGTGATGCACAGCACGTGTTGTCGGCTTCCTTTCAACTGAACATTTGAATTCCGGTAGGCCCCTCACTAGGAGACGTGAGAAATCCAGGCACGACCTTTTCAGCTGTGAGTTGGCGCCTTTACGGGAACCGCGAACAGCGTATACGGCTGAGCGGCATAAACTTCCAAGTTCGCTGACGAAATCGAGCGCGATGCGATGGCAAGGGAGGATTAGTGTGCGGTCTCCGCGATGCCGTCGAGCACGGCCATCACCACGTTCCTGCGGCTGCGCCCGTCCAAGCACGGCTCTGGCTACTTTGCCGTCGATCCATCCGCGCCCAACAAGGTTGAGGTCTCCGTGCCTCCCGAGGAGGCGGCGGGCCTACACGTGAACCACAAGCGGAACCAATGGAAGTTCAGCTTTGACGGTGTGCTCGAGACTCGCGCGACGCAAGAGGAGGTCTTCGAGCGCGTCGCCGAGCCCGTCGTCGCTTCCGTCTTCGAGGGCTACAATGGCACGGTCTTCGCGTACGGCCAGACGGGCAGTGGCAAAACGTTCACGCTCACAGGCGGCGTGAATGCCTTCGGCGAGCGTGGCATCATCCCGCGCACGCTGAGCGCCCTCTTTGCGCGCATCGCCGCTGACACGGAGGCCGAGTATACGGTCCGCATATCGTACCTCGAGATCTACAACGAGACTGGCTTCGACTTGCTCGACTCACGGCAGGCCGCAGTGCAGTCCAAGGGACACGGCAACCTGGCGCATGCAGATCTGGCGCAGCTCGCGCGCGTGCAGGGCGTCACCGAGGACGCGGATGGCTCCGTGCGCCTCAAGGGGCTCTCGTCGCACGTGGTGGGCAGCGAGGAGGCGGCTCTCAACCTGCTCTTCGTGGGCGATACCAATCGCGCCGTCTCGGAGACGTCGATGAACGCGGTCTCGTCGCGCTCGCACTGCGTGTTCACGGTGGCGCTCGAGGCGCGTCCGCACGGCTCGAGCACCGTGCGCCGCTCCAAGCTCCACCTCGTCGACCTCGCAGGCAGCGAGCGCGTGGGCAAGAGCGGCGCGAGCGGCACGACACTGAACGAGGCGATCCACATCAATTCGAGTCTTTTTCAGCTCGAGCTTGTGATCATGGCCCTCCATGAGCGCCAGACAGCGAGCAGCCGGCACGTGCCCTACCGAAACTCAATGTTGACCTCCGTGCTACGCGACTCCCTCGGCGGCAACTGCAAGACGGTCATGGTGGCCACGGTCCACCCGGCCGTGAGCCACACAGACGAATCCATCTCCACGTGCAAGTTTGCGCAACGGGTGGCGATGGTCAAGAACGAGGTGAGTGTGAACGAGGAGGTGGACCAAGCAGTGCTCATCGCGCGGCTGCAGGACGAGAATCGCAAGCTGCGCGAGGCGGGTGGTGGCGCTGGCGGGAGTGCGGAGGACGACCCGACCAAGCAGCTGAGTGCTGAGGAGTTGCAGCAGTTGCATCGCGACGTGCGTGCCTTTGTGAGCGACGCGGACCCACAGGTGACGCTCGCGTGGGGGCCTGGCAAGCGGCTGGCCAAGGTGCGCCACGCGCTCTGGATCCTCAAGGGGTTGCTGCTCGAGGGGTGGCGGCCGCACCGGGCGCCACCCGCCGAGGCTTGGTCTGCTGAACGGCTCGCACGGAGTGCGCCGGCACCGACGGCCGGTGTGGTGGCCGCTGGGGCGGCAGGGGCGAGTGGCGGCGTGGGCACTGGAGGCGGCGGAGGCGGCGACGAGGGGCCGAGCTCGACGACTGGTGGCACGCGGGCGGCGGACGAGGCGGAGGCGGCTGAGGTGCGAGAGCGGCGCGAGGAGTTGCTGCGGCGCGCTGACGACGCGCCTGTGGTGACGGCGGCGGAGGAGGCGACAGCGCTACGTAGCGTCGAGCAGGCGTACTCCCTGTTTACAAGCTGCTATGCCCAGGGCGTCGCCTTGACGCGAGCCCATCGCGAGGCGCGCGCGGCGCTCCGTTTGCATGTCGAGAGGGCGCAGGCGATCGGCCAGTCGCTGCGGGCGGTGCGGGACGCGGTTGGAGCGGCCAAAGCGGCGGTCGAGGCGCGCCGCGTGTCGCTCGCCGTCGCCTCCGTGCTCCCTGCTGCTGCGACGGCGGACGCGGCGGCGGACGCGGCGGCGGACGCGGCGGCGGTGGACTCGGCGGCTGCTTCCCATGGGGTGGGCGAGGACGAGGAGGAGCGACGGTTGTGTGCTGAGCTGCAACACGCCAAAGATCTGTACCATGCGCAAGCGACGGAGCTCAAGCACTTGAAGCAGCAATGCACTGCGCTGCAGGGGCGTGCGGATGGATTGCACGCAGCGGCGGAGATGGCTTTCCATTCTTGGTGGCCTCTCGCGTGCGAAAGGCTGCAAGTGCCGCCGCCGCCGACGAGCGGTGAGGGGGGCGAGGAGCAGCCTACCGCCTTCCACCCCCCACCCCCCTCTTCCGAGCCGACACCGCGCGCACCACCGCGCGCACCACCGCGGGCAACAGGGCTTCCGCCGCCGCCGCGGCCCGCGCCGCCCCCACCGCCGCCGGCGGCGGCCGCTTCCGCCGCTCCGGTGGCGGCGGCGATGAGTGCGGCGGCGTGGCTGGCGCTGCTGAGTGATCCTCACGCGGCGCTCGCCGAGTTCCGTCACGCGCACTGGGACGCCGCGCGCGCGAGGGAGAGAGACGAAACCAAGCGCGCGCTGCATGAGGCGTATGCGGGCGCCAAGGAGGCGGGTGAGCTTGTGGGTCGCAAGCGTGCGGCGGTGGCACAGCTCAAGGAGGCGCTCGGGACGGCGCTCGAAGGTCAGGCCGGTAATCAGGCCGGTAGCCAGGCCGGCGAGGAGCGCATGCGCGCGCAGCTAACGCTCGAGACGACGCTGTACAAGGGCGGCGTGGCCTCACTCAAGGAGCTCAAGGGCGAGATTGAGAGCCTTCAGCTCCAGCTCCAGCGTTCGCAGCAGCGCTTGCAGGCGGACTTTGAGAGCTGGCACACGGGTGCGCTCGCAGACGCCAGCAAGCGCGCCGCCGCTGAGGGCGCCACCGCCACGCTCTTGGCCGGCGCGGCCAGCGCCGCCGCGCCCAAGGCACCTACCGCCGGTGCGATGCCAGCAGGGCTGTTTGTGCGCGGCAGCTTGCCAGGGCCGCCGACGTACGCTTGGGCGGCCGACTAGGCTAGGGGTTTCTAGACGCCGTCACCGAGTCCGAAATAAGACTGTTTCAGTGAACTTGAGACCCTCACCTGCGGTCGTGAATTTCGGTTGACGAAATTGAATCTCTCGAAAAACTCAGTTGTGTGTGTGTGGGAGCGCGGAATCTTCATGTCGTCGCCAGAAAGTTTCTCCACCCCGACCGAGGCAGCGGTCGTGCGCTGGCTGAAATCGCAGGAGATCCCGGCGGATGTGTACCTGAGGGAGGCCCGCGCCGCACTTGAGGCAGCTGTCGAACAAGTGCTCATCGACAGGCCGGTCAACCCATTGTTGGCCATCGGGCAGCACCTCTGCGCTTACCAGGTGCAGGCGGAGTTGGCGCTGGTGCAGCGCAGCTCGAGCACCTCTTCTCGCATGCCGACGCACGAGCTGGAGGTGGAGGCGGCGCCGGTGCAGCGCAGCTCGGGCACCTCTTCTCGCATGCCGACGCACGAGCTGGAGGCGGAGGCGGCGCCGGTGCAGCGCAGCTCGAGCACCTCTTCTCGCATGCCGACGCACGAGCTGGAGGGGGAGTCGGCGCCCGTTCAGAACTTCAAGACTGAACGCAGCGACTCCACCATGCCCGAAAGTGTCTCCATTGTGGCCGCGGTCGCGCCTGTCCAAACGCCGACCGCCAAAGAGCAGCTGTTGCTGCCCAAGATGCTCGCGGCGCTCGCTGTGCGCGGGGTGAAGCCGCGTCCGCTCGGGGCGGGAGAGACGAAAGAGGACGCGCTCCTGCGGTACCTGCGCGCGCGTCACCACAATGTGGAGAAGGCAGCGAACCAGTACGCGGCGACCATTAAGTGGCGCGAAGAGCATCATGTCGACCACTTAAGAACGTTGACGCCCGATGAGGCATTGGGGGCGCCTGTCGCGGGCATGCGGCATTTCGTACCGCACGCGCAGACCGGCATTGATCGCAAAGGCTGCCCAATCATCTTCAAGGTGATGGGAGCTAACTGCCGCGTGAAGTTGGCTGTCGAAGCGGGCTATTCTCTGGACGCCATCGGACGGTATAATGTCTGGCTGAATGAGTCGTACATGGACGCGCTGGCGGCGGCCAAGGCGCGAGAGTGGTCGGTGGTCATTGACGCCGCGGGCTGGCATCTCGGCCTTTTCGATTCGTATGGGTTCAAGTTCCTCAAGCAAACGGCGACCACGGACTCATCGCACTACCCAGAGCTGCTCAGCACGATGCTGATCGTCAACGCGCCTCCGGTGCTTGCTGTAGCGTGGCGCGTTATCCGAACGTGGGTGGACGAGGACACACGCGAGAAGATCGATATCCTCTCGTCTGAAACCTCGCGAGCACGGCTGCACAAGATGGCCGACCCGGCGCAGCTGCCTGCACAATACGGCGGAACCGCGAAGCCCTTGCCAGGCTGGCCGCCTGAGGCGGGCGTTCCCTAAACTTGCAGGGCAAACGTCCTTCTCCTCAGCGAAGAGGCAGCGCGGGCTGCTGGCACATGACCGTGAGGTCGTGTCCAAAGCACGCAGCATCCGTCGCTCGGGATGTCGAGCTTTACGTGTCCAACCTATTTTGCCTCAACAATGGTTACCTCAATGGTGTTTTGCACTTTTTGCATTTGTACGGTCGATCTGCGTCGAGAGGTAGTTCTGTCAGTGTGTGTCATTTGCACCATGCATTTGCACCCTGTCCGGTCCGGTATCGGGTACGGGTTCGGGTTATATAAAATTTTAGGGGTAGTGCGGTGAGTGAGTGAGTGAGGTAACCTATATTCAAAGTTAAGTAGTATATTAACGCGGTTATGAAAGGGAAGAGGGAGGCGAGAAACGATGAACTCACACCAAGGTTCGGTAAACGGTAAACCCAAACGCCGCGGGCGTTTCACCAGGACGTGACGAACCTCCTCTCACTCTCTCGAATTCAATGGAATTCTGCGCAATCCTTCGCCTTTCGATGGAGTCCATTCAGCGTCCCTCGCCTCAGTCAATCAATCGCCCTCACCCTTCGCCGCACCTGTGTCGCATGATAGGGGTACGGATACATACATCATGCTGTGTTAGATTGTAACCGGGCATGCCATATGTCCCCCCGCGGTCCACACGCCAATCAGGCGAGGTGGTTGCACGGCCTAGAGGTCTAGACCGTGTCCGTGGGGGGGACTACAGGTCCTGCCCGGGGTCGCATACGGTGAGGCTCGGCCACGCGCGAGACGTCAGCGGCTGACGAAATTCGGTTTCGTCAATGACGAAACTCGCGCGGTCTGGAGGTATTCACTATGAACAACGACTCTGAGTGACCACAAGCGGAAAGGGCGAGAACCACTCCTCCCCGTTTTCCCCACAGGGGAGTCGGCCCGGCGCCGGCGCCGGACTCACGCTCGGCGTGGAGCCCCCATTCACAATGAGAAAAGAGGGGCTGGGCGAGAACTGAAAAACTGAAGCCTAGTACGACCCTCATACCCTCCGTCACCTTCGACACCAAGCGCAGCGGGCGCTTCCTGCTGCAATTCCTGCTCGTCGGAATGGCCCTCTTCCATGTCTTCTCCATCGCGCCCGTGTTTGCGTCGGTCAAGGTCGAGCGTCATGCGGCGCCGGAGCCCTTGGCGGACACCTCCGCCTCGCCGAGCCCTAATGCGTCGACG
>ENA-UOUZ01000321-UOUZ01000321.1-mixed-culture-metagenome-genome-assembly--contig:-NODE-321-length-33309-cov-96.114272_pt1 | contig 33309 bp, 19 predicted proteins | sample MGYA00238154_ERZ761575 | MGnify/ENA primary metagenome ERZ761575 (study PRJEB28896, sample SAMN07631632) | mixed culture metagenome | isolation source: Freshwater growth medium | place: USA...
GCGCTCACCAGGCTGCCTTTGTGTAGTTTGATGAACCTGCAATCACCAACCTACCCTTCCAAGTTTACTCTGTCAGACAAAAAGCAACTCGGCTTCTGCGCTTGCGCGCGCGCGCGTGAGCAGCCATGTCAATGATGCAGAACGTCAAGTGCGTAATCGTTGGCGACGGTGCTGTCGGCAAAACGTGCCTCCTCATCTCCTACACAACAAATGCATTCCCTGAGGTGAGCTCACGTAGCAGCCCACATTCGAACCCCACCTTGCTCGCTGGCCAACCAAGAGCAAGTCGCCCCTCCGCTGCGTCCGGCGTGCCGCAGGACTACGTGCCTACCGTTTTTGACAACTATTCCGCCAACGTCATGGTTGACTCGAAGCCGATCAACCTCGGCCTATGGGACACGTATGCCGCTGCCTGCGCTGACGCGATCTCTGTTTCCAGTATCGCCGCCGCCACCGCCGCCGCCACCGCCGTCGCCGCCGCCGCCGCCGCCGCTGAGCATGCGCGCGCCATGCCCTTCCTTCCTTTCTTCGCTGCCCGCCCGACGGCTCAGCTCGATCCTCGCGTGATCCGCTCTTGGCTCCGCAGTGCTGGCCAGGAGGACTACGACCGGCTGCGGCCGCTCTCCTACCCTCAGACAGACGTCTTCCTCGTCGCCTTCTCGCTCATCTCGCGCGCCTCCTTTGACAACGTCAAGGCCAAGTGGTACCCAGAACTCAAGCATCACTGCCCGGGCGTGCCCATTATTTTAGTAGGCACCAAGCTCGACCTACGCAGCGACCCAGCCACGGTGCAGAAGCTACGCGAGAAGTCGCCGCCCTCGACGCCCATTACATTCGAGGAGGGTCTGGACATGCAGAAAGCCATCTTCGCCACCAAGTACTTCGAGTGCTCCGCGCTGACACAAAAGGGCCTCAAGAATGTCTTCGACGAGGCCATTCGCATCGTTCTGTGCCCACAGATTGTCCCGAGGGGCGGTAAGAAGGGACTGAAGTGCACCATCCTGTGAGCTGCAGCGCGGGGATGCTGGCCACACGAGCCCCCCGGGCACAAAGAGAAAGACTCTGAAGAAAAAGGTGGGTGCAGTGGCGAGGGGCGCACGCTGGGAATTCCACGGAGCGTGCGAGTAGTGTTGGCATGTCCATGTTGCGTCCTACTCGCCCCGCGGTGTGTTGAGAAGGGCCGGTGATTGATGGTTTGATGCTGTGCGGGGGGGGTGTCGTGTGGTCGTGCATGTCCATGCTGCAAAGTAACTGAAAAGTATGCAACCCATCGTTACCAAAACCGCGATCGTGAAGATTTGCCCTCACGGTCAAGTTTCAAGTTTGTTCACAGCTTCACTGTCTTTTCGGGCCCGCTGCTCACCACACCTTCTCCTTCATGACTTTGATGGAGCAGGCGTGCTACATGTGTGTGGTGTGCGTCGACCGATGCTTCTCGGTCGCGCTACGCGTCCTCGGGCCAGTGCTCGTGTGCGTTGCGAACGGCCTCGTGGGACTCGTTGTGTACATGTATCTCGGCGTGCTCATGCCAGAGTACATGCTGCCGATGCTTGGCATGTGTCCGACGGTCGTGATCGTGTGCTTCGGACTGTTCTTGCTCTTCAACATCCTCTTCAACTACTGGAGCTGCGTGCTCACGCGGCCAGGTTGGCCAGGCCACTACCTGCCATCCACGGACGACCTTGAGGAGGGCGTCGACTTTCAGGACTATGGCGAAGGCTGGCGGGCATGCAAACGGTGCAAGACGGGCAAGCCGCCGCGTACGCACCACTGCTCCGTTTGCCGGCGCTGCGTCATGAAGATGGACCACCACTGCCCATGGGTCAATAACTGCGTCGGGTTCTACAACTACAGATACTTCTGCCTCTTCATCGTATACACGGCCGTAGGATGTGCTTACACCGCACTCACATGCCTGCTGCCGCTCGTCGCCTCGCGTGGGCGCATGCCTGCACACCACCAGACGCTCGTCTTTGTCTTTGTGCTCACGCTCAGCATACTTTTCGCGCTTACGCTCTTCATGCTGTGGCACGGTTACCTAGTAGCAACCAACCAGACCACCATCGAGTTCTATTCGAATCGGATGGATGCCGCCGACGCGAAGAAGCGGTGCGCAATAGCGACGTCCTCCTGTTCTGCATGCTGACCTGCGTTTGAAGGATCGCCGTTCTCTCACTCCGTGCCTCACTCCATGCCGCGTTGATTCCCCTTCGCGTGCGCAGTGGCCAGCAATGGATCAACCCCTACTCCGTCGGCATGCGCCCGAACTTCGAGCAGGTATTCGGCATGTCCCGCAATGTGCTCACCTGGCTTTTGCCGAGTTGGCGACCACCACCGGGCGATGGAATGGACTTCCCACTCAATCCGAGCGGTCAATGGGCTACGGGCGAGATGCGGGCTGTATGATGAAAAATGACGATGCCTGCATGGCATTTCATCACGTGGCCCTCACGTGGCGGCTGGACCGAGACACAGGCTAGAGCTGCGGGAGTGCTGGGACTCACCATGTCCCCTCCCGGGCTCGGTCGGGAGTGCGACACGCGTCACGCGAGAGAGCGCGGGTGTGGTTTTCGTCGAGGCGACGCGAACGCGCACCAGCGAGGCGTCGCGGACGCGGTTGGACGCGGATCGCGGTAGTTTTGTACCGTGTTGTCCGATCGACGTAAGCGTGTAACTCGGTCACATGCAGCTCCACACTAATCTTAACTTAGGCTAGTATGTCGATCCTCCGGCGTATCATCCTTGGCGCGGCGGGTTCGATAGATATGCACTTGGCCGCGGCCGCGCCGGGGACATGTGGGTCCGGTGGACACACAGTAGGACGGGGGAGGCGTCCGCCGGCGGCGGCGCGCCGGCCACCGCCGCGCCGTTACTTAGGCCGTTACAAGTAGTTATAGGCTCGGAGTGCTGGGGTGCATGCGCGCGCACTGATCCTCATGCGATCATGCCGCAGTGTTGTAACAAAGTGGGAGCGAAGATGGCCATCACGCCTCTACCGAGGCGTCCGCCGCCTCAACCGCCTCTTCAACAGGCGTGAGCACTGGCGCTGGAGCGGACGGCGCCCGTGGGGACGATTCGGGTGAATCGATGCGCACCCCGGTCTCATCGATGGCGTTGATGCGCGAGCTGATCTGAGGACTAACCTGCAGGAGGGCGGCCGCCGCTGTCGCGGCCTCCGGCGCCAGTTCCAATGTCGAGGCTTCGATGGATGACCTTATCCGGGAAGAGTTGGACAGCGTGGCGGCGGACGGCGCGTCGTAGCGGCGCGTGCGCTGGCTGAGTGCCGCGCGCTGGCTCGATGCCGAGCGCTGGCTGGATGCCGATCGCTGACTGGGCGGCGGCAGCTTGAGCAGCCCCACTACTTGTTCATTGGAGGACTCGCCGTTGTAGAGCCATGAGTCCTGCGGCAGCTTGAGAGGCGGAGGCGTGCGCGGCCGCGAGCGCGGTGCTGAGGGCTCACCCGCCTCGAAGCGTGAGCGCACGTAGGTGACGAGACCTTCGGTCGCGATCGCCACGGGATTCGGGTGGGCAAACTGCGAGCGTGATGGTGAATCACCATTCTTGGGCGAGTTCCACTTCTTAGCAGCGGTGAGCGTGAGCGACGGCGAGCGTGACGGCGAGCCTGAGGGCGATCTTCCGCGTTTGGCGCGCGGCTCGCCGAAGCGCTCGTACGCGAAGCCATGATGCTCGCCGATGGACCATGCATAGAGCGAGCACGGCAGGCAGCAGACGTCGAAGGCCGCCGAGTAGACCGCCCACGAAGCGAGGAACGAAGCGGTTCGCGCCTCCTTGACGGTTGCGCCGAGCATGCGCTTCGTGTCGAATGCCTGCTTGCCAGCCCGCTTCGCTGGCTCGCGCAGCTCGAGGTAACGAGCGTACACCACGATGCAGAGGAGCAGCAGCGCACCCCAAGCATACAGCTGGTACACAGGTGCAGTGGCTACGTACGTTACGAGCGGTGCGAAGAAGTCACCGAGCGGGTCTGGTGGCGGCGGGTGGGGTGGCGGTGAGGGTGGCGCGGGTGGCGCGGGTGGTGAGGGCGGTGAGGGCGGCGAGGGCGGCGGCGATGGTGGCTCGGGTGGCGAGGGCGGCAATGGTGGCGACGAGGGCGAGGGCGAGGGTGGCGGCTTCGGAGGCGGAAGTGGTGACGGTGGTGGTGGCGGAGGCGGTCGTGGCGGTGGCGGCGGAGTCGGCGGTGGCAACGGTGGCGGTGTAGAAGGCGGAGGCGGCGTCGGCAGCGGCGAGGGCGGCGGCGGGAAGGGCGGCGGCGGGCGGGAGGGCGAGGGCGGCGGCAGGGAGGGTGGCGACGGAGGCGGCGGTTCGGGTGACGGTGGAGGGGGGGGCAAGGGCGGCGTAGGAGAGGGTGGCGGCGGTGGCAGCGGCGAGGGTGGCGGCGGAGAGGGTGGCGGCGGTGGAAGTGGCGAGGGTGGCGGCGGAGAGGGTGGCGGCGGTGGCAGTGGCGAGGGTGGCGACGGAGAGGGTGGCGGCGGTGAGGGAGGCACTGGCGCGGCGCCCGGTGGGTAGGGAGGCATCGCTGGTGACGGCATTGGCACCGGCACGGTATCGGAGACCAAGAGAACCAGGGCGAGCGCCAAAAGGACAGCGGTCACGCAGCACCAGCTCTTGAATGGCCTTGTACCTTCCGCAACTGCCTCCGCCGACTGAAGTGCATCTTGTAGATTGGCTGCACGCTGCTGCTCCGCATCGAGTTTCCGCTGCAGCGCCAAAAGCTCTACGCGCATTCGGTCCGCCTCCTCTGCTGCGTGAACCTGCTCCTCTGCGCGCGCGCGCTGCTCATCAACCTCATCCTGCTTGAAGGCAAGAGCCAACTCAGCTGCAGCCCTGGCGTGGAGCTCCGCTTCCAGCTTTGCCTGAAGCTCGTCAAGCTGTGCATCGACTTCTTCCTGGCGTAGCCAGCCCATCGACTCGAGGTCTTGCACGGAGGGAGAGAGAGGGCTCCCTGGTGTTGGCGGAGGCAGCGGCGCCGCGGACGGGAGCGTGCCGCGCGATGGAGAGGACTTGCGTGGCATTCCAAAACAATTGCGTACCAAAACGAGGCGTGCCCGAATTAGCTTCGATGCTCGATGTAACGGCCTGACCTTTAAAAGGGTTGAGTCGGACACCCGGCCATCAGCAAGGACGGCCCTCCGGGGGCGCTCAATGCAACGCGGCGGGCAGCTCACTCACAGACGTTGTCTGTTCTCATTGCCGCATTGCCTCTTGACGCGCGCTGGGGATGGAGATCACCCTCTTTTATCAGAAGGAGCGCAAGGAGTTTGGCCGACCGGTCAATGCCTTCGCGCCGAGCGAGGTGACCGTGCTCGAGGAGTTTGAGCACGAGGATGAGCTCGTCCGGAACCACGTCGAACGCAATCCGACCATCCTCGACATCCAGGCCAAGCCGGACATGTCTCAGCAGGACGTATGCGCCTCTCCTCGCTCGCGCAGTCCATGGGCGCTGCCCATGGATTTCGCCCAGCACAGCTGCTGCTGCCGCCGCCGCCTGAGTGCCGACCCCTCGCTCGCTCGTGCGGCAGGTGAACACCGAGAGCTTTAAGTACATTCCGCTCGGAATGTGCCACATGGAGGGTGGCTGGCCCAAGGACATTGACCCGACCGAGAAGGATCAGACTACGCGCTACAGGAAAAAGGTGGAGAAAGACGAGGAGTATATTCGGCAAGTGAAGGCGCTCGGCGATGCCGTCGAGGGTGACATCAAGATGAACTACGCGATCGACATTTACCAGGAGTACTTTAAGGGCGAGTATGCGGACCACTCGTCGGAGCCACCGTCCGCAAAAACGCTCTCCGTCTTCAAGGACCCGGATCCCATCAAACGCACCGTCTCCAACATCTCGTGGTACCCCGACGGCGGCAGGAAGCTTGCGGTCGCCTTCTCGATCATGCAGTTCCAGGACTACCGCATGGAGCAGATGAGCTACAACTCGTACATCTGGGACGTCAACAACCCAAACATGCCCGAGACGACGCTCGTGCCCTCGTCGCCCCTGTGCTGCCTCGAGTACAATCCGAAGGACCCTCACTTGCTCGTGGGAGGCTCCTACAACGGTCTTATCTCGTACTTTGACGACCGCAAGGGCGAGTTACCTGTGGATACGTCGATCATCGAAAAGTCGCATCGCGACCCCGTCTACAAGATTGCGTGGCTGTCCGGCAAGACGCCCAACGAGTGCGCGTCGGCCTCAACTGACGGGCAGGTGCTGTGGTGGGACATCCGGAAGCTGGCCGAGCCGAGTGAGATGCTCCAGCTCGAGGACAAGGGCGGCGAGCCGGGGCGTCTCCTCGGCGGCTGCAGCATGGAGTACTCATCCGCGGGCAAGTTCCTCGTCGGCACCGAGCAGGGCAAGATTATTGCATGCTCGCGCAAGGGGAAGACCAACGCCGACAAGCTCGGCGCGGTCTACGAAGGCCACTGCGGCCCCGTGTACGGCCTGTGCCGCAACCCATTCTACCCCAAGTTTTTCCTCACCTGCGGCGACTGGACTGTGCGACTGTGGAACGAGGAGCTGAAGACGCCGATCATGACGTCCCAGTACTTCAAGAACTACGTGCAGGACGCGACTTGGTCGCCTACGCGCCCTGGTGTCTTCATCGCCACCAAGATGGACGGCACGCTAGACGTGTGGGACTACTTTTACAAGCAAAACGACCCGACGCTCTCGCTCCAGGTCGACGGCGACGGTCTGCGCACGGTCAAGATGCAGGATGGGGGGACACTGCTTGCGACCGGCTCAGTCGACGGCTCCGTGTACATGCTCGAGCTGTGCGAGGGCCTCGCAGTCATGCAGGCGAATGAGAAGAACTCGGTGATGCAGATGCTCGAGCGCGAGTCAAAGCGCGAGAAGAACCTCGAGGCGCGCGCTAAGGAGTTGCGCGCCAAGGAGAAGCGCGCGGCTGAGCTCGCCTCCCAGGGCGACGGCGCGAACTCTGGGGAGCCGTGGGAGCAGCAGGTTGCCAAGATTGAGGAATCCTTCTGGACTGCCGTCGGCGGCAAGGACGCGGCCGGCGAGGGCGAGGCTGGCGCCGAGTGAGCGCCGTCGTGAGCGTCCTCAAGCGCTCCATCGAGCTTCGTGTAGGCGTGATGCGTGCTCACGGCCATCCGTCACATCTGAGGTCTCGGGAGGCGCCGCGGCCCGCTTCCGTACACGCGTCCGTGCCGTTGTTTCTCCAGTCCCGTCACAGCGCGACCGTCACCGGACCTGTTGCCCCTGTGCGCTGTGGCGGGGGCGCCTCGCTGCGTGCGCGCGGTCTGGCCAGAGAGTGTGCCTTGCGTGTGCCTGTGCTCGCGCGCGCCACCGCACGTGGACTCTCTGTAGACTGTACCGCGACTCCGCGGGGCGAAAGGCGGCCCCCGTTCGTTTACGTACTAGCTTGACAATTTGCTCAAAACGACGCGTGCCTCACGCTCGGCGTGGGTGCTCCCATTCTCAATTACTCCATGTTTATACGCACATGAAAAAGGACCGCGGGAATTTCTTAGATTCCACAGAAGAATGTCGACATACCCGCAGCTTGGCTGCTATGACATGCGCGCCCACTCTGAATCGATTCGGCTCCTGCTCGTGCACGCCAACGTGAGATACGAGGAGAAGCGCTACGAGCTGGGACCACCACCTACATATCATGAGGGAGCGTGGCTTGAGGACAAGGCTACGCTTGGCCTTTTCCTTCCTTGCCTTCCATACTGGATCGAACCAGAGACAGGGCTGCGCCTTTCGCACGAGCAAGCGATCCTGTGGCATCTTGCCGAGACGCACGGCCTCGCAGGCGAGACCGCGGCAGAGCGGGCGATCGCACGCATGGTCCTCGAGGGCCTACGGGAATGGGAAGACTCATTTTATGAGGTCACATACTGCAATATGCCGAACTCGCCCAACGTCGAGCCGAACGTGCACGCTGTAGGCGAGGAGCAGTGCGTGCCCACCTCGCAGAGGTATGAGCTGCGCCGCGCCACATTCGTCGCGGAAAAGCTTCCGCTCGCGCTTGCGCGGTGGGCGGCCGTGCTTGAGGGCGAGGGCAGCAGCAGCGGGCCCCGTGAGTGGATCGTCGGCACGCGCACACCGTGCGTCGCCGATTTCGTGCTTGGCGAGCTCCTCGCGCAGTCGCTCATCCTGGAACCCGGCTGCCTCGATGGCTCCCAGTTTGCATCACTCCGAGCCTTCCTCAAACGGTTCGACGCACTCCCCGCCATTGCTGCGTATCGCGCCAGCCCGCAGTTTCGCGCCGAGCCGCTGCACAACCGCTACTCACATTTTCACCGCGGCTGGGTCGACGGCTGGGCGCGTACCACGCAACCGCCCAACTTTAAACTCTCCGCCAAATTTAAGCCGAATACCATCGAGGAAGGCAGCGCAGGCTCCGTGGCGACGAGCTCGATCACGGCGGCGATAGATGACGTTGCGGACGTGCGCGTGGCACTCTTTGCCCGCCCTGCCAAGCACCGCCGTTGGCGGGACATGCTCGTGCTCATCTGCGCAGGACTCATCATCGCCGGCATAGTGGCCATCGGCCGCGCCGCCAACGAGCCGATTGATCTCGATTGATCTCTAGAAACTAGCCCCGGGAGGAGAGGAGCCGAGCACCGCTGGGAGGGAGGCACTCGAGGTGCAGCCGCCGAGCCCGTGCTGCGCCTGCCTTGAGGGGCGCGAGGAACCGAGAGTAGATGGGTGGTCGGGCATGGGCAAGTCAGGTCCCGAGACGTCGCGGTTGACCAGCCCGGCCGCGGCGCGGTGTGTTCGTGTCGGCCCGAGCGCGGTGGCCGCGCGGAGTTGCGGAGACGAAACGCTCGTACGCCCGGCGTCTCCGCCGCCGCCTCGGGGCGTTACCTTTATGCGAGTTCGCGTGAGTTCGCGTGTGTTCGTGTCGGCCCGACCGCGACCGCGCCACCCGGTCCGCGGGCTTCCCGCACATCACGAACCGGCACGCGAACCGTCGCATGGCTGTTGTGCCCGCATGCGGCGCGATACGCGGTTGTACGCGCCGCCCTGGCGTGGATACGCCGGCCGCGGGGGACCACCGATGTGCCGCCGATACGATCGGAATTCGGGATCTCCCGGGCCGGCCCGCCGCCAGCGGAAGCCCGGGGGGGCGATCGACCGCGGGTCGACTAACGCGTAACGGAAACGGTCGGACCCGCCGGCGCGCGCGCGCGGGGTTACCTTTATGCCTGAGTTTAGGGGCCGTTTGTAAACCGAAGAAAAGAACAGAGAAAAAGATGGCGCCTACTCCCCGAGTGCGTCGGCCGTCGCGCACGCCGCGGCGTGCCCGGAAACCGAGCACTCGAGATACGGACACGACGTGTGCGGAGTAACTCAGTTGAGAAATCCCCGCGGCTGCGTTCCTGTGCGTTGACGCATCCGAGGGGCCGCGGAGCGCGCGCTGGGCAGCCGCGTCCTCTCTGTGCCGCTCTGGGCAGCAGTGCTCAGGCCACCGCCGACGCATGCCTCTCAAACCTCCATCTACAAGCGCTTCTTCTTCGGTTTCGCGGTGTCACCTTCACTCGCCACCTCCACCTTGGCCTTACTCTTGGAGACTGCCGTCGATTTGTCGGCCGCCTTCTCGGCCGCGGACGCCTTTGTAGCTGCGGCCTTTGTCGCTGCGGCCTTTGTCGCTGCCGCCTTTGTCGCCTCTGTCGCCACCGCCTCAGCTGCCGCCGCCTCGGCCACCGCTTCGGCCTTGCGCTTGCGAGCCGCCTTGGCATTTGAAGTCGCGGGAGGGGGGTCGGCAGGCGCTGCTTCGGCTGTCGAATCTCCCTTGGCCTTTCTCATAGGAGCTACCTGGACCCCTGCTGCTGACTGCGCCAGAGGAGTTTTCGTCTCGGCCGCGGTGGCCGCCTCGGCAGCCACCGCCTTCGCCGCCGAACCCGCCGTCTTGTGCTTCTTGCGTGCGGGCTGGCTCGAAGCTGCATCCTCAGCTCTTGGCACCGCAGTGGCCGCATCTGGCTTTGACGCCTCGTCCCTGCTCGCGTCGAGTACCGCCACCGTCGTAGGCTTTGGCACCGCTGCCGTCGTGATAACGCCGCGCTTGCGCTTGCCTCCCTCGGCGGCTGCCTGGGCGTATCCGCCAAACTCGTACTCAATTCCCGCGGCGGCGAGCTTACGGCGCTTGGCTGACTCCGCGCGAAGGAGCTTGGCCTCGCGCCTGGCCGCTTCCTCCTCCGTGCGCGCGCGGTTGTGCTCCTTACGCACAATCAGCACTCGGTCCACGGCGCGCCATTTCCGATTGGCATCCTTGAACGTCTCCGAGTGCACCGCTTCGGGAGCAATGACCTTGGCCACGAGGATCTTGGAGAAGAGCAAGTAGCCGTTCATCGCCTTGGCGACCACCTCGGCCACCTCGGCGTGCTTGAACTCGATGAACGCATAGTGCTTCGAGCGACCCGTCTTCTTATTGCGCGCAAGCCGCAAGCGTGTCACTATGCCGAACTGTGAGAAAAAGCCCTTCATCTGCTCCTCATAGAAGCCATGTGGAATGTGGCCGAGGTAGAGTACCGCAGCGCCAGCTGGCGTCTGTCGCGGCCCACCAGCGCGCGAGGCGATGTCGCGCTTCATGGCAGATGTCGTCGCCGCGTCAACCTCCATGGCGCGCGGCTCTTCTGAGCTCGTTTTCACCTCCGCCGCGACCGCAGCCGCGATCCGCTTCGCAGAGCGCTCGGCGCTGCTGGTGGAGGCCGCCGCGGCATTAAGACGCTTCGCGGAGAACTGTCTGCCCACTTGCTTCTTCCGACCTCCCTTCCCTCCGGGCATTCTTTCGGCTGGCGGTCGAGCGACGTGACTCGCGCCCGTTAGCGCGCGAATTCGAAATGTCACGGGCAAACATGTGTTGGTACGTGGACATTTGAGCTACATGTAACTTTGCGACACAATCTTGAGTGGGCAAGATTTCACGTCCACGACTTGCGAGATTCTCACACTATGCGATTCGCCGTCCTTATTTTCGTGGGTGTGGCGACGACGGCCGGTCACGATCCGGTCTCCTCACTCGCAACGCGGCGCGTTGCACTTGCGCGAGCGGCAGCCGTAGCAGGCACTGGACTCTGGCGCAGTGCGGTGCTTGCGGAAGATAGCGCGGCCGCCGCCGCCAGTGAGGCTTACGACGCATCTGCCGTGGCACCCGAAGTGCTGCCGCCGCCCGCCCCGCCCGCGCCACCTGCAATCTCGGCATTCGATTTTGACGTGCCCTTTCGCGGCGAGCCGCGCGAGATCACACCCTTCCTTGGCAGAGCGAACCTGCTGGTGAATGTCAAGTTCGACGACCCGGAGACGCTCGATCAGATGCCAGCAATCGGCGACATGGTCTCGCGGTACAGCGAGCGTGGGCTGCACGTGCTCGCCTTCCCCACTGACCAAGGGTGGTTCGAGGCCGACGACTCGAACACCCTGCGGCTCAAGTACAAGTCGGTGTACGGTTTCGGCCAGTACCCGACAGCAGTCGTCTTCGACAAGACCGACCTCCTCGGCGGCAACGCGCTGCCTCTGTACACGTGGATGACCACGACGCTGAGCAACCCGTGGGGTGTCAACCGCCTTGTCTTCAACTACGAAAAGTTCCTCGTCGACGATCGCGGGCAGCCTCGGCGCCGCTACCCGCGCAAGTTCCCGATACAGCTGATGGATGCGGATGTGCGCACGGCCAGATGCTGGCGGCAGCGACCCCCCGCCGCCGTACGGCGTGGCACCCGCCCTATGCACCCCTCCTTCCATCTTCATCCTCCTAGCCCCACCTGCTTGGTCACGGAACGTGACTGGCCCATGGCTTTCCCTCGTGCGTTCGGCTTACAGGTGCAAGCGCTGCTCAACGGCCAGCCGCTGCCGCCTCCGAGCGCGTCACTGGAAAAGGCGTGGGAGGATGCCAAACGCGAGGCAGTCAAGTCGGAGTACTCGTTCAAGCCAGGACTGGTACGTGTCGCCGCTGCTCCGACGTCCTTGGCGCCGAGCTCCCACCGCTGACACTGCGCTCGACCCCTTGCCCGCAGAACTACTATGCCACGGGCTCGCCCGCCTCATGAACGCGCGTGGTGAGGACCACACTGAGGAGCATGTTGCGAGCCACCCAGGAGCCACCTGGGCGCCACGACGGAACGTTCGCGGTTTGTGTACGGCCTGTACGCCCCGGCTCGCCCCACGAATCATTTGAATTGACTAAATTGTGTACATGTATCGAATACATGTATGTGCACCTTTGGCCCGGGACCAGGGAGGAACGACTCGGCTTGCTTGCTTGCTTGCTTGACTCGACTCTCCACTTGACTTCCACTTCGGGGAATCAAGTGCGGCAGAGGGGATTGCGGAATTGCAACTGTGGTGACGTCGCCTCCGTCCAGCACAGCACAAGTCTGCGATGGTGCGCTCCATGCTTGCCCACCGAGCCAAAGCCGCGCCGCTCACCTCGCTTCCTCCTGTGTCCCTCACCGTCGTGCCTTTCGTCGTGCGCTCAGGGCAAGAAGAAGCAGTTCATCGATCGTACGGCGGAGTCGACTGCACACTTCCAGATTGTCCACCGCTCGCAGCGTGACCCGCTCGCAGCGGACCCCGACGCGCCTCAGCGCGTGCTTCTTCCGACCGAGATTGGTCAACGTAAAGGCACCTCGGACCGCGCGAGTCAGAGCACACGCGCCTGGCTCGAGGAGCAGGATCTGGCCGGGTTTGAGGCCCTCACGGGACGGCCCACTCCCGGCCGTCGCTCCGAAGACTTTGCCGACTTCGCGGTTGCACCCAACGACGACTACGACTACGGGCAGCATCTGCTACCAATCAAGGGCGACGGTGTTTTCATCCCTAGGACCGAGCTGCTCGGCCCGAGCGGTGGCGGCTCCTCGGCCGGTGGAAGAGGCTCTCGCTCTGTCGCTGGCTCGTCTGCGTCGCGGCTCTCGCGGCTCTCGCGCGCGTCGATCACGCTGCGCAACGTCGCGGGCGTCAGCGAGGCATTCGCGTCGGCCGAGGAGCTGGCCGTCGCCGTGGGCGGCGCGAGCAATGGGCTGGACGAGGAAGAAGAAGAATCGCTCGTCCGTGCTGAGATGGGTGAAGAGCTCTGGGCATTGCTGCAGACCGACGGGCCGAAAGACGCTAGCATCCTCGAGGAGGAGGAGGAGGAGGGTGGGGAGGGCGCCGACGGCGTTGAGCGACCCAATGAGGACGAAGATGAGCTCGAAGACGATTTCGTGATAAAGGCCGCCCTGCCGATTGTGCCCAGCCGCCGCAGACGGCCAAAGCGGCAGCAGCAGCTTCCGAAAGGCAGCGCGACGGTTCGGCCGGAGGGCGAGGAGGGCGAGGAGGGCGAGGAGGGTGAGGACGACGAGGACGACGAGGACGACGAGGACGTCGAGGACGACGAGGACGACGAGGACGACGAGGACGACGAGGACGACGAGGACGAGGACGAGGAGGAGGAGTGGGAGGACGAGGAAGACGACGAAGGCGAGGAGGACGATGAAGGCACGATGCGGCGTGTGATGGAGGCGGCAGAGGCCGCAGCCGTGCGGCAGCAAGCGGCGACGAGCGCCGGAGTGAGCGCCGGAGCGGCGGTGGTGGGGCTAGGCCCCAAGCGGATCAATCCCTTCAAGGAGCTCTTCCCCAGCGACAGCGAAGAGGAGGAGGACGAGGGGGCGCTGCCCAAGGCAGCGGCGGGCAACTCGGCGCGCGGTGGCGCAGCGCGTGGCGGCAGCAGCGGCGCAAAAGGCGGCGCGAAGAAGGTCAATCCGTTCAAGGAGCTCTTTCCGAGCGACAGCGAGGAAGAGGGCGAGGGCGATGAGGAAAGCGAGCTCGGCAGCCGCATGGAGAAAGTGAGTGTTCGTGGGCGCGTGGGCGCCGATGGCCGGTTGCTGGACGCGCGCTTCGAGCAGCTCCTTGCGGACGAGTACTCGGATGATGAGATCGGCGAGCTCGATCCAGACGACCCGCGGCTGGCGGGGCCGGCGGGGCTCGAGGCCTTTGACGGGGTGCTCGACGAGTACCTGCATGAGCAGCGAACCAAGAAGTTGGAGTATGTCAAGGTGCTCGGGGATGGCTCCTCACGCGAATGGGCGCGGCTTCCGGCCCACGAGCGCCAGCCGGTGCCTAGTGGCTCGAGCGTCGACGCCGGCGCTGATGCAGCAGGCGCCGCCTCGGACGCGGTGGACGGTGCCACCGGGTCGGTGGCGGCGCGCTTGTCCACGATTGATCGGCTAGGCAACGGTGTCGAGGCCCCAGATGTGGTTTCGGATTCGGACGACGCCTCGATCGAGGAGAATCCCTTCTTCGAGGCCCTCAAGGAGGGGTATCGAAAGGAGCGCGAGTGGGATGCGGAGACCATCCTCTCGACATACTCGACGACGGAGAACCACCCGACACTCGTGAGGTGCGCCCGCAAGCCTGCAAAGGGCAAGGAGGGTATTCAGCTCGACCGGCGCACGGGCCTGCCTGTCGGGCTGATGCTCCCTGCTGAGGAGGAGCGACGACGCAAGGCGCTCGCCGACACAGCAGAGGAGGCGGGTGGCAATGAGGAGGATGAACGATCCGAGGGCGCCGTTGAGGTCTTCAATGCGGGCGCGGCGCGTCCAAAAGATGAGAGCAAAGAAGAGAAGCGGCAGCGCAAGGCGGAAGCGAAAGCGGCGCAGGCAGCACGCCGTGCTGAGAAGAAGGCCACGAAGACTGCCTTCCGCGAAGAACGCACCGAGGTGGCCAAGGCCAAGCACTCGACGACCCAGTTGCCCGGCCAACAATCGCTCTCGCGTTGGTGATTCGCGAGGCAGGAGCGACTCCATATCCCACCGAAACAGGCGCGAGGGAGCACATGGAGGGAAATCAAGAAAGTGTTCCGAGCTCTCTTATCTTGCGCTGCACTTCTTACGAACTTCTTACGTTCTTGCTTCTTAATTTTTCCAATTGTTCCTTGTATGCCGTCTTGTCGTGTGTGTATAAACAGACTCGGCACTTGAAGCGTTTCGTCAGAATGATTCCACAGACCGGTACAAGTTCCGTGTGCCTTCGAGGCCGCCGGTTCACGTATAAACCGTCGCCGGCGCCAATGGGAGAAGAGAGGACGGACCGCCGCAGCTGGTACTGGGCGTGGGACCATCTGCACCAGTCTCGGCCGGGCGTGCGCGGCGCCGCCGGTCGGCTCCACTTGCTCGTCGCCGAGACGGTGCTCTACAAGGACAATGAGCCGACAGCGTGGATCTTCACGGCCAAGGATGGCGCGGTCATGCGCCGGCACACGAAACGCTATCGCACCGAAATCGTGGTTGAGGGCATAGTGCGCCACTCGCTCGAGAATGCGGTCGTCGCGGGCGCGCGCAACCGCCACGCAGCCGTCGTTCGTCGCGGTAACGACGGCTCCGTTGACATCAAGGCGTGCTTGCTGAGCGAGGAGGACATCGCCGGCATGGCGGGCGAGGGCGGCGGGCTCACGAGCAATCTGCTCGCTCTCCAGGCGTGCGTGCACACGCGCGCCAACAGCGGCGCGCGCTACCGCTGCGAGGCGCGCCGTGAGTCAGGAGGCCTCCAGCTGCGGTTTGGCGTCGAGAAGCTCTGCTACCTGGGCGCGCCAACGGCGGCCGACGCGCCGCACCCTCGAAGCGTGGCGGGTGCGAAGCTCAACGTGGGCCCGGCGTTTGCGCTCAAATGCACGATGAATGCATTCAACGTCGCCCTGAGCCAAGCGACCAGCGCGATCGTCTCGCACCTCGAGGCGGTGGGCAAGACCAAGATGGTGCACTTGCAGGCAGACTTCATCATCGACGCAGCGAACGAGTTACCCGTGCTCGTGGCCATGCCACTCGTGGTGACCACGCCACTGCCCAGGCCACCGGTGCGCGACCAAGCCGCCGCGCTTGCCCCGTCGGCCATCGATATGGCCGCGGCGAATGCGCTGCTGGCCGCCGCGCAGGCGCAGCCATCAGTGGGGAGAATGCACAGCCTCAGCCGTGGCAGCAGCAGCCGCGCGGGCTTGGGCTCAGCCGGGGGCGGCGGCAGCTCGGCCCTCTCGGCGCGCGCCTCGGCGCGTGTCGGCGCGTCCGCAGCCGAGGTAGCCCCAGCTGCCGTCGCAGCCGACGCGACGGCAGCCCAAATGCGTGATGGGGGCTCCAACATCATCTCATCGGTGATCGGAGGACTCAGCAGGCCCACGGCGACTGCGAGCGGGTTCTTGGGGACGCTCACACGCACCCAGACGGTCACGCAGGTCGTCACGAATGACGCGCAGCTGACGGCGAAGAGCCGCACCGGCACTCGCACTGGCCCGGCGTCGTCTTCGGCGCTCCTCTCCAAAAGCAACCGCGTACAAATCAGCGCGGTGAAGATCGGTGCGGTGAAGACCGACGTGAAACGACCCTCGAGCGGCGGCGGGCTGCGCCCCACCCCTTGGATGCGCCTGCACCCGCCGATCCCCGTCGCCTTTCCAGACCAGGGTCGCGCCGGGGCGTCTAAGATGCGTGTGTGCTGTGGCGACTTTTGCGCGGTGGGCGGCGGGGAGGTGGAGGAGGAGGAGGAGGAGATGAATACAACCAGGGGCAAGCGCCCCGGCAGCTCGGCGCCGCTCGAGGGCCTACGCCCAGCCAAGAGCCTCGACGCGATCGGCGGCGCCGCGGGCCGCGGACCTCCCAAGTTCGTGGTGGCCTACCGGTCGATCCTGCTCGCGCGTGCCGAGCATGCGATGCCCAAGCTGAGCGGGAATGAGCAGCGCGACGCCACCGTGCGCGCGACGCTCCTCGAGCAAGGACGCCCGGGGTATGCGCACCCGAGCGCGCCGGTGACGCCGCACCCGACGGAGTTTTACAAGCCGGTGCACGTGTGCCACGCATGCTACGTCGTCTACTGCCGGCTGGACGCGGCGCGTGCCCAGACGTGCATGCCCGCCGACGAGCCCGAGTTGCCCCGACGGCCGACGCACGATCTCGACGGCCGTCGCTCGCAGCCGGCCTTGGAGGGCAGCGCGGCGGCGCCCGCCGCCGCGGAGCTCGTGGCCATGCCGTGGCGACCGTTCTTCGCGCCGGCGGCCCGGCTCGCGTACGCGGAGCTCGAGCGCGGCTTCCCGCTCGGCTCGCGCGAGACGAAGCGTCTGGTGGCTGAGCTGCAGCGGCGGCCGAACACAGCCGACCACATCGCGCCGCCGCGCGCCACCGCTATGAGTACCTCGCCGTCCGCCGTCGTCTCGCTCGCGCTGCAGGCGTCCGCGACGGCGCCCGCACTAGCACGCGCGCGCTCGGCTGCGGCGGGTCGCTCGTGGCTCCCAGCAGGAGATCTCTACGCCGGGATCGGCGGGGGGGTCCTCGGCGGCGCGCCAGCGGGCTCGCTCGCAGGGCTGCACCAGCCGTTCGGGTACATGGCCGCCGCCGCCGCCGGGTACAATGGCTCGCCGTGCGGGCTGCACGGTAGCTCGAGCGCGCCCGCGCTGCGCACCGCCGCGCCTCTCATCCGGCAGCATCAGGAGCAAGGTGTGGCGCTCACCCCCGCGCCACCGCCGCTGCCGCCTCCAACGGCGCCTCCCGAGGATGCCCTTGGGCACGGGGCCAGGAGCGCCACCAGAAGCGCCAAGGGCGGCGGCACAGTCAAGGCTCAGCGCGCAGACGGGGCGGGTCCGTCGCTCTCCGACCTTGCCGAGCTGCCTCCGTTTGAGGCCGCCTACCCGTCCAAGGACTACGAGAAGGTCGTGATGGCCACCTCGGCCTTCACCCCACCGTCGCCAGCGCCGCCTCCAATGTCTGCTAAGGAGAAGGAGGCCGCGCTCGTGCAATACCTCTCGTTCGAGATGATGCCACTCACCGGTGGCGAGGGCGCCTCGTCGCGAATCCGCAGCCGAGCCGGCCGCAGTGGCTCGAAAGCGGTCATGAAAGAGTGACCGGCGCTCCACAAAGAGTGTTCAAAGAGAGCCCAAAGAGGCGAGTGTCGTGTCAGAGTCTATGTCAGAGTGTCCTGAAGCCTAGCCTCCCGGCGAGCTGGTGTTGGCAAGCAAGATGCAGTCCTGAACGTGAACGTGAATGTGCAGTGCATGTTTGCACTTGGACCGGACGTTTCATCGGCCCGTGCTGCTCGTCGGGAGCGGCTAGCGAGGGCGGCGTCAAGCCGGCCTCCCGGGATGACGATAGTGTTGCCGACCGACTTGTCGCCACATGCAACCAAAGCCATGCACGATGGCGCGGTGCGCCAGGAGGCGGCTAATGAGCTCCTACTGAAGCACCAGCGGAGCGGCTCCGGCAAGTTGGCGCTGGCTTCGCTTAAGGGCAACAAGAAGGCACTTGGCCGGTGGGGCAAGGTGAGTACGGCGGCAAGCATGGTAAGCATGGCCGTAGAAATGCGCACCACCTCTACGCTCGATGCGCTCCGCCGGCTCGAAAAGGTTCTCGATAAGATTGACGGCCAGCCGGCCAAGGAAGAGGGCCGCAACTTTGTCCGGGAGCTCGAGTACATCCTAGGCTCGCTCAATCCGATCGAGATCCGGCTGATCGAACCTTTCAAACGCTTCGAGGCCGGCGTGAACGCCATTGAAATGCAGCTTATGCAGCGCGACACCGCCTCCGAGGACAAGCTGCGCGTGATCCGCGAGGCCATCACCAAGGCGCTCGCCCGCGGCCATTATGGCGTGCTAGCGCCGCTCGAACGCGAGGTGATGGCCGCAGCAGCCGAGGCGGCAACGCGTGGCGATGCGCCAGCGGCTGCGCTCACCGCCGCCGCTGCGAGCGCGCTGGGCGCCTCGGCGGAGACGATGAAGGCGGCGGAGCTCGAGGCTGCCGCAGCTGCCGAGCTGAAGCGCAAGTCCGATCGGGAGCAGAACGACGTTGACGTCAATAAGCTCGTGTTCAGCACCTACGAACGACAGGGCGAACGCGACGCTATGCTCGGCGGCCTGGTGGATTGGCTCGATGCGGCGGCGGCTGACATTGAGGATGCGCTCTCCAACCCTGTGGCGAACGAGGACGATGCCGAGGACGAGACTGCGAAGCAGCAGCGTGCAGCCTTCAAAGGCAAGACGGACTTCGACGCGGAGCTGCTCATTCAAAGGGGACGCATGCAGCTCGACGACTTGCTCCTCGGGCTGCAGACCAACGCCACGCAGGCGATGGAGCTGCACGGCAAGATCGGCAATGAGCTCAAGGAGAAGATCCGCGCACTCGATGTGACGATTGCTGACATGAAGGCGGCCGTAGGGCCGGAGCAAGCGAAGCTCCGATTGGCACTCAAAGAAAAGGAGGACTTGGGGCGCCGGCTTGCCGAGATTGCGATTCAGATGAACGAGATCCAGGCCGCGACGACCGGTACCAAGAAGGAGATCGAGAAGATGGGCAAGCTGCTCGAGGAGGAGGGACGGAAGCTCAAGGCTGCCATCCAAAAGGAGTTTGAGGCCAACGAGGAGTTGGCCAAAGCGCAAGGCTCGCTCGCGCGAGTCGCCGGCGAGTCTGAGAACCGCAAGCTCGAGATCAACCGCCTCCAAAAGGAACTGAGCGCCGCCGAGAAGCGTCTCGCGGTCGCTGCGGATGCGGGCGTCGAGGCGGCCGCGGCGGCCGAGGCGCGCGCGGTGGAGCTGCAGGCGGAGATCGACCAGCTCAAGGCGGCGCTCGTGGAGGCACTCGCAGCGGCGGCGGCCAAGGAGGTCATCTCGCCAGCGATGCGTTCGCGCCTCGATGGCCTCGAAGCGCAGGTCAATTTGCTGCAAAAGGAGCTCAAGGAGGCTCTGATGGAGCGAGATAAGGCTGCGCATGATCGCGACCAACTCCAGAAGAAGCTCGATGCGATCCCACCGCCGGCGCCGCTGCCCAAAGGCGGTGGGCTGAGCGCCGAGGAGCGCGCGGCGATGGAGTGGCAGCGCGCGGCCGCGATGAAGAGAGCGCAGATCACGCTCTCTGATGGCGTCGAGGCGGCGGCGGCGGATGCGCAATCTCGGATCAGCGCTGCCGTCGCGGCGGCGGAGGCCCACTTTTCCGGTGTTGCGATGCGCGTCCAGAAGCGCGTGGTTACGGCGCTACGGGCCAGCGAGGCGCGTAGTGCGCATGCCGAGGCGCGCATGAAGACGCTTGAGGAGGAGCGCACCAAGGCGGTCGAGTTCGGGGAGCGCCAGCAGAAGGTAGCGAACGACCGGGCGGATGAGATCGGGACGCTCAAGCGGCGGCTGGACGAGCTCGAAGAAGCCAACCGAAGAGCCCAACCCGCACCGCCGCCGCCGAAGGCACCCTCGGGGGCGAGCGCGAGCCAGACGGACCCGTACGAGAGCGACGAGGAGAAGCGGCTGAGAGTGGAGCTCGCGAAGGCACAGAAGGATCTCGACGCAGCGCTCGCGGCCACGGAGGCGGCGGGCGAGGCGTTGGCGGCGGCGTTGGCACGCGAACCGAAGAAGGCCAAGCCGGGATTCGCGCCCGCGGGCGAGGCAGTGCTCGCGGCGTCTGTGATGTCCACGGGCGCCAAGGAGAAGCAGAAGCTGAGCAGCGACGTGGACGCGCTGCACAAGCAGATCGAGGCGATGCGCGAGGAGATCGTTCTCTCCCAGGGCGAGGCGTTCCGAGCAAAGAAGGCGGCCAAGCTCGCGCGTGCGGATAACTTGCGCGACCGTGTGGTGCTCAAGGCCCTCATTCTGTCGATGAGCAGGACGGCGATGTCCGACAAGACGCGTGCTGACATGCTGCATCGCCGACTGGATCAAGCCCTCGATGAAATTGACGAGCTGCGCAACCGGCCTCCGGAGATCGTCGAGGTCGTCAGAGACGCCCCGCCGCCTCCGCCGCGCGGCAACTCCTTCAGCGCGGCCAGGAGTGGCATGGTGGAACGGTACCAAGAGGAAGAGGATGAGCTCAAGCAGCAGCAGGCCATGGCTTTCATGAGCGCAGGCGCGTCCTCGGGCTTCAAATCGTCCTACAGTGAGCACTTTGACGAATCTGGACGTGCGCGCTCCCGCGAAGGTGGCTCTCATGCCGGTAGCTCACGTGAAGGCCGCCCCGAGCGAACCGAGCGCCCCGAGCGCCCCGAACGCGCCGACCGCGCCGACCGTAGCGACCTGCGCGAGGAGTACGTCGAGTACGACCCTGGCGATGAACGCGGGCGTGATAACGACCACGGACGAGGTGGCGGCAGTGGCGTATCTTTGGATAGGCGCACCAGTAGAGACTCTGTCGATGCAGGCGCACTCGGCGCCGATGTAGACCGGCCGTCCGCACCAACTTCCCACAGCTCTGGCAGGGTTCGCGAGAACGCAGCACTTCCGAGACCGCAGCCCTCCCGAGGGGAGAGCGGCGTCAAGGACGCTGCCGTCAAGGACGCTGTCGTCAAGGGCGCTGTCGACGTCGAGTTGGACAGGCGGTACACGGCGGTGCCGTCCGCGATGGAAAGGCGGGGACATGGAGACGCGGTACCATCGATGCATCAGGAGGAGCTCATGGGCGGCCGAGCGAGCCCTACACGCTCAGAGGAGACACAGCGACGCATCGAGCGAGAGGCGCGGGATCGGGGCGTATCTCCTGCGCCTCAAGGCCCCCCTGCATCTATGGCCAAGCCGGTCCGAGAACGGGGCGCAGCGGTGGCGCACAAGATCGACGGGGACCGGGCCGATGACGAACCTGCCCGAGTGACGAGCTCGCTGACGGGCGGCAAGATGACTGATGAGATCGAGGCTCGCGGGGCAGCTGGCCCGGCGCCACGGGCGGCAGGCGCTCCTTCAGAATACTTGACCAGCGGCGTCGCCCGTCCGGTCGTACGGAAAGACATGCCGCCTCAGGATCCAGACTACGAGGTCATTATGAGGCAAGCGGGCTCGGGCCGCATCGTGACGCAAGTCCCTGGGCAGCAAAAGGCCGGCGGAGGAGGAGGTGGAGGTGGAGGTGGAGGTGGAGGTGGCGGCGGCGGCGGCGGCGGCGGCGGCGGCGGCGGTGCGGCTGGCAAGCCCCCTTTGCTCGCTGGCGCGGCGAGCGCGGGGCGCCAGCAGACACCACCCAAGCGAGTAGGGGCAGAGGCAGAGGAGGTTGGAGCTCAGGGTGCAGCGGGCAGCGCCTCGGCGCCGCGCCACGCCGCGCCGCCGCGCACGACCAGCCTTGTGCGAGGCGCTTCGTACGTTGAGGCGACATTCGAGGAGGAAGAGGAAGAGGCTTACCAGCCGCCCCCCGACTCAACGCCCTCAGCGGTGACGGGGGCGACGGGCCGGCCGCAGCAGCTTGCTTCCACCTCAGCCAAGGCCGGTGGCGGCGGCGGTGGCGGCGGCGGAGCTACAGCAGGAGCGGCGGCGGCGGCGGCGGCGGAGGCGGCGACCACACGAAAAGAGGCGACAGCGGTGCACTCGCGTGTGGCTGAGCTCAGGCGAAAGCAAGCTGCGGGAGAGCTGAACCCAGTTGAGAGGTTCGAGCTCTCGTCCTCCGAAGAGAAGCTGACGAAACTTGAATCGAAGGTGCAGAGGCTGGAGGCAGCAGCTAGGGCTGGGGATGTGAACGGGGGGCTAACGCCAAGCGATCAGCTGCCTCGGGCCACCGCAACCGTCGTGTCAGCGGGCCGGGCCACAGTGCCACCCGCCTCTCCGACGAACCTGCCCAGGCCAGAGAAGCCTGACACGGCGATCTCCCTGCCTCCGGAGTCGATCGCGACGCTCGCGACACAGCGCAGCGGCAGCCTTCAACGGGGCCTCCCTGCAGGCACCTCCAACAGGGACCTGCTTGAGTCTAGTGCACCCGCCGAGCCACCCACCCTCAGCGTGGCCAACGGTTTGGCGGCGGAGGGCAGCGCGGCCCATGACGAGACCGATTATGAGACCTCGCGCTTCACGCCCTCCTCTCGGCGCGGCATGCGTCTGCCCCACCCGGGCGCCCCGCAATACCCGCGCGTCGATGGCGCCCTCGAGCTAGCGGCAGCAGCGGCCGAGGCGGCGGCAAGTAAGCCAGTCGCGGAGCTCTCGAGTGCGTCACCTGCCAGGTCGGGTAGCCGCGGCACGCTCCAAGCTCGCGGCTCCCTGAAAGCAGGAGGCACCTGCGGCGGCGGCGGCTGCGCTGCACCGCCGTTCTCGTCGGAGACTAGTCTTGGGCCTCGGCTTGCTGGCGAGGGCGGAGGGCGCGAGTCGACCGTCTCACCACCCCCTATGATGATCTCCTCGTGGAGTGGGAACATCGCGCGCACGCCAACGGGCCTCGAGACGGCCGCTCACGAGCAGGTGGAGCGGGCGGTGGCAGCCGCTGTCAAGGCAGAGCAGGAGCGCAGTGCTCAACTGCTCCAGTTTCGGCTGGCAGAGGCGCGTGCGGACGCGATCGCAGCCAAGGAAGCGGCGGCGGCGGCGGAAGCGGCGAAGGAGGTCGCCAAGGCGTCTGCACTCGAGGCCGGAAGCAAAGCGGCCGCACTTGCGTCGCAGGTGGGCAATCTGCGCAAGGAGGTGTCACAGCTCACCCACGAGAATGAAGCGCTCCGCTCGCAGGTCAGCGAGGCTAAGACGTTGCCGCTCGGGATCGCTGGCCTGCCCGCGCCACGAGCGACTACCCCGGCCGCACCAAGAGCCCCACCAATGCCTCTCACAACCGCCCACCTTCGTGTGCTCGCTCCAAGCGATAAGAAGGGAGGGCCCGTCGATCTGGTGCCCCACGCGGCCGTTGCGCCGCCAGCCGCGCCTAGCCAAGACGCTGATGCGGCGTCGGTCGCGGCGATCGCGGCGGCGTACGGCGTCGATGCTCGGCTAGTAGCCTCCGTGAAGGCAACGCTCCATGGCTTCGAGGGGTCGGTGCCCGCGGGTAGTTACAACGAGGAGCACGCGGCGCGTATCATCTCGGCAGCGACGGCGGCCGTGCTTGCGAGCGAGGGCAATGTAGCCATGCCGCCCGCGCCACCGTCGCTTGCACCCATCTCGAGCACAGTTCTGGCGGCGGCCGAGGCGGCCTACGAGCTGCAGTGTGCAGTCGGGCCCGCGCGCGCGGGCTCGCGTGTGCCCGACTTTTACCGCGCTTGGATGGAGGAGCAGCTGGATCACCACGGGCTGAGCGGAGCCGAGAGGCCGGTGCGCGTCAACAATTCCCTCGCGCCCTTCTCGCCCCCGAGCGCGAGCTGCACCCATGGGCTCAACTCCTCGGCTGAGGTACGGTCGGCTGGGAAGGCGTACGCGGCCGCTTTCCCACAGGTGCACTCGCCGCACGCGCGCCGGCTAGTGAGCGCCGGCCAGGGCGGCGGTGACGCACGGCCTTGGACACCAACTGCGCTCGCCTCACCCACTGGCGCGGACGCGCGTGGAAGCGCGCGGGGCGAGCAGCTCACACCGATGGTCATTGGGATGCTCCAGCACGACGACGCCGCTGTGCGTGACGCGGCGCAGAGTGTGCTGGAGAACCTACGCAAGCTGCCGTTGCCGCCAGGCGCACTCTCGACCGTTGGGCTCCCTATGAGCCCCGTCGCAGTACCCAGGCCGCGCCAACGGCCGCCCGAAGCAACGCCGCCGAAAGCGGGCGGCGCCTCAGCACAGCCACCCTCGTCGCCGGCTAAGGCCGAGGGCGGCGATCCGAAACCGAAATCGCGCCTCGGAGGACCGCCCACCAACCAGGCGATCTCGGTTCGGATCGCGCTCGGCCCCGAGCCCACAGCCACTGTGGCCGCGATGCGCGCCGCCGTGGACGGTCTGCATGCGCTCAAGACGGCGCTGAGCATGCTCGGGCCCGAGTGCATGCCGCTGCATGGGATGAGTGGGCTGCTCGGCAAGCTGGTGGAGCATCCCGAGGGGCCAATCCGCTCCGCTGCCCACGGACTCCTCGAGACCCTTCGCCGAGTGCACGGCGACGATCCGCTCTTCAGCGCGCTCGCGAGCGCCCACGTCGGCGCTCAGACGCTCGCGGCGCTGCGCCGCGCGCCGTTTCCGCCGCCGCTGCCGCCGCTCGCACGCACCCCAGAGGCCCTCGCGGCGGCCACTAGAGGCCTTGGCGCCGCCGTGAGCGTCTTTGGCGACCGGCTGCTTCACCTGCCAGTTCTGCTCGAGCACGCCGAGCCGCGCGTGCGCGAGGCCGCCGCGTCGCTCGCCGACGCGGCGGCGAAGGCGGCCAGCGCCGCCGCCGCAAGCGGCACGGGCGGCGCCCGCGACGGCGTCTTCTTCGAGGTCAAAGGCAGCGGTAGCGGCACCGGCACCGGCATCGGCACCGGTGGAAGCTTCCTTGGAGGCAGCTACACTGACGACGCCTTCGGAGACCGGCTGAGCGGTAGCCCTCTGACACGCGACCGGAAGACCAACCAGCTGAGGCGCGACAGAGGCTCGCCCGCCGGCTGGCCACTGCGCGACGCGAAACCGCCCGACGGGCTGGTGGCCGTTGGCACGAGCCCGGGCGCAGCGCTCGAGGCGCTCACGACGACGCACGAGACGCTCGCGACGACGGCGGAGGCGGAGCGCCTCGCAGCGGAGGCCGCCCTCGCGTCGCTCGTGGTGGCAGCCTCGGACGAGAAGGCGCGGTATGCGGCGAGTGAGTCACCAACGAAGAACGTGCGGAGCGCTGTGCTGAGCACGGCGCTCGGCGGCAGCGCGAGCTCCGTGAGCCTTGAGCTCAGTGTGTCGGCGCGGCAGCTCCACGCACATACCGGTGGGGCAGCGCCTCGGCAGCCGACCTCGCCGCCGGCCGACCTGAGCTGGAAGGCTCAGCCCGACGGCGCTCGAGACGGCGTCGGCGGACCTGAGCTGAAAGACGGCCACGGCGTGGCACTCGAGTACGTAAGCATGATCGCGCGCTCTGACTTGCACGAGATGAGCGAGCGGCACGTGGCAGCGCGATCTCCGAGTTTGGGGCAGCGCACGCTGAGCCCCGCCCGCGGGGGTGTGGGGGTCGCAGACACGCAGCTGAGCCCGGGCAGAGCGCACCAGTATGCTGGCGGCGCCGGCGCGAGCGTGCCATCCATGATGCAGCTGGCGCGCCCCCTCACCTCCGACACGGCGCTCATATCTGCCCGGAAAGCAGCGCTCCGCGCGAGCGCTTCGGTGGGCGCGTTACCCTCGAGCGTCGACCCCGGCGCGTTAGGCGCGGCGATGGGTGACAACCCCTACTTGCAGAAACTACCGCCCGTGCTCCGTCGCTCGGTGTGCGGCAATGGGGCACGTCAGCACACACGGGCCGTCTACCAGGGCGAGAGGTGAGCGCGAGAGTAGTCTGTACGCTTTTTATTAACTGAACTGTTTGTACTGCATGTACTCTGTAGGTTGCGGCGTTGCGCCAGAGGTGAGAAGCTGTACCGATGTTGCGAAAAACCCAATACAATTGTATGGCGTCGCGTTGTGTTGAACAGTCCACTTTGCTGCTCATCAAACGAGGTCGTCACGCGTCCCCGACATCATCAATGCGCGCGTTTATGCTTCTATACTTGCTCGGGATGGCGCACGCCTTTTTGGCACACACTCGAGTGCCACGAGGCCCAGTGGCTTGCGCGCGCAGCCCCTCGGTCACAATCGAGATGATGGCAAAGCCCACCGACGCGAAGGGCAACGAGATCAAGCCTGCGATGAGCTCCTACATGCACTTTTGCCAGGAGCGGCGGCCGATGGTGACGCAGCAGCTCAAGGCCAAACTGGGAGCGGAGTTCAAGCAGGTTGCCGTCATGTCTCAGCTGGGCACCGAGTGGAAGGCACTGCCTGATGCCACTAAGGCCAAATTCACATCAATGGCAAAATCAGATAAGACACGGTACGATGCGGCCTTTGCGTCCAACCCGGACAACGCCTCTATCAAGCGCGGTGGCGGTACGACGCGCGCGCGGAAGAGCACCGGCCCCAAAAAGCTCTCGGCGTATCTGCACTTCTGCGCGGAGAAGCGGTCGGCCAAGACGGAGCAGTTGAAGGCGTCCATGGGTAACGCCTTCAAGTACTCGGCTGTGCTGTCCGCGCTTGGCGCCGACTGGAAGGTCCTTGACGAGGCGTCTAAGATTCGCTTCAAGCAGATGGCCGAGCAGCCCGTGATGTAGGGAGGAGACACGAGCGAAGTTTGAGCATGGCGACGGGCGAAATCGAACGCGGGCCGCGGGCGCGTCGACGTCAGCCGTTGGTACGGTATACGGTTGACGGTTCAGCCGCGCCGCTATAAGACTAGACGGAGGCTCGTTATAGCCTGCGTCGCTCTTGTACTCTTAATATGGGTCGCCACTTGGGTACAGTGGCACTATGACCATCCACAAAAGTAACTCCCACTAACTCGTAAACTCGACACGCCCGGAGCGGCGCGCGCGGGCCGCGGCGCCGCGGGCGCGCGCCCGGGCCACGGCATGCGTCGCCGCCCTCGGCCGTGGCGCCGCCAAAGCGGAACCGCGAGCGTGCGCCGCGGGCTACCGAAACAAAGCACCACCGTATTCTCTCCGTTCCTCCCCCGGTCCCGCCGGTCGCGAACCGCGATGCGGGAACGGCGCGGATACAACGACGTTTTCGGCGGCGCGGTACGTTCGACGCTGCGCGCAGGCGGGGCGTCGGGGGAAGGACACGCCAACGATCCGCAATCCGCGCCTCACTTCTTACCAAACATCTTCAAGACGGTCTTCTGGCTCTTTCCTTCCTGTGTTGCGTTGTCAGCAGCCGAGGCGGCGAGCATGCTGCCTGCCACGCGCAGCTTCTTCGCGGCCTTATTCGGCGAGCTTTGTGAGGTTGGCGAGGAGGGTCGACTCGCCTCTTCATCCCTGACCATGAACTGCTCCACGGCGACCGGCTCGAGGCCGTTGGCCCAGTAGAGACATTGGTCAAGCTGCCCTTCGAGGTGGAGGCCCTGGAGGTCGTGCAACTTGGAGCGCATGCCCTCCGCTGACCTGAGATACCCCTCGTGCGCGCGTAGCAGCGCACGCTGCCAGTGGCGGAGCGTGGCCGCCGCCTCCAGATCGCCCTCGCGCTTCTTCTCGCGCATCTCCTTGTACAAGAGCCCTTGCTCGAGGCTGCGCTTCTTCTCGATGTAGAGCTCCACCTGCGTGTCCTTGAGCTTCTCCGCCCGAAAGGCAACGGCATCCTCAAGCTTGTGGATCTTCTTCTCGAGAAGGTCCTTCTCCTCAAGCAGCACCTGATAGTTCTGAGCCGTGACACCGCCCAGCCGCAAGCGCTCCTCCTCACGCAGCTTCAACTTCTCGGCACGAGCCTCGCTCTCTTTGAGCGCCTTCTGCAACGCCTCCAGCTTATCGTCGAGCACAAAGCGATTGCCGATCTGCTGCGCGTGCCGGGCCTCGAGCGCCTGCATCTGCTGCTCCCAAGTCTCACGGTCGCTCCGGAGCTCGCGCACAGCCTCAAAGAAGCACGGCATCGAGGAGGAGGCGGCTAGGGCGGCGGCGCTGCCTTCAGGCGCCTCAATGCCCGCCACTGCTTGGGCAATAGCCGAGTCCAACCACCGAGCCTTGTCCTTAGCATCCTGCATCTCCTCGTCCCCAGCTGCATCTGGCAGAGATAGAATGGCCGGCGTGAGCTCCGCAGTCAGATGCGTCAAAATCGTAGAGAACGGGGAGGGTACGCGTGTGGCGTCACGCAAGGCCTGCAACGACGCGATCGCTCGTCGCCGCGACGGCTCCGCAGATGCCCGCGACGAGAGTGCCGCGCTCAGACGAAGCTCAATGTCGCGCAGGCTCATGTGCTCACTGCGCGGTGCTGGCGTGAGACCAAAGTGTCGAGGGCCTACGAGTTGACCAGAGCTCGTGTGGAACGCTGGCGTCGACACACTCTGCGGCAGTGGGGGCAGCGCTGGGGGCAGCGGCGCTGTCATCTGCCACACGTGCGCCCTCAGATTCGCGTGCGCAGCAGCAGCTGCTGCACTGGCTGCCTTCGCCTGCTCGCTTCGGCGCTTGGCAAACACAACATCTCGTGCCTGGAGCACAGCCTCAATCTGCGCCTCCTTGAAGCGCTTTTTCTCGGACAAAACCAGCGCTGCCACATCTGCAACGAGCTTCTCCGGCGTCGTGGGCAATCCCGCCCGAGATGGCCGGGCGACCTTCCTCGGTGGAAGTAGACGATGTGGCTCGACACCGACAGAGTTGTTCTGCATGGTTGCCTCGTCCCGTGAAACGCTCCAGAAAACCAAAAAGCAGAAAAGTTCTCATTAGGTTCGTACATGCTCTGAACCTCTGGCACCACCACCTCGCTTGATGGGGTGTGTGGTGCGGTTTGTGGCGACGCGTGCGTCCCGGGGTTTGGGTGTGGACTGGCGCGGTTTGGGTGTGGTCTGGCGCGCGCGAGTCGGTGGGTGGGTTGGTTTTGAGGGGGTTCGGCTTGTGCGGTTCGTGTGTCTGTCCCGTGTGTGTCCCGGCTCCGGTGCCTTTTTACCGGTCTCGTTTCAGGAATTGCGTAACGATGGAGGGCGCCAGCCCAAAGGCGCGGGCTGAGAACTTCAGCCACCGCTACTCTCACCTGTGCGAGAGCAATACCATCGAGGAATGGTACCGCACCTTTTGTCAATTTGACCGTGATGGTAGCGGCGACGTCGACCTCAAGGAGGTCGGCCTCATGTTCCGGCAGCTCGGGCAGACACCCACCGAGGCGGAAATGCTCGCGATGATAGAGGCAGTCGACGCGGACGGGTCGGGCACCATCGACTTTGAGGAGTTCTGCTTGATGATGCTGCGCATGAAGCGCCATGGGGCGATGCCCGCATGGCTCTCCGCCCTCTTCATCGACTTACATCCCGATGAGATCGGAAAGGCGCTCGCCAACGGCGTGGCACCGCCGCCGGCCGCGCCGCGGAGCGTGGCTGTCCGCGGCGTGTACTACCTGACGTCGCCGCAGCGTGGCGGCACGGCCGTGAAGGCGGCGATCGCCGCGTCGACGCCTGGCAAGGATGAGTCCAAGCCCGGCCCAGGCTTCGTGGCCAATCCGCCGCCGGGCGAGGCGATCACGCGCGAGCACCTGCTCATCGTGAGTGACCTGCTACCCGCGAGCAAGTCGTGCGTCTCGCTCTCGCTCGCGGGCCACGGTCCGCTGATGGGCCCCTTTGTCGCGGGCGAGGTGGCTCGCGGCCTGGTGCGACTCAACCGCACGCTCACGTCGCTCGACATGACAGGGTGCAACGTGGGCGACGAGGGTGCCGCGGAGTTTGCAGAGGCAATCAAGGTCAATTCGACGCTCACCTCGCTCTCGCTCGGCGCGAACAACATCGGGAAAGAGGGCGGCAACGCGCTCCTCGAGGCGCTGCGCTCGCCGCCCGCGCCCCCGATCGACGCCGCACAGCCAAAGGGAAGGAAGAAGAGTTCCGACCTCGATCGGATGAGCGACCGAATGGTCGTCCACGGGCTACGCGAACTCAACCTCGAGGGCAATGCCATAGGTGAGGAGCTGTTCGACGCGATCCAGCAGCAGCTTCTGCTCAAAAACCTGCCGCGCCTCTTTGCGAGCTGCCTCAAGGGCTGCGGCAAGGACGAATCAGGCGCGAGCAAGAAGAACCGAGGCTCGCCCTCGCCGCAGCCACCTGCGGAGCCGCCGTCGCTGCTGGCCTCGCCCGTGAACGCGACGCCGGAGCCCTCGGTGCGCCTCCGCCAGGAGTGGCTGTCCGAGTCGCACGCGGCTGCTCTGCAGCTCGAGCTGCTCCACGCCGGGGTGCGTTCGCTTGAGCTGCACGAATGCACGCGCTTCGCCGGCGCGGGGCTGACGGGCCTGCTCGCACCCATGGCGACACCCGTGTCGCCGCTCGCGACACTTATGTACCTGAAGCTCTCGGGCTGTCACATAGACGACGGGGCGGTCGCCGCACTCGTGAGTGCCATCGGGCGTGGCGATCTGCGCACGCTCCACTCATTGCTGCTCGATCACAACACGATCTCGCTTGGGTATACGTCGGCGGCAGGCGCGGCTGCCGCCGAGGGCGGCACATCCTCGCTGTCACTCACCGGCGCGAATCCTGTGGGCGTCGATTTCGGGCGCGCACTGACTCAGCTGCCCGAGTTGATCGAAGTGGACTTGTCCTCCAACGCCAACGTGACAGACCCCTTTGCGGCTCGCTTCATCGGCGCATTGCTCGTCGCGGGTAGCGCGCTGCGCAGCGTGCACCTTGGTGCTACCAAGGCGGGCGATGCATGCGCCGATGCCGTCGCTGCCGCGTGGTCCCTTCAGCCCCCCATCGCGCTGCGCTGCCTGTGCCTCTCCTCCCTCGTGAGCGACACGGGGGCGCGCGCTCTCGCGGCGGCGTTGCCTCGGGCCACGGCGCTGCGTGAGCTGCTGCTCGGAGATAAGATCAGCTCGAATGGTGTGGTCGCGCTCACGGACGTATGGAAGGACCGCGCGGCGTGCACGAGCTGCCAGCTCAGCAGCCTCGTGCTGGGCGGCGAGGTGCGCTCGGGCGTCCTCCTTCGCAACGCCATCGACGCAGAAGCCATCGAAGCTCTTGCCAACCTGCCGAGATCATTTGCGTCGCTCACTGACCTGCGGTTGAGTGGCAACGATCGGATCGGCGCCGAGGCATGCGTACGGCTCCTTGCCTGCCTCGAAGGCTCGAGTGCGAAGCGGTGTACGCTGCGCACGCTGCACATTGACAACTGCGGCTTGACCAAAGAGCATGCCACCGCATTCCTAGAGGCCCTCGATCACGTGTGGGTGCTCACAGCGCTCAAGGCGGACAACGACGCTACCTTCGCGGCGGCGGCCGGCTCCAAGCCGGGGACCCCTGGCTCGCCCGGCTCGCGCGGTGGGCTTCTAGGCGCGATGCATGGCGAGAGTGCGAGCAGTGGAAAGCGCTCGTCGATCAAGTTCGGAGCTCCTGCTGCTGGCGCGCCAACGGGCGGCGGCGGTGAGGTCGCCCGCGTCTTCACACTGCAGCAGCGCCTGAGCATGTCCAGGGTTCTCGAGGAGAACCGAACGATGGGGCCACGCCGTGTCGAGAACTGGCGCCTCTCGCGGTCGCTCGAGGAGGTCGCGTGGGTCTTTTCGAAGCTGTGTCACAACGTGCCCAAACCGATCGTCGACGCTGGACTCTCGGCATGGACGGGAACAGAGTGTGCCCACTTTGTGCGCAACCTCGGGCTGGAGCAGTATGCGGAGTCCTTCGAGTTCAACTTGCGGGGCCCGATGCTGCGCTCGCTCGTGATGCCGCAGCTGGCGCAGCTGGGCGTGCGCAACTTCAGCCACCAGAAGCGTATCATGGAGGGTGTGCGTGACCTGCTCGGCGCGTTCGAGCGCAAGGACCGTGTGGCGAAGGCACAATCCGCTTGGTCCAACCTGCTCACAGGCAAGGCAGGCACGCCTCCTCACACTGAGGACCTCGCCGAGATGCACGCCTATGGCGACTTGAAGCCGACGACCGCCACAGGGCCGCACCACCACACGCCCGAACGCAAGCCGCTGGCACACGGCGGCCGCGCCGTAACTGAGCCCGCACGGCACTCGATGAAGGGCGCCGCCGCGGCGACGGACGCCGCGGCCAGCCCGCCGCTGGCGCCGCTCGTCAGCGGCAGCGCCGAGGGAAAGGCCAAGCGCACCGGTACGGCGCTGTACACGATGCAGTCTTCGCCCGCCTCCCTTCCCGTCGACCTGCGCCTGCCGCGCATCGCGTCGCTGAAGCACCACAGCACGTTCGAGCACGAGGCCACGCGCGAGGACAAGCCGCGCTCGCTGCCGAAGCCGTCGGTGGTGATGCCGGCGCTGAGCGGCGCCTTGGGAGGCAGCTTGGTGGAGCAGGCGCAGTGGAAGGAGCTCGCCATCTCGTATGGCCTTCACCTCGTGCCGGACACGCGAGATCTACTCCACGACAACCTGCAGTCGGTGCTGCGCGACCTACCGCCGCCGCCGCCGCCGCCAAAGGCCCATCCAGACCTCGATGAGGAACTTGCCCTCGTGAAGCAGAAGCAGCATCCCACACGCCAGCCGACCGACCTTGGTACGTCGCCCTCGCTTCCCATGCTCTCGCCCGGACGGCCAGGCGCCCGCAACTGGGTCACCTTTCTGCATGGTGCCCCTGTCAAGGCGGGCACCAAGCCGCCATCAGTCGCTCGAGCGGGCTGACGCGGTGCGTGCAGTTTGACGCGTACCAGCTACCAGGCTACCAGCGCGGAACGTGCCGAATCCACTGGCCGACCTGCGCGGCGGCCTGTGAGCGGCTCAGTGAGCGGCCTGTGCGCGGCGTGTGCGGGCGTCTTGTAACGTAATGGCGTATCGAGCCTGATCGTGCGACGAACGTGTGGGCTCGCGGCGCGCTAGCGGCGCGCGCGGTTGGCTTCGTTGGGTCTTATTTATGTGGTTTTGTCAGGTCACGTGTTATCCTACCGCGCGCGCCCGCCCCGCCTCGAGCCGTTGCGTTAAGTATCGTATCTCCGAACCGCGCCACCGCAGGTCCGCGCACCCCGCGCCTCCCGGTCCCGCGCCGCCGCGGGCGCGCCGGTGCCGGACGGACGTCGGTTATTACCGCACACCTTGTGAAAATTCGTCCCAGGTTTCCCGAGTTCTAGCGACCCTCTTTTT
>ENA-UOUZ01000322-UOUZ01000322.1-mixed-culture-metagenome-genome-assembly--contig:-NODE-322-length-33289-cov-155.379491_pt1 | contig 33289 bp, 18 predicted proteins | sample MGYA00238154_ERZ761575 | MGnify/ENA primary metagenome ERZ761575 (study PRJEB28896, sample SAMN07631632) | mixed culture metagenome | isolation source: Freshwater growth medium | place: USA...
CACCGCCCTCGCCACTGCCTCCCCCACCCTCTCCGCCACCGCCCACACCGCCGCCGCCCTCGCCTCCGTCGACTCGCCGCCGCCCTCTCCACGACCGCCAGTCCCACCGCCACCCTCTCCACCAGCGCCAGCGCCAGCGCCATCTTCGCCGCCACCTCCCATACCGCCACCGCCCTCGCCGCCTCCATCCTCGCCTTCGCCAACCTCTCCGCCGCCGGCGGCGCCTCCGCCGCCCTCGCCGCCTCCGCCCACTCCTCCACCTCCACCTCCAGCCCCACCTCCACCTTCGCCTCCACCGCCAACGCCACCGCCGCCGTCGCCGCCGCCACCTGTGCCTCCGCCACCTCCATCGCCGCCGCCTCGCGTTCCTCCACCTCCTTCACCGCCCTCGCCACTGCCTCCCTCTCTGCCTCCACCCATGCCTCCGCCGCCTTCGCCTCCGCCTCCGTGCCCACCGCCACCCTCGCCGCCGCCGGCGGCCCCGCCGCCTCCGTCACCCGCAGCCGCCCTCGCTGCCGCCTCCGACGCCTCCGCCACCTTTGCCGTCACCACCGGTCCCGCCACCGCCATCTCCTCCGCCCTCACCTCCACCACCAGTTGTCGGCAGACGCGCCCGTTGGCGCGCCCCCCGAAGGGAACGCAAAAGGAGTCACTCGACGCCGACGTCGCGTGACGACGACGGCGTCGAGTAACGACGGTATTATGATGACGGGCTCGGATGCATCTACGCGAGGGAGGCGGCGGCGATGGCGAGGGTGGCGGTGGAGCGGGTGGCGACGGGGATGGTGGAGGCGAGGGCGGCGGTGGGTTAAGGCAGCCCGCTCCAGCCGCTACCCTGCCGCCGCCGCCTCCACCACCCACAGCGTCCGAAAAGGATGCCTCCTCCTCCTCTTCCTCCTCTCCACCCTTGGCCGATGAGTCCTTGAATGCCGCCAGGACGCTGTGGCCGTGTGTTCGCGCACGCTCGACGCTTCGGACGGCCGCTTTCCTGAGCGACGCGCCGAACTGACGAGGCCTTGAGTTGATCGATGCAGCTCGCCTCTGCTAGCTGAACTCGTGTAACACGATCCGGTCGGTCGGGAGAAAAATGCTAGCTGGCCACACTCGACGCATCTGCCATTCGATGGCTAGATGGGCAAGGACGACATCTTTGTCCCCCATGTCCCGGCGCCTTGCAAAACGTTCGGAGTTCGAGGTGTCGTTTCACAAAAATGATCAAAAAATAATAATCAAATCCCACGCTATCTTGTTGGCGCTCGCCCCCCGCACCGGTAATGCTAATGCCTCGAGAATCCCAAATCGCGAATCGCGGGACCGGGAGACCGCCCGGGTCACCTATGTAATCCAAATTCCCCACCGCCCGCCGCCCGGCCGCGAGCGGCCGTGCAGCGACCATAACCGACCCAACCCGTTCACGATCGGATCAGCACGTCCGGACAGTCACACGCTGCCTCGGCGCTCGCGGGCTCGGGCGCGGCTTTGACGCGCCTCCTGAATCTGTCCACGCCTCTACGGTCACGCCTCAGGTTCTCGCGAAACCGGCCGGCACCCGCTGCGCTCCGACCGCCGTCGACGGTCTCTCGTCCAGTTCTCCAGGGCCGGGCTGATGACTTTCGAAAGTGACCCTTTGAGTGTGAGCTGTGAGAGTGTCCTGAGTGCTCCTCTAACGCCGCGCGGAATCAAACCGCGCCGTGGTCCGCGTGTGCGGAGCCGCACTGCGGTAAGCCGCGTGCGGAAAAACAAAAAGTCACGCGGCCGGACGCTGACCCCGTCGTAACCCCGTCGCTACCCCGTCGCGTGCTCCCTGTTGCTTCCCTGTTGCCCGTCACGAGACCTCGAGAGAGTTCCGACGGCGATGCCGAACGAGGAGGTGTGCTGCCACAGAGCACGCGACGCGCGAGCGCGTCCCCCGCTGAGATTTAGCAGCGTGCCAAGTGCACTGTCTCTACCCCGAGCGTCGACCCGACCCGTCACCCGAGAGTGTGAGAGACCGCGCCACGCACTTACACGCACTCGTATCATGTGGGAGAGCAAGCACTGCTTGATCGAAGCCTCAGCCGAAAGCGATGCGCTTGCGCGCCATCGCGTTGTCAGCCTCGAGGATGCGCTTCCCCATGCGGCCCTGCCACTCGGTGCTGCGTCGGCTGCCCGCGCCGTGCTGATGCAGCTGCTTGAGGCACACCTGGTACTGCTCATCGAGCTCCTCCCGGCTGCCGGCGAGCGCGGCCGAGAAGGTCGAGAAGCTAAAGGCGAGCGCCATCCAACGCTCGGCTTCCTCGAGCTGTTCCTCCTGAAAGCATGCAACGCCTGATGAAAGTGGTCAAATGAAAGAGGTCGATGAAAGAGGTCGATGAAAAAGTAAAAGAGGCGCTCAGAATGGCACTCATATGGAACGCAGAGGGGCACCCATAAAGGCACTCAGAGTGGCCATAAGGCACTCAGAGTGGCCATAAGGCACTCAATTAGCCTTGTACCCTTGTTCCAGCTCTCGCTTAGTAGCCATCCGAGGTCATCTGGGCTGATCGGGCAGTTGGCGTCTGAGAAGCCCTCAAGAAGTTCCTTTGCAACCTCGAGGTACGGCCATGCGAGCGCGCGCCGCTCGGCGAGCTTGATGAGCCGCTTGAGCACGTACACGATTTGCGCGTAGTGCTTCGGCTCGGCCATCTGCATGCAATCGTTCGAACACATTTGGCACCCAGTGATCATCAGTGGCCATCACGAGCAATCAATAGCCATCAGTCGAGCACTCGCCTGTAACCGCGCGAGCGCCTTCTCGAGTGCGAGCACGCCGAGCTCTCGCTGGCGCGCGCGCAGGCAGTCGTCGGCGAGACCCTCGAGCTGTGCCGCCGAGACGCTCTTGAGCGCAGCGACGCGCTCGAGCACCGCGCGGGCGCTCGGGTCGCGACGGAGCAAGGCAACCTCGAAATTAAGGAGCTGGAGTGTTGGAACGAGGTCGGCTGCCAGCTCGGGCGCCGCCGGTGGTGCCGTGGGGGGCGGCGGCGCTGCACCACCCGCCGCCGGGCCAACGCAGCCATCGCCGGCGCTCGCGGCGGACGAGGCGTAGACAGTGGCGGTGGCAGTGGCCGTGGCAGTGGCCGTGGCGGCATGAGCCTCGCTCGCAGCGAGACCGACGGCAGCAGCCTGGCTCCACCGGTGGTGGAGGCGGAAGGCAGCGGCGATGGCAGAGGAAGCGTGCGAGAGGTTCTCATGCTCCTCCGGCTCCGCGGCGCACAGAGCGCTCAGCCGCAGCCGGCAGCGACAGACGACCGCTTGGCAACGGATCATTGCATGCAGACGGGCCTCGGTGGATGGCAGCGCATTGGTCAGCTCGCACGACGCCTCAGCGAGCTCGGCGCACAGTGCGAATGACGCTTTCGACCGGCGCGCCAGCCCCGCGTCCTCGCCACCGCTGCCGCTGCCGACGACGACGACCGTGCCATCAGCGGTGCCGTCGCCGTGACCGCGACCGCCATCACCGCCTTGCGCGTTGTTGTGTGTCGCGTCGCGAAGGGAGGCCTGGGCGACAGCGAGGTTCCATGCGGTGTCAGAGAGCCACTCGATGTACGAAGGATCATCACACACGCCAGCGCCGTCGTGGCCAGCTCGCGTCGCGATGCACTGCAGGTCGGCGAGCACTGCGCGATGGAGCGTGAGCAATCGCTCCCAATCGGTTGCACTGCCCGCGCCTAAGCCCGCGCCAGCCGCACCGGCAACCAGCTCGGTGCCATCACCATCCTGCCCGAGGCGTGCGGCCGCGCGCGCCTCAGCCGCCTCGCTCGCGCCAGCCTTGAGCCGCATCTCGACGAGCGCACGCACCGCGGCGGCGAGCCTCTCGGGGCGAAGGCAGGAGGCGCCCCCCACTGATGCAGGGCCCACGGAAGAGGCAGGCTCGGCGCTGGCGGGGAGGACGCGGCTGCCGGCACCGCCCGCCTTCCGACCTGCCGACGACGCGCCGCCCCCGCATCGTGCACTGCCCGTGCCTGCGCCCGTCGCGGCTGCGGCGGGCAGCGCGACAATCTGTTGGACGATGTGCTCAAGGATCCGCACGCACGGCGCGTGGAACTTGGTCCCTTGGGCGGCGAGCTCTTCGCACACAGAGGCGAGGAGCAGCGTGTCTTTGGGCTTGGTCTGCAGCAGTGTCTCCACTTGCGCGCGCGCGCCCGTGGTGTCGCCTTGCTTGAGACGCGCCTTGACGAGGACGATGAGTGCGAGGCTACGCAGGTCTCCGCCGCTCTCGCTGCCAACGACGCTAAGGCCGTCCCCGACGACGGCACGCGCGTGCACATCGTCAGCCGACTCGGGTGTGCACTCGCCGTAGAGCCGCATTGCGACGGACGCGCGGTCGATGGCCTGATCGGTGCGCTCCTGCAGCAGGTAGCAGTGCGCGATCGTCGCCTGTACGCGGTGCTGCCGCCGCCGGTCGCGCGTGTGCTCCAGAAAACGGTAGGCGTCCTCGAAGCTTGAGGTGGTGCGGAAGAGGTCGCCCATCTGGTAGTGGCTCACACCCGCGGCCCAGAGCTTCGAGGCGAGCGCGAAGAGGGTTGCCTCTTCGAGCAGTCGGCGGCCCGAGCAGTGGCCGTCGAGAATCGTCTCGAGGTGCTCGGCGGCTGCCGCCGAGTCAGGTGCTCGTTCGGTAAGCAGCCGAAACTTGATCTCCTGCAGCTCGGCGTACTCCAACCCCTCGTCGCTGCCCGCGGCCCACTCGCCGCGCTGCGCGAGCCGCTCCGTGAGTACGCCGATCGCGCTGAGCGCTGCCGAAATCGCATCGTTAGCGACGAAGAGGTCGATGAGTGTCGTGGCGGTCGCCCCGGGCATGTGCTCACTCGAGCGCAGCCAGTCGAGAGCGTGCGCCTGTGCCTCGGCCGGCTGATTGCAGCGGAAGAGGAGAAGAGTATTCAGCAGCGAAAAGGCGTCAGTCTTGCTCGCCGAGTGTTGGCGCAGCGCGTGCGCAGCGAGGTCGATCTCGTTCTCCTGGATGCACAGCAGCGCACGCAGCCGGAGCGCCGAGTCGCGCAGCCGGCGCACGTCGTCGATCTCGCTGCCCAGATCGCCAAGCAGCGCGAGGCCGAGATCGAGCAGGCGGATGAGGTCATGCCGCTCAAAGGGCGTCGTGCGCTCGACAGCGCTCGACCCGCCGGCGGCGGCGCCCCCACCGCCCCCACCGCTGCCGAGGCTGCCGAGCGGGTTGCTGAGTCCGCCGCTGTTACCGTCATCGAGGAGCTCGAAACCGCGATGAGCGAGGATGAAGGCAACGTGCTCGGCGAGATAGCGCCGCGGGCCGACCAGAAGGAACGAGCACGAGCCACCGCGCCGCTCCACGAGAGCGTGGGCGTCCTCGAGGTGGCGCTTGACCTGCCGCATCTGGCCACGGCTCCATCCAAGGTGCGCGCGGAAGCCCAGAAGCTGCAGCTCGATCTCAAGGACTTCGATGCTCTCCGGCTCGGTAGTTGCACGTAGGAGACGCGCTGCTTCGTCGAGTGCGCCCTCGGCCTCGAGAGCGTTGTTGCACATGACCCACTGCAGGCCGACGCGCGACCAGTGCCGTGCACGTTGCGTCAACTCGAGGTCGTTGAGCACGCGCACGTCCGGGGTGCTCGCTGAGATGACGGAGAGGCAGAAGGTACGTACGTGCGTGGCGACGGTCAGGCGCTTCACCTCATCGGCGTCACCGCCCTCACGCTTCTGGAGGGAAGCATTGAACGCAGCGTGCGCCTCGGAGGCCAGCAGCTCGATGTCGGAGGTCTTGAGCACGGAAGGATCATCGTGCAGCGCTCGCCGCGCCGCGTAGAGGCGGTCTGGATCGATGGGCACGGCCGGATCGCAGATGAGCTCGCGCAGGACGTCGAGGACGACCGACATGGCCGAGTCCCTCCCACGTGCGACCAGAGAGAGGTGTCGTCGACCCAGTGAGGACGTGTGCGCATCTTCACTGGTCCTACTTATATTTGATGGCGTGCATGCAGCGGGAAGGCGTTCAGTTCAACGGGAAGGCGTTTGCATGCCCCCGAACACGTCATGAAAACGCCATCCAGTATCATTAGTTACATGTAACGTGAACAGTGAACTTTAATCCCACTGCACCCAAACGTGCACCCCAGCATATTTGATATTAGATTTAGAACGACGGGAACGACGCGCCACTCGTCGAGCCACTCGGACTCGGGCCCGTCAATTCTTCCGCTCACCCAAAAGTGCGCCTTTTCTGCTGCGGGATGCGGGGTAACTTGCAGTACAGTACAGCCCCGTAGCTTGTCAGCTTCCGGGCCTCTCGCACACAAGACAAGTACTGCCGCTGTGCACCACACCGAAAGGTCAAAGGACGCCGCTCGCCGGTTTTACCCCAAGCTTTCCGACGCCTCCCCCCGCCCCCCCCCACCCTCTTTCTGGTATCTCGCCAGCGCTCAAGCGCTCACCCGTTGCCCCACACTCAGACGGACGTGCCACACGTCAGCGGTAGGGCTGTTGCTTGTGCTCTGCTTTGAGCTTGAGCCGTTGCTCGAACCAGCTCTTCACACCGATGGTGACGTGAGCGTCGTCGGCAAGGATACTGAGCTCGCATGCCTTCGTGGCCTCGACCGTTGCGCCGCCGAGTAAAAACGTCTCGCATCCCCTACGCGCGGCCGCGTCGGCGCTGCTCGACCAAGCATTCCGCGCCTCGGCCGTCCACCACGGCGTTAAAGACGTGCTCGAGCCGGAGTCGTAACCTGCAAACGTCTTCGTGCCACTCGTCGAGAGTGGAGGCGCCGGCTTGATGAAGCCCTCAACTGAAGGCACGCCCACTACACCCCCCCTCGCCTCGGCGGCTCCCATCGCCGGCCGCTCGACCCGCTCCGCCTGGAGCTTCGCATCGAGGACGAGCTCCTTGGCACGCACCTCCGCCCGAGCCGCCATCCCCGAGGGCAAATATAGGGTCACCAGGGCTGCACTCGGTGCGACATCCGTGCCTGCGGCCCCGCCGCCGGGTGCACCCGAAATGGCGCGGCTGACGCTCAGCGACCGAAGTGTCTCCCCGGCTTGCACAGTAATCGAGCCACGGCCCGAGTGCGTCAACTTCAAGACGCCCTCTGTGGAAGACAGGGTCGAGTCGCCGCGCAAAGACATGAGCCCTTCGTTGGCGCTGAGCACCCCGACGTTCATACCCGCCGCTGCCTCCACGTCCAGCCGCTTCGCGTAGAGTGCGCGCGCCTTGAGCGTACCGCTCGTGAGCACACGCAGATCCTCGCCCATGATCTTTCCCAGCGTCACCGAGCCCTCGTCGCCATTCTGCACGTGCAGGTTGCCCTCGACATGCTCAACCTTGACGTCGCCGCGGCCGGTCGAGATGGACGTCAGCAAGCCGCGCACCGTGTTCACGGACACATCGCCTTGGCCCACCTCGACGTGCACGGTTCCCTCGAGCCAGCCCTGCACATCGACCGACGAGTTGCCCTCGAATGCGACGTGCACATTGAACGAGGCAGGCACGCTGATCACCAGGCCGGCAGAAGATGTGCCTGCGGCCACCACGTGCAGGTCTCCTCCGTCTTCGGTGCGCACCCACGATGCCGCATCGAGCTCGGTGCCGGTCTCATCTTTCGCCTCGAGCTCGGCAACATAAGTCTCCATGTTAGTGCGCACGACAAGTCGCGCAGCCTTGCCAGTCACACGAAGTGTGGCACCTGGTGTGGTGCTCAGTGTAGTGACAGCTCTCGAGAACAACTTATCGATATTTGGTGCCACATGGCGGACATGCGGAAGCTGCCGCAGGAGCGACATGACGTCGTGCGCACGAGCCCCGAAGGAAGTGAAGTTGGTCAAGGTTTCGTTCTCATCGTAAATGTGTACGCTGTGAATTGCCAAACAAAAAGTCTTGGGTACGGGGTGTGAACGTTCGGAGGTGGAGCCCGCGCGATTCCTCGGCGCGCGCCGAAAGCCTCGCGACGTGCGCAGCCGCGCGCGCCGCGCGCGCAGCTGATTGGTCTCGGCGGAGCGCGAGCTAGACGGGGCCATAGCACACCCACACGCACGTGCTTATCGTGTTCTCACCTGCCTGGCCCCACCCTTCTTCGCGCTCCTTCATTACAGATCCATCTCAAGCAACCATGTCATGGCAGGCATATGTCGATGCTAATCTCGTCGGCACTGGTGCGGTTACGCAGGCGGGTATCTACGACCTCCAGGGCAACCCCTGGGCGTACACGCAGAGCCCGCCGTTTGCCGCGCAAATCGCTGAGGTCGCCGCTGTTTCTGCGCACTTTGCGGCCCCCTCTGGTTTGGCGGCAACGGGTGTGACCATCGCCGGCGTCAAGTACATGTATGTGAGTGGTGAAGAGAACACGGAGATCTACGCGAAGAAGGGCAACGAGGGCGTTGCCTTCTACCGCTGCAATACGTGCATCCTCGTCGCCTACCACAACGACAAGATCCAGCCTGGCCAGTGCCGTACGGTGCTTGCTAAGCTTGGCGACTTCCTCAAGGAATCGGTCCGTGCCATATGCCTCCGGCTCGCGTCGAATGCCCCCCCGCCCCCCCCGCGCGCGCATCGCCCTACTCGTCTATGCCTTGCAAGCCTTCCACAGGCTCGTTCTCGGCTATTGTCTTCGCTTACCGCCAACCCCCCTTGCGCTGTTCCTCTTTCGGCAGGGCATTTGAGTGCCTCGCCATGCTGTTGTGCATGTCACGCGACAAGCAGGCAAACGGGGTTGAGGGGCCCTGGCTGCGTCTCGATCGCAGGAGTTAGTGCGGGTCTGTAAAGGTACATGGATGGTGTGTCGAGGCCGCGTCCTGCGCGGTGAGGCGCGCGTTCTGGAACGGCTTAGGCGGTTCGAGCGTTCGACCGGCGATCCTACTTCGGCCTAGATCGCTCTCGGCGCCGTCGGAGTCGGCGTGGCGATGTGACCCGGACGACGGTCATTCGGGGCGCGCACTGCGCGTCGCTTGTAATTGAAGAAAGAAGAATATACACGTCCTAAAGAACTGATGAACAAAACCGTTGAAATCACGGTCGTCCAGCATCTAGACATACGCTTTTCACCCCCGACCCCCGTGCGGGCCTTACCCGTGCCGCGATGCGCGGCCGTGTCGTGCGCGGGGCGCCTCTTGTGCGGCGCGCCGGGTTGCGCCGGCCCAACGCGTGTATACTGCCCGGTGCCCGCTTGTGCCAGAGTCAGCGGCGCTGTGCAAACCGTCTCACGCGGCTCGCCTCAGATGCCTCGATGCCGCGCGGGCGAGACCTCGCATTGGGGTGTTGAGAGCGCCCCGTGGACGAGAGCGTCCTCGCGGACTCCGCGCGAGCACGAACGCGGCTGCAAGGACTGTGCTACAAGGCGATCGGAGCGCTGCCGAGCGCCTGCAGTGCGACGTCGCAAGTCCGAATGGTCCGGAGTAATATGCGCTTCTCGTTGCGGCGCAGCTTGACGGCCATGCGCTGGTTGCGGCTGAGTGCGGCGAATAGGCGGCCATTCTCCATCAGCGCGGCATCCTCTGCCTCTGTCTGCGGATAGAGCGCGAGCACGCGCTCACAGCCCTCGCTCAGGGCGCGCTGTGCTGCGGCCTCATTCGCCACCGAGATGCGCTCGTTGTATTTGAAACTGTCGAGTGGGCCGTCCGACGGCGTCAGGCAGCATAGGCGAAGATACCTGAGAAGGCGGGGTACGCGGGGTGGCTGGTAAGTCTGCGCCGATATGAGGTAGCTCGCGGCTCTCACGCGACGATGTTTCAGGTTCAGCGGGGCGGGCTGCGTGCAAGCGGGTGGCGAGCGCGCGCGCACTGCAGCAGCTCAGAGGAGTAGCGATCGATGAGGAGCGGGAAGGCCATCGTGGGGGTGAGGCCCTGCTGTTGCAGGAACGCGGCCTTCTCGTCGTAGCGCGGGTCGGTCGGGTCGAGCGAGATCGTCACCTCTACCTCGTCGAACAGGTTGCGGTCCACCACGAAGCCGTAGAGCAGCAACAGCTCCGCATTCGATTTCTGGCCGTAGGAGATGAGCACCTGGTCGTTCTTGGCATAGGAGCGGTCGGCGTACAGGACGACCTCGCGCTCCTTGGAAAAGGGGACCTCGTTGTAGAAGAAGTAGGCCGAGCAGTACGGTGAGTGGTTGAGCAGATCGGCGTACGGCACGAGCGCAAGCTCACCGGTCTCGCGTAGGTCAATCGCGCGCGAAAGCAGCATCGACATCGCCCACTGGAAGGCCTCGAGCGAGAAGACGCTCTCATCGAGCCCATTGGGCTGCAAGATATCGGTCAGCAGCGCCGCATACTCCCGCTCGATTTTGGCGCGCAGCGACGCCGTCGACGCGAGAATGCCCGAGCCCTCGAGTAGAGCCAAGTCGTCCTCATTCCACAACCACGTCTGGCCGACCTCCTCGGCCGTCGGCAGGATGCGGATGTACGAGGCCCAGAAGGATTGCTGGCCGAGCGAGCGCTCGTGTATTAGCAACAGCGCGAGCGCCAGGTACTCGTTCAGGCTGTCCGGCACGATGCTCGAGCCGAGCTCGCGCTGCGCCGTCTTGCGAGTGAGGAGGAGCTTTGATGGCACCTTGACTATCTCTTGGCCTTGCGTGAGCTCCTTGCGCGCAATCAGCCCGCGGCCTGAGAGCTCAAAATCTTCGACGGTCTCCGCCTCGACGCGCAGCGGATGTGCTGCGCGTCCCCAGCCCGCCTCGGGAGACAGGCAGACGCCGTTGGACTCGAGCCAAGTCACTAGCGCCTTCTCGCGAGTGCGACGGTCGTCGGTCGGTGCGTCGAGCAGAGCCAGGCGCGGTGCATGCGCTCGTGCTTGACACGGTATCCGAGTTGGGTCGCGTGCAGAGAACGAGCCCGCCGCAACGAGGAGGGCCTCGAGAATCATCGCTTCGATGAATTCCGCACCACGAAACCGAGAAATGAAAGACGAGCGGAAGCATTGAACTTTTGCGTCGAGTTGGCGATAGGACCATTTTAGGAGAATGTCTCGAAACTCTCGCTGCCGTCCGGACGCCGCAGATGCCGCCGCCCACTGCATGGTCCTGTTCAGCGTGCACGTATGAAAACGTCGACGGTGCACGCGTTTGCGAGATGTGCGGGACGCCACGGCCGGGCGGCGGCGGTCCGCCGCCGCCGACAACCGCCGATCCGTTTCCATCGACCGCTGCTCGAACTCAACCTCCTCCCCAGCTGCACCCTCCTCAACAACGCCCGGCTGTGGCCACGCAGCAGATGATGCCCTTCCAGCAGGCGATGCCAATGCAGCAGGCAATGCCGTTCCAGCAGCCGTCGGAGCTTTTACGCGTGATAATTCCGCAGGGGTGTGTTGCGGGCCGTCAGTTCCGCGTGGCGGCCCCCGATGGCACGCAGCTCGACTGCGTGGTGCCTCCCGGCTACGGACCGGGAATGGAGATCCACGTGGCCTTGCCTCCGCGGCTGAGTGCGCCAACGGTGCAAGTGGCAGGGCCTCACTACGCCCATCGCCCTGCCGCACCGCCCCCCCCCAGAGCCCCGAGAGTGCCGTGGATGTGTTCGCAATGCACCCTCGAGAATGTAGCCGGCGCCTCGGTGTGCGCTGCATGCGAGGGGCCAGGCCCGGCACCACCGCGAGCACCGCGTGTTGAGGCGCCACCAGCCTGGGACGCGCGCGCCCCTCGGGACGGCGCGAGGGCACCGCCTCCGTCTCAATACGACCACGATGAGGACGAGCTCGAGCAGCAGATGCTGGCGCTCGCCCTCGCGGAGAGTGCGCGGATGGCTGGTTTGCCGGTGCCGGCGGGTCCGGCGCCGCTTGGGCGCCACCCCAGCCACCCAGATGCCTCTGACCGGATGCTCTCGATGGCGCAGACGAGCCAGGCCGTGGTGACGGCGCCCGCGCTGCGCGTGGCAGGCGACTCGCGCGGCACCGCCTCGACGCTCGTCGGGCTCACTCCCGAGGAAGAGCTCGAGCTGGCCATGCTACGCTCAAAGTACAATACGTTCGACGAACCGCCACCCCCGGGCACAAAGTTTCCGCCCGCTCCGCCGCCCGCGCCACCCACGGCACCGATGTCACGCAGCGATCTCGCAGCGCCGGCGATGACCAAGTCGCTGCTGCCGAACATGCCGAAGATGTTCAAGTCCGGCGCATCGCACGCCGTTTCCAACGGCAGCTACGCGGCCTTCGACGACAGTGATGCGGTGAGTCGGCCCCTGTCGATAGCTCCGCTCAGCGCCATGTCGCGCCAGCCGCCGCCACCGGGTGCCGACGCGTCCGCAGCGGCGACGGCCCCGATGAGCTCGCTCAATCTCGCCCCGATGAGCTCGCTCAATCTCGCCCCGATGAGCTCGCTCAATCTCGCCCAATCGTTGAGTTCGGCCGCGGCGATGGGCGTCACGGCGCCGCTGCCGCCCGCGCCCAAGCCGACGCCGAGCTTCAAGCCTAACAAGGTCGGCAGCGGCAGCCTCAGTGCGAGCTTGCTCGATGGCGACGAGCTCGGCGAGATGCATCTCGCGCCTCTCGTCGCGCCGCTCGTCATGCCGCCGATGTCCACATACGTTGCGCCGGCACACATGGCGCCGGCACACGCGGCGCCGGAGCTCCCGACTGCGAAATTGATTTCGGTGGAAGAGACATGGGACGACGCCGACCGACCCCTGCGCCTCAGCACGGTGCCCGAAGTGAAAGGCGTTGGCGGATCAGGCTATGCGCGGTTGGAATGAGAGACGATGAGGCGACGCGGTGCACGCGTGCACCCACGGCCCGCACGATACATGAGAGCTGAGAGACCGACACGCATGAGATACGCCGTGGGCCCTTTGGCCGCGCTGCCGATGAGCGACTTTGGGGGGGGGTGCCACGGCCCACGGGCAACGGTCCCTCTGCCCGTGCCACACTCTGTCAGCTCGTACCTACATTTGCAATGTACAACATACATGTGCTGGGTGACCGCGCCGTAGAGTGTGGTGCGTGTGGTTTCATCGATTACCTCTTCATTTGCTTGGGGAATTCCGCGGACGCAAACATCGTTGATTAGGAAACCTCGTACGGGTCGCTCACCAGAACCCGCTCCGGTCCTGCTCCCTCCTATCCGTCGTGAACGGCATGTTCAGTGGCAATCGCGTCTCTCGCCAAGTGCTCGAGTCCATCTTAACGAACCTGAAGGTGCTCGAGGACCCAGTTTCGGAGCGCGACGAGCAACGCATTGCTGCCGCTGCCGCCGCTTGTGCCGAGCTCTCCTTCCTACGCTTGCTTGAGCCGGAGGAGCTGGTGGATACTTGCCGACAGCACCTGCGCGTGGAAAGGCTGCGCGCCGGCGAGGCCGTACACCTGCAGGGCATGGAGGCCACCGCGGCTTTCGTGGTTCTCTCCGGACAGGTGAGCTGCCACGCTCGCAAGGACCTGATGGACATCGAGGGCGGTGCGCACATGCACCTGCTACGCGAGTGGAAGCAGCGGGAGCTGGCCACAGCCAAGGAGGAGGCGGTTAAAGCCAAGGCGCGCTATGCCTACATCTCGTCGAGTGCCAACGCGGGATCGGCCGCGGAGGCGGCCGCCAAGCATGAAGCGGCGGTCGCGGAGCAAGCGGTGGAAGTGGCGGCGGAGGCGGTGGCGAATGTGATGCTCAGTGGCTTGGTGCCGCCAGATAAATACTTGATGCTCCCCGATATGATGGGAAAGCAGCGTGCTCTCGCCGCCACGCCAACGCCCTCCGCCCCGCGCAAGTTCGGGCTGCGCCAGCAACTCATGCGCGCCACTATGGACCTCGGGTTGACCAGCGATCTTTCGCCGAGCGAGGTGCGCAGCAAGGCGAGCAAGCTGGTAGGCGTTTGCCTGACGGTGCACAATACGGGCGACTCCTTCGGCGAGCCAACGCTCGACTCGTCCAACCGGCGCGCCATCACCGCCGTGTGCAACACCGCGTGCACGCTGCTCGTCTGCCCGCGCCACGTTCTCGCTGCGACGGCGGGTGCGGAGCGACTGAAGCTACAGCTTGAGTGGCTACGAAACGTGCCGGCGCTCGCTATGTGCTCGCCGCCAACGCTCGCGCAGCTGCTTCAGGCCGCGCGCCGGCGCACCTTTGCCTGGTCCGAGCCGGTTGTGCGCGCGGGTGATAAGGGCGCATGCCTGTATCTCGTCATGTCGGGCGAGCTTAGCCTGTCTCGCGCCACCTCGCGCCCACCGGCGCCTGCGCCGCACACGCCCGCGCCGCCCGTCCTCTTCTCGCCTGTGCCTCAGCAGATCGGCATACGGCCCGCCTCGCCGCCGCCGACCACACCAGCATACTTCCTCGCGGGTGCCGCCGACCCAGCCAAGCGCGCTGCCGATGCGGCCGGCTCGCCGAAGCCTGCGGCCGCCGGGGTCGGCGACAGCAACACTCCGCGCGAGATAACGCTCCGCACGATCGGCTGCGGGCAAATGGTGCCGTGCATCGTGGCGGGCGCCGCGTCGCTGGGCGGCGCTGTGACACTGGCCGAGGGCGTGCGCTTCCCCTATACGGCACGTGTTGCCTCCGCACACGCGGAGCTGCTATTGCTTGACGGCCGCTTCCTCAGCCTCGTGCTCGCCCGCCAGGACAACGGACGTGCGATCGGCGAGCTGACAGCGCTGCTGCAGTCGGACGCGCGGCGGATGGAGCAGCTGGCGCAGGCCACCGAGGATCGCTGGCTGACCGAGCTCGTCACCGCCAAGATCATCATCGCACCTGCAGTGGCACCTGCCACTCCCACGCCGCCTTCGAAGCCCTCGCAGGCGCGCACTCCTGGCGCGTCTTCACCTCGACTCGTCAGTCGACCAGCTACTGGGCAGCGTCAGCCGCCGCACGTGCTGCCCGGCCCCGAGGGCCCGCCGCGTGTCCCGCCCCCGCCCGACCCCGGGGTGATCGCCCCCTCCAAGTATAGTGACCCGAGCCGGCCGGGCCCGCTGCCCTTGCCTCCGTATTTTGAGCCGTCCACGCGGCGCGATGACGAGGACGTGGCTGCGGCGCTGGTGCCCAGCGAGGTGGTGGGCGAGGCGATGGGCGCCCGCGCAGCCGACGTGCAGGCCCTTGAGCGAGCGATGGAGCTCGCGCGCCTCGGCGAGCGCGCGCGCGCCCACGCCCTCCGCGCGCCGAAGCCGCCGCCGCGCGCGACGTCGCAGGGGGCTGAGGCGCTTGAGCCGCCCGCCGGCCGGCTGTTACCCGATCCCGAGGCGGCCCTCGTCGTCGAGGTGGCGCGCATGGAGGCGGAAGCGCTGGAGCAGGCGCATGAGCTGCAGGTGATGTTCACACCACGTCCGCTCCGCGTGGGGGTAACCCCCAAGCCAGACTTCACGGCGATCACCAGGAAGCACCCGACCGGTGCCACACCGTCCGAACGGCAGCGCGCCGTCACTGCGTATCTCCTCGAGGCCAACAGCTTGCACAACCCCTTGCAGTCTGAGCAAGCTGTAGCTGCTGCTAACAGCGCCGCCGCCGCCGCCGGATCGCGTCCCGACTGTGAACATCGCCGCACTGTGAACGCCGCCGGATCGCGTCCCGACTCCGTCAGCTTGCCGCCGCGCCCGCGACAGCGCGGCGCACGCCCCGTTTCGGCGGTGCCCGCTTACCGGCGCGAGGGCGGCGCCCAACTCGGCGCATATTGGACGGGAGACACGAGACCGCCATCACCGCGCGCCTTTGGTGCCGTGGGCGCGGGCTGGGCGACGGGGGCGGCGCGTCCCCACTTTGAGCGGCCGCACTCGGCGCAGCCACGAGTGGCGCACCGCCGCCAGGGGACCGCCCTCAGCCCGCGCCAGCAGCAGCAGCATGCTCAGGTCTATCTCCACCAGCCGCCGCCGCCGATCCAGCTCGGCTATGGCTTTGGGTACGAGCCGAGGCAGTATCCTATGAGCTTCGAGACGCCGCATCACTCGCCGCACTCGCCGCACTCGCCGCGCTTCTCAGTGCACATCGGCGAGGACACCGCTGCCGGGGCCCATGGAGGGGCCAATTCTGGAGGGGCCAATTCGGACGACATCCATGCTGATGGCGTCGTCGCGAGCACAGACGCCAACCTCGCCGCGGCCGCCCTGCCGCCCAAGCCATCGCAGCAGCCAGCAGAGGCGCCGCCGCCACCCGCTCGCCGCGGGTACGCGAACGCACTCGAGGCCCATGTGCGCCGGATGCGCGCGGCCCGTGGTGTTCCAGAAGGAGGGGGAAGTAAGGCGTTGGCCGCCGAGGATGGGTACCGCGCGCCGCTGGCGGTGCACCTGCTCAACGACGACGGCTTCCTGCGGATGCAGGTCGAGGAGTCTCGGCTGCACCGCGCCGGTCTGGCCGGGGAGAGCGATGAGGCGCTGGCGCTCGCTTGGGACCATGTGACCGTCGCAGAGATGGCCAGGGTGTTGAGCGGCTCGTGGCAGCCGCACAAGCGGCCACCGCTCATCTCCACCTCGATCCACGCCGTCGAGGCGCCGCCTGTGCCGCACCATCGCCGCCAGCCGCACGCGCGCATGGGCGCAGCACCCTCGCACGCGGTGCACGACGCGATCGCGACAGCGCGCCGTGTCGGCGCGCAGGCGGACAACGGCCCTCTGGTGCTCCAGACCGCCGAGGCGTCGTCCCGGGCGCTTCCGACCGGGGACGCGTCGTCCGCTGGTGGTGTCAGGCCTCCGCGCCTCGCCGCTACAATGGCCCCGCAGCCCTCGCTCTATGGCCGCCCGGTGCAGGTCGATGGCCCGGGCATCGCCACCGCGCTCGCGGGCACGGGCTTGCGGCGCGCACCTCTGGCGTGAGCGCCCCTGCGCTGCTCGCACCCGCTCGCACCCGCTCGCACCCGCTCGCACCCGCTCGCACCCGCCACCGCGATCTATCATACAACCATTGGAATTTCACAATCGAAGCACAGTAGTTAGTCTGCCTCATGTACAATTCAATACACACACGACCACACGGACAAGCGTCGACTTGGTCGACTGCGACATGACTCATGAGCAAGATAGCCTGGTTTGCAACGGCTGTCGCTCACAAACATTGGCTGTGAACGTGGCTCGCCCACTCCAGAAAAAGAAGCACACGCCCGTCGCACGTCTGGCGTCGCGCGATGGTGCTGCTCCTACTCAAGGACGACGCCGAGATCATCTCCAAGGCGCTCAAGATATCGCTCACCGCCGCGGGCGTCCCTGCCTCCGCGTCTGCCGGCTCGCGCACCACGGCGGCCGATGTAGTCGCCGAGCTTTTAGAGCTGGCTGAGGAGCTGGTCAACCAGGCGGGCGATGCGACGTCACCGGACGAAGTCGCCGCGCGCTGGGAGGATACATCCGCGCGCCGCTCGCTCTTCGATCGCGCGATCGTGGGCCGTCTCTCCGAGTCGGATGGCTCCTACGCCGTGGTCGACTACCTCATCAGCTGCTACGCTCGCGTTGGCGAACTGCGCTCGCGCAAGAGCAGCATGCTCACGCCGGAGCTCGCCGATATGTACAGCTACGTGACCGACCTGTGCGTCTCGTACGCGTCGATCGCGCTGCTCAACCCGACCATGTTCCCGCAGCCGGCCGACGTCGAGGCGGAGGGTGTGCTACGGCTGCTCCGGCCCCTGAAGGCGGACAGCTTGCCGCAGGGCTTTCTGAGCAGCTTGTGCGCGCGGCTGCAGGAGGAAGGCACGCTCACCGAGCTCGGGCTGCCGCTGTATGCCAAGCTCGCAGAAGAAGTGGGCGACACGAAGTTCACCATCCTCACCGACTTTACGCCCGCCTACCGCGCGCTCAACGGCCTCGTGCGCGAGAAGCCGCTGGGCGCGCTGCTCGCCACGGATCCCAACTTCCTCGGCGGGCCGCTCGCGCGCAATGGCGCACTGCTGCAGATGGGTGCTCGCCTCGGCCCCTTCCTCGGGCTCGCGGTTTTTCCATCTGATCCGGCGCTCGCCGCCGCTTGCTTCCCTGACACGTCATCACCGCCGATTCTCGAGAACTCGATGTCGTCGCTGCGCCTCTCGACTGGCGTGGTGCAGCGCGCGCTCACGAACGTGGCCAAGGAGCTGCTCAAGAACCCCGAGGCCAAGGAGCCCTTCTTCAAGCTCATCGCCGCCGCGTGCTCGCTGAACCAGAGCCGCGCGCAGCAGTGGTTCCCGCATGCCGAGAGCCAACGGCTGTTGCATGCGATCGCGCCGCAGCACATTGAGCCGCCGCAGGCGATGCGCACGTACTCGCACGACGGGTTCATGGCCAACCTCGCGGCGATACTGCTCGCGCTGTGCGAGCCATTCACGCCGCCCGACTCGCCGCATGCATCCAAGATCGACCCGTCGTACCTACTCTCGACGCATCGGATCGATCTCAAGGACGAGACTCGCCTATGCGCCACGGCCGACGACGTCATGTACTGGCTCGACTCGCGCAACCCCGACCTGCGTCAGCGCTACCTCGACCGGCTCGCGGCGGAGGGTATTGTGGCGCCCGACGACGACGACTCGCCACCGCTCGAGGTCTCGACGTCGTTTGGGACTGTGACCGAGTACTTTTTCCTCACCATGCGAGTATTACACGTGGGGCTGCTGCCGAGCTACTCGATGCTCGAAAAGCTGCAGAAGGAGTACGGCCGCTGGCACCAGGACCTGCAGATCCGCGAGCAGGAGCTCATGAGGTTGCGCGCGGGCGGCCACCACAGCAGCGGCGTCACCGCTCAGCTCGAGGCCGAGGTGACGCAGCTCAAAAAGTGGATCGACGCGGTCAAGCAGTGCGTGCTCGCCTACCAGACGCATTTGTCCGATCCGGCACTCGTGACGAGCTGCGTGCGCTACTTCCGGCTCGTCTCGCGCTGGCTCGTCGCGACTGCGTGCCCGCCACCCGAGGGTCTGCCGTTGCCTGAGAAGGTTCCGCGCCTTTTCGCGGCGCTGCCCGAGTACTGCATGAGTGACGTGGCTGACTTCCTCAAGCACATCACCGCACTCGCGCCTCAGTCGTTCGAGCAAATGGACGCTACGGAGCTGTACGACTTCGTCACCCTCATGGTGACCTTCGTCGGCGCGCCCAGGTACGTCAAGAATCCGTACCTTCGCGCCACGTTCACCAAGCTGCTCTGCTACCTTGTGCCCAAAAAGGACGACGACACGGGCCGTCGGCACGCGTCCGACCGCCTCGCGGCCGTCTTCCACTCGCACCCGCTCGCGCAGAAGCACCTGGCGCCCGCGATCATGCAGTTCTTCGTCGACGTCGAGTTCACAGGCTCGCACACCTCGGCGTATGACAAGTACGAGGCCCCGGCTGGGCATGCCTCTCTGATCGCCATTCTAATCTGATCGCCATCCGAGATGCGTTCGTGTTGCCATCCGATCCTTTCTGATTGCCTTTTGGATTGCCATTCTGACGCCATATCTGATTGCCCCACCCATCAGATACGAGTACCGGCAGGACATGTCCCAAATCCTCGAGTACTTTTGGGACACGCCCGTGTACAAGAAGACCATGATCGGCTTCGCGCGCAACACGAAGAAGTTTGTGCGCTTCGTCAACATGCTCATCAACGACTCGATCTACTCGATGAACGAGGCGCTCACGAAGCTCGCCTCGATCAAGCAGACGCAGAGCGAGATGGCCGACGAGGCATCGTGGAGTGCGATGCAGCCGCGCGACCGGCAGAGGCGCACGCAGGAGTACCATCAGTACGAGGGGCACGCGCGCTACTTTATGAACTTCATCAACGAGGTACTCAACATGGTGCAGTACCTGAGCTCCGAGCCCGAGATCGCCCAGATCTTCATGCTGCCCGAGCTCGCGCCTCGGATGGCCGTGATGCTCAACCACTTCCTTGTTGAGCTCGTCGGCCCCAAGTGCGCCAACCTCAAGGTGAAGAACATGGAGAAGTACCATTTCCACCCGATCAAGCTTCTCGGCGAGATCATCGCGACCATCCTTCATTTCGCGCCCTTTGCGGCCTTCGAGGTGGCCATGGTGCGCGACGAGCGCTCGTTTGACGCGAACAACCTGCGCAAGGCGGCCCGCGTTCTCGGGGGCCGCCTTTTCGAAACGACCCTTCGCCCCGAGCAGCTTGAGCTGCTCGAGAAGTTTGCGGGCCGCTGCGTCGATGCCAAGGAACGTGAGGCCGCGTACGAGGCGGATTTAGGCGAGGTGCCTGAGGAGTTCCTCGACCCGATCACGGCGGAGCTCATGCAGGATCCGGTCAAGCTCCCTTCGGGCCACTCGGTAGATCGCGCCGTCATCTCGCGCCATCTGCTCTCTGACGAAACTGACCCCTTCTCACGCGCGCGCTGCACCGTCGAGATGCTCATCGAGAACCCCGAGCTCAAGGCGCAGATTGAGGAGTGGAAGGCGAGCCGCAAGGTATCCATCCATGCCGGCGCGAGCGGCAGCAGCGCCACGCCCATGGACGAGGATTGAGAGGCGAGCACGTGGGCAGGTGTTTGCTCCTCACCGTAAGGGGACGCACGCGGCATCAAGCGCGGCAGCAGGCGCGGCAGCGCTGCTGTCGCGCGCGAGTCCTCGGGGAGGTCAGCACAGCGGATGCTCCGGGAGTCGCGCCCAGGGAGGCACGCCGTGGCACGTGCGCATGGGTATCGCATGCGAACGGAATGAGCCGAAGAGGGAGTGCATCATGCGCAGCCATCGATAAGTCGGCTCGCGGGCGCGCGCGCGGTGCCATCTCGGCTCATAGGCATGCGAGTATGCCACGCCGGCAAGGGCGCACAGCCAGGGGCCCCACCGCCGCAATACCCCGACGCAAAACAAGAGGCAGAGGGGACGGCGGTGACGAACGGCGGTGGCTTGTATCGACGTCACGGCGTGCGCGTGTCGGATACCGGCTCTTACGGGGTGACGCGGACCACGATCGACGTGTCGTCCGCATTGCGGACGTCGATTGCGGACGCGCGGGGGGAGCGCCAGCGCGAGCGACGGCTGCCGAATCCGAGCTGTCGAAGGGGCGTACACGACACGCGAGCGTGGCCGCGGCTCCCGCTTCTTTTCGCGCGCGTCCAGTCGTTACATGTTAGATCGACGCACGGCGGTGGCCGGGGTGCGCGCGTGTACACGCGCGGGTCGCACCGTGCCCCGGTAAGCTGTGCCCTCGAGCTGTGCCCCGCCCCCCCGCTGCCGCTGCGCAGCCCGCGGCCGGCCGCGCCCAGTGCCTGCGGGGTGTTCGGTGTACGAAAATAATTGAGAATTTGAGTCGAGGCCATCCGGAACGACCGGCCGATGAGCGATGTTGAACTACCAAGTTGAACTAGCGACATGCATGTTCGTGCAGATCGTGTTCTCGTACGTGAGCTCGTTAAGGGATTGAATATTTAGAATGCCGCGGACGCTCGCCATGGCGCGAGCCTCCTACGGTCCCACACAGTACTGACACAGATAGGTACTGGTGGTGCATGTGGGGATGGTGGTGGGTTCACTAAAAACTGAGCGTGCCGCGTAGGGCCTTGGGCCGAGCTTGGGCTGGCCTGGGCTCTGCATGGTGGATACGCGACAAGAGCGAATTTCCCCTTTGTGGGGAAACGACTCTGCGCGCGAAACGGCGCGCTGCGCGCTCCTATCGACGACTCCGGTCACGCCCGTCCCTCCCCCTTGGGTGTGGGCGCTCCCCACCGTATCTTCGGCTGGTGACGGGGGTCCGCCTGGCGCCCCCTGTTTCCTCGCTCGCAGAAGATACCTTCGCCCCAGCCCAACCGCCCTTCATTGTTACCGAGCTCCTCGGCGAGAAGACAAATCTGACACAGAAGAAACCTTCTCGTACGTGAGCTCGTTAAGGGATTGAATATTTAGAATGCCGCGGACGCTCGCCATGGCGCGAGCCTCCTACGGTCCCTGTTGGTCGAGCGGATAGAGCGGCTTAATCAGCAGAAGCGAGCTGGTCTGTACCTGGGTGTCTTCGTATCGGCGCCCGCGTAGGCGGGCGTGTGTGAAACGGATGGTTGCAGTGGCTGGGGTTGCTGAGAGCACTAGGACCTTCCAGCCTAGGCCGTTCAACTCGTCACAGGGGTAGTCGGGCCACATGTGTCGGCCGACTGCCAGCTCAGCGCCGGGCATTGGGGTCTCTTGGATGGGCTCAAGCGTGACTGGGTGGTCCACTAGCTCAGGCACCTCAGGAGAGGCAGCTCGCGTGGGCGAGAGTGCAGCTGGGCGTGCTCCTCGAGGCGGATCTCGAGGGGAGAACGGATCGGTGGCGACGCGAAGCGCCTGCTCGTAGGCTTGTATCTCCGCGGCTGCCTTGAGCTGGCTGAACTCGCTAGTCAGAGCTGCCATATGCTGGTCGCCGACGACTGTCGGGACATTGACCGACTGGGTGCAGTCCACGTGGCACCCGGAGGCCTTTCGGATAAGGGACTCGTGCTCGGCGACTCCCATACGGCGGTAGACGTGGAGCGACTCGGGGCACATCCAGCGGCATATGAGCTGGATCATGCCATCGTCCACACCGGCAGCGTGAAGCGCCGAGGCCAGCCCCGAGCGGAAGGAGTGGAATGAGTAGAGGCTGGCAACCGCCGTTCCATAAAGGTGGGCTAGGGCCGCCCTCAGCATGGAGTGGAGAAAGTGGTGCGTGTAGGGCTCGCCCGCCGCATCAGCAAACAAGGGCGTCGTGCTGCGGTTGGTGACGAACCTGCCCACGCGCAGCTCGAGGTCCCGCAATGCGGTCGCGGCGTTGATTGGGTCATCCGGGTGAAACGTGAGTACCACACCAAATGGGCAGTGGATCTCGCCGGTCTGATCCGGCTTGCTGCGCGGGGGCGCCAGACGGGCGCCGTCGATCCCTGGGCGCATGGCCGCCAGCTGCGCGGCCGTCGGGTGAGAGATGGCGACGCCCCCAATGACCCAGGTGAGCGACTCAAACGTGAGGAACATGATCTCGCCAGACTGGTGCCGGACGATCTCGCCGAGGCGAAAGGCGGTGACCATCATTACGCAAATGAGCCGGCGAAACATGAAGACATGGTGGTCGGTATCGCTCCACTGGAGGCCCCCGATACATACGGTGGAAGTGTCCGTAGCGGGGATAGCGAAGAGCTCACGGCGTTGAGAGCGCTCGATGAAGCAATTCCGCGCAAAGGCCGACGGCGATCGGAGGTTCAGTAGGGCGCAGGCAGGTGACGAGAGGCGACGAGGTCGGGGCTCGGGCTGCAACGGGTCGCAACCGGGAGTGTAGCAATGCGGCTATCTCCGCCGAATGACTGGACCCGCCGGGAGACGCATCGTGGGCTATGGGGCGGCCGTCCATTGATATGTTGTGCGAGCCGAGCGCCGTTGACGTGACAACCGGCCGTGATCCGGCATCCGCACGCTGGATTCCCGCTAGTCTGTCCTCTTCGGCCTCCGCACGACGAGCCTCCGCCAACCTTTCGCGCGGGTCTCGAGCGAGCCATGCCTCAAGTTCACGCCGCGCCTCCGATTCGGCGCGCTCCCTCTCCACTCTGGTGGGACGCGGTGGCGATTCGGTGCCATCGAGCCGCATGAGGGTCATCTCCACTCCCCTCCACGGCGCTCGAGCACGGTCAATCTCTTCGAGACCCTCGGTATCGCCGAACAGAAGCCCATCCCTCCATTCCCGCTTAGAGAGGACGAGCGTGGCCTCCACAGCTCTCCACTCGGCGCGAGCGAGTTCTCCGGAATGGACGAAGCCGGGCTCCCGCTCTGCGAGCGCTAGTTCGCTTGGTTGGGCGAGCTCGGGCCGGTGGAGTGCTTCATCCGCAGCCCGCCATTCGGCCAACTCGAGCTGCCGCCCCACCTCGGCGTCGATCATGTACCAACAGACGCGGTTGTCTCCGATGCGGGTGAGACGCATCACCGCGCGGATGGCACGTGAAATCGTAGAGTTGGCTCGGGGGGAGTAGCGAAAGATGTCGACGAGAGAATCGACAGGTAGATCGTACAGGTGGCGGGACGTAGGCGCCGCAGAGGACGCACCCTGAGCTATAGGCTGATCGCCGATAAGGTGAGGGTTGAAAACGCCCCGAGCTGTACCTGCCAAGTGAGACCGCTCGCGCAGGCAGCGGATGACAACGCGATAGAGATCGCGGACACCGGCCGAGATATCCAAGAGCTGGGGTCGCACTCCGAGCATCGTGCAGAGCTGGTGAAACTCGGCCCAACGGGCACGCGAGATCAAGTCCGCCAGAATGTTGGCATCGCCATAGAGGTGTGCGACGCGAAGGCGCCCATAGAGCGAGCGCCACTCCGGCGAGCAGATGAGGTGCTGGTAAGCTTCCACAATGACGGTGCTCTTGGCGGACTCAGCAGCGAGAACACGCGCCGTGGTGAGGGCGTCGGTATACAGATCGACCCAGGCCGGCGCGGAGGCCGAACCAAGCTGGTGGAGGTGGGGGTAGAACATGAGTACGTTGAATGCAGCACCCAAGAACTCGAGGATGGGGATAGATAGGTAAGGTACATCGGAGGCTGGCACCGCGAAGTACCAGTAGAGGCCGTGAAGGTAGCCGCCCACCCCCGGGGTGGCCACGTCGGCGTAGCAGGCGTCCGAGAAGAGCTCGAGCGAGACGGACGGCAGAACCTCAAGATTTTCGCGGAGGAGGGCGCGCTTCACGCTGACTCCGCACGAGTCGGTGAGGATGTGCTGCCAGCGCTTAAGCTGCCCCCGCATCAGAGCGTCGCAGCGGACGACGCCCGAGGGTCCGTCGCGGGACGCGCCGTCGGGACCGTGAGGTCGGTAAAGCCCGTGCATGATGTTGCGCCCGCGGAGGTTAACAGCTCGCAGATGCTCAAGAAGTCCGCAAAGGGCTCTATAGGCGTGGAACTCGAGGCGATCGGCCAGTGCCTCCCCAATGGCTGCACTAGCGCGCAGGATCTTGTCACGGGTGACGACCACCAAGCCGAGAATGGGGATGAGGAGTACACCAATCCATTTGCACCAAGTGCCGAGGCTGCGCTTCTCGGCTATGGCCATACGAAGGCGCATGCGATTAGTAAGGCGGCGCCAGTTCCGCAGGGACATGATTTTCACCTTCGGGCCTACAGCGAACATCTGGGCGTCGTCGGTGAAGAAGAAGCAGCGGTAGGGTCGCAGCTGAGGGCAGACATAGCCCGGAGGTATGTCGCTGAGGCGAGACGGCGCGGGGATGGCGGGTAGGCGATCCGAAGGGGGAGCCGTCCACTGGCGGACGTCGACGCACGGCTCACCCTCTCGCCTCTGCAGCGCGAGCCGGTGCTCGAGCCACGCCAACTCCGCGGCCGAGTAGACGGCGCCCGTAGCAAAGTACTCGGTGTCCATATCCTCGTAGTAGAGGATGACGAGGGAGTCACTGAAGCGTTGAGCGAGATTGGATGAGCCGTGCAGGCCGAAGCCGAGGACGCGCTCAGAGACAAAGCGAGGGCCGGAGCCATCGGCACGGTCCAGGATTATGCCCACCTTGCTCAGCTCGGATGTGGCAACCGCAAGATGATTGAAGTAGTCTTTGATATCATCGTTGGAGCAGTAGAGTGCGGTCTGCCAACGAGAAGCAGCCCGGCCCAAGACGGCCATGTCGCGCATGACGTTCTCAAGGGTCGGCTTAACCTCTGGAGGCCACTTGGTCGGGCGTCGGCGGCCGTCGGAGGGAGGGATAGGGTTATCCCGCGGCAGCCCGCGCAGGCGCAGCCACTCCAAGAAGGGCTCTCGGTGGTCGGAGATGAAGTGTTGGGGCATGTGGTAGATCCTCGCGGCCTCATTGAGAGATAGCGCACGCACGCCGCTAGCGTCAAAAGTGGCCTGGCGGGGGCCTCCGCCCTCGGTGGTCCGTCGCCAGCGGTCCGGCTCGAGCTTGCGCGCGGTTGCACCCTGGCCATTGAGGTACATAGGTGCGAAGGGGATAGTCCCAAAAGAGCGGTACCAGCCATAGCCCTCAAGCCGGTCTACCTCCGACATTACGGACTTAAAGCCGAATGGGAGCGTAGTGAGGTGAGGTACCAGCACGAACTGGAGCTCGACGTCGGCATCCGTGCGCGCGCCAAGGAGCAGGTGCGAGACGAGCGACTGGTCGGGATAATGCGCGAGACGAGCTTTCACCTCGGCCCTGTCGATGATTTCGAGCGGCGGTTGGTGGAAGTCGGCCACCACACAGCACGGCCCGTGATCAAGAGTGCAGTCCCAGACGCGGCCGCGCGCCCACTCTTGGAATTCTGATTGGCCTATGGCGATAGGACCCGGGCGGTCCCGTACAATGGAGCCAGGGGGCACGCCGCGGGCTAGCTCGCTGCGGATATGGGCGAGATCCCGGAGTTGATGGTCGAGCCAGCCCCGGAGACGCGCAGCGCCCGCCGGGGTGAGCAGCTCGAGGGCGTCCTTAGGGCAGGGTGGCGCCACGAGAGGGGCGCTCGGCTGCTCGGGCGGGAGTGGGTACCAGGCGGTGACGAGGGGGCGCAGGACCGGGCTGAGCAAGACGTCGTCCAGGCGGGCGTCCGTAAAATCGGGCAGGGCCTCGAGCAGGTACGCAGGGATCTCGCCAATCGCCAGGGGCGTGATGCGATCAATCCAGCCCTCTAATAGCGGGTCGTCACCCTCGAGCTCCAGGGCACGACGTAGAGCCGCATCCGCAAGGGTAGCGGAATGCAAGGCGCGAGCTGCTGCGCCCGCACGAGGGTGGTCGGGATCGGGGCGCTGCTGAAGGCTCCGGAGTTTGGTGACGCCGAACGAGAATTCCACTGCCGCTGAGGATGAGATGTCCAGGGGTTTCGCGTGCGGAGACTGAAACATGCGGCAGGAAAGAGCGGCACGCGCGGCAGGGTCGCCCAACGGCACGTCCGCCAGTGCGGCGAGTGCGCACCAAACGAAGCTCGCTCCGGCTGAGAAAGCTCGGGCCCGAGCGGCCGGCGAGCGCACAATGGCCGTGAGAGGCGGGGCAAAGTCGACCGGGACCGCAAAGAGCATAGCGCCCGAGGCATATTGCCCGATCATGAACGGCAAGTAGAGGGTCGAGGAGACGATGCGGCCACAGAGCTCACTGATCATGCGCATGGCTTGGGGCCTCGAAGTGTCGGGGGCCGGAAGGATCAGCCCTGCGCTGATGAAGCCGTTAGCGTGCGCTAAAATGAGCGGCTCGGCGAGTGCACAGATGAAAATGAGGATGGCGATCCCTGCTGCGTACTCTTTGACGTCGACCGTTTGGTCGTCGGGCAGTGCGAGAACTGCCGCAGAACAATCCTGAGTCCCTGTTTGGGTTGGGTGGGTGGGATATGTCATGTGGTCAGCTGGGCTGACGGTCATGTGGTCAGCTGGGCTGACGGTCATGTGGGTCAGCTGGGCTGACGGTCATGTGGGCCAGCTGGGCTGACGGTCATGTGGGCCAGCTGGGCTGACGCGTTTGGGCGACACAGCGTGGGTCCATTCTGGCCGCTGCGCGCGTGCATCAGCTGCAGGTTCTCATATGGCTGCTGGGCAGCATGTGTGCTCAGCGCAGTGGGCGACTCTAGTCCTTTTCAGGTTCGAGTGCGGCCGCCTATGGCGGTGGCTCAGGGCGCCGTAACAAGCAATATGGTAGTGCTGATCGTGGTACTCGACGGCTGTCAGAGTGCAAGGCTGGAAGCGCTCGAGACTATCGGGTGCTAGGTCGCCAGAGCCATCGTCCCCTCCGCAGTCGCCGTAGGGGGCGTGAAGGGGCTCAACCAGTGGCGGGCGCCGGCGGTCACCTGGGCCGCGGACTTCTTGATAGTTTCGCCATTCTGGGCTAGTCGGTTGCGCGTCTGGGTTGAGGTAATCAGCGGGCACTGGGTGTCCGCTGCCGTACCAGTTGGCGGCAAAGCAGGTGATGAGAGCGACGTAATCAGGCGCCTTGGCGCTATCCACGCTGGCCAAGTTGACTAGGGCTTGGCAGGTCTTCACGTGGGGCGTCCAAGAGCTACGTGCGCGGTCGCGTGCGTCGGGGTTTGGGTACTCGAGATGGCTTAAGCGTTGCGCTTGACGGCACTCGGGATGCGTAGTCGGCGGCAACTGTGCATTTCGAACTGCGAGGCGTATGAATTTGTCGTGTTGCCCTGGATCCCCGTATTGGCTTGTGCGAAATTCGCAGAGCGAGGCGAATTCGGTAACGTCGACATAGTCGTACACGAGTGTGTCTGGCTGCTCCACGACGACAACATCGGCGTTTGGGCACGCGAGGCACCAGAGTACCATGGCCGCTGCCCAGAAGGCACGGCAGTCATCGATTTTGAACGGCAGGCACTGTTCGTCGCCCCGCAAGTGTTGAAAACAGTTGGGGAAGAAATAAGCACGCTCCCAGTGGCGAAGGCCGACGATGTCTCGCACGTCACCGCGGTAGTGAGGGAAGCAGTGAAGCGCAGGCCGGAGATCGCAAGAGATAGTGCTAAACCCTGCGGTCTGGAGGGCGCCAGCTAGCGCACCGGAGAATTCGCACGCGACTAGAACGGTGGGTGCGTCAGCACCACGGAGAAGGAGGCGGACCTCATCAAGGTTGAGCGACGGCGAAGGATGCGACGTAGGCTGTTTAGCAACTGCAGAGGCGGCTAGGTCGGAGGTCACCACCGCGACCAGGTGGCGCCCTATCCACATACCAACCTCGAGGAGGGCGACAGGGACGGAGTCGCAGGGTAAGATGACGCCGAGGTCTCCGACGGTGCTGAGGTCATCAACAGTGTGAATGTAGATGGCGACGCGGTAGCAGTCGGCGGCGACTTGTAGAAAGGCCAAGTCCGTCCAGGATGCGGGTTTGGCAATGTTGTGGCACCAGGCCTCGACGGTGTGCATCAGAGCGCCGGGAGAGTGGCCGAGGTCGTCCGCAAGGCATCGAAGGATGAGGCCTTCGAGCGTGTAGAAACGATCTTGGTTGTCACGGAACCGCGTGCATCGAGACCGATGGGCAGGTGCAAGAGCATGTTGGACCACGGCCTGGCGAAGTTGAGGGCCGTCGACCGTAGCACTACCCACCAAGCCGAGCAGGTAGCCGAGAGTGTTGGGGCCGCATTGGCCCTGACCGCCACAGTCGACTATGAATTTGTTGTTCATGCTCAGAGTGCCTGCGAGCGTTTTGAGCGGAGACTGCAGCTCGCGCAGGTTGGTGGCCATAAGGGGATTTCTTGTTGCAGTAGGTAGCGTCCTCAGGAGCTGCGATAGGTTCGCGTCGACAGCTAAGTCGTCGTTGATGTCCCCAAAGCTGAGGCTGAAGTTCCGAGGCGCCGGAGGGTTGAGCCTGGGTTGCAGGCCGCCGACAGGGGGCTCTCCCTGGGGCGGCTGCTCAAAATGCGGCTCGCCATCGAGGTTGGCGGGAGGTTCGAACCGAATCATCCGCTTAGCCTCGCCATCCACAGGCACCCGCTGAGCCAAGACCTGCGCGCGCAGGGCGGGGCTGGACTGCTTAGGGTCAGGCTGGTCATGGTCGGCTAGACGGCGCTTGAGGGATTCGAGCTCTGCGAGGACGGTTGCCATCTCGGGGTCACCCTGCGCTCGCCCGCCTTGGCGGCCGCGGCCGCGACCACCTTCGCCGCGGCCTCGCCCGCCTTTGCCCCGGCCGGCGCCGCGACCTTGGCCGCGGCCTTGGCCCTTGCCCTCTGGTATTTTAATGAGGCCGGCGGTTTGCTCAGGCGTAGCGGCCCTTGCAAACAACCTCACCATGGCCTCGCGATCGATAGCGTCGAGAAGAGCGTGGTGTGCAGAGTCGGGATTCTCGTGACCGGCCTGATTAGACGCGCCACAGCGGGCCATGCGGTTCTTGTCGGCACAACCGGCGAGAATGAACGGCCAGCAGGGTGCCCCTACGCCTCGAGCCGGCACGCCCAGGTGCTTAGCCAGGCCAGGTACATTCCAGCAGAGGCCACTGATGACCAGCTCGTGCTTGTGCCACTTCCACGACTTAGACAGCGAGCCCGGCGGCAAGCCGGCGTCGGCACCGGCAGGTGGAGCGGGATCGCCGACGAAATCGAGGAAGTCAGCTCCAAAGGAGAGTGAACCAGCAGCGTCACCCACCTTCGGCTTCTTCGAGAGGGCCTTCAGGTAGTCTGTGAAGAACTGGTCATCGAGGCGTAGAGTCTCCCAGTTGGCTATCGCGGGCTTACCATCGTGTGTCTTGAAGGCGCCGGCCATGTCGCCTCGGGCATTGCGCTTGCGCGAGATCTCCGTGCTCAGCGAGGTTAGATCTTGGATCACGGAACCGTCCGGCGGAAAGATGAACGCTTGCATAGTGCGCGATGAAGGGTCAGGATCCCGCACCAGGGAGGTGAGGCGTTGGCGCATAGCGGTAAGGGCGTTCTCAAAGATCCTGACGCAGGCCGCGATATGGAGGTACTGGTCGAGAAGGAGGGGGAGGCCGGCTGCGAGCTTCAACTTCGTGATGTAGAAGTCTACGAACGCGGGCCACGAGTAGCCCTGGAGGGCAGGGTTAGGAGCGACGGGCGCCACTTGAGGCACACCGATGGACACCAGCAGGACGTTGACGAAGTCCCTGATCCGCTCAAGGTTACTTTGCTGCACGAAGTAGTTGGGCTTGGAGATAGCCTCGACCGCCGAACCGACGTTGACGCAGAGCGCCCAGCTGCCGGCCCCGTGCGGCTGCATGAAGAAGTCCATCTGGTCAAACTCGAAGCGGACGAATTGGGAAATGAGAGAGTCCGAGTCCTCACGGCTGGTAGGCTTAGCGAAGACGTATCTTTTCATGTGCGCGGGGACGACGGCCACCGGCCCGGAGGTATCTAGCCGCAGCACATGGTTGAAGTAGTTGAAAAGCTGAGGGCGAAGGCCGTTGATCGCGACGCATGTGGCATTCCGGGTGCTTGCGAGGTCCGAAGTCTTCGGGTACGGGTGCAGAAGAATGCGGGTCGCCAGCACGCAATCGCCGACAGCTAAGATCAGGGAGATGCCGTCTCGCTGGCCCACCTCGGACGTGAGGTCAAGGCGCCCGAGAGCAAGCTCCAGGTTCTTGAAGGACTGATGCGCAAGCGCCAGCCCGTCGGCGTCGGCGCCACCACCAGGGGCACCCCGACCGACGATAGTGTTGGCAGCACTCTGACCCGCCTGAGCCATCACAGCGTTCTCAGCTAACAGGGCCGCGGTCACGTCGCTGAGAGACACGTTGGGCTGAGATAGCACGTGATTGAGAGTGGGAAGACGGCTTGAGAGCTGAGTTTCGAGGCGTCCCAGAATGTCCGAAAGGCGAGAGTCGTGAAGCTCGCTCGAGAGCATTGCCCTCTGGAGGATTCGCAACGCGCCGACGATCTGGCCCTCATCAGTGCCCAAATCGAGGACTGCGCGAGCAAGGGTAGGAAACCAAGGGTGGATGTGATGGACACGCTCCTCCTCGACTGCGGACTTCTCGTCCTCGGACTGCCGGTAGCGGAGACCCGCTAGGAGCTCGGATCCCACCGCCTCGTAATCGGCCGTATGCGCACGGTAGACGGACGGGAGGATGGAACTGACGAGAAGTTGGCGCAGCTGCGCTGCGAGGACTGCATTCTGGGCCGTACTATCTCCACGGAGATGAGACGCCATGATGAGCGTCGGCGAAGCATCAGCAAGGCGAAGGTGGTTCCGACCGATAGGACCGAGAGCGCCGGCGAGTAGTGAGACAGCCGCCCAGGGGGATGAGCGAGCGCGAGGGCCGGTGGTAATCTCGAGGCTGGTGATAGGCGCGGCCGACAGAAAAGAGATTTCATTGAAGCGAGCGCGAGCGTTAGCCTGAGCAGGCGCGGCGCCGGGCGACGTGAGCGCCGGTGCTGCGTTCCAGTCATTGGCTGTGATGTGGAGCGCGTTCGGGTTCTGCAGAGTCAGCGCGGCGATCACCACGTGCAGCTCGGCCACAGTGGCATAGACAACACCTGGTTGCGCAAGGCCGGACGCGTGCAACTCGGAAAGCGCGCGCGACCAGAAGGTGGCCTGAAAGCGCGCCGTGAAGATGTTGATGGCACGCGCCGCCACTTGATTAGCGGGTATCGGGGACACTCTGAAGCGGATGCCGAAGGCGAACAAGAGCTTGTAAAAGGGCGCGGAGACGTGCGCGATCGGATTGAGCGCGGCAGGCATGGGCTGCCAGTCCATGAACGCACTAGTCGCTGTCACTAGCGGGTGTGCAGAGGGCAGGCAGACCGGATCTTCGTCCGGAAAGGGGTTATTCGCGGCCGCGGCCGGGGTGATGACGAGCACGACCGGTGCAGCGGCGGCCATTAGAGCACGATGAAGCGCAGTGGTGTCGCGTGTAGACTCCCTGTTTCACTAAAAACTGAGCGCGCCGCGCGGAGCCTTGGGCCGAGCTTGGGCTGGCCTTGGCTCTGCATGGTGAGTACGCGACAAGAGCGAGTTTCCCCTTTGTGGGGAAACGACTCTGCGCGCGAAACGATGCGCTGCGCGCTCCTATCGACGACTCCGGTCACGCCCGTCCCTCCCCCTTGGGTGTGGGCGCTCCCCACCGTATCTTCGGCTGGTGACGGGGGTCCGCCTGGCGCCCCCTGTTTCCTCGCTCGCAGAAGATACCTTCGCCCCAGCCCAACCGCCCTTCATTGTTACCGAGCTCCTCGGCGAGAAGACAAATCTGACACAGAAGAAACCGGACAGACGGGGGGACGTCTGTTCGTTCTTTGCGAAAGGGTCAGTTGAATCGACACACTGTTCGTTTGGGGCGCTCAAGCTCTGTGAACGGAATCCTGTGAATGGATACACGTTTTTAGCATCTTACTATGCTAATAAGGGACATACCTTTCGCGAGCGAGCTTCCCAGCCTTGGCTGCGGCATACGCGGCGCTGAGGTGCGCGACCAGATCGCTCTTCTCAACGCATCCGCTCAGGTCGACGTTGCTCTTTGTGCCCTCCGCCTTGAGCTCCTTGACGTTCATTGCCTGCAACTTCGCCTGGTGCGACGACACAACCTCCTCCAAGGAGGTCGCCGCGTGCCGCGTGCCGCCGCTGTCGCTGCTGCCGCTGCTGCCGTTGCTGCTGCCGCCACCGCTACTGCTGCTGCCGTCACTGTCTAGGTCTGCTCTCCCTTCCATCGCGTCTCCCTCCTCCTCCCCCTCACCCTCCTCCCACTCCCTCCTCCTCGTCCTCTTCCTCCTCTTCCTCTTCCTCCTCTTCCTCGTCGTCCTCGTCCTCCTCGTCCTCTTCGTCCTCTTCGTTCTCTTCCTCCTCGTCCTCTTCCTCCTCGTCCTAGCCCTCCTCGTCGACCACACGTCCGACGGCGCGCCCGCCGAAGCCAGCCTCGCTCGGCTCGCTCTCGCCGCCACCGCTACTGATGATGCCGTCACTGTCTAGGTCTGCTCTCCCTTCCATCGCGTCTCCCTCCACCTCTCCCTCTCCCTCCTCCACTCCCTCCTCCTCGTCCTCTTCCTCCTCGTCCTCTTCCTCCTCTTCCTCGTCGTCCTCGTCCTCCTCGTCCTCTTCGTCCTCTTCGTTCTCTTCCTCCTCGTCCTCTTCCTCCTCGTCCTAGCCCTCCTCGTCGACCACACGTCCGACGGCGCGCCCGCCGAAGCCAGCCTCGCT
>ENA-UOUZ01000335-UOUZ01000335.1-mixed-culture-metagenome-genome-assembly--contig:-NODE-335-length-32834-cov-120.967266_pt1 | contig 32834 bp, 16 predicted proteins | sample MGYA00238154_ERZ761575 | MGnify/ENA primary metagenome ERZ761575 (study PRJEB28896, sample SAMN07631632) | mixed culture metagenome | isolation source: Freshwater growth medium | place: USA...
TATGTACTTGTCGGATCGTGGTGCCATGATAGCAGACACCTGCGCGGGACATAATGTGGTGCATACGCTGTCAGCACATTGGGTGGGTCTCGGAGCCTGCGTCAGTGGCTCGCCCACCCACAAGCGCTCGGGCATTGCGGATATCGGGAGGGACGCGGCCTCTTCAGCGGTCACGCGCCGCCGGCCAACAAGGCGAGGTGTGAGATCGGCACTGGTACAGGTCGTGCGCATGTGCGAGGTCAAGTTGAACGCGTCGTAGAGCTGTATTGATTAAGCTGGTACTCGCGGGAGCTCGCATTTCGCTCAAGCCAGCGGAATCGTCGATGGAGCTCGTAGGACGAGAAGATGTGTAGCGGGCGCGGCTCCTCGATGGCTACGCGCGGCGTGTACGTGCCCGACGAGATGTGCGAGCACTGCTGGTGCCGCGTCCACAGCGCGTGCAGCGCGACAGGCTGGGTCCAGGGCCTTCGGCCGATGCCGGGCCACTCCCAGGCTTCGATGCCACCCCTCCAACACATCAGACTCAGCCCGATTGGCAAGCAGAGCAGCCGCAGCGAGCGATAGGATCGTACGATCCTATCAATAGAGCTCATGTCAGGGGCAGAGCTACTCAGAGCGGATCGGCACGTACCTGGCGGCTTCAGGGTAGTTCAGGGGGGTGGTCTAGATGATCTGAAGCGCGAGAGGGCCGCGCCATTGAGTCTTCCTGGCGACAGAGGTGCCGAACATGGCTGCGAACATGGCCTGATCATGTCGGCGCGATCCTATGGCGTGGCGCTCACGCCTCTCCCAATCGCACCCCCCCCTTATCCCCCCTTTCTTGCACTCTGACACACACACAGGTCACGCCATGCGCTGCAATGCAGGTGCACGAGAGCGAGCAGGAAGTTCCGCAGGTGTTCCACGCGCTCCTCGACGTGGTGCAAGAGCGTGTGTGCGCCTTCAAGCGGCGCCAGATGCACGACCTAGGGACGGGCAACGGCGCTCATGGTGGAGCTCTGTAAGCTGAATTGACCAGGAACTGACATGCGCGTCGCCCGCGCCTGCGCGCACGTCGAGAAAGATGTAGATGACCCGATCGGAATACGGAAAGCTCGGAAATAAATGATCCAATATCGACGTAAACTCAATCTCCATCTAGTACGGAGCAGTGTACGGACAGTGTACGGACATAGGCGACTCGTCGCACACGCGACGTCATCGGTAGCCACATAGGTCTTAGGTGCCCGGAAAATAATGCGCCGCGACGGGCGGCGCGGCGCGACGCTCGGAGTTCGCTGTAGTCGAGTAAATCCCACCCGCCACGACGGACCACTTTGTACTAGATACGCACACAGTATCCGATAAAAATCCTGTCGGGCAGGGATGTATGGAGTTTGCAGTCTTCGAGGGTACATGGCCCGTCACCATTGATATTCCATGCATGCAGCATGCGTGAGTGTCCGCCACGCACTCCATCAGTCGCGCGCTCGCACTGAGCACCCCCCCGTCTCAGATGCTACCAATGCTACCAGCTTCAGATAATCTGCGGAATGTTCCACTCGACAAGCGTACGCGACAGGTGGAGCAAGTCCGCAAAGAGGCCCGAGGCGGTGATGTCAGCGCCGGCGCCGTAGCCTTGCAGGACCATCGGTCGCGGCGAGTAGCGCTGCGTGGTGATCTCGACGATGTTCTCGTTTGCCTGGCATTGGGCGACCCTCTCCATCGCAGGCAACGAGACGATTTTGACCGTGGCGACGCCCTTCTCAACGTCCACCTCACTCAGTTGGACAGGGAGCCTGCCGCCATCACGAATACTTGTCATCGCCCTCACGCGCGCGCTCACCGCCTCGTCGTACGGCTTCAGGGCCTTCGACAGCTGCTGCGCAATCGACGGCGCGCCCTCGGACCGATCAGGCTGCCAGTGATCGTAATCAAGCTCTTTGGGGAGAAGCGAGTCGCACGGCACGTCCTCCATCTGCAGCCGCAGCCCGAGCTCGCGCGCAAGCACCACCAGCTTGCGCCGCACGTCCAGGCCGAGCAGGTCGTCGCGCGGGTCGGGCTCACACAGCCCGAGGTCCGCTGCGGCGGTCACGGCGGCCGAGAGAGGCACGCCGTTGACCAGTTCATTGAGCATGTACGAGATGGAGCCTGAGAAGATGCCGCGCACCTTGTAGACGGTGTCGCCGCTCTGCATCATGTCCTTGATCGTCGTGAGCACGGGCAGGCCCGAGCCGGGGCCGGTCGTCTCGTAGTACCATTGCGCGCGCGAGCGCGACATGCGCTTGCACTCGTCGTAGAAGGTGGAGGCGCCCGAGCCCGCCTTTTTGTTGGCGGTGATGACGTGGATCCCGAGCGAGAGCCAGCGCGCGTAATAGTCGGCCACGTCCTGCGAGGCCGAGCAATCGATCACGACTCGGTTGCCGTTGTAGTCCTCGTTGAGGAAGCGGGTGAGTGCGTCCAGGTCCGTCGGGGTGACCTTGTCGGCGTCGCTCATCAGCTTGCCAGCACCTGCCGAGCAGTCGAGGCCGTCGTACGAGAGGCGCATGCCGTCGGAGCGCGCCGCGGCGGTTACTTTGAAGTTGAGGCGCAGGTCGTCAAGGATCTTCGTCCTGCCTGCCATCTTTGGGTTGTCGATGACGCGCTTCGAGGCGGCGAGCTGCCCGAGGAGTTCCTTGCCCACCATGCCAGTCGCGCCAATGACGGCAATAGAGAGCTGCGTGCTTGAGAGCGCGAGGGCGGCGTGCGCGGCGCGGAGTGCCTTGGTGCAGTCCTGCTTCTCGACGCAGATCGAGATCTGGCGCTCCGACGAGCCCTGCGCAATGGTGCGCACGTTGATGCCGGAGTTGGCCATCGCCTTCAAGAAGGTGGCCGCCGTGCCCGGCCGGAAGGCCATGCCCTCCCCCACGATGGCAACGACCGAGTGGCCGGGCTCGACGGTGATGCCGGCAATCAGCCCCCTCGCGAGCTCTCGCTCGAAGGCTTGCTGCAGCACTGCGAGCGCGCGCTGCCCTACGCTTTCCTCGACCACGATGCACATGGACGAATCCGCCGACGCCTGCGTCACCATCACGAGCTGCACGTTGGCCTTGGCGAGGGCGTTGAGCGTCCGGCCGCCGAAATCCTCCACGGCGGAGCTGCCCGTGCCCTCGACGTTGACGATGCACACATTGTCCACGGACGTGATGCCGCGGATCGGAGACTCATTCTCCGCCAGGCGCACCGGGCATGCGGCCTTACGCATCTGGCTACGCGCGTCCTGCGCCTCCTTGCCCCACGCGGCGGCCGCCTCATCGAGCGCGCACGCACGGCCCTCGATGACGGTGCCCGGGTGCTCCGGGTTGAAGATGTTGCGCACGTAGATCGGGATCTTACCCTGGATGCACGGGAGCATCGCCGACGGGTGCAGCACCTGCGCACCAAAATATGCGAGCTCGATCGCCTCATCGTACTTGAGAGATTTGATCGGGAAAGCCTCGGGCACGCGGCGCGGGTCCGCCGTGTACACGCCGTCGACGTTCTTCCACATGGTGATCTTGGAGGCGCCCATGAGGCGCGCGAAGATGGTCGCCGAGAAGTCAGAGCCGGAGCGCTTGAGCGTCGTCGGTGTGCCCTCGAGCGTCGCCGCCACGAAGCCAGTCACGACCACGATCGGCGCCGTCTTGGCGCAGTCGGCCGAGAGCAGATCGGCGCGCCCGGGCGCCTTGAACCACTCGCCCACGCGCTCGGCCGTGATCTCCCAGAGCGGGTCGACGCCCACCACGTTGGCCGAGCCCTTGTCGCCAAGGCCGAAGCTCGTCTGCTCGACCACGAGCACCTCGCGCGCGTCGAGCCATGCGCTCGGCACGTCAAGCGTGTCGAGGTACGCGTGCATCGTCATCGCGGACCACACTTCGCCGTAGCCGGTGACGAGCTCCATCGTGGCGGGCGGGATCGTCTTGAGCAGCCCGACCGCGCGCACCACGTTGATAATGTCATCCATGTCGGCCTCGATCCGTGCCTCCACCTGGGCCGCGCGCTCGGGCGTCGTAATTTGCCGGACGATATCGATCTGATCCTGCGCGACCGCGCGCAGCGTCTCGCTCGCCTCGCTCATGCTGGTCTTCGAAGCCTGCACGACCTTGATCAGCCGGTCGGTCACTCCACCCTTGGCCGAGACGATCGCCATCGTAGGAGCGTACGAGCCGCTGACCTCGCGCGCCCGCTTCGACTCGGCCACGAGCAGATCGCTGCACTCCTTGTAGAGCGCGGCGGTGTTGAGCGAGGCGCCGCCGAACTTGTGCACTTCCCACTTGGCCAGGCTAGACGCAGGCACTGGAGCTGAAGGCAACTCGACCGGCATGGCCACCACACTCATGGCCGTGGCGGCCGTGCGGTGATGATTTCTAACGCCAACGATTGGTGTACCGCCGAGCATCCAGGCGGCGCTGCCGCACACGAAACTGAACAGGAAAGAGAGCCGTGGAGCCATTGGGGCCTGATTTTCCGAGTGGAGCTTAAGACCACGTGGCCGAAATTCATTGTTCACACTTCACATTTTTTTCACACCCCCCACCCGGGGTAAACGGGCCGTGAAAAATCCTCCCCTAGATACAGTAAGGGGTCTACCGTAGGAAATAAGCGTCAAGGGGGGTTCGATGTGTCTGGTGTGGGCAGTGGGGAGGTAGGTCGTCATGCCAATCAACAGTCGTCATCATAGTGACGAACCCCGGACCGTATAGGCCGTTATACTTGTGGGGGTGACTCGAAGGGGGGTTGGAAAACGAACCGCCCTGCCAAGGAGGGGCTCAACGCCGCCCTGGATCTGGTGCATGGGGTGATCGGTCGCCCGGCTCGCCCGCCCGCCCTCCGGCCTCGGCCCTCGCCGGACGGGGACGCCGCGTTAAGGACGTCGCCCGCCTCGTTCAGGAACGGTCGAGGTGAGACAGAAGACAACTTTTCGTTCTAGTTTGTCGGTTTTGCAAGTCACGGCCGCTTAACTGTAATATTGGGTCTCAAGCGGCAGTCCTGGTTCTTGCTTCTTTCAGTCCAGATTTAAGTCCCCGAGCGTGCAGAGCGTGTCCAGCCGTCCGCGTCCCGGAGCGCAGGGACCGGTCCGAGACCGGACAATCGCGATCCCGACACGATCGGTTCACACGCACAACCGCCGGCCCCGTGGGAGGCGCGGGAGGGCGTCTGCTACTGCAGACGCCATGCTCACCCTTCCGAGACGACCTGATTCAAAGACATGCAACGGAGCTCATCAGCCAGTCATCCACTCTCAGAACTCTCTCGCTTCACGGCTAGCTTCACCTTCTTCTCGTCGCCATGCTCGTCGCTCTCTCCCAACTGCTGCTCAGTGGTCTCTCGCGCGCGCTTGCCGCCGCCGGCACTGCTACTGCCAGCCGCACTGCTGCCACTCGCCCCGGCTCCAAGCACGATGATTTCCTGCGGGTCCAGCTTGCGATGCCCCGCATTCTTCACCGGTTGCGCGAGCGCGTCCGTAGCCGTTGGCTTCTTGCGAAAGGCGACGCACGTGTACGTGTGCGCGACCTCCCACTCCTCCTCGGTGAGCCGGCCGCCCTCATCAGGCGGGAGCACCTTCATGCGCTCGAGCAGCTCTGTATTCGCCGCACACTCATCGGCGAAAAAGTCGGTGAAGTTGCGCGCGTAGAGCATTTCGAGACCTGCCTCGGCGGCGAGCCGTTCGAGAGTGGGCAGGTGCACCAGGTACTCCACGCAGTCCTCGACTGCCTCCTTGAGAGTGAATCGGTACGCGATCCCGAAGACGCGCGCGGCCGGATCGAAGCGCTTCGACGCGTGCGCATCATCAAAAGCCACCGAGTACAGCGAGTTGCCGAAACTCAGGTTGACGCTCGCGCGAAGCCGCCGAACGAGCACATTCGCGTCCGGCACCGTTGCGACAAAGGTGCCGCCCGCGGCGAGGCGTGAGGCCGCGTTGCTCAGCAGCATGCGCGCGCGCGCCTCCGACGCGAACGAATAGTGCAGCGCGAACTGGCACGAGGCGAGTGCGAAGCGCAGCCCGCCCGGCAGGTGAGGGTCGAGGGAGTCCGCTCCAAAGTCGCCCACCATGAAGGTCGCCGCGAACGGCATACCCGGCCGGTTGTGCGCACCATTATAGCGTTCGACGGCGTCGCTCACCGACTGCGCTGCGATGTCGACGCCCACGTACATCGCGCAATTGCCCGCCTTGAACTTGAGCATGTCGCCACCCTTGCCGCACGCGAGGTCGAGCACAGCATGGCCATAACCACCACGACCTCGGGGCAGGTGCTTGGCGATGAGCACCGACTTTATCCAATTGTTAAAGTTGCGCACGCGCAAAATTTCGCTGCCGCTCTCGAGCGTACGGTGGCGGTCGGGCAGCGAGTTGTAGTGCGAGGCCACAGCGCTGGCTGCGACCGCCTCACCCTCGGTGGTGGCGCAAGAGCCGAGGCCCGCTTTGGTGCGCCCAAAGTCGGCCGCCACCAGCGCGTCATGTTGACGGGCCGCTTCCACCTCCGACCATGTGACGGTACCGCCCGAGACAAAAGCTGGACCTGCGCGTGACATTGGAAAAAGAATAAAAAGTGTGAAGAAGCGCCGTGGCGAGCGTTTCGCGCCGATGCCGCGCGGGTACGTCGGGCTGCCGTGGCCGGTATGGACGCACCACAGAAAGCTGATCGTTGCGGGCAGGATGCCGCGAACCGTGAGGCGCTTCTCGGCTGAGCTCCGAATGTGAGCTCCACGGCGACCGGTGGACCGGGGTCCGCCCGCATCAGGGGGCATCGACATTTCAGCGAGAGGATGCGCGACGCCGCCCGCGCGAAGCGCGCGGCCGTTGCGGCTGCTGCGAGCCTTCGGCTGCAGGCGGGTGCGGGGGGGCGCACGCGCGCGCCGAGGGCAAGGCCGAGACGGGTTACGCTTCTGGTTCACTGCTGGCAGGGAGCAGCTGGCGGCGCGGCGGCGCCCCGAGGGCGCTCTGGCGCGTGGTCTGCGGACTGCGCGCGCGCGCGCGGCCGCGGCCGCCGCTACTGCTACTAGCGGCCGGATCGGTACTATCGGTCATACTCGTCCTAAGCCCGCTAAGCGGGAGCGGCTTGCCGGCTTCTCGCCTCTCCCCTACCTAACCGGATCCATCGGCGGCAACGCTGGTGACAGGAGGTCCTGGCGGAGGTGGAGCAGGTGGAGGCAGCTGCAACTCGACCGCCGCCTTGCCGCCCACCTTAGGCGCGGCCTGCTTCTGCTTCGCCGCCGCCCGTTCGCGCTTCTCTTGCGTCTTGCGCGCCATCTCGGCCGCCTCAGAAGCCATTGCGATTGCCGCTGCTGCTGGCTCCTCAGCCTTGCGCATCGCGTCGGCGGCTGCCACCTGTTCCGCAACCTGAAGAGCAGCGGCAGCGGCAGCGCGCTCGGCTTTTCGCTCGGCATCCAATCGCGCGAGTTCCTTAAGCTCCGCTGCGCGCCTGATCGCACTTTCCTTGACGAGCTCAGTCAGGTTCTTGCTTACCCTTCCTGGCGCCCTTGCTTCCTGGGCTTCTTTCTCTCTCTTCCGCGCCAACTTCGCCCGCTCATTGGCTCGTTTCCTCGCCGCTGCCGTCTCGGCGTTGGCTTCATCCACTGCCACCTTCTGCTCTGGCGTTAGCGCCTTAAAGGTGGCACTGTGGCGAATATCGGCGGCGCGCCAATCCAACGATCTTCCTCCTCCGCTCTTGCTCGCTTCCCTCGCCGCGCGCACCTCCTCTACCCTTCGGTTGTCCTCCTCGCGCTTCTCGAGCTCCTGCTGCTTCTGAAAAGTCCGCATTTCACTGGCAATGCGCGCGCGCTTCATCTCCTCGAGGCTCTTCGCGCGGCGCGCGCTCTCGTGAAGTTGCTTGGCCTCCTCGACACACGTTGCAGCGTACTCCTGCCAAGCCTCTGTCCGAGCCTTGATCAACCGAGATCGGCACCCAGAATCGCGCTTGTCGAGTCGCACAGCTTGTGCGCGGCATTCCCTGAGTGCCTTGACCTCATTTGCCGCATTCTGGCGTGTGGCCATCTGCGTTGCGACGATACGAGCGGCATTCTCACGATAAGCTCTGTCGTCGTCTTTTTTGAGCTGCCTCGCGAGCTCAACCTGCTCTCTGTGAAACTTGTACTCGGTACGGTTGGCTGCCGCGAGTATCCAGCGATGATAGTCAGAGCGTAGCCATCCATCCGGATGCTTCTCGATGTCTTGCAGAAACTGCTCGCCCTTAACCTCGTAGGCCATCTGTGCTGCGGTCACGCTCGCTTCTTCCCTCGGACTGCTCCAACCATAGGCAAAAGGCGGAGTGCGGGCTTTGTCAGATATCGTGGAGCTCATTGTGTCGTGCACGTCATCGTATGACCCAGGCCCGACGTGCGCTGCCGTGCCATCCCGTTCAGTTGGCCCCTGAGTGAAGCGTGACCTGACGGACTTGAAGGCGACACTGGACGACTTCGCGTCTGCGGTAGGGGCTTCTCCGGGCGCAGGACTCTTGCTCCAACCATCAACTACAAGTTCTTCGACGTTGAAGCTCGACAGCTTGTAGTCTGGATAGGTCACTCTTGCCTTTCGTGTGGCACGCTGCTCAGCAAGAGCAAGCTTCTGTTTTGGGTCCAGTCGGTGGAGTTGCTCAGCAGGCACCGCTCTGCTGCTGCGAGGTGTCGCTGTGACCCGCGGCGACGACGATGCTTCGACGCTACCCGCCATTCCTAACACCTGCTTCCTGCTCCCTCGTCTGGGCGTCCTGCGTGCTGACTCCTCGCCCATGAGCCATGACGGTGCCAGGCTGCCAGCCAAGAAACATGGGGGACTAAAATGGTTGGCGACGAAACGCGATTCACATATAAGTGAAATCAAGTCAAGTTTGTATGCGCGCAGCGCGGCCAAAGGGCGGCCAAAGGGGTCACTCCTAATTGTGGAAACATTTTCATAGAATGAAAAGTGATTCGACGAAACGCGGTACGCACGCGGCGCGGCGCGAGCGGCCACTCGAAAGGGGCTTTGGCCTGTCCAATTGTGCATGGCTGTTCGGTCAGCGATGCCGCAGCTACGAGACGTGAGCCCGCTGGACTTTGTGCCCAGCTCCGAATCTCAAGTCCGACCGCATGCTGAGTCGCAGCGTCTCAGTGCGCAGGCGGAGGATGCCCGTGCGCTTGCCCGCGCAACTATGAAGCCGCTGCCAAAATCTGCAGCGAGGCCTTCCGCGATGAGTGAGCGCCAGCACTCCAGCACAGCGAGCAGCAGCAGCAGCAATCAGTCTCATCGCGGCATGCGGCCACGGCCTCCGACGGCAAAAGCTACCAACATGGGGCGCGAGTCTCATCGCAGTCAAACCCCAACGCAATCAAGCTACCGAGGTGCTGGACTGTCTAGTTATCGAGGCGCGCCGCAGCCGCAGCCACGCAACCCTCGACGAAGCAGCATTGGCCCAGATGACGGGGGCGCAGCTGAACGGCAACCGACATTGGCCACGGCTCCGTCGCTTCCTCCCACAACCGTACTCGCCAGCGCTGCTCCTCCCACGACAGTCTTTGCCACAGCGGTTGCCGGCGCTCCGGCGATCGCCACTGTGGTCGCCATAGCAGCGCCGCTAGCGCCAACGGCGGTTGTCTCCCACAACATCGACGCACATCACATTGGTTATCAGGTCGACGGTGGCCGCCCCGTCGCCGTCTCCCGCACCGTATATCCTCGTCCAGAATCCGGCCAACCACTAGCATCAGCTCTGCATGTATCGCAGCGGTCAACCACGTCGCAGTCAACGAAGAGCCCGAGCCGCTCAGACTTCAGCGTCAGAGCCACGCTCACAGTTGCAACTGGGCAACCGGCTCCTAAGGAGAGCTGCCTCGCGCCGTCCAGAGCTGGCTCGCGAGCCTCACAGTCACCCGAAGCGTTCTTGATTGAGAACGCATCAGCGATTCGCAATCGCATGTTCGGGAATGCGGCGTCGCCTGAGCAACAGACCATGGACCGCACATCGGTGCTGCCTCCCCCAGGCTCACCCTTGAGGCGCCAGCTGATCGCGTCCTCTTCAGCATCGTCGCCGATGAGCATGCTCAGGCGCACAATGCCGCTGGACACAATCACAGAAGTCAACGAGCAGCGAGCAATCAGCCCCCCCCCAGAAGTGCCCGTGACAGCAATTGCAGGCGAGACGCCGCCGGAGGCCCCGGGCCAGGTAGCCGTAAAGACAGATGCAAGCGAGCCATCCGCTAGCGACGTCACCCAAGTCGCCTTGCCCAGCATCCAAGCGATTCTGAGCAGCGAGCATCTCGCACGTGAGTATCAGCTGCTCCTGCAAAGACCTATCCTCGCCTCCACCACCGTTACCGCCTCCCCTGCCACCACCGTCCCCGCCTCCACCCTCTCCATCTCTACCACCGCCACCGCCATCGGCGCCCCCTCCCTCACCACCACGTTCAATGCCGCCGACGATCGCCAGCCGTCCCGGGGGCTCGAGGCCGAGAACGCCAGGCTGAGGATGGAGGTGCACGAACTTCGAACAGTGCTGGCGAAGTGCGAGTCGACGACCAAGTCAAGCAGCACGCAGTCAAAATCGATTAGCCTAGCATCACCGATGCCGATGACGCCGGAGATGCAAGCATACGTAGTTACCGGCTCATCGATAGCAGCCATCGAGGCGGAGCAGAGTGCGATTCTGCGTCGCTCCGCCGTAAGCCACACAGATCAAGTGGCGGCGACTACCTTGAGGCCAGTCATCCTGGCTCCCACGGTGGAGAAGATGCGGCTGCACGACCTGGAAGAACACCGTCGGCTGCTGGCTGTGCGCGTCATCCAGGCCATGTATCGGGAGTGGAAGGAGGAGCGCCGCCGACGGAGGCAGCCGCGGGGGACGACGAACGACAAAGAAGCAGCCGGGCGCTCGAAGCAGAAGGCGAATGAGAAAAAGAGTATGGGCCAGCTTGCACTCGCTGCGCGCATGGCCGCGAAGAACAAGACTGAGCCCAGCACAGCGGACAGTGAGACGGAGCTAAAGAAGCGCGTGCCTACGAGAGCGAGCCGATACATGATGGCTGCCTCGACGTTTGTGCCAAGCAAAGGGCGCGATGCAGATATCAGTCAGGGACGTCTCGAGCGGATCGTGGGCATACCGCCTGCTCTCGTCTTCAACGCAATGGAGCGCGAGCACGCCTCCGAAACGCTTTTCAGTTCGTTCAGCATCGATAGCACCACGCCGCGTTCAGAGTGGATGTACGTGCTCTTTGAAGAGGTCGGGTCGCGACCAGACCGTGTCCATGACTGCACACCGGAGCGCGTGGGTTGGCGACTGCAAGATTTTGTGCTGTGCGACACGGCGCGCCGCGCCTCCCTCACGCTTGAGGAGGTAATTGCAATCCGCCTTTACACTGGGCCCATGAGCGAGTGGTACAATTATTCGCTGCGCGACAGGCGCAAGGATGAGTTCACGGCTACCATCCACACTATCAACTCAGCAATCGTCAAGCTTTCGACGCTGCAGCATGCGGCCACAGTGTATCGGCTTATGACGATCACCAAGCCCATCGACCAGGTGTTCGCCATAGATGAGAGTGGCTCCTGCTGTGGCTTTGAGGTGGGCTTCCTGTCCACGACGAGCAGTCGGAATGTCGCGTTGCGGCTTTCCGAGACCCGTGTTCACAAGCTAGCACCCGCCGGAAAGCGCCCATCACTCACGGGCGTCGCCAAGGCAGCCAAGGTTGCTGCTGAACCGGAAAAGAGGACCGTCCTCATGCGCTTGAGGGTAGTGCCTTTCGATCACGCTGGCGATGTGTCGTTCGCTTCACAAGTCCCCGCTGAGGGCGAGATTGTCTTCGCGCCGCTGACGACTCTCGAGGTAGTTAGCTTCTATGAGGACGACGCCGACGGAGTCATCATTGCCGACGTGCGTGCGCGCCGCAGCCATCCAGCACGCACGACTACACAGACTATCGGCAGGATGAAGGCGACGCATGTGGATCTTGTGGACATTATGCTCGACGAGCTCAAGGCGGCCGGTGCTCCCGAGCCTTCGCTCCTGCCACTCGCGTGCTTGCAATTGGATCGCAAGGCCGAGGAGCGCAGCTCACAGTACAACCTCCCAGACACATACGTTGAGTACACAGCAACTGCGCTCCAAGTGCACCAGCGCGTCTTGCGCCAACTGAGCGCCGCGTCGAATTGGGCCGACACGAGCGGTAAGGACGCCTTCAACCGCATGATCGGCGTGATAGCACTGCAGGCGCAGACGGGCGAAATTGAGGCTGCAATCGAGCTCGCGAAGCTCGCTTTCAAGAAGTCTGGGCTAAACGCAGAGATAACGAACCTTCCCGAAGAACTCGGTCGGGACATCGAGTGGGCGGAGAAGGTGGCCGTCAGCAAGAAGACGAACCAGGCCATGACAGTGATCAAGCCCTCGGATGTGAAGAAGATGTTCTCATCCCCAGTACATTTCATTTTGGAGGCGGCCTTGTACTTCTTCAGCTTGGGAGCCGCTCAGCCTTGGCCACCTCTGATTGCCACGCTCCTCTCCAGGCTCACGCCTGCTGGTCACGTAGCATGGGGCGAACTCATGCGCATGCACCTTGATCGGCAGAAGAAGGTGATCAACACCAACGTGCTCGTCTGGAATGAGAAGACGAAGCGCTGGCAGCAAGGGGTCATGTCGGGTAGTGAACGAATGGTTCGCTATGGTCATGAAGAGCGTGGCGCGGGCTCCATTAAGCACTTGCTTTATCCAGTCGACGCGGGGATCGGTGCTCTATTCAACGAGGTAGTGGGCAGTGGAGACGAGACGCTGGTCAGCACGCTTCTCGAGGCAAAGGCGAGCATGCTCTACAGCGACGAGCGCGCCAACTCCACCTTGCACCTGGCGGTCGCGAAGGGCAAAGCAAACGTGTGCAAGCTGCTGCTCAAGGTCGGCGCTGACATGACGCTGCCGAACGCAGACGGCCTTACACCATGGGATCTCGCCTTGCGCAGCAGCAACCGCGCAGTCGCGACTGTTCTCAATCCAGGTGCGGTAGACCTGGACTTGGAGGGTCAGGATACGCCGTCGTCAGCGCTCGGTGGCAACCAGCAAGACAAGGACTTGGTCAGAGATCTGCTCAAGTTTGCCATCGCAGGCGACAAGGAACGTATGAAGAAAGTGATCGAGTCCGCGACTGGCAAAATCGGTGAGATGAACGGTTTCGTGGACATGCCCAACAAAGACGAGGTCACGCCTCTCATGTTTGCAGCACACTCGGACGCAGAGGATGCATTGTTATGCACGCGCATCCTCATGGAGAGGGGGGCGTCACAGCTGAAGATATCGAGGCGAGGATGCACTGCGCTCATGATGGCCGCAGCCGCTGGAAACATCCCCATAGTCAACATCCTGCTGCATCATCGAGCTCAGATTGACCGGAAGTGTATGGGTGGCTACACAGCTCTGCATCTCGCCATCGAATACGGGCACGCAGAAGTGGCCACGAATCTTATCATCGCCGGTGCGGATGTTAACACGAGGCTGGACAATGGCTGGAGCTGCTTGATGACAGCCGCGCATTGCGGAACAGTCGGTGTGCTGAAGGATCTAATCGAGAAGCCTGATGACGCGAACGTCACTTTCACGCCGCCAAACGTGGACAAGCAATCGGGCGAGTTCGCCCCAATTCACATGGCCGCATTCCATGGCTTCGCATCAACGTTGATGGAGTTGGTACGCCTCGGTGCTGCCATCGACCTGCCCATGAAAAATGGCTGGACCGCGCTCATGATCGCGGCACTGCAGGGGCACAAGGCAGCTTGTGAGGCGCTGCTGCAGAGCGGCGCGCATATCGATCTTCAATCGCCATTGGACGGCACGACTCCGCTTATGGCCGCAGTGTCCAATCCCTACACTGCCGACTGCGTCGGCCTGCTGCTCCAGGCGAGCGCAAGCGTGAATCTGCGTGATGGCATGGGTTTGGACGCAATCATGTTCGCCTGTCGCAATGGCCACACGCCTGCCGTGCAGCAGCTGCTCCGACAGCGTGCGGATGTGAGGCACGCGCGGCCAGGAGGGACGACCGCGCTCATGGATGCGGCAGCGTCGGGCTCGCACGCCATCGTTCGACTGCTATTGAATGCAAACGCCGAACTCGGCGCTACCGATGAGAACGGCATGAATGCGCTAATGCACTCTGCCAAGGCCGGTCACGAGGAGACCATGCTGCCGCTGCTCATAGCAGGCGCGGACGTGACCGCAAAGGACAAGTCATCGCGCTCGGCCCTCTCTCTCGCTCCGTCGAAGCAAGTGGCTAGGCGGTTGCTCGAGGCTGGTGCGGATGCCGCGCACCTACCGGTGGCGTTCTGCGATGCGCTTGGACTCTCGGCTGCAGACGGCGAGCACAATGGTGCTGCAACTGCGAAGAATGGCACTGCTGGCCAGAAGGCATCGGGTGCGACCAAAGCCGCGAGCACGCGGGGTTCGGTAGTGGGGGCAAATGTCTCGAATCGAAACACGCTCAGCAACCCGGCTTCCAAGGGTACACTCAGTGGGACTCGAGGGAGACCTGATTCGGGCAAGGTTCAAGGCGGTGCCGTCGACTTTTTTGCCGTCGCTCCTCCGGACATGTCGGGGAAGGTCTCCAAGGTCAAACAGGACGTCTCAAGACCTAAGCCAACTATGGCCGACGACCCGGTGTGCGACACACACGCCACGGCGCTCAAACTGCTCAAAGTTCTGCCTCCTGTGCGCGTCGAGATGCCACTGTTGAAATTGACGAGTGCAAGCGCGAGCGGTAAGGAACTCTTTGCAGCATTAATTGTCCAGCGCGCCTTCCGAGCATTGAAGCGATACAAACGGAAGGAAGCTAGGCTGGCCTTCTACCAGCCAAAAGGGATGATGGGCCTGATCAAGGTAATGAAGACGTCCGTCTTTCTCAAGGAGGCTGAGCCCGGCGGGAAGTAGATGGCGAGATCTCTTGCGCCTTCATCCGTAATCTAGTCATGCACACGCATTCTACCGTGTCCTCGCCGTGCGCCCGGTTCAACAACGGGGTGCATAAAGTAGAGTCTACTACACTGGGTCACTGCACAGTACATGTACATTAGTGCCGAATTGGCGCCGCGGGGCGCGGGTAGAACGAGTGCGGTGCGGACTGCGGACTGTCTGCGCCGCAGAGTCCAGAGCGGAGATGCGAGATCCGATCCGCTTAGAGCTGTGGGCGCGTGTAGGACCTCACATAGCACCACATAGCACTCGTTCTTTTCACTCCGCCCTCCCGCTTCACCGCTTGTCCTTCAGTCGCACGATCTCTCCCGCTCTCATCCTGATCGACATGAAGGGCGGACCTGAGCCGCCTGACCGGCGCACAAAGGTCAAAGCGGGTGTCCTTCAAACGCACGAAGATCCGGTATAAGACTATGTCTATGAGAACAAGCGCCTGGGTCATGCGTTATTCGAGCCTCGGAATCCGTCTAAAACCTCTGCGGCCGGCCCGGCCCTCTGCGCCTCTGGGACGGGAGCGGGGAGCCACACCCGGCGCCGGCCATGGAGCCACACCCGGCGCCGGCCATGGCGCCGGCGACAGTGCACACGCCGGCGGCCATGCACTGAGGTGAGGGGTTGGATACATGTAGTGCGTAGATGGTGCGTGCGTCGTGCGTGCGAAGTCAATACACGTACTGACGTACAGCTTGTCCTAGCTATCTTGGGCGGTCCTCACCAGTGCCGCGTGATGTCGATTGTCATATGCCAAAGCAGTGAAATAGATTTACCCCGTAACATAGAGTCGGCATGATTCTGACGACGTCGCAGTTGCTTGATCTACTCGGCTTCGATGTGTCAGAAATCACTCAGACGCACATTTACATACTGATTTACTGTGACTAGGGGGGGCGGGCGGAAGGGCGACATGCACTTATATATTCATAACCATTTACAGCAACTTTTGTGGACTTTCTTGTCGTCGCGACTCGCGTGACATGGAAGACGCGATCGGAGAGGGTCGGTATGCCGCTACGGCGGCGCGCGCACGCGCGCGCGGCGGCACGAGTGCCGCAGCTGAGCGAGAGTGTGGCGTCGCGTGCCCTTCCTTGAATAGCGGCGGCCGGCACAAGCCACCAGTGGGAGACAGCCGGCACAGGCCTCGGCACGCTGGTGGCGCCTATGCCACTCGTGCACTGCCGGAGGAACTGCAAGAGAGCGCTGAGGCAGCTGAAGTATGGGAAGCCGCCAAGGCCGCCTCGCCAAGATGCCCTCTTGTGGTGGTACGCGGGTGGAAGGTCGAGTGGCGGCCTCGTCCGGGCGGCGGCGGCAAGAAAGGTGACCTGTACCTTTGGCAGCCAACGGACGGCCATCGCATTAGCGGACGGCCAATCCGCTCGCTGTCAGCGCTGCAGGACGTGCTCACGCTTCGCCAAAAGGCGCAGCGGGACGGCGCGCCTCCGTGGGTGCCGCCACTGCGCGGCAGCATTGTCAAGGTGCGCACAGGTGTTGCAGACGAGGCCGGTGCTACAGAGGGCAGCGGCACCGCCCATCCCCAGGCGGAGGCAGGCACGACGGCGCTAGCAGAGGATGCCACGGATGTAGCGGCGGGGGCGCCAGCATCGACCTTCATCGACCGGGCAACCGCGGAAGCGGATATGGAGGAGGCGGACGAGGCGAAAGGCGAAGCTGCTGAGGCAGCAGCGGCAGAGGAGGCGACAGCAGCAGGAGCCGAGGACGTGGCGGCGGAGGAGGTGGCGGAGGAGGATGACGCCGCGTCGGATCAGTGGCAGCGCGCAGAGGTGCGCCGGGTGGAGCCCGGTCTTGGGGGCGACTTCCAGGTAGCACTGCTCCTTCCTACCGGTGAGACTGACGAAACGTCACTCCGATGGTGCTCGGCCTTCGATGAGGGGATCGAGTGGCAACGGCTTCCCGGGGAGCCTGTCTACCTGCCGCGGAAGGCGGGCGCACTCGGGCGTGCGTATACGGGCAGGGCGGCCGGTGGGAAGCGTACGCGCCGCTGCGGAGAGTGCGCGGGTTGCATGCGCGACGAGTGCGGCGAGTGCTCAGCATGCATGGACAAGCCCAAATATGGTGGGCCTGGCCGCATGAAACAGGCCTGTAAGCATAAGGTGTGTGCGCACCCCGTTATGCCGATGGAGTTCGGCGATGGTGCGGGCGAGGATGAGAATGGCGCGCAGCGTGCCAATGGCGGAGTGCTCTTCAGTCAGGAGGAAGACGACGATGTGCTTGTTGAGCAGGACGAGGAAGTCGAGGAGGACGAGGGCGCGGCATTCGGGGGCAGCTCCATCAGCGCGAGTGCGGCCGATGCGGCTGCGCAGCTCGAGGTTGAGATCTCGCGGCTGCGCCGGCAGCTGTGCAAGGCCCATGCTATCGCGAGCAGCTATCGCGACACGGCGCAGGAGATGAGCGCGGCTGCATGCTATCTTTTCCCCATCGCGCATGCGGCCGTTGCCGTCGCAGGGGGCTCGCTGCAGCCGCCCAGATGCTTCTTCACGCCTCTATCGCCGCTCCCGCCGCTCCCGCCGAAAGTCGAGGCGCCACGCCCGCGCCGCCGGTAGAGACAGCAAAGAGAAGCAAAGAGAGCCCACACGCCGTCACGCAGTAGCTCCACGCTGTCTACGCTCTGGTTGGGGTATTTGCCGCGGCCCAGGCCAGCACGCGCCACCACCGCCGCCATCCCGCAGCGCACCACACTGAGTTTTGAATCTGCGTGAACAAGCCACCCCTTGTAAGTAGTAAGAAACCGCCCCTCTGGTCACTGTGTGAAATACCGTGATTATATACTCCCGAAGTACCTAGCAACCAAGCGGCGAGTATCGAACGAAATCGGGAACGGCGTAACACTATCGAAACAGCGCGTGCCGCGGGCGGCCGGCAGCACCACCGTTAAGAGTCTCCGATAAGAGTTATCCGAGTGTTACCAGTGGTTTTCGTTAACGTTATCGTCGCGTGTCTGATATGTGCTTTTCGTTTCGTAGTCCCAAGTCCGCCCCCCCGCCCCAGCAAGTCCGGAAGTCGCGCGCGGGGTCCGCCGCGGACGAGTCGACTGCGAGTCGAACGTAAATTGACGTAACACGTAAGACGTTCGACCAGTTAATACGTAAATGCGGTGCCGTCTCGGTCGGGCGACATCACGCCAGGATTACGATTGTGCCGGCGATCCGAAGCACGCACACATCCGTTCAATGGCACGACGCACCACCCCACACCTGTCAGGGGACGATCACACGCGCGTTTACTATATTGTGTATTACGCCACGGCGGGAAACCGAGCTCCGAGGAATACGCCGACGAGTCAACACGTTCGACATTCGCAGCAATCACGAGCGCTCGCGCGCCACGCGGCACAGCGGCCCACAGGCGCTCGGGAACACCACGAGTGCACATGCGTACAGCCCTCTCTACGCACCCGCCGCCGCCGACGCAACACTCTCCGAATCTTCGATCCGAATCTGTGCGGAGGCGCGGCGGCGGCGGCAGGGCTCTGCCGCTGTGGCTACCCACTGCGGGCCGTCCAGACGGCACCGGTGCGGGCTCAGGCCATCGCCTTGGCCTTGGCGGCCGCGAGCGCGGCGAGCGTGTCGCCGTTCACGCCTACGCTCAAGGTCGCGAAGAGGGCTACGAGGTCCTCGGCGGGCAGGACCGCCGAGACCACCTCGAGATCCGCCGCACGCTCGGTCCAGGCGCCGCCCTCATCGCCGAGGGCCTTGAGCTCCTTGCGCGCCTTCTTCAGCGCGGAGCGCAGCCGCTCTTTCTCCTTCTTCTCGTCGGCCTTGGCGTTCGCGCTCGCCTGCTGCGCGGCCGCCGCCTCCCTCTTGGCCTCCGATTCCGCATGCTCCTTCTCGCGTCGCGCCGCCTCCGCCGCCTCCTTGGCCTCACGCATGGCACGTTCCTTGTCATCCTTGACTCGCTGCTTGGCGGCGAGCTTCTCCTCCTTCTCGGCCTTGACGCGCGGGTCGTGGTCGTACGCGAGCTGCACGAATGCCGAGATCCGCGAGATCTCTTCTTTCTTGATCCGCGCCGTGTAGTTCTTGTTGTGCCGTTGCATCCACCGACGTTCCTCGCGATCCTCGGCCTCCTTGAGCTGGTGCTCGCACAGCAGCCCAAAGTCGCGCCACGAGGAGAAGCCGAACCAGAAGTTGTAGAACTTCTGCACCTGCGCCATCGGCGTGTCCGCGTCTCCGAGCTGCGGCACCGGCGTCTGGTTTGAGAATTTGGCCTGTCGTGCAAATGCCGGGCCGAAGACGCGGTAGAATCGATCCGGCTCGTCCTTATTTGGGCGGAAGGTTGTGGGCAGGAAGTCGTTGAAGTTGTCGATCGAGTCGTACTGCCGGCGCGTCTCAGTGTTGCCTAGCAACTCCCATGCGATCGAGAGTAGCTTGAACTCGGCGTCCTCCTCCTCCTCGCCTCCCTCCTTCTCCTCGCCCTCGTCGTCGTCGTCGTCCTCGCTGCGCTTCTTCTCGGGCTTCTTGGGCGTCGCCGCGTCCATCGCCGCTTTCTTGTCGGGATGCTTCGTCAGCACCAGCTTCCGGTACGCTTTACGGATCTCATCCGCCGACGCGCGCCACCGCCGCTCCTCGAGCTCAAGCAGGCCGTAAGGGTCGGCGCCGCCGAGCCCGAGCTTCTCCTCAACCTCCTTGGTCCAATATTGGCTCTTTTTGTACGTGTGCACCGTCGCCGCTCCATCGTCGTCCATCTCCTGCTCTTTATCCAGCGCCGTCTGCTGCTGCTGATCAAGCTCCTCCTGCTCCTTTTGGTCCATTAGCCGCTGGATTGATGGCACCTTCTGAACAACAAGGCATTCCTTCTTCCCAGTCGACTTAGCCGGAGAGCCGTACACGCGCGCCGGCGAGGTGGGGTCCGCCGGAGGCATGAGGCGCAGGCATTCAGCCACCGCCATGAGGCCGGCGGTCTTTCGCACCGTGGGGCCTCGTCGACGCCTGGCGGGAGCCTCAGGAATCTCAAACTGTACAACTGTACCGGTACGAAACATACGCCGACCTTATGGAGCGTGAACGGCATCTGGGGCTCTTTAACATTGCCCTAGTCGTTGTGGTTGCCCCTCCAACCGCTCAAGAGTCTCAGCCGAAACCGAGCGGAGAGGGGTAACCGGACCCCCGTGCCAAACGACGGCAGTCAGTCAGTCAGTCCGTCAGTCAGTTTCGTCGCGCGGTCCCGCAGCGCTCACCAATCCCCAGGTAATCCCCAGGTGCGAACTGGCGGTCACTCCATGGGACGGCTCTGAGTCCGATCCGTTTGTCTTCGTGGAGCGAAATAAAACTGTTAAAAACTGTGTCCTCTCTTCAATGGGTCGGCACCACGAGTCGCCCGACGGGGGGCGCGTTCTTAAATGAAAATAAGGGAATTATTTGCTACGGGAGCGCCACCCCATATTTGGTTTATTATTACGTTTAGGGCCGACAAAAAAGCCGAGCAGAGAAATGCGACACATCGAACCGGCGGCGCAAAACGCAGATCGATGAGGCCGCTTCTTGCGGGCTGCTGCTACACGCGTAGATGCGTCTAGCACGAGTGCTGCGTCTGCTCGGCGTATTAGATCCACACCGAGACTCGCAAGGTCAGCTTCCTTGCAACACCGAACATGAGCACGTCCCGTTGATGCGGTCTGCGACCCATCTGCATGGTCGACGACAAATGCAAAGTGCAGATCGATGAGGCCGCTTCTTGCGGCCGCTGTTACACGCGTAGATGCGTCTAGCACGAGCGCTGCGTCTGTCCATCGCTTCTCGGCGTATTCGATCCACCCGAGGCTCGCAAAGTCAGCTTCCTCGCAACAAGCATGTTGATGCGGCCTGAGGGTGGATCTGTGACGCTGAGCAGCTATACACAGACGCAGCGCTCGTGCTAGACGCATCTACGCGTGTAGCAGCGGCCGCAGGAAGCTGCCTCATCGATGTGCACTTGCGTTGCGTCGTCGACTTTGCAGATGGGTCTCGCATCATACAACCGTGCTCATGCTCGGTGTTGTGAGGAAGCTGACCTTGTAGTGACCTTGCGAGCCTCGGGTGGATCTGTGTCGCTGAGCAGCGATGCACAGACGCAGCACTCGGTGCTAGACGCATCTACGCGTGTAGCAGCAGCCTCATCGATCTGCACTTTGCATTCGTCGTCGACCATGCACAGATGGGTCTAGGCTCGCAAGGTCAGCTTCCTCGCACCACCTCCCGGCTACACAGACGACACACCCGCGGTAGCGCCCCGGTGCTCACGCGGTACGCGTAGGGAACTGATAGGGAACTGAATGTTATCACCAGAATCTTCATTTGATCAGATCTCGCTGGCGGTTCCCTACTCTACTCAGGGGACCCTGCCACATCTAACCAGAATCTTCAATTTATCAGATCTCGCTGGCGGTTCCCTTCTCTCAGGGGACCCTGCCACATCTGCAGGCACGAGTATTAAGCAGCGGCCGGTTCCTCAAGTGGACCCTAGCCAGCTTGCCCAAATATGGCCGCCATCGTTGAGCAGCACCACTTCGATGGAAGAAGTGTGCTTCCGCCTTTGAGAATTTGAGGCAAGGCGAGGCCGTGCTCAGCACTTGTTCCAAAAGGTTTGCTCACACAGCGAGATAATCTTCCGATGCACGGTGAAGAGCGCAACGGCGCCCGCATGCGCGTGGTCCGAGGTCTGGTCCTCGAAGAGCCATTGGCCGTAATTGTTGTGCACAACGTCTGCGACAACGCCCGTGCCGGGCTGCACGAGCACCGAGCCCGTGCGCGATCCGTGCACAAGTGGTGCGTGGCCATACCAGCGCGGCGAGGCGAAGGCGTCGTCCGTGCCGAGCGCGAAGACATACCAGCGTGCCTCGCGGTCGATGAGAATCTCGAGCCCGTCGAGATTGCAGTACATGCGCCCGTTGATGGCATGCTTGCGGTTGCTCTCTTTAAAGTCGGGATGGTCGCGGTCGACGGTCTCCGGAGCCGCCGCGAACTGCGCGATGTTGAGCCCGAGATAGGGCGACTTGTTCTGGTCCATCACGCCCATGAAGAGCACGAACTCGTGGTTGACGTCTTTGGGCGCGAGGTCCTTATCGTCAACCACTTGCTCCTTCGAATATGTCACGATGAGCGCGCCGAACAGGCCAGCGTTCGAGTCGGCGAAGTCGCTCATAGGCGGCGCCGGTTTGCCCGTGGCCGTCGCGTGCACCGCCGCACCCGCGACGGCGGCGCGGTAGTCGGAGCGGTAGGCGAAGGCCATCGAGGTCTGGCCGGCCATGGGCGCGTTCTCGCGGTCGACGACGTACATGATCGTGCGAGTCTCGCCGGGCATGAGCGGCCGCTCCGCGGCGAGGCCACCGACCGGGCGCAGGCCCTGCACCACAAAGTTGCACGGGTAGCGCAACCGATTGAACAGGCGCACCGCGATTGTCTCTCCGGGCAGCGCACGCAGCACGGGCCCCTGCATGCCAAGGTGCGCAGACATCTTGTTTGCTCGCGACTTGGGGCCAACGCGCAGCATGTTGAAGGAGTTGTCGACGTATTCGCGGTACAGCGCGAGCACGTAGCGGGTGCCCAGCCGGTGCGGGTGCGCGTCCTGGCTGGTGTACAGCGAATACTCCGATTCGAGGTTATTCTCCTCCCAACCGTTGAAGCCCTCATCGCCAAGGGCCTGGGAGCCGCCCGGCGGCGCATCCGGCACGTGCAGCGTGTCGGCGCGAGGGTGCGACTTCGTACCGTATGACGCGCCGCACATGCTTTTGCCCGTGGGGAGGAAGTCCCAATCTACCTCGTCGGTGGCGATGTAGTACGTGCGTGCGACGCTTGGCACTGCCGGCACGGCGCCGCTCACTTGGACGAGCGCATTCATGCCGCGCTCGGCGCCAGAGTCGGAGCCAGTCGAGAGCAGCAGCGTGCCCGCCGCGCTAGCGGTGAAGTCGACCGTCTTCATCGAGGAGGCCATCAGCCCGACCGCGGCGGTGCGCGCGCCCTGGTACTCGAACGCCTGCCCGGTGAGCGTGGGGGCATGCAGCTCCTTGTTGCCTATCGCGACCAGGTGCAGCCGCACGCGATCCCCAACGGACCAGGCGAGCCCTTGAAGCGAGCACTGCAGCTTGCCGTTGATGCCGCGCTTGCGCATTGAGTCGGCAAAGATAGAGTCGTACTTGCGCAGGTGGTACGTGAGCTGGTCGCGCTCGGCCTGCGTCAGGCTCATGTTGTTGCCACTGAACATGGGCAGCAGGTTGGCGACGTTCACCTCCGTGTGCAGCGCCCCGTTTTCGTCATGCGCCGCGAAGAGCAACACGAACTCTTTGTCCACGTCGTTGGGGGCGGCCGAGATTAGATTGGCGGTCGCGCGATTGCTGATGATGATCGGACCGACGAGGCCCGCGTTCGTTCCGTTGATCTCGTGCACGTGGTCGTGGTAGAGCCACACGATCGATGAGCCGTCCTTGGGACCGGGGCCCGCTGACTCGGGCACACACCACACGTATTCGTGAGTGGTGCCAGGGGCGAGGCTATCGTCGAGCTTGTCTGTGCCGATCGTCTGGTCATTGTACGGCGCACCCTCGGCTCCCTTTTGGTACTGGACGCCGTGCGGGTGGAAGGAGACTGGGAAGGGCAGGCTGTTGCGCGCGACGACACGGATGGTGTCGCCCACGGCGGCACGCAGCGTGGCGCCGAGCAACCCCTGCCACGCAGGCTCGGCGACGCGCGTCGTGAAGGTCGCGTCAGTGTAGCGCACATAGCGCGCCTTGACGAGCGTGGTGCCCACACGGTCCACGCCGTTGCCCGCGAGTGCGCGCCGCAAAAAGGTCGTCATCTTCGGGGCCTGCGTCGCGAACGTGCCGCCGCCCGCGCACCGGTCGATGCCCGCGGCCGCGTCCGACGCGTCGTAGTAGGACCAGTTGGTGGCCTCGGCGGCCACGTAGTAGACGCGGGTCGAGCCGCCGAGGCCCGCGCACGTGGCCGAAGGCGGCGGACCATGCGTCTCGACCTGGTAGAACGAGAGCATGCCGGCTTTCTTATGGTCGTTGACGTGGCAGTGCAGCTGCCAGATGCCGGGGTTCTCAGGCACCATGTCGGCCGTGGCCGTCGTCGAGGCGAGCATCTCGAATTGGTCGCTGCGCTTGCCGCCGTAGAGCAACGTGTTGCCGTGCCAGTGCGCGGTGTGGACCGAGTCCGTACCGCCCACACTCGCCGTGTACCAGCGCACGCGCTCCCCTGCATGCATCGTGAGGCCCGGCTGCGTGCAGTACAGGTAGCCGTTGACCGAGTGCATCGCATTCGACTCACGGAAGGAAGGGTCATTGACGTCGACCGTCTCCTTCCACTGCTGCTCGAGCACGGCGAGTGCGCTGCCGTACCCGCCATTCTTCGCATCGTACCACCGGGCCGCGGGCTTGGAGGTGGGCCCGAAGAGCACGTGGTCCGGTGGGCGGGCTTGGTTGAGGATAGGAGCGACGAGTTGTTGCCAAATATTTGTGCGCAGGTAAGGCGACTGGTTCTCGTCCTGCACGCCCATGAGCACGACAAACTCGCGGTCGACGTCGGCCGGGCGGCCGGCAGCGCCGGCGTGGCCCTTGCGCGTGACGATCAGCGGGCCTATCAGCCCCGCATTCGAGTCGGGGCCGAATCCGTCATACCCGCCTTCGCGGATGGTCATCGCGTGCCCGCCCACGTGCGACGTGTATAGGTGCATCACCGAGCTCCCGTCAGCAGGCCCGGGCCCCGAGGCCTCGTCCACGAAGAAGGTGTACGTGCGTGACTCGGCCGCCTTCACCTCATGGTCCCGGCAAAAGTCCTGCCGGTCCAACGAGCCACTATCGGAGTGCGCCTCGCCCGGCGAGACGCGCCCCGTCTCACTCGAGGATGTGGGGAGTCTCCACGAGAGGAAGCTCGACACGGTGCCGCAGTCGCGCACGCCCAGGGAGAGGGGCGGCAGCGCGTCGTCGAAGGTGAAGTACCGGCTGCGATGGTAATTTCCCTGCCTGTACGAGACGCCCTCGTTCGCCTTGTTGGTGCCCACCGCCTGGGTCGCGAACGAGAACGGGAAGCGCGCGTTGTTGCGCACCACGACCTCAACGACGTCGCCCACCTCGGCGTGCAGCGCCGGTCCGAGCAGTCCGAGGTGCTCCCACTCGGGCGGGCGCGGCGCGAGCGTCTGGAAGGAGTCGTCCGTGTACTCGCGGAACACGGCCTTGCGGTACACGGAGCCGATCCTGCTGCCGGTGCGTGCCTGGGTGTATGTGGTGTCGGGGTACGCAAAGGGCTCGCCCGTGCAGTTGTTGATTGGGCTCGGCGCGTAGTTCCAGTCAATCTCGTCGATGCCAACGAAGTAGGTGCGCGTGGGGTGCACACGGGGGACGAGCCCGACGCACAGGACGATCGCGATCACCACGGCCGAAATCAGGATGCTGCACAGCCAGCAGAGCTTCTCCGAGAGGACGAAGTCTCGCCCGCGCACCTGCAGGTGGACGCCCGACGAAACGTGCGTCTTCTGGTCCCCTCCCAACTTCTTCACCACCCCAAAGGAAACGCGCCGCTCCTCGCCATTGATGTCGATGTATCCCACGCCGTCATCGTCACTGTTGTAATCAGTCTTGGCACCACTCTCGGGGCCATTCTCGTCGACCAGCAACAACCCCTCGTTGGTCACCAAATCTTCCGCGCTCGACGCCTCCACAGCGTCCATGTTCCCGACGGCGATTTAGAAATCGTTCAGCCGAACAGAGGTTCTTTTTATAGGCTCCCGACGGCGATTCCGAAATCAGACAGTCTGAACAGAGGTTATTTTTATCAAGGAATTTGTAATGGGATTTTGTGTTTTTGTGTGCACACCCGACCATTCTGCATTCAATTCCCAAACTGGTGTAGAGGGGGGACCCGTTCCACAGTGTCTAGGGGTGGTCCCAACCCGTACATGTATCCCACCGCTCGCCCACGTACCGGCTCGGGAGATAGGGGGACAGAGAACCAGCGGCTCCAGGAGGTCGCTGGCCTTCAACCTCCTCATCCGTTTTCAGAACCGAGGTGGAATGCGGATCAGCGAGGAGGACAGGACCAGCGAGGAGGACAGCCAGCCAGATGGGGGCCCGGGCGGCGGGCGGGGGGTCACTGGCGTGCGCTGACGCGTGTTGGCGTGGGACGGCGATCGGGGAGGGCGACACAACAAGGGCGACACAAATGACTAGAGTTGAATGGAACCTGAGCGATGGGGCACCTCTCAGCTGTAGGAGGCGCGCCCGCCTCGAAAAGATTGGTTGCATTGGTCTGCCAGGTTACGATGTGGCGAGAGCTGGTACTTCCCCTCTTATCGACAGAGACCACACAGTGACACAGAGACACAGAGACCCTCGCAGTCTGCACGCGGTCTGATGCGTCTGTGCCTGACGGCTACGAAGTTGAAGATCGCGGTGCGTATGGCCACGATGGAGGCCTGCACGGCACCATCATGCTGTTGGTCAAGACCTTCGCTACAGTAGTGCGGGACTTGTTGACGTCGGGACTCCGGGATCCTAACTTCCTCCGTATGACTGGCGCGCGCATGTTCGGGATGGGCTTGTGGATGGACGTCAGCGAGCGCGTCTTCGATCATCTTGTCGGCGTGAGCAAACGAGTGCACCGATGCTACAGGCGCTCCCGCCTCGAAAGGATTTGTAGGCATCAACACACCTTCCGGACGATCTGTCGACTTCAAGTACCTAGTCGACCAGAAGAGGATCGAGGGTCCATTGAGCTCTCAAAATAGTGCAACTCCAAAGATCAAAAGCATCATGCTCGTAATGCACGGCACAGTGGCCGCACAGTGGGCATCTGGGGACAGGGCAGTTTCTGTCGACTGTCCGATTTCTGTCCACACAACCCACCCAGGCATCTTTCCCTTCTGTACCCGGCGAGGTAACAGAATCACAGCCCGTCGATGATGGCACGCACGTTCTCGCGTGCCGTTGCGAGCATCGACCAGTCTTCGGAGCTCACGCCGCCGTCCAGCGGGCAGGAGATGGCGCAGCAGCGCACCTCAGCCTCACAGGCGGGAGTGGGCGCATCGTCACGGACGACGGCGAAGCACATACCCAGACCCATGTGGGTCACGCCGGCCGCCTGCAGATGAGCCTGCCAGCGCGGCAAGCTAGCCCACGGCCATCCTCTCTCCTCTGAGCGCTCGGAGGCGTACTCAGCGGCCTCTTGCACGTGACGTGGGTTGAAGACGACAGCGAGTGAGAGAGCGCGGTCGCTCACAAGGGCGCCCGCGCCCAAACAGTGGGCGACAAGCCACGTGTGCGCATTGCGGATATTCGGGAACTCGGACACGATTGCGAGCAGCCCGCCTGCGCGGAGGAGAGTCGGGTCACATGCACCGCGCACAAGCTGGCGCAGCACATGCGCACCGTCCGCGCCACCGTCGGCGTAGAGCGCCCACAGGGCGTTGACGTCCGCGTCCGCTGGCGCCGGGGGAACGGCCACAAACGGCGGATTGGCCAGGATTGCGTCAAATGGCGTCCAGGACGGCGCCGACCGCGCCGCGGCGGTTGGTAGCGCGTCGAACACGTCACTCTCGTGGACGGTCAGTTTCGCTTCGAGGCCGTTCAGGTGTGCGTTCAAGCGGCAGAAGCGCACGGCGCGCGGATTGATGTCGAGCGCGACGACGGCGTCAGCGTACGTGCGCGCGGCTACGAGCGACTGCACGCCGCTGCCACAGCACACGTCAAGCACACGTGAGCACCGGCGGCGTGGTGCGAGATACGCGAGGTTGAGAGAGTCGACCCCAACTGCCATCACCGCAAACCGCGCAGGCAGCATCGACTCCACTTCAAAGTCGGTCACCACGAAAAGGTCCCCCGATGGCATCCCAGGGTGAAATGACGACGGCTGGAGGGCCTCTGATGCCGGTTGGAGGTCCTCTAATCCTGGTGGCGGCTCGCCTGTCTGTGCGCCTGCCTCGCCCAACCTCAGCTCCAAGGCCAATGGGTACACCTGCACGGTGGCGACCACGACGTCCCATGGCACGAGCCGCACCAGCAGACCATGCTCAAGCAGGGCCTCCATCTCCGCGAGGGTACGTTCTGCCTCGTTGGTCGGGATCGCCACGCCGATCGCAAACAGCAGCAGCACCACCCCTTGGACGTCCGACCGTAACCGTTCGTAGAGCTCCTCGTCGTGGCGCAGCCTGAGTAGGTCCAAGCCCGTGGGCGGGCCGCCTGCAGAGCCTTTGGCGAGCAGCCGTTCGCGCACGGCCGCCGCGCAGTAATCCGCACTTTGAAGCACGCGACGGAGCAACGCGGCTGCCTCGACGCTCTCATGCGGACCTGTCCCGTACAAGCGGCCCCGTGGAAGCGCGTCCCCGCCAAGGCCACATAGTCTTCCGCCAAGGAGACGGATCGCATCCGTTCGTATCCGCGACGGTCGTACCGTCAATGCGCGACGCAGCACGAGCTCAGCTCGCTCGAGCTCACCGCGATATTTGAGAAGGATGGAGAAATTGATCGCGGTGCCCGTATCCGAGGGCTCTTCACGACATGCGCGCTCGTATGCGGCGATCGCCTCCAGCGGTCGACCCGCCTGCTCGTGCTCAAAGGCCACGTCGGCAAGTGCGTCGGGGGAGCTCATGTTGCGGCTGTCCTCTGTCGGCTGGCCGCGAAAGAGCCAGTACTTGGGACCGTAATCGAAGGTCATCTCCTCACCAGCGTGTATGCTCCTCAGCGCGAAAAACTTGATCGTGCGTGCGTCCACGTCGAATCGCACCTCGAGGTTGCCGTGCTCCGCATGGTTGAAGAAGCGTGAAAAGTGCGTGGACTCCTGCGCGTCTATGCACAGCTCCTCGGTGAGCTCAAAAAGATAGGATGCCTGCCTGCGATCTGGATAACGAGCCTTCATTGCCTCATTAGTCAGAAGATCGCCAACATAGCGGCCGATGTACGTGCCCTCCGCGAGGTCTATTCTCGCAAAGGCACCTTTCCCTTTCAGCCCAGCGTCCTTGATCTCAATGAATGACTCAGCGTCAACGTCCAGCACTGTGGCCGACTCGTCGGCAGCGACGTTCCCGTCCATGTGAAAATCGATCAACACAACGCCATTTAGCTTCTTACCTACCCCTCATCCCACTCAGAACTGCATTCTGTGCACACACAGACGACATAGACTGACACGTATGTCACGTATGACACGCCAGGACCAAGTACTGAAGGTCGCTGCTACCTGCGCGTCTTCGTACCGTGCGGCACCCATGGCAGGGCGGCGAGGCTGCTCCCCTGAGTGCCATTCCTCCTCGCCTCCTCGAGCAGCGCGAGCTCCCTCGCGCAGCGCCCCTCAAAGACCCAATTAGGGACGGCCGAGTTGGCCTGCAGGCCGGCAACGGCCGGCGGCAGCTCAGCCACGAGCTTCAGCGGCAGGCAGTTGCCACGCTGCCGGAACTCGAAGCGGAAGAGCGGCAGCGGCGCCGTGCGGTAAAAGGTCCGGTAGGCGGGCAACGTCTGGTTCGTGAGAGCGCGCCAGAGCAATTCAAAGCGTGCATGCACGTAGCTATTGGCGCGCACAAAGGGATGGCCGAAGGCGTCCTCGATGGCAGCGGTCACGTTGCGGAAGGCTACGCGCGGCCGATGATGCTCGTACAGGAATAGGTGCCAACTCACCTCTAACCAGAACCCCACATCTATGCAGCGCGGCTCCGCCTCGTGCGCTGCGACGATCGCATCGTACCACGGGGCCTTCCATGCCCGCTCGACCGCGTCCCAGTACTCGCGGAACGCGTCGCGCGGGTAGAAGAAGAGCATGTGCTCAAAATACTTGGCCGTCGGAGAGGGCGAGCGCTCACGCACCGCACCGCGCGTCTGGCCTCGCATGTCGCCGTAGACGTGCTGCGAGCACCACGTCGTGTCAATGGGCGCGTGCGCATCGGCTCGCTCGCGGCGCGGCTGCTTGGCGTGCACGGGCGCATCCGAGTACCACACTGTCGGCCGCGCCGCCGCCTCGCCAAACAAGCGCGCAAGCGACAGTGCCTTCCACACATACGCCTCGCTGTCGGTAACGATCACGTGTACCGCGTCGAGCACCTCGTGCGCGTAGCGTGCGGCGTACGCCTTCTTGGCGCACACGTACAACCGGCCGTGGGCGCCCACATTCTTCGCCGACGGCAACTCAGTCTTTGCAGCTGGGCTAAGTTGTTGACGAATTGCGGGGAAGTCGACGATCGTCAGCCGTGGCAGCACCACTGTGAGCTGCGGCATGCACGAGCTCAATTTCAATAGCGAGCATTCTGTTCGGCGAGTATTTTCTTCGGCGAGCACATTCTTCAGCTCGGCGACCTCGGCCGGGGTGCTCACGACAACGAGCAGCGAGCACACCCATGGATCGACTACGTTTGCAGCAAACGAAAGGAAAAATTGCAGTAGCACGCGGAAGTGGCCGGTGTACGACGTGAAGGCCAGCGCGCAGCCTGGCATTTGCCTACGATGGCCGGCACTTTGAAGGAGGGCAAGCTCGGCCTCGCGCGTGCGAATGAGATTAGCATCGCCGTGCTTCCTCTTTCTGCGTGAGCGCACTTCGCCAGAGTCCTCGATGCGCGAGCGCACTTCGCCAGAGTCACCAATCGAGTACTTACCGCCTTCGTCCTCCACGCCGCCTTGACCTGCGCATACGTTCCCGCCACGGCTCTCTCGTTCATGGTCAGAGAGGGCAGTCCAATGGGGGCGTCTCATCGGGCAGCGGCGCACGTGTGGGAGACAATCCATAGCAGTTGCCATTGTGATGTGAGTAGTTTTTCCAGTATCTCGGGAATAGCCTGAACAGAGTTCGGCACGTGCCTGCACAAGAGCGCTCCTTCCTTGCAATTTCCTTGACCATGAACTTTTCGATCGTGTGGGTATTGAGGTGCGTGGCGGTTTCGCCCGGGGTGACAAGGCACGCAGGCCGGCCCGGGAAGGCTTCGCGAACGGCCGCGCACCAACTGATGTCGATGCCGTAGTCCGATTCGGCGAGGTCCTTGTCGGCGATTTGCGAAAGCACACGCGAGTGATAGGCACTCCACGCCTCGGCCGCAAAGACTGGGCATTGGAGCTCGACAAATTGAGCCGAAGTCGCCACGCAGCTCATGTGTGCGTTCTTTACACGCAGGAAGCTGTGGTGAGTGCCATGCACGAGCGCGCGGATCGATGGCTGCAGAAGTGTTGCATTGGTGCTCTCCAAGACACCAGCGAGCGTGCCGAGCGGGAAGGCGCTGGGGTGGATGGCGATGTCCGAATCGACGAGCCACACGAGCTCGACATTACGAGCGCGGATTAATTCGGGGGTGATCACGCGCTTCCAAAAGACGGTCTTCATCCCCGCCACGTGCGTGCCCTCCACGCATGAGCTATTCCGTGAATGTTGGCGCACGAGCGCATCCGCATCAAACGGTGTCGGATCCGAATCGTAAAAGTTCACGATAAAGTGCAGCTGCGGGTGCACTTTGCACATAGCCGCGGCGGATTCCACGAGCCTCGGCATCATCGGGTCAAGCCGGCCCACCGACGATCCACCCAACCATGTGCGAACCATCGGAGGGAAAGGGGAGAAGCAGAGCGGCGCGCGAGCGCGAGCGCGAGCGCGAGCGCGAGGCTACCGGTACAGTACTGTACGCCCCTCGCTGTTGGAACCGCGACTCTCACAAACTCTCTCCTCCGGACTGGTGAACATTGACTGTGAACGAGGCTCGAAAGGACTCTGGTTGTGCATGCTCTTTTGTTATATCCTACCTATATACATTTTGCGTAAGGCGTAATGTAACATTCCGAGCGTTCGAAGAAGCGGCCACGGTGGACAATGCGACTGTGAACTGAGGCATCCAAGGACCAAGGTGTTAAGGTCTAGGTCCGGTCGTGTACTGTACTGAAGTGGACTGGGCAGTATTCAATAGAGCCAGTGCTTTATTTGCCCCCCAAGCATTATCATACGAGTACGGCCCGTACTCAATCCCACTTCAAGAGCGTAGTTCGGCACACTGGCCCTCCGATCGGTCGCCACTCCTTACTGAGCTCCGACCAGCGCGGGTTATGCGTACTGAGCATCCACTGCATGGCTTGATCGAGGCTACGTGGCGTGCCGGGGAGACCCTCGGCGGTCGAGTGCCACTCCACAAACAGGGAGTCGACGTGATTGCACAGCGCGCCAGTGATCAAGAGGTCTCGAAGCAGCTCGTACTCATGCCCTTCGACGTCGATCTTGAGCGCCACAGGCAGCGAGCGCGGCAGCGAGCGCAGCAGTGCAACTGCATCCATCTTCTTCACGATGGCCACGCTGCCGTCAGCGAGGGCAGGCCCAGCCCCTTTACGGTAGGCTCCCTTGGAATCCAAGCCCATCGTGTGTCGGTGCAAATGCAGGCTGCTGCCCACGCCGTGAGGATGCGTCTTGTCGAGTCCGAAGGTCGCGTTGCCATCGCCAATCGACAGCGCCACCCGCGGAAAGATTCGTATTCGGTTGCCCACCTCTTGGCGTAGAGCAGTGGCCTCCGACTGCAGCCGCGGCTCGAGGATCACGTTTGGCTCGATGGCGTACACGCAGTGCGTTCGACGCTCCGGAAGCTGCATCCACCACGGCCACTGCCAAGCACATTTGCTGGTCGATACTTTCAACGCAATACCAGGAGTCTGATTGAATCCTGGTCTGACTGCGCAGCTCGGCTTCGTGTAGAAGGACCTGAGCGAATCGCCAACGTTGGCGCCGACGTCAATGAGATAGCCCTTGCACAGGCTGCTGTCAAAGACGGCCAAATCTGTACCCATCCGCTGCTGCTTCACGGCCTGCATGGTCGCTCAGATCAGCGCGCTGCAATGCACGGCCGCTCCAATGCTCGGACTCGGTGAGCGCAAGCAGTCGGCGCAAGGCGAATTCGCCATTTCCTGGCCGTTCCAACCATGTTCTGTTCCACGTGTCGTACCGGTAAAAAGACACCGGGGGGAGCCGGGACACACACGGGACACACGGG
>ENA-UOUZ01000337-UOUZ01000337.1-mixed-culture-metagenome-genome-assembly--contig:-NODE-337-length-32740-cov-127.565856_pt1 | contig 32740 bp, 17 predicted proteins | sample MGYA00238154_ERZ761575 | MGnify/ENA primary metagenome ERZ761575 (study PRJEB28896, sample SAMN07631632) | mixed culture metagenome | isolation source: Freshwater growth medium | place: USA...
CGCAAAAGCGGCGGGCAGCGGAGTCAGCAGGTGCGCGTCGCGAGCAGCGGCGACGCCAGAAGGGCAGGGAGGGGTGCCGACATGCCCAAAAAAAGGTCGTGTGGAGCGTCGTCCCGTGCTTCATTCGACGGAGGTGCCTCCGTTGTTGTTGTTCAGTGAGAGCCCGCCCCAGATCAGCTGTTGACAGGCCCATGGCAGGCGGCGACCGCGTAGGGCCATTTCCCGGCGGCGTCCCGGGGGAGAACAAAAAGCCGGGCAAGGCCATCGCCCTGCCGCGGCCGGCACCGCTCGTGCAGCCTGGCAAGGTGCCAATCGCGCTACAAGGGAAGCAGGGGGGCGCAGGCAAGCGCTCGCGCGTCGCAGCAGATGGGGGTGCGACGTCGCAATCTGGGATGGCGGTCGATACACAAGTTGGGAAGGGCCCGATACCGGGCTCGCGCTTCGCAGAAACGGATGATAACGGGTACCGCCAGGTCGAGCAGGAGGAGAAGCTCCAGCGATACGCGAAGATGGCGGAGGAGAAGTGCAAAGAGGCCCAGATCGCCGCTGCCGAGCGAGCGAAAGCGCGCCAGCGAGTAGGCCGACCGAAGCACGTATGGTGGGGCTTCCACTTCTTCTGGCCACCCGAGCTACTACAAGGAACTGGCGAGCGGGAGCCGATGGACGACCCGGAGTTTTTGGCTCGCGTTCAGAGTCTCATGAAGGAGGAGCGGATCGTCGAGACCTTTTCGATTTTCGACATCGACGGTTCGGGCGCCATCGATGCGCACGAGCTGCGACCGATGGTCGAGAAAGCCGCATTGGCTCGGGGAGAGGCGATCGACCCGGACATCGTCGATGACATGGTCAAGTCGCTCGACCTCAATAAGGACGGCGAGGTGGACCTGTGGGAGTTTTGCGTCGCGTACCAGAAGAAAGTCGAGGGCATTTCGCTCAAGGACAAGAATGAGGAGATGGACTTGGCCTTCAACTTGATCCTCAATACTCGCGGCGATGGCCGCATTGGAGAGGAGGAACTTCGGCGCGCCTTCACGCGTATGGGAGAGCCTACTCCCAAGCCAGAGAGCCTCCGCGAAAAATCTGCGCGAAAGGCCGGAATGCTCTCTGAGGAAGATTTCCAGTCGTTGCTCGCTGACCTCGACAAATGGAACCTCTCTGTGCGCAACGGCCAAACAGTGTCACTGGTATGCAGCCGCCTGACCGCGCCGCCACACGCAACCGCCGCTGCTGCCCTTTGCCCCCCATGCCCGCTGCCCCCATGCCCGCTGCCCCCCATGCCCGCTGCCCATTCCTGGCGCTCGCGTCGCCTCCCGCGCCTGCGACGGTTCCCATGCCTGTGCGCCACGGCTGAGCGCTGTACCGGTATGACGTCCCTCGTCCCACCACGAATGGCCACGAATTGCCGCAGGAGGACCTCCGCGAGACACATCCTGCCTTCAACCTCAAGCCGCCGCCACGTCCTAGGAGACTGACGCGAGGAGACACCTCGAAGGTCGTGTCGAGAGCAGCCTCACCTAAGCCGCCGGCGGGCGCCCCGCTCCCGTCGATCGCCTCTGCGCCCGCGTCGCCGAGGATGGTCGCGAGCACCCCTCTCCCACCCTCGCCTGCAGTCGCTCCGGCCGCCGCCCCGTCTGATGCAGCAGAGTCAGCGCCCCCATCGCCGCCGCCGCCGCCGACTCTCCCGCGCCTCTCGGATTCAGTGCTAAGTCCAAATCGAGGCCGATGAGGAGGCGTGGAAGGGCTGCCGGGCCAGCAAGATAGCTTCCTCACAGGACAGGAGCGCTTCTGCACTATGTTTGGCTACTTGTGTCGTGTGCGCGGGAGCTGGAGGGGCGTGCGCGCAACGATGTGACTTCACAGCGGGCGCTCCTCTGGGCTGGGCCGCGAACGCGAACCGGAACGCTCTGTCGCTCGACTGTGCTAAGAGAAGCACACTATAGAGAAAGCTGACCGACCAGACGGGAGTGACCGGACATAGTCAATGCTTACAATTCGGCAAATGAGAAATGTGGTGCGTACGGTACGCATATCGGACGCAGTCGCACCGATCAGGTACGGTATGCATAGCATACCATATCGGGATATGCGGTCCGCGGCGAGATGTAACCGTGAAGATGTGGCGCGGTGTCGTTAGAAAACGAAAGCAGACGTTCGCGTGTTAACGTAACGCGAGGTCGTGACGTATCGTAATTTTGCTATTTCTCATATTTCTCGAAGGTTTTCGGGCGGAGGTCCTCAGTCCCGATGTTCAGCGTTCTTCCATCGGAGATCGGTCGCGGACGCGACCGCGTGCGCCGTGTGCGCCCCGGCCCTGACCGCCTGACGCCCCTGTGGCCCGCGCATGGGCCCGCGGTGCGGCCGTGGCTGCGTCTGCACGTCGGAGGGCTCACTCCCCCGTCGGTGGCTTGGCGCCTGAGGTCTCGTCGGTTGAGAGTGGCTTGCGGCCTATGTACTGCACCACAGGCGGAGGGCAAATTCCAGCCGCGTTGGCCTCCCGATCGAAGCCCTCGGGATAGTCGATCACACTCACGCTCGCCGTCGGGACGTCAACGTTCAGCGGGTTGGCCTCGCCCAGAGCCTCGCTCGCCATGGCACGGGTGACCCACATGTGAGAGACAATCACGCCAGCAGTGCCCAGCGGCAGAGCTCGGAGGCACGCATCGCGCTTAGAGAGCACCCGCTGCTGCAGATCGCAAAACCCCTCGCCACCGTTGACCGCGCGGAAGGCTCCAGGGACCTTTTCAAGCGCGAATTTCTGGACCGCGTCGGGGCCGTCTCGCGCCTCAATCTCCTCGGGTGTGAGATTCGTCCAGCCGACGCCTATCGGCCCGCGATCCACCTCGCGGAAGGCCTCGTCAGTCTCAATCTGCATTGGTGGTGTCCACACCTCTGCGGCTGCTGCGATTGCCGTGCCAACGGCACGGGCTCCAAACAAGGCACGACGCATGGGCGATGACCAAATGCCTTTGACTTCATCTCGATGCTCCGCTGCAATCATTTTTGCAGCATTGAGGGCCTCCGCCTCTCCGACTTTAGAGAGGGGCACTTCCACGTTCCCTCCATAGAAGCCGCCTGGCTTTATGGGCGGGTCGCCCCGGCTCGAATCAACAGCGCCATGCCTGACTAAGATGAGACGCCGCGCGTTTGGTGCCACCGCCGAGATTCCAGCGGCCGAGCGAACAACGCAGGCGGCTACTACCATCGCGGTCGCTCGCGTCGTCGCGCCCATGGGTGTTTCGGAGGGCGTGTGAATGTGAATGTGAATGTGTATATGTGAAACGGACTTCACAGTACAGCGGCGCTCATGCAAGCGCGTCCCGGGGGGGCGCGTTTACATGACTACTGGCAACCGGCCAGTGATTTCTGATTTCTAGAAATCACTCGCACCGATGTTAATGTAAGTTCATGTGAGTGTGTAGAAATGTACACGAGTCACAAGAACGCGTTGGAAACGCGGGTTGGCGGGTTCGTCAAGTCAAGCGTCTGAGATTGACTCAGTACAGGCGTATACTGCTGTAGTGTGGGGAGAGATAATGAGGGACACGATGACTGGCTGCTCGGCAGTGAGGCCCCGTGAATCGTGACCCTGCGCATACTGCAATACGGATACAGTGGGACTGCGTCTCTCTCGAGTGCAACTCGCATCTCGCATCTCTGACCCTTCAATCCGACGGCGCGTCCATCCAAGTGTTATCGGTCTCAACAGCTGCCTCCACGATGCCCTCGCCGTTATCCACATCTGACGGTGGCTCCGCATCCGCCTCCGCTGCCAACGACTGGACAGGCCACGACTCGTCAATATCCGACGGCATGCTATCCGCCGCATTGGCCCGGTCTGTGGCCGCCCTCTGAGCGGCTGTCTGCATGACGTCGTCGTTGGGCTTGACGGCCGCAGCTGCCGCCGGCGCCGTCGCCACCTCGGCCTCGGCGTCGACGAGCACCCCAACCTCGTTGCGTCGCAACCACGGCAGCGAGTAGGGCGGATTGTACTGCAGCAGCGCATAGCCACTGCCGACCAAAGAGAGGCCATCGGCGGCCACCTTACGCCGAAGCTCGAGCAGCCGCCGGCGCACCTCCGGACCCGTCGCAAGACCACCAAACTCGGCGACAGCGAGGGTCTGAGCGTCGATCGAACGGAGCCGCACAGAGCCCTCGACAGGCGCTGGCGCCGTCATGGGCGAGAGGCGACGCGGGAGCAGCATGGATAGGTGCGCGTCGGCCGTCCCAAACTCCTCTGCCACGTCCGTGCGCAGCGGTGCCGTCAACTCCAACATCGCGCCGTCCTCGTTCGCGCCGACGAGATACGCCGAGAGAGCACCGAAGCCACGAACCAAACCCTCGAGCCCAATCGCGCGCGAAGCCTCGATCGATATGACCGCCGCGCCGTACGAGTCGTACCGGCGCACCTCGTAGCCCGCCTTGCGCGAAAGCAGCGTAAACGGCGGCGTCTCGATGCCTGTGGGAGAGCGCGAGACGGCATTCATAGCCTCTTGCTGCAAGAGGCTCAGCGCCCGCTCGGGGTCGGCGAGAAGGGCGCTGCTCACACGCGAAGCATCCTGCGCGGTCGCAACCGCGCGCTGAAACGTCTCAGAAAGGCGCGCTGGATCGCCCAGCAGCTGTTGCGCCTCGTTGGCGGCCTCAGGCAGCACGTCCTCGACAACCTGACGCTGGATGGTCTGGACGTCCTCGAGTACCTTTCGCGTGTCGGACTCAGGCGGCACGATGCTTGTGAGATCACCCGTCGCTGCGGCGGCCGTCACCTCCTGGAAGATCTCGGGGCCCTTCGAAAGCAGGTCACGGAAAAGCATTTCGCGGTCCGCATTCGCCGTGCGTGGCGACAGCAGCTTCTCGAGCTCCTCCTGCCATGAGAGTGCCGGGCGCGCATCATCACCCTCGGCGATAAGCCGCGTTCCCGTCGCACGCAAAGCACCGCACCTGGTTCCTGCGCGCGGCACCACAAAAACTGGAACGAGGACCAGAACCAGGGCCACGTGCATCTCACACGGACGCGTCTCCGTCGGTAAAAAGACACCGGGGGGAGCCGAACGTCGGTAGTGTAAACGTTCTCACTGTCAGGGCGTCAATCGAGGGCGTAGTGGGGGGCTTCAGACATCTTGATTTGTGGGACTTCCATCCAATCGCGCGTATTTCGTCAGACATGAAGACGAACAAGACGCGTACATGAGATTGACGAAGTGCCATGCCGTCCAACGCATTACTTTTGCTGCTCGCCGCTGCCGGCCCTGGCTATGCAGTGGCGCGCCGCCATGGTTATGGAAAAGCAGGTCATCACATTCGTACGTGCTACGCTTGACACGAATCAATCCCATGCACACTGTTCTCCTAACATCAATGTGCTGTTTTTTCCTTGCAAGGATACGGCGGTGTTCACAACCAGGTTTTGACAACCAGCGCCGACGAGAGCCCAGCCGACAAGAGCGAACCGAGGATGGACGAGAGCCCAGACGACGTGCTTGATGCAGTGACCCGCAATGATTCCGGCGACGACGGTGGGTACAAGAGCGAACTGAGGATGGACGAGAGCCCAGACGACGTGCTTGATGCAGTGACCCGCAATAATTCCGGCGACGACGGTGGGTGGCCGCCTCCTTGGACGCGACCCGTCGTGATCGGTGGGGTGCTGTGGTACAGCACGCTCTTTTTCTCATGAGATTGAACTCTGCATGGAGCTTGCTGGCGCGCTGCAAACTTAGCTTCACGCGCAGGGGTGCATCTCTACGACTCCGTATCCATGACCTTACTTACTGCAGCTTGGCTAGTTTAGGCATACGAGCATGAGCGTTTCCCGTCCACTCGGCCGGGTCGGACTCGGAGTACCGGATTGTCCGCTCAGCACATGGCTAGTTTAGGCGATACTAAGAACACTCAGTACGATCCCGCTGTGTCGAGTGTCGTCCGACTCGCGCGCGGACCCTCGGTGCTCGGACTCCTCCCTGTGACCGCCTGACGGGGCTGAGAAGAGAGGTCGGCAACTTGTACGAGTGCTCAGAACGAGAACCACGCCACAGAAGATTGACAGTCCACCGCTCCGACGCTCACGACCGGCTCGACGGGCATGTCGACGGGATGACATGAGGAATCGGCCTAGGTCACCGCGCGTATCTCTGGTGCGTGCTCAACTACATCGCTATTTTGAAGTTGCGCAGGGCCCGAGCGGCGGCCTTCTAGGCGGCGGCGGCCGTGCGACTTTGCCTCCACCGCCAGTACCTCTCGCGAATCGGATCGAGCTTCACAAGCTCCTCGCATAGAGCCGCCGCGCGAGTCAGCTCTGCTGCCTCAGCACTCGCGACCAGTATGTCTACGAGGAGCGAGATTGCCGGCACGCAGCGTGGTGGGCCGCCGAGCGCATGGCTCCCGGCAGGAACGGAGGCCTCTGCCGGTGCGGCGCCGTCCACGCCGGCGGGCGCGCTGTTCGGCGCTGGCAGGGGGGCGCTGAGCCGCTCGCACGTTTGACGAAGCTGTGGGAATCTGGAGTAGCCAAGCGGCTCGACGAGGCCCTTCACGTACGCCCACGGCGACGGGTTGGACGGCGCGCGCGCAATTTGCTTGAGCGTATCTGCACACACACACGATAGGGGAGACAAGCTCGGCGCTCAGAACGGCGGCCCGGGGCACGTGCCCGCAGAGCGGCGTGTGTGATGGCGGGCGCGAGCGCACAGGCAATCTCGGAGGCGACAAGATCCGGCGAATTGAGGTCCGCCGACGCCTGCAGCACAAAGTAGCGCTGGTTCCACGCCGAGTTGTTGCGCACATCCGCGCTCAGAAGCTCGTCGACGTATGCGAGCTCGGCGGCCCACAGGTCGAACGTCTTGAGCACCCACTGCCGGTGACCCCAGGCATGGTAGTTCTTCGCATCATCGTCGAGCACCGCCGCGATGAAGTCGAGCTCGCCGGTCGCATCCCCAAGCGCGGCAATGCACGCGCGACGGTGGAACCACACCTGGTAGTTCTTTACGTTGTGCATGCACTGCTCTGAGCAGTATTTGAGCTCCTCGCGCCACGCGGCGAGGCGCTCTTCTTCGGGATCGTTCTTGTGCATCTCAGCCACGCAGCGGCGCCGGTACTGCCACGCCGTGTAGTTGGCCGCGTTGTGATCGATCACCTCGGCGGAGAGATGCAGCGCACGCTCAGAGTACTCCTCATTCACAAGCACACGTCGGAAGTAGCCCATGACGATCGTGAATGCCTGTGAGTACGCGATTCGGACCACGGGCACGGGCCCATCGTCCTGCTCAATCGGCGTCAGATCCGAGAAGATCTCCGCGATGGAATCCATCGTGCCAGGACGCCAGTGTGGCGTCGACTCGCTCCTTGCGCCTCAACACCGACCCTCCACTCCGCAAAGGAACAAGTTCGAGGCGCCGAGACGGGCGAAGCGGATATTGAGCGACAGAAAAAGCGCGCAAGCAAACAAAGGGTGAGCGTGATCCTATAAACGTACTAAACCTTTAGACGCACGGCCCGCCACAGTTCAGAGTGATTGCTGTCAGAGGTCTGTTTCATCTGGTGCCCATCATGGCGGTGCGTGGCTGCCACGCACGCAAGATAGTTACAGTACCACGTCATCGCGGAATCTCGCTCGTCTAGAATGCCTTGGCCTTCTTGAGCTTCTGCACCAGCTCATCGCGCTCCACGAGGCCCGCAAGGCCGCCTTCCGCGCCCGTCGCCAGGCCACCAACCCACTCACCACCGATGAAGATGTGCGGCAGCGAGCCCTGACCGAACATCTTGCGCAGCTCCACGCGAGTCGCTGAGCCCTTGGGGCCAAGCGCAAACCACTCCAATCCGAGCTCGACATTCTTGAAGTTGCAGCCGGTAGATTTCACAACTGAGACCGCCTCCGTGGAGAAGGGCGAGAGCGGATATGTATACATGACCACAGGGGCCGACGAAATGGTCTCCCGGATTTCGGCCTGGATGGCCTCCTCGTCGTACGGCCCGAGGTTGGTGACAAAAGCCTGCGCAATGGCCTCCCACTCGAAAAAAAGGCCGAGCAAAGGCATCACTTTGCCGGCGGAGGTGATGGCAGCTGATGGCGGCGTCACTTCTATCACCGGCTCAGGAGTAGCAGGAGCAAAGATTTTCGTGAGCGCATCAAAGTTGGGAATCTCAAACTTGGGAATCATCCGCGGAGTCTCGACACGTGTCGTCACGCGCGCGGGCGACCCAATCACCAAGGCCGTGCTGGAGACGAGGAAAGGGATAGCGAACATCGCCGATTCGCGTTGCCAACGCAGAAAGTTCCCTGACGTTTCTAGTTCTAGTTCCGAGATCGGTCCTAGGCTGTCGGGGCGAGCTAGACACGAGCGAAGAACGAGCCGAAAGGTGCCGGAAATGTTCTGAGTCTTGACACCGAAACTATTGTTGCGGGCGGGGTTATCGATCGCACGTCCGCTTAAAAGGATAAAAGCGGTGACGTACGCCTATCTAAGAGGGCGTGAAGAGAGACGTCTCATGGGTCTCGACGGCTCTCCAGCTCGCAGCTGACTGTCCGGGTTGAGCATAACGTCACCAAATAAGGTTTGAGCAACCGTGAGAGCTGAGCCTGAGGGCGCTTCGTTCGTGTAATTTGTGCAAAGAGTCGTGGGACTATAGTCTATACACGAAATGGAGACTCTAGTTTTAACTCATGATAAACATTGGCGTGAAGGCACAAAACTTGTGAATGCCGCCCTGCTCTCGCAAGCGCGTCCGCCGCGCTTCCGCCGACGCGCCCTCCGCCGCATCGATCGAGCTCGTGGGCGGCCTCGCCGAGAAGCCGAGCGCCATCGCCAAGTTCCGCGATGGTCGCCTCACCGACGTGGAGGTGGTGGCGGCGGACGGCACCGCCTTCCACGCTCACGCCCTGTGCATCACCTCGGGTTCTGAGTACTTTGAGCGCCTGCTGGCCGGCGAGCGGTGGGCGGACACCGCCGGTCGGCCGCTATCGCTGCCCGAGGTCCCGAAGCAAGGGCTCGCCGCATGCCTCGAGTTCATCTACACGGGGAGCTGCACAGTTGCCGATGAGGCAGAGCTGATCGTCGTGCTCGAGGCGGCGGCCTATCTGCAGATTCGACCGCTCGTGGACGCCGCGGCCAAGGCGATGAGTGCACACCTGAGCGCGACCACTGCCCTCGCCTTTTGGGCCGTCGCCGACCGGCAGGGTCTGAGCCAGCTCGCGGCCGACGCGGTGTCGGCAGCGGCTCGCCACTTTGAGCAGATTGCAGCGACGTCCGCGTGGCCGAGCGCGCCGGCTGAGATGGTGCGTGTGCTGCTCGCCTCCGACCGGCTCAAGGTGGCTGATGAAGAGGCTGTGTACTCGGCAGCGGTCACGTGGCTGCACGCCCAGGCGCCTCCACCCGCCGAGGACGACGCGCTGGCACTGCTTCGGCTGGTGCGCTTTCCGCTGCTGAGTCGCGAGTTTGTGCAAGAGACGGTGCACAACGAGCCGCTGCTGAGGACGTTTGCTGGCATGCAGATGCTTAGTCAGTCCTTGCTTGGCGCACTGCATGGCGACTCGGCGCGTCGTCGCATGGGCTTTGAGAAGCTCTACATTGTAGGCGGGCTCGCCAATGGCGGTGATGCGTTGGCCACCTTTTACAGGTACGACTCCATGGCGAATGTGTGGGAGGCGATGGCGCCGATGTCCACGGCACGATGCGCTCCGGCGGCGGCGGTGGTTGATGGCAAGCTGTATGTGATGGGCGGCAATGGTGCAGATGATAATGATAAGTCGCTCAGCTCCGTCGAGCGGTACGATCCGGAGGAGAATGCCTGGGAGGCAGTCGCACCGATGTCCGCGGCACGATGCGCTCCGGCGGCGGCGGTGGTTGATGGCAAGCTGTATGTGATGGGCGGCAATGGTGCAGATGATAATGATAAGTCGCTCAGCTCCGTCGAGCGGTACGATCCGGAGGAGAATGCCTGGGAGGCAGTCGCACCGATGTCCGCGGCACGATGCGCTCCGGCGGCGGCGGTGGTTGATGGCAAGCTGTATGTGATGGGCGGCAATGGTGCAGATGATAATGATAAGTCGCTCAGCTCCGTCGAGCGGTACGATCCGGAGGAGAATGCCTGGGAGGCAGTCGCGCCGATGTCCGCGGCACGAATCGGTTTGGTGGCGGCGGTTGTTGATGGCAAGCTGTATGTGATGGGCGGCATGGATGCAGATGATGAGTCGCTCAGCTCCGTCGAGCGGTACGATCCGGCGAAGAATGCCTGGGAGGCAGTCACACCGATGTCCATGGCACGAGACGCTCCGGCGGCGGCGGTGGTTGATGGCAAGCTGTATGTGATGGGCGGCTATGACCACCAACACCTGCTCAGCTCCGTCGAGCGATACGATCCGGCGAAGAATGCCTGGGAGGCAGTCGCACCGATGTCCACGGCACGAGCCGCTTCGGCGGCGGCGGTGTCTGATGGCAAGCTGTATGTGATGGGCGGCTATGACGGCCAAGGCCGGTTCAGCTCCGTCGAGCAGTACGATCCGGCGAAGGACGAGTGGGTGGCAATGGCCAGCATGGCGCTCATCACAGAGAGGAGTTGTTTTTGTGCCGTATCCATGTGAACATGTGTACACTCTAAACAATCGTTCAGTGTCATAAACTCAAACCGTACTGGAACCTTGTACTTAAATTCATCATCACTGTACTCGCAACTCAGCGAACCCATACATCTATCGACTATCCGATCCCCTGCTACACGTACGTTCGGGTTCGCTCGTAAATTTCTCGCGGTGTGACCCACTGTACACCTTCAAGAGAGGTTCTGAGTTAGTTCTGAGACGTGCAAGGGGAGACGTGTGCACAGACGTATCACATAACAGCTACACCTACAGTAACAGTGAGTGAGTGAGTGAGAGTGAGTGAGTGAGTGAGTGTAGAGTCAAGAGTGAGTGAGTGAGTGGTCAGTGAGCTCACAACAGCTAACAGGCGTTCGTTTGGTTCCGGTTCTACTCTGTTGTACTCGCCGTTCCATTTTAACCGTATCGAACCCGAGCGTTCGTCGCCCCCGCGTCCCGTGCCTCGGCGCACGCCCAGCCCGCTGCCCGCACCACTCGCCGTTCCATTTTAACCGTATCGAACCCGAGCGTTCGTCGCCCCCGCGTCCCGTGCCTCGGCGCACGCCCAGCCCGCTGCCCGCACCCCACCCGCCCGCCGGCGAAGGTCCCGGCCACAGGCACACGCCGGACCCCGCGCGCGGGACGACCACGCGAGACGCGTTCCTACGCGCTACGCCCTAAAAAGCTAAAGCAAAAAGCTCGTATTTTCCGAATTTTGTAGCCGTCGTGGAAAACCGTTTAAACTCAAACCCGTGAAAGCCAACAGCGAACAGGGGGGCGCACACCAATTCTGATGTTGCTCGAGCCGGCAGGCGGCACCTGGCCTCGTGATCTCGGTCGTGTCACACATGCTGCATGGCATGTTGGTATCCACTTGAATGCCTCAGCTTACCGCAGCATTGCAGGTGACCTCCAGGTGCGAGGCGCCCGGCGTCCAGGAGCGCTTGTGGTCGCTCCGAGCCACCCGTCCCAACCCATATGCGCACATGCCCATATCTGCCCATCTCCGAGGCCTTCCGAGGTAGCCGCCCTCGGAACTGCATCCAGCTCCAGGCGCGCCCTCCGGAGGACCATCCTGGCAGGCTCCTCCACCTCTTTCAGAGGATGTCGTTGAGCCGCGCGCTCAGCCGTTGCACCATCATCTCGAGAAGGTGCTTCTCGTGCCGTTGCCACGCGACAACTCGGCCGCAATGCCGTTCGCTCGCAAAGCTGCGCCCGGCGCGCGCAGCGGCTCCCTCCGCCGCCTCCGCCTTCGTCTCCGACGTCCCCGAGTGCAGTTGAAGCACCTGAGCGGCGTGAAGCACCGCCATGTCCATAGAGAGGTGTGAATTCACAGCCATGTCCGCGGAGAGGGCGGCTGCCCCCGCGCTGCCCCCGTGGGCATCCGATGGCGGGGGCTCGGCGGCGGTGCGCGCGCTCTCGTACAAGCGCAGGAGGCTATCAGCGTGCTGGAGGCACGCAGAGAGTGGCACACCGATCGTGGAGCGCGCGGCGGCGGCGGCGGCGGCGCCGCCCGCACCCGCGGAGCTCTTTGGAGGAGGCTCGAGGGCGGTGACGCCGCTTAGGAAGAGGTCGCGGCCGCACTCAAGGCAAGTGAGCGCGTCCTCCTCAAAGGTCTGGAAGCCATTTGTCGCGCGTCCCAGGCTGCAGAACTCGTCGCAGTGCTCCTTGGGCGGTGGAGCCCAATGGAGTCTGTGGAGCGGCTGCTTTCTTGGGTCCTTGCCGTGCTCACGCCACGCCTCCTTTGCGATGCGGGCCGTCACCTTTTCTTGGCGCCGCTGGTCGATGTTGCATGCGGCTGCGAGGTGCGCGAGCACGGCAGTGTCCACCGGCGAGTGACCGAGCAGCAGCAGATGGCGGCAGCCAGTGGGCAGGGTCTCCCGGCTACGGAGCTCCTCCTCGACGACCGCCGTCAGCTCTGGCAGAACCCAATCCGCGGTCGAAAGCGAGATGGGTGGCGTTGTGGCGAGCGCGAGCCGCCACAGGAGGCGCTCGACAGAGAAGACGGGCGTTCGCCGATGGCGCACGTAGCACTGCATCGCATTCCGCCCAAACGGGAGCCAGTCGGCCGAGGCAAAGTTGACTGCTTCTGCCACATTGAAGCCGTGAGAGAAGCCAGCGTGATAGGCGCGAGGGAAAGTGACGATGAACTCTCCCGCGCGCTGTTGCAGAGTGTACACGGGCACGCCCTGTGCCTCGAGGTCGGCGGGCGCGACCATCGCGACGAGCTGGTAGAGCAAGTCGGGCGCATCCTGGAAGACTGAGGGCAGCAGCGCGCGCGTCGCCTTTTCGAACTTGGACGCCGCCACTGCCGGCACTACGTACCATGTCTTGGTGGCTCCTGCATGCAGATGGCTGCATGAGAACATCCACAGGTCCTCCGTGTGCCAGCAGAAGGCGCCAAAGAGGCCGCCCACGTAGAGCCAGGGCGACGAGACCCCCGGCACATCGACCGTCTCGTCGAGCAATGAGCCTTTGGCGCGAGCGAGATTCTTGAGATTCCACGCGCCGCCGTCAAGGCCGTCGAAGCCCGAGCTGCGAGCACGGGGACGAACGAGAGCGGCGGTGAGCGAGGGGGCGAACGAGAGCGGCGGGGAGCACGGGGAGATTGCGGGGAGATTGCGGGGAGATTGCGGGGAGATTGCGGGGAGATTGCGGGAGATCGAGCGCGGGGCGTTGGTCAGCGGGTGGCGCACAGGGCGGCGGCGGCCAGCAGCGGCGGCGACCGGCGGCGGTGGCGACCGGCGGCGGTGGGGGGGGATGGTTGGGGGGGAGTTGGGGGGGGGAGTCGGCGGCCATGCGCGTGCAAGGTGACTCTACCTGTGGGTGGACGTGTCAAGGTCTGCGCCGTAGGGCACGATGAGGTGCTCGCTCTCGGTCCGCACGAGGCGCCAGAAAAGGCGCTCGAGCTCCTTCTCCTCCTGCCGCTGCGCCGCGCTCACCGACTTCGGGCCCCCCGGCGGCACGACGTCCGCCACGGCCGCCTCCTTAGCTGCCTGCTGGCGCCGCCGCTTGACCGCACGCTCCTCATGTACGGCGGTGTCGGCGTCGGCGGCGGCCAGGGTGTCGTTGGGGTCCGTGTGAACGTTCTCCGTGTACGGGCCGACGCGGTGGCGCTCGCAAAAGGCAGCCTTCATCTCCTCAGCCTGGGCGCGGAAGGCGGCGAGCGTCGTGCTGGGCGCCATCTGGAAGCTGCACCCCTGCTGCAGCTTGTGCAGCGGCATAAGCCGTGGCTCGAAGGCCATCGAATCGGGCAGCTCGAACGCCTTTTCGCGCCATCCGTCCGGCGGTACGATCTTGCATGCGCCGAACGCTTGCGCCTCGCGCCGCACGTGCGCAATGTACCCGATCGGGTCTTGGAACTGGGCGACCGTCGGGTAGAAGGTCGGAGCCTCTGGAAGCTCGACGTCGTTCATGCGGTCGATCAGCTGCGAATTGCGCAGCGCGAGACGCAGGTGTTGACGCTCCGCCTGGCTCATTGCGGCCTCGACGTCGTCGATGCCCATGCGCTTCGCGGGCTTGTGCGTGCGCATAGGCCGCTGCTCTCTGCCGCCACTGCCGCCGCCGCCGCCGCCGCCGCCGCCGCCGCCGCCGCCGCCGCCCTCTCCGCCGCCAGCGCCCTCACCGGCGCTCTCGCCTACCAGTACGTCCCTGTGGGTCGATGCAACGGAGGCCGCCTCTGTTGCTCCGGTGCCAGTGTCGGCCAGAACGCGATCGGGCGCCATATCAGAGCCCCTGGCCCCGCACGCCAGCTCGTCTGTACCCTCCATGCCATCGTCGTGTAGCGGCACGGGCGGCGCATGCAGCGCTGACGTGGATCTGCGAACGCGAGCGAGCAAGCGGGCGTGAACGCGCGGCGAGCGGTGCGTGCAGGTGGGAGACACACGCTCGGCGGCGGCGCACACCTGCTCCGATTGGGCTGGAAGTGCACGCAGATGTCGAGGGGGTTGTTCGCCTGCATACACGGCCGTTTCCGGCCTTGATCGTGCAGAGGGCACGGCTTGTTGCTCATCGCGTCGACGCGCCCTCGGATCTTCTTGGACGAGAATTTCTTGGCCAAATCCTTGTAGTTCCGAAACCCGGACATGGATGAGAGATGCTCTAGATATTCTGTTGATATCGCGTCGGGGCGAACCGACAGGCATGCGGCGCACGTCTGCCTCCTGTCGGATTGCTCGAGAGTGCATACTTGGCACGCCCACATTGGTTGAGGGGTGCTTTGCGGCAGGGGGGGTGGGCTTTGGGTTGGGATGTGCTCGTTCGTGCGTCTTCTGACTCTTCTCGGCGCCCCTCGAGCTTTTTGCATGTCTATTTAGTTTCCCACAGTCCCCACAGGCAACAGGGACGCTAAATAGAAGATACAAATTTGAAACCGCAACACGTTTGCGTGTTTGCGCATGTCAAACTCAGCGGAGGCTCAGGTCAGCCCTACGTGCACTTGGTGGGCCACGAGCTCATGCGGCGTGAGCGGCTGGCGCGCGAGCGCACTCACGAGCATCGCGAATTGGCGGCGCGACGCGTCGACGAGGCCGGCCCAAGCCGCGCCGACGGGTAGCGCTCCCTCGGTGCACACCTCACGATGAAGGGACAGGACCAGGGCGAGCACCGCGGTGATCAGTGAGGCGGTGGGCAGCCCGGCGGCATGCAAGAGGCAACGGCTCGTCGCTGCGTGCAGGTAGGCGTCGTGCGCCGCATGTAGCTCGCGCACGGACGTGGCGCTCACGATGGCGCTCTCAAGCTCTGTGTAGCAGTGGCCACACACGTACGCGATGAAGTGCGCCTGCATGCTGTTCACAAAGTGGCGCAGCTCGTGCACGTGCAGCCGGAGCAAATGCCACGCATGCGCCTCCTCGAGGTCGCCCCGGCCCTGGTGGTCGTGCGGCTTGTGCTCGTGCTGCAGGGTCGTCCAGATCGCGCTGAGCGCGGCCGCCGCGCGCCGCACGCGCAGGATGAGACGGAAGAGGTTTGCGTACTGGTCCATCGCCTTTGCACTGATGACCGCATCCAACGGCGCCGGGATGGGCAGCTCGAGGCGCAGCGCGTCGAAAGCGCCGATGCGGTGCCTGAGTTCCTCTGGAGACGCCCCGCTCGTCGCTGCGGACGCCGCCAGCCGCCCAGCGCCAGCCGCCGTCCCAGCGTTCGCGCCGTCGTGAGCGTTAGCGCCCCCACCGAGCCCAGCGCCCTCGTCTGGCGCACACACGAGCGCCAGCGTCGCTGCATACGGCGCGAGCTCCTCGCCGCTCTCGTCATCGACCTCCGAGAGTCGGAGCGCCGTATCGAGCGCCCGCCGGAGCACGCCGTGCCTGCGGGAGGTCAGGGACCTTCCCTTGCGCAGGTCCTCTTGCAACGAGTCGACCAGGGCCGTGCCAAAGTCCGCCGAGCCGCCGAGGGCGAAGCGGCGCAGAGCCCCGAGGAGCGGCCGCAGACGATGCTCGTGAAGCATGAGCATCACCGACGCGTGCCCGAGCCACATGTGCGTCTGCTCGATCGGCTGCACCACGCAGGCAGCGATGGCCACGTCTATGGGCGCCGTGTGCGCCGCGCGCGAGACGCTCTCGCCGTCCTCGTCCTCGTCGTCCTCGTCGTCCTCGTCGTCCTCATCGTCCTCGTCCTCGTCCTCGTCCTCCTCGCCCGAATAAGGACGGTTGCTTGCACCCTGCACCGCGGCTGAGCCGCCCGCGGCTGCCATCAGCATCCCGACGCGGCTGTCGACGATCCTGCTCTGCGGGAGGCCTTGCCAGTGCTCCCCACTGCCTGCGGCCGCGGCGGCAATGGCATAGAGCTCCGACCAGGCCATGGAGGGCGGTGGCATGGCTTTCTGCATCCAAGAGAGGCGCTCGATACGGCGCTGAGCACTTAGAGATGCAGGGGGTGGAGAGCCGAGGGGTGCTCGATACGGCGCTGAGCCGCGGGGCGAGCCTGGTGGCGTCGCGTCCGTGGAAGGGACGGCGATGACGAGGGGCGGCACATGCTGGGCATGCGAGCCTGCCATTTGTGAGGACGACGCCGGCGATCGACCCCCCACCCGCGCCCCCCCTCTTGTAAAGTCCATCACCTGCAGTGGCGCAGCCGAGGCGCTGATGTGCGCACCAGCAGCGGCGGCGGCGGCGAAGGAGCCGTTGGAGCCGATGGAGCCGTCGGCGCCTTCGGCGGCGCTCGCGGCCGCCTCAGGAGATGTGCTCGTCACGGCGCGCGAGATCAGCCCTCGCTCTAGGGCGAGGCTCTCGAGAGCGCTGCGTTCGTATGCGTCGCGAGGCGGCAGGGCGGCGCCGGCGACCTCGAGCGCCGAGCGCAGCTGTGGGATAGTCCAGCGCGGGAGCGAGGGAAAGCCGACTGGCAAGGCCGCGCCGGCGGTCAAGGCAGCGGAGGCAGGGCTGCCAGGAAGAGGCGAGGTGCCAGCAAGAAGGGAAAGGGAGGATGGTCCTCGAGAGAGGGCTGCGGCGCGTCCTGTCACCGGGATCGAAGTGCCCACGGCGGCGGCGGCGGCCCTCGCCGCTCCTTGGGCGGCCCTCGCCGCCGTTCGCTCGCTTGTGGAGAGCTCATCTTCCTCCTCGTCCTCGTCCTCGTCCTCGTCCTCGACCCCGCCGCCGGCCGCGCCCGCCGCGCCCGCCGCGCCCGCCGCGCCGCCCGCCGTGCCCGCTGCGTCCACGGCGCCCGCTGCTGCCTCCGCGTCCGCAGCCGGCGGCATGCCACCCATAGCCGAGTCGCGACGGGCAATGCGTGCCTCGAGCTGCGCGAGTCGCTCGCTGTACTGTCGGAGGAGCACTTCCCTACCAGTGGCCACGAGCGCCAGCCGAGCATCCTCCTCCGCCCGGAGCCTCTCCGCTTCAGTGGCCGAGGCGGCCGCGGCGAAGCTGCGTGCCTGCGCCTGCTGCTCCTGCTGCTGCAGCAGCATCGCGCGCTGTTCGGCGAGTCGCTGCCGCCGGATGGTGTGCGCCTCGTCCGCCTCGGCCGCCACCGCGAGCTCGACCAGCGCAATCGACTCGCGCCGCGTGAGCAGCGCACGTGCAACGTACACTCGCTGGCGCCGCTCATCGATCGCGATGCTCGCCATGAGCCGCACGAGCTGATGCGCTTGGCGCCGTTGCTGCGCCTCACGGTACCGGTAGAGGGCACGCAGCTGTGATTCGTGCCGCACGAGCGGCAGGTGCGGCAGCGCGCTGCCTTGCCAGCCGAGCTCGTCGCGGGCGAAGCGCTTCGAGCGGCGCAGCAGGTGCCACGCACTCAGGCACTCAGTGAGCTGCTCGGTGCGCGCGCGCAGAAAGTGCGGCAGCTTCACCAGCCTCGATGCGGCGCGCCCCTCGGGCGTTTGGAAGGCGGACGCGACGGGCACCGCCACCGCAGGCGGAGCCTCGATGCGAGTGCCGACCGCACTGGCTTCGGCGCTCCCGCCAGCGGTTGTAGGCAGGCGCGGTACGGGCGCCGTGAACTCGCCGTGTGGGTCACTCGCCTCGCCCCAGAACAGCGCACGCCGCAGCCAGTGCAGCCACGGGCGCGCAGCGCAGCCAAAGAGGCGCCATAAGTGTGCCGGCGGTACGGCGCCCGGCACGGCGCCTGTACTCTCCCGGAGCTGCGCATGGAGCGCATTGAGAAGTGCGACGCCTGTGGGGAAGCCTTCGGGCAATCGGTCCCCGAATGGGGCGCCGTCATGGGCGCCGGCGCGTGACGCGTCAGCGCCGTCATGGGCGCCGGCAAAGGTGACACGCCGCGACGGGCAGTTCACGCCCGCGCTGCCGCACCCGGCGACGGCGCCCATGACGGCGCCATCATGCTCCAAAGCTGCAGCGGCCGAGGCGGCAGGCAGACGCTCAAAGCAAAGGTCGACAAGGGCCGCCTGCTGGCGCCGAAGGGCCGCTGAGTGCACGAGCGTGGCGAGGAGCGAGGCCACCGGGGCGACGGCCGCCGCCCTGCCATCGTGCTCGTCCTCGTCCTCGTCGTCATGGTCCACTGCGGCTTGTCCTCGCCAGCGCGTGTACTGCGTGTCTCGATGCCGTTGAGTTTCGTCGTGACTCCATTGACGAAGCGCGGCCGCGTCGGGCAGCGCTGCGAGCGCGCGCGCGTGCCCACGCAGCCAGCGTGCGAGCGTGCGCCCGAACGCGAAGGCCACCGCGCCGTGCCGGTGCTCGCCGGAGGTCAGGGCAGCTGCAAGGCGTGCGAGAGCGGCAGCGTGTGAGCCCGCGAGCGCCAGCTCGCTCATGGCGTGTGCGAGCGTGGCCGCCGAGACGAGGGGAATTGCCAAATTTGGCACGGCGCGTAGCCGAGCGTAGGACAACGCTCGGGACAACGCGGCGCTGCTGTGGCTGCTGCTGCCACTGCAGCCACCACTGCCGATGCCGCCGCCGCAGCCGCCGCCGCCGACGCCGACGCCGACGCCGACGCCGGCGCCGCTGCCGCCTTCCTCGCCGCCATCGCCATCCGCAGCGACGAAGCTCCGAGAGACCCTGCCGCAGAGGGCGGTGAGAGCATGCTGGGTAAGAAGTGTCTCCGGCAATTCCACCGCCGCCGCCGCCGCCACGCCAAAATGCGCGTGCAACCACCAGGCAAAGGCGCCGTCGGAGCCTGGGACGTCTGTCAAGTAACCGGGCCAGAGGACGGATGGAGATGAGGTCGGCACGGCCGTGCCCGCGCGGTGCGGTCCACGTGGCGGTCCACGTGGCGGCAGCGGCGGCGGGCGCAGGCCGACCGGAGGCGGCGAGGTGGGAAGGGCGAAGGCGGCCGTCGGTGCGGCACGCCATGTCATAGGGCCCACGGCGGCATCGGCGTCGACGTCGGCAGCGGCGGCGGCGGCGGCGGAAGCATCGGCACTGCCCTGCACCCACGGATAGTGCGCGCCGCCTCGGCCGTCACCTGTCAGGCGCAAGCCTATTATAGAGCGCGACGGTGCGTCACCGCGCGGAGGCACGAGCGCGCCAAGCAGCCCATCGCCGCCTCCGCAGTGTCCTCGTCGTCGGGCGCGCTTGGCACAGGCGCCCGGGACACCGTCCACGAGGCTCCATGGCTGCGGCGGGAGTCGCATCCTGGATATGAGTGCCAGATCGCCACGCGCCCATCCGGTGCTTCCGCTCGAGTGCTGCTGCTCCTGGAGGTGCGCGCACACACGTACGGCCGGCTGGGCGACCGCGTGCCCGTCGGTGAGCGTGTGCCGAGGCACAAGCACCGACGGATACCAATGATTGGGCGGTGGCTCGTTGCGCTCTGAGAACCGCTGCTGCGCGCGATGGACGGCCGCGCCGAGGGCGCGAGAGGAAGCTGGTGCCGGCGCCGAACCGGCCAGCGCGAACAGCAGGCGCAGCGCTGCCTGAGGCTCGTCCAGTCCAGCCTCGCGTTGCAATGCCCGCTCAGCGAGTGCCACAAGCGCCTCGGTGGTGGCCGAGCCGGATTGATTCGCGCGCTCGTGCAGGATTGCCAGCAGTGCCGGCAGAGAAGGCGCTTTGCGCTCCGTCGACGCGCGCTGCGCATCGAGCAGCTGCGCACGGGTCTTGACGGAGAGCATCGCCATCGACCGCGCCCCCTTGCTTACGGCAATTCGCGGCGCGGCCCGACCGCTTCACATCTCGTTTACCGGTACGGAACTGAACTGATTAGGCAACTCGGAAGGAAAAGAGTGGGTCGTGCGCTACAGGTACAACTCTGCTGTCTGACTCGATCGATTTCGCGCCCCGCGAGCCCGCGACTGCGCGGGGCAGCGGCGAGCGCGCGCGCTGCGCGCGCACCTCGCCGCCGCCGCCTACGTTTCACTCGCCTGCGCGCCCATCCATGAATTCGGCAGGGTGATCGACGCTCGCATCGGCGGCGGCCTTGGAGACGCGTTCCTCCGGGTCGTCCTCCTCGGCTTCGTCCTCCAGCGCCATGTCGGGCGGCGGCTGGTGCATCTGCACATTGGGCACGGGCTGCCACTGCTTCATGTGCTCCATGATTTTGGCGGTGAGCTTCGTGAGATTATCGGGCTGATTGAGGTTCTCCATCGTAGACGCGGGGATGTGCAACTTGTAGTCGGGCCCGTAGTACTCGTAGTAGTCGTTGTACGGGAGATCGTTGGAGATCTCCTCTCCGAGCACAACGGCCGTCTCGAACGTCCAGCAGCGCGCGACGTTGCGGATCGTGTAGCCGCCCCCGCCGAGGATGAGCGTGGGCACCTTCTGCGCGAGCACGAAGCGCACGCACTCGGCGTGCCCGTTGATCGTCAGGTTGAAGCAGCCGAGCCGGTCGCCCGCGAGCGAGTCCGCACCGCACTGGAGCACGATCGCGCCTGGTTGGTAGAGCTGCATGATCTTGGCGATGACGGGCTGGAATATGGAGCGGTACGAGGCGTCGTCCATCCCGTCCTTGAGCGGATAGTTCACCGAGTAGTACTTGCCCGCGCCCGCGCCCACGTCCTTCACATCCCCAGTGCCCGGGAAGTACTCTCCGAACTTGTGGAAGGAGACCGTAAGCACGCGGTCAGTGGTGTAGAATGCCTCCTCGACACCATCGCCGTGGTGGATGTCGATGTCGATGTACAGCACGCGCTTGTGGTGCTTGAGCAGCTCGAGGATCGCCAGCACGATGTCGTTCGCGTAGCAGAAGCCACTCGCCTCGCACTTTTTGGCGTGGTGCAGCCCACCCGCCCAGTTGATGGCCACGTCGACTTGGCCCTTGTTGAGCTTGACAGCGCCGCCGATGGAGCCGCCCGAGCTCGCCTGGCAGAAGGCGTACATGCCGTCGAAGACCGGGCTGTCCTCGCCCACGTTGAAGCGCTGCATGTGCTTTGCGTGCTCGGCCATGTTGTCGGGCGAGATGGTCTTGAGGAAGCGCACATACTCCTCAGAGTGAAACTTGATGAGCTCCTCGAAGGTGGCAGGCGCTGGTCGCTGCGGGCACGAGCGAGCGAGAGGCGGCGCGTGGCGTGGCGAGCGAAACAGGCGGTGGAACCAGATGCGCTGCGGCGCCTGCGCGGCGGTGCACGCAGAGAGAGGCGTGCAGTGTGGCTTACGTAGATTTCCATCTTACGGTAGAGACCGTAGCTGAGCAGAAGGTTGTGCGCCATGCGGATGCGATGCGGCTTCATCGGGTGGCCCTGGCCATAGTAGTACTGGCGGGACACAGCGGCAAGCGCTTAGGCATTGGTCAGCGCGGCTCTGCATAGGCATTGGTCAGAGCGGCTCTGCATTGCGCGTGCAGGGGATCGGCGGCCGGCACACACGTTTCCAATGTCTGAGTCGTAGAAATAGGCCACCCGCTGCTTGCCACCAGCCTTGGAGGTGGTCGCCATGGACTCTCAGTGTACCTAGAGGGTCGGCCAAGGTCCCGACAGCGCGCTCTGTCTCGGTGACTTGCCGCTCGTCCCAATGAAAAGGGCACTTAAAGAGTCTGTGTATGAGAGTCAGTACATGTATGAGTTGTGAAGCCGAGCCACTCAGAAAAAAGTCTCAAGTTCTCAAGCTGCCGCTGACACAAAACCAGCCGGCAGCGAAATGCTCGACTTCACGCACCCGTGCGGCCTGCACGGCTCGCCCACGAGTCTCTCCAACACGTTGTGCACATGCGAGGCATTGGTGCAGCCGCTCCCGTCGCTGCTGCTCGTGCTCGTGGCGCTCGCGGGCGGTGCGTGCGCACTCCTGTGCTCGACGCCGACGCCGCCTCCCAAGCAGCTCTTCTTGCGCAGCAAGTCCCTCCACATTGGCGGGATCGTCTTCGCGCTGTTCGGCGCAGTTGCCGCCCTCACCTCGGTCGCGCTCCCGCTGCTCGTGCCGGCCGACTGGCCCGAAGGCGACGATGGCAGCATGCTGCCAGTGGCGTGGCTCCTCTCACCCCTCATCGAGTTCGTCGCCGCGTGCGTCGCTGCGGTCATACTCGCGCACACACGCCAGAGCCGGCACCCACGTGCTCGCTCGTCGTGGCGCATCCTCGTGGGCGTCGCGGCGCTGCTGCAGGCGGTGACGACGATTGTGGTGATGATGCTCACCGTGATGGCCGCGAGCAGCTTCGTTCTCATCCTCACGCTCGTGCGTGTCGGCACGAACTGCGCCCTCGCGCTCACGGCCCTTTGGCCCAACAGCCCGGGCTCCTCCGTCGGCTCTTCGGAGAGCGGCGGATGGGGCTCGCCCGACGAGCCTTCGCCCCATGCGCGGGAGGCCGCCGCCGCGCTGCTCCGGCAGGTGGACGCCGCCGCCGCCGACGCCACTGCGCATCGGCGCAGCCAGCGCGACGTGTGGGCCGAGTGGCTCACGCTGAGCTCGTCGCAGATGTCGGGCATGGCGCAGCAGCCGGCGTGCACGAGGCCGGCCAACGTCATGACCGAAGGGAGTGTGGCCTCGACTTTCCACAGCCGTGACGTGTCACGCATCACCCATGACTCCGACCAGCGCGACAGCGGCATCCACTACACGATCGGCATGGACTCTGCCTCAGAAAGGAACACGGACTACTCGCACGCAGCCTCCTGCTGCCCTTCGCCGCATGCATCGCGCGCTCCCACACAAACGGGCGGCTACGGCGCCGATCGATGGGCTCCAGTGGGCGGCGGCTGCACAGTCTCCCCGGAGCGCATCGTCAAGTCTCGTCAGTCTCGTCACTCTCATCCCTCCCCCTCGCATGATGGCGACACGGGCGGCGGTGCCGTGCCGATCGTCTTCACAGCTCCATCGTCTTCACAGAGCGAAGCGAGCCGAGCGGTGCCCACGATGATGGCGGTTCCCGGCGCGGGATCGAGCGGCGCCCACGATGGCGCCTCGATGAGGCCGTCGGCGGCGCAGTCGGACGCGCAGCTTGCTAGCGGCCTCTTCGGCGCTGCCGGCGGCGGCGGCGTCGGCGGCAGCTCGCGCGGCCATCGTCGAGTGTCCTCCAACCCCTTCGACGAGCCAGCCGTGGATGATGGCGGCAGGCAGCCCGTCTGGCCGCCTCAAACGCTGCAGGAGAGAAAGCCCTGCACCGGATCCTCCTTACGGGACGTCGTGAATGGAGCCGTCTTCACAGCTCCATCCTTACGGGACGTCGTCCCACTCGGAAGCGCCTCGCCCAAGGCATCGACCAGAGCTTCGGACGAGCCCAGCAGGCCACCAGCGGGGGGCGCAGCGGGGGGCCGGTACGATTGGGCAGACGCCCACGGCAGCGCTTCGACGACCGCGCGGACCTCAGCGACGCGCCCGACTGCCGAGGGGCTGCCAGAGGATCCCTTTGCCGAACACAGCGCACCCTCCGCCGCTGCCTCCGTGTGGGCCGCCAACGGCGGCCACCGAGCCTCTGACGCGCGCGATGCGTCCGGTCCGGGAGATGAGCGCTGGACCGAGCCGCTCGTCGAGGTCGAGATCGTGGGCCACGTGTGGGTGCCCGACCTTGAGAACCCAGGAAAGGGCGACTTGCACCTCGAGTACATGCTCAAGACGGTGGGCGACGACTCCAGCGGTGACAGCCACCTCGTTCAGCGTCGCTACCGCGACTTTGAGCGACTGGCGGCGGCGCTCGCACTCGTCGGACGGCGGTCGAACACGACGGTCCCGTCGCTGCCGAGCAACCTCACCTTTGGTCGCAGGCTCTCGGCCGAATTTGCGGTGCAGCGGCAGGCGGCGCTCCAGACCTGGCTCAATCGTGTGCTCGCGCGCCCGCCACTCTGGAGTGATGCACTGCGCCTCTTCCTCGGGGTCAATGATGACGACGCCCACGACGGCGCCGAAGTAGACGCGGGCGCACCCGACGCGGCCGCCGGCGTAGGCGGCGGCGCCGGCGGCGCACCTGTGCTCGCGCAAGACGGTCGTGATGAAGTGCTCGCTAACCTCAAGTGGATCGCGCAGCGCGCGCTGCAATCCGGCTGCGGCGTTCCCATGGACGGCCGCGGCAGCGGCGGCGGCGGCGGCGGCAAGGGCTCCAGTGGCTCCTTCCGTGCATCCACACTCGTCAAATGGCTCGCGACGCAGGCTCTAGTCACCTCGCGCGAGCAAGCCATACCCCTCGGCGAGGCGCTGCGCGCTGAGGGCTTCATCACACCCAACAACCCGGCCGACACGGCGCGCTTTGCAGACAACGCCTCGCTCTACCGGTTCGTCGAGCCTGCGACGATGTGAGTGGGCGAGCCCAACGTGGGCGCCGCGCCCTCGTGGGCGCCGTGTCCTCGTGGGCGAAATCTGCGCCGGGCCGCATCGACACCGGGCTGGCAAAACAAGAACCGCCCACCTGCACGCGACCAGATGTGTGCGAATAGTCAAGTCAAGTCAAGTCAAGTCATGCGTGCGAATAGGACGTGGTCCGTTGCCCGCCGCGAATCGATGTATACTACGACGTCCCTAACTCGCCCGTCCGCCGGTGTGTTGTGCGCACACCGCCGGCGCGCGATGTTAGAAGAACCGAACGATTTGCGCCAGGCTCGAAGCGAAGAGGTCGGGTGCGACATCGGAGATCGGTAGGCGAGGCCGAGGGCCGATACCCGATTTTTTGCGCGTTGTAGTTACCGTACGCCGGGGGTAGAACGCTCGGACCGCGTCGACCGCTTGAAGCTTATCGTTAACGCGTATAAACCCGGGCAAAGCGGGATTCGGCATTCGCGGCCGGCGCCGGGCGAGGGCGTGGAAGGCCTGGAACTCAATTTAGGTGGAGAGCATGACTTGTAAAATGGCTGATGATACGAATTCGCGACTGGACTGAAGCTAGAGCCGCGTTGGCGGAAAATAATCAACGAAACTTCGACTTACTGCATCTACGTCGACATCGTCGATTTTCCCCTCCCGACCCACTCGTCTCCCTTTGTGACGCCAACACCACAACGCGCACCGTCCCGTCGTGCCATGCCGGCAGGGGACAACTGCGTGATACACAAGATGATTCGGGATCTAAGGAGGCGTTCTAGCGCGACATTTCGGCGGGCTTGGGCGTGGCACCCATAAAATCGTTGACAATGGAGCAGAGCGTGATCTCATCCTGCGGGTGGCAGAAGCAGGCGCAGTCCCCGGCCTCGGTCCAGTTCCCCGCGCACTGCGAGCTCATGAAGATGGGCGGTGCGCTGTTATCCTCGCTTACGATCGACACGATCCTCGACATGTGCGTGTGCGTCTCGATGTTGTGGCCGGTCCGGAGGCCGCGCTTTACGTCCTTGGCGACCTCTTTGTACTGATTGCAGGTAGCGAAGTGGTACTGAGACATCTTCCACGGACCATGCGAACTCTTTTGCCAAGCCCCGCAGCAGTAGCGCAGCTCCTTGCTGATCGAGTCTTCCGACTTGTCGAACCGCCACCTGATCTGGGGCGTGCTGCGCGCGCACGATACGAGCAGCACAGCGGCGGCGGGCGTGGCGGGTTAGCGAACGCAAGCAAGGGCAAAGCAAGACAAGGGAGGCGCAAAGTAAGAGAAAGGATCGTTAGAATGAGCTCCCGCCACGCAGTCTGGAACGCCCATCACAACGTACCACGGGATGCACGGGACGCAGATCCAACCGCACGACGTGTCCTGCAGGAGCACTAGGTGCTTGTCGTCCTTCTCGAGCACCTTGGGGCGCATCGGCAGCACGATCATGGTGTGGTCGGTGCCACCGCCTTCGACGCGGTTCCCGCCGCGGTTCCGCCGCAGCTCGTCCCAGTTGGCGTCTCCCATGCGGGAGGCGGCATAAGCAAGGTTGCCGATGCCCTCCACATTGGCGCTGATCTGACCGGTCTCGTTCACCGTAGCCTGCGGCATCTTGAGCGACTGCTGTTGCAAGAGTTCGAGAGTAGCTCCTCAGATCCCCCACAGGCGATCGAGAGGGAAGAAGTGGGCGAAGACCGCTTACACTAGCTTGTCCGACACAACCCAAAGAAGGGTATCACAACAGCGTGACCATACATGGTATGGCAGTCTAACCAAACATGGTAAGACAGTATGCATGCATCTACTAAGAGATGTACCGACCCCTCCCCTGACCTAAGCCCACACCGGCCCTACTCATATGGGAGGTCTTGCTGGACCTCAGTCGAGATCAGGTGAGTTTCCCCACTTGTCTCGCGACAACAGCGCGTGAAAATGGTTTCAACGCAACTTCGACGAAGTGTCTGCACTAAAACCTGAGGCTGAGCGGTCGGAATTTCGCTACGGTACATGTACCTCACCTTCGGGGGTTAACTCTTTGTCTCTCTTTTGCCGCCCTCCGTTCACCACCACTCGGTGACGGTCAGTACTACTGCCAGGCATTCGAGGACGAGCTGCAAGCGCCTTCCGTCAGCCGCGAAGAGCCGCAGCTCCTCGACAGGCGGTGCTGGCCGCTGCACACGCAGGCGGTGGAGGCAGCGGAGGAGCAGCGGCGTCGGCAGCGGCTCGCCGGGGCCGACTCCGACTCGGACGACGCCGAGCCTGGCGCCAGCTCACTGGCGGCGGCTCGTGCAGCTCGTGCAAAGGCGCGCGCCTCGGGCTCCAGTGCAGCGCCCGGCGCGTCGTCGGACTCGGGCCGGCTCGCCGTCCCCCGCGTCTGTACGCCGTACAGTGCGGCACTCTTCGTTTCGCCGCGTGCCTTGCACAAGCACGTCACACTCACCAGAGGCACACTGCACGCACACAAAGATAGAGATACCAATAGAGATACCAATAGAGCCCTGCTCTTCCTCATGACTGCGATACCCTCCACTCGAGGGTCGAGGCCTTTAGCACGTCGGAGCCAGGAACATGCGCCGCCAAAACCTCTTCAAGAAAGCTTCGCGCACTGTGATCGCCATGACACCTTCGACGCGCGCGTAGTTGTCGGGCATAGCGAAGCCCAGCAGCCCGAGCGGAATCGTGATTAGCGCCATGAACGCAATACAAGTGGGGGCGAACACGACGAAGGCTTGAGCACTCATCGCTTGGGGCCCATCCTGCTCGAGAGCGGCGACGAAGCGGTCCAACACGAGCACTGTCGGTGACCATATGCAGAATGCCACAAAACCGACGCCGAGGTGGCGCAACACGCTGCGTCTCCAGAGCAGAAAAGGCAGCGCGCGCAGCAGACACGGGACTGACTCGGGCTCAACAATGCCAAACCATCCTTTAGCGGCCGCCTCAGGGATGCCGAGGGGTAGCCAGGTGAGCCCTAAAAGCGCACTCACAAAGGGACCAGTGAGCATAATGCCCATCATGGGTTTGCCATTCCACCTCTCCGGACCCGCGTTCAAGAAGACAACGATGTATAAACAGAACGGCCCCAGGAAATTGCACACGATGTTGAAGATTAATTGGCCCATGCAGAAGGGTGTGCACAGAAAGCTCCTTAGTGACGTGAAGCGACGTGTCCCGTTCTCATCGACCTTCACGTCTCCGAGCTTCCCGAGGTCTGCCCGCGGCTCGGCCGTCTCCGCGTCCACGAGCTCGATCAATTGCGGCATGTGGTTGGTGGACGTGCTTTTTGACGTTTCCCGACGTTTCATCCTAACTGCGAAGATCAACGTACCGGTAAAAAGACTGGTTGGTTGTGAGATTGGTCTGTGTGCCTTTGTGCTTCCGCGTGTCCCGTGTGTCCCGTGTGTGTCCCGGCTCCCCCCGGTGTCTTTTTACCGGTAAAAAGACACCGGGGGAGCCGGGACACACACGAGACATACCTCACACGGGCGTGGCACGGGCCGGTATCCGACCTGTTCCCGACGTTACCTTGTATCATGTATGCGACCGTGTGCCAATTGCCGTGTGCGCCACGTCTACGTCCCACGTCGTAGACAAGTTCAAGTCGACAACCTGTACAAGACAAGCACGCGTTTCGTTCTTTTCTAGGGCGTAGCGGGGGGTAAATCGGAGAACTAACAAGACAGCCCCGGAGATACCAACCGGCCAAGAGGCCATCCTTCACGACATACGATACGATGGATGGCTGGTGCCGGAGGGTGGCCCGCGCAAATCGAACTCGCCGCATCCAGGCGCTATTCCTTTGCTCTCAGCGCGGCGTGGCGTGCGAGATGGAGGGCGCGCGGAAATAGGCCGCCGGAGTGCTACTGCCCCGACTGCTTCGGTACGAGCCTCCTGTGCGGGCCGAGCTACGCCCGCTCGTCCAGGGCGTCGGAGGCGCGACGCCACCGCTGCTCCACGGTGCCTGGAAGGTGCCCGAGCACGGCATCTGGCTCTGCCTCAGGGCTTCGGCACGCAGGTCCGCCGCTCCGAACTGTCGGCGCGGCATCGCGATGGGGTTGTAGCCCGCACGGACGGGCACCGCCCGACCGGTGTTGGGGGTGGGCATCTGCGCCGAGGCGGCGTGGATGAGAGTTGCTTGGGCAGCCTGCAGAGCTTGTCGCATCTTCTCGAGCTCGTCGACGAGGCCTGAGGCTTTGAGGCTCTGCTGCGTACGACGCGCCTCATCGAGCGCCTCGCCGAGCTCGACCGATTGCTGCTCCAGCTCCTCGCGCACGTGCCGCTCTGCCTCGAGCTCGATCTGGAGGCGATCTCGTTCGAGGGCCGCCAACTTGGCCGGCGAGCCATACGCCTTCTCCGAGAGGAGGGCGAGCTGCGCCTCGAGCAACCGATTCTCCTCACGCAGCAGCGCCGCCTCCTGCTCCAAGTGGCCGCCGCCGCTTCCACTGCTCACCGCCCTGCTCGCCGCTCTGTTCGCCTCCGCCTCGCTCGCCTCCGCCTCCGCCTCAACGAGGCAGCTACGGAGCACAGCTAACTCGGCCTCGAGGCGACCCATGGCGCCCTTGCAGAGCGCGAGCGCGGCGTGGGCGGCGCCGAGCTTCGAGAGCGCCGTACCGAGCTTCCCGCGGCGGGCCCGCCTCGAGAGCGCCGTACCGAGCGCTTCGGGGCCGCGGAGCCAGAGCGCCTGAAGCGTGCGTTCGTCTGGAGGAGACTCTTGGTCCGAGTCGTCGGTCTCGTCCCCCGTCTCGTCCTTCCGTGCGGCTGCGGCCGCCGCTGCCTCCACCGCCCTTGCCGAGGTACGTATCGGCGACGAACCCTCGGTGCTGACGGCGACGAGGCGCGCGGCGGTGGCTCGCACTGCCGCCTTGGTCGACGCGCTGAGAGACGCCGACGCCGCCGCCGTCAACGCCGCCGCCGCTCTGGCGTCGCTGGGGCTGCGAAGCCGAAAGGGCTTCCGAAGGTGCTCGGTGGCGGCCGATGCGAAGCCAGGCTCGCCCTCGATCTGGTCGATGAGCGTCATCACCTCACGCAGGTCCGACTCGAGCTGCTCGTTCTGCGCCTCGAGCTGCTCGTTCTGCGCCTCGAGCTGCTCGTTCTGCGCATCCCGCAGCTCGAGCTCGTGCAGGCCCTGTCTCACCTTCTCCTCGAGATCGCTGATGACGTCATGCAGCTTGCCAACCTCGAGGCGGGCGCGCTGGCGCTCGTCAGACACGCTGCGCCCGAGCTCCGCGAGCTGCTGCGTGCCGCGCCCTCGCTCCGCTAGCAGCTCATCGATGCGCTTCGTGTAGTGCTCTAGCTCCACCTGCAGCCGCTCTCTATCGGACTTGAGGGAGTCCATGTCGTGCGTCATCGCCAAGTGGGCCGCCACCGCCTCCTGACACGCTGCCTCGGCCTGGACGACGGCACGCTGCTGCTCGCGCAGCTCCGCCTCGAGCGCCGCGGCGTGCAAAGCCATCGCATGCAACTGCGCCGCACTCTGCGCGCTCGCCTCGATCAGGTGCATCGTCTCACGGAGCGCGCCTGCACCTGTCGCCGCATAGAGTGCGGCAGAGGCGGCAGCGGGTGGCGGCGGCGGCGGTGGCAGTTGCACGGGAGGCGGCGCAGACGGTGGCGGTGGAGGTAATGGTGGATGCGGTGGTGGCGGCGGCGGCGGCGGCGGCGGTGGCGGCGGCGGCTGCAGCTGCGGCATCATCTTCCGCAGCTGGAGAGGCGATGAGAATGGCGCCGTCTCCAATCCAACCGTCTGCCGCAGGAGGCGCACTTGCGCCATGAGTGCCTGTTCGGACGCGTTCTGCGGCGGTGGGCTCGGAGGAGGTGCTTGCGCCGATGCATGCGAAGATGGAGTCGTAGCGTACTGGTGGGCGAATGACACCGTCGCCATACGGACCTCGTGTGTCAGAGCGAGCACGAAGCGGAGTTCCCAAACAGACCGCGGAATTACGACGTTTCACGCCGCGTCGTCGACCTTTGGGGACAGGGGGGGAGGCCAGCCTGGGCTCGGGGGTTGTCGTTGGATGCGTCTTACGTGTGCTGCCCCACGACTCCACGTGCCTTCGATAAGGGGGTAGGTCAATCCCCTCACCTTCGACGAGGACGCAAGGCGCTAGAAATCGCGAAGCCCTCCCCTGCCGGGCACGCGCGTGGTCCTTGATCGATCGCGCATGTCCGAGGCATGGACCCCGGTTGTGCTCGCGATTCTCGGCGGTGCGTGTATGGGCACCTACCCCGTCTTCGTCAAGACGCCGATGATGCGCGCCGCCCACGTGCACCCGCTCATCTTCCAGGGCTACAAGAGTGTGTGGGTTCTCATCATTGGCATCCTGCTCGTGACATGGCGCTCCATCATGATTTCCAATCTTGAGCCACCGTCTCCAAGACTAGCCTACGTGTTCACACCGTGGGGCATCGCCTGCGCGTGCGCATGGGTCCCGGCTGGCTTCGCGATGATCGCCTCCATTCCTCGGATCGGTGTCGGCACCGCGGTGCTCATCTTTGATTCGACGGCGACGCTCGTCTCCTTCTTCGTCTTCTGGCTCGTCTTCCACGAGCCGCTCAGGGAGCACACGCTGCCCAACGGCATAGTCTACTACCTTGCACCACTCTACATGGTGGGCGTCGTTGCGGGCATGGCGGGCCTGGTGCTTCTGCCGCCCATCTTGGACCGCTCGCCCAAGACGCTGGCCGAGCCGCTGCTGCCCTCACTCGAGGCTGCCCAGGTGTCGCTCGGTCAGATGGCGGGGACGGCGCGGGTGCAGATCGAGGGCTATGCACTCGCCGTGCTCGCCGGCGTGCTCTCGGCGGTCCAGTACGGATTGGTGACCTTGGCCAAGAAGTGGGCGGCAGAGGAGAGTGTACCCCCAGAGGCACTCGACCCGCTTGGTTCGTGGACAGCCTCGTTGGGGCTCGGCGCTGTCCTGATCAACGGCCTCGCGCTGGGCGTGGCCAGAACGGCCGGGCAGCAGCCCACGCTGCAGCCCGGGGTCACGCTACTCCCCGGCTCAGCCGCGGGGCTGCTTTATTGTGCTGCGCTGCTGCTCACGACGGCGGCTGTGCAGCTCGGTGGCAACGCCATCGTTATGGCCCAACGCAATGCCACGTCACTCGTTGTCTCGGGCCTGTGGGGCGTGCTGTGGTATCGGGAGATACGCGGCACGGCGCTGCTCGCGTGGGGTTTGATGGCTCTGCTCACCGTTGTCTGTGTAGTGGGTCTTGGCTTTGAGAAGCCACCCACCGCGCACCCGCACTGAGCCTGCGCGAACCGCCTCAGTCACTGTAGCTGTCAGTCAGTTAAATCGCGGTCCCCCCGCGCTCACCACTCCACCAGTCTCTGACACTGTCTGAGTAATACGTCCTCCAAAACCAACGGCCCACGCCACGCGATTGTACCGATTGAACACGCGTGTGGGCGGCTTCCCCGGCTATCCGAATCCGCGCGCCCCCGCCACTGCATGGTCCGGGTGCCGCGAACCGGCACCGTGGAACGAGCAACGACGCGGAAACCGACCCCGGCGGCTGCCCGCTCGGCGGGCGGGGCTGCCTCGTTCTGCTGCGCGGCGGTGGGCGGATCGGCGGCCCGGTCCCGGCGACAGCGACCCTCGCGCGCCGCACACACAAGTCGTCAGGGGGCAGATGGCTGTAAGAAGTTATCTTTGGCAAAGAACGGGAAATTCTGTATTCTCGTCCGCTTTGGGCGCCGGCCGGGCGGTGGTCGCCACACGCGATCGCATACAACATCGGCACAGAAACGCCCACACGCCCTCCGAGCTAGCACGCGGCACGAGTAGTTGATCGTGCCTCGAGTGCACTCCCCCACGCGACCTAGCCCAATCTACAAAGGGCGATGCGAGCCAACGCATCTCTCGCAGCACATATCGCAGCACATCTCGCTGCACATCTCGCCGGCCACACTCACGATTGCCCTCGAGCCCGCTCTCATCTTCCTCTGCACCCTTCACATCTGCCCGCGAGGAACGTACGGACGAGTGGCACTCACCCGTGGAGCATGTTGACGTGCTCTAAATATTTACTCGGGGGGCGCGGCATCCTCCGCAGGTGCCTCGGAGGGTGGCGCATCGACAACCGCCGCCTCGGCCGCAGCCGCCTCCGCCGCCGCCGCCTCCGCCGCCGCCGCCTCGGCCGCCGCCGCCTCGG
>ENA-UOUZ01000343-UOUZ01000343.1-mixed-culture-metagenome-genome-assembly--contig:-NODE-343-length-32407-cov-126.423683_pt1 | contig 32407 bp, 20 predicted proteins | sample MGYA00238154_ERZ761575 | MGnify/ENA primary metagenome ERZ761575 (study PRJEB28896, sample SAMN07631632) | mixed culture metagenome | isolation source: Freshwater growth medium | place: USA...
ACAAGCTGCCTCAAGCGTGGGGGGTGCGAGCGGTAGGGGGGTCATTCCCCCGGTGGGGGTCCGTTAACCTGCTTACGGAACATTCCTAGAGACCGGTAAGTGAGCTCCGTCGAGATACCGGCGGATCCCTGGGAGATCCGAGAGATACCGGCGGGAGATCCGACGAGGTATCGTGGAGCTCTGACGAGGTGTAGGAAGATTCTCAGGGGTGAGACGAGAGTGTTCGTGACCCTGTTCAGTCTAAGCACCAGTCTCCTACCTCTCGGGGCTCAACGACCCCTATGCCTCCGAGGTCCCCCTCAGGCAGGTTCTTACCGGCTGGCTCCCCTCTACCCGAGGAGCCCAGTCGCATACCGGATGCGAATTGCCGCATTTTAAATCACGTCATTTAATGCGATAATCGAATACGGAATAGACCGCCGCGGTCTGATCGGCGTAAAGCTGGTAAAGCGAGTTTACGGTTCTAAATTACTATGGTGCGGACACCGGCACGTTCGTTCGGTTTGCGCGTCTTTGAGATAGACCGGACTGCATACTACTATAGGCATTCGGCCCAGCACGTTTAGGTAGTTGACCACCAATTCCTGCCGCTGGCGCTGCAGGTTCGCCTGTGCCGCGCAAGCAGCATCACCACTCCGACTGCAGCCAGCAGGAGAGCGGCTCGCTCGCTCGGTGCCCTCCCGCGCATCATCATGATCGACATCGCCGAGCATCCCTCCCTGCGACGCCTCGAAGCTCCAGCGACAGAGGCAGCCACAAACTTCGTCTTCGGCCGCACCTCGTCGAGCGTAAAGGGAGGTTCGGACACGAAGCGCAGGAGCTCACGGCTGGTCGGGTGGCGAAAGATGAGCTCGGCCGCGTGCAGATGCAGCCGCGGAGGGACCACGCCGTCGCCCGGAATCTCCTCAGGCCGAAGGTAGAGCGCATCAAACGCAATCGGGCAGCCGAGCGCCAGACAATGCATCCGGAGCTGATGGCGGCGGCCAGTCTCCGGCTTGAGGCACAATCTGCACGCGCCGCCAGCGCCACCAGCGCCCTCGCGCATGGCGTCATCGCCACCTTGGACCACCTCCCAAGACGTGCGTGCTGGCTTGCCTGCCGGTCCAAAGTCGATGCATTGCATGGGAAGTCGCTGTCGATCAGATGTGAGCGGCAACTCGACGGTGCCTCGCGTGGCAGGAGGTCTGCTGATCACGTCCGCGATATACATCTTCTGCACAGATCGCTCCGCGAATTGCATGGCGAGGCTGCGCATGGCGTCGGCGCCACGAGCAAACACGAGCAGTCCACTTGTCTCCCAGTCCAGGCGGTGTGGCAAACGGAGCTGGTCGACATTCTCGCCGCGCGAAGCCAGCAGCTCCTCGAGCCGCTGGCGTGCCGAATCTTTGATGTGCCTCGTGTTTTCCGTTGGCAGAAACGCTGGTTTGTCAACGACGGCAATTGCCTCATCGAGGTAGAGGAGTCTGAGCAGGCCAGTTCGCTCAGGGTACTCATCAGCGGGCGTGTAGCTCATGGCGTCTGTATGGGCTAAGACGTAGGTGATCGCCTCGCCAGGGATCCGAGTGAGTCGATTCGTGATCGGCAAAGCAACATGTATGCTGTCGTCGAATCGTGCGTCGGTACCGTGGCAGTCCCGCAGCTGCGCCGCCATTTCGCACTTGGATCCTGCAATCGCAGCTGTGAATCGAAATTCAGTGGAGGTTGAGATCAAATAGTTACACCGCTCGCGATACATGTATCACATCACAACACAGAACTCATTGTCACGCGCACGATTGACGATCCACGAGAGAGAGAAAAAAGTCAAAATGGAACCTGCCCGCAAGCGGCAAGGCCGAAGGCGACGCGCATCGCTTGCGCCCACATCTGTCGACGAGCCGCTGTGCGCGGACCGTGATTCGCGCACCGGCTCACGCCGACTGGCCGCCAAGGATGGAGAAGAAGTAGTCTACCTCGAGCGCGCCGTCCTCTGGCAGGTCGGTGCAGTGCACGGCGTTCCTGATCTTGGACTCGCCATAGAGCGCGCGCAGTGACTGCGTGTGCAGGTGGCGCGCGACCTCAGGGTCGTGGGCGCCGCACAGCTCGCGCAGCTTGAGCACGCTGCTCGTCGGCTGCGAGGCGAAGCGCAGCTGCAACGCGACGATCTTGCCCTGGGTCAGCTCCTCGATCCAGTCGACGCACTCAGGAACGACCCCTTTGTACACCTCGAGGAATTCGGCAGCGTTGGGGCGCGTCAGCTGCAGCATGGCCGCGTTGAGCAGTTCGAAGCCGGACCCGAGCGCCTGGTCGATGATCCGGCCGAGCAGGCCCGCCTTGATGGCGTGCGGGCGCACGAGCAGCAGCGTCGAGGTCGCCCCGTCGCTCACCACCGTCTTTGGCAGCCCCGCCGCAAAGACGTCGCCGCTCTGGGTAACCGAGTCCTTGCCGAGCGCGCCGTCAATCTGCGGCTTGAGCGATGACCACACCGCGGGGCCATCCTCACCAACCAGCTTGAGCACCAGTCCCTCCGCAAGCAACCGAAGCTCCGTGATGACCAGGGAGGAGCTCGTGATGGCGTCGATGATGCGGCCCATCTGCGGCAGCGCGCCGGGCGCGATGGTGACGCACACGGCGGCACTCGCTTTCTCGAGCTTGCCCGCCGTGAAGCCATCGCCGTATTCGACGATCGTCAGTTGGCGCGAGTACACCGTGATCACGCCGCCCTTGTATAGGTCCTTGAGGGTGACGGCCGGGTAGTCGCACCGCTTCAGGAAGGTGCGACGATTCTTCAGGTCGTACTGCCGAGAGGTGAGGAGAGAGCCGCGCGAGCGAGCGTGAGGCGAGGGCATGCAGCGCCGAGAGTGCGCGAGCGAGGCACCAGAGCGCGCATGTACAGGCAGCAGGCAGCAGGCAGCAGGCAGCAGGCAGCATCGCGGCAGAGCCTGCGCAGAGCTGCGTGGCACGCGAGCCGACTGGGTTGGCACGCTCGCATCCGCTAGGCAGGGCCATCGGGCCCAGAATGTGCAGCGTCCGCGCGCAGCTGCGCACCATCTCGATGGTGCCATCGGCACTGTAGTAGATGAGCTGGTACTTGCGCACCAGCGACGCCTGTGGGTCGAACCAGTCGACGACGAAGCAATACCGCTCGTCCTTCTTGCCCTGTGCGCAGGCGCGGCAGCAGGAAGCGGTCGTCAGCGAAGCCGCATGCGACGAGCGCATCGCTGGTGATGCGGCGCGTGCGGCCGTTGCCGCAGAGGAGAGCGGTAAAAGGTCCACCATTTCTCAACAACAGTAGGACGCTTTTTTTCCCACAGTTTGCGGACTCCTCTCGCCTCTCCTTGGTTTTTGACTCGTTGAAAGATGGCGACGCCTCCCTCTTGGGCAACAAGATACTGGTGGCAAATCGCGCTGTGCATGAACGGCGGCGATCTGTGCGCCGCCCCCCCCCCGCAGCGGCGCCCTCCCCGCCATCGTATCCCTTATCCTGCTCAAACGCCGTTCATGTCTCTCGCTCGTGTGCAGCCTCGTAGGCGAGGCCGACGGAACAATCAGCCTCTTTCGCCCGAGCAGCGGCGCTAGTGGCCACTTTGCTGCCGTGCCGAGCGGCCTGAGCTATGTGCGCGCCGTACAGGTAGGCGCGGATGCAGCGCCCGTGATGGGCGACGTGACTTCCGACGGCCAGCCCGACCTGCTCGTCGGCGCGGCGGACGGAATGGTGCGCCTGTACGTCAACGAGGGAACGGTTGCTGCACCGCGATTCGTGCTGCACACGAATGCAACGCTCGCGACTGCGGCGGTGCTGGCTTCGGTCGGCGCGGCGGTGCCGAGCCTGGCTGACCTGAACGGCGACGGCTCACTCGACCTACTGATCGGCGGTGCCAATGGCACGCTCTCGTGTTACGCCAACAACGGCCAGGGTGCCTTCACGCCGCTCTCGCCGTGCGCGGCACTCGGCGCCGCGCTCGCCACGGCCTCGGGTGAGGGTGCACGCAACCCGGCACTGGGCGACCTCGACGGCGACGGTCACCTCGACCTGTTGCTAGGCTCGGCCCACGGCGCTCTCACGTGGTTCCCGAGCTCCACGCCGATCGGCGCACCTCCGACCTTCGCGACGGCGCCTGGCGTGCTCCTGCCCGCGACTGCCTTTGCGCCTTCGGTGGCTGCCATCGTGACGGAGGCTGGCAACGCGACGGCGTCGCTCCAGCGCTCGATAGTGCTCGCTGGCGCCGACGGCGCCCTCGCCGCGTACAGTGTGACCCGCGCCGCCGACAGCAGCACGAGCAGCGCGCTCGGGAACGGCACCGGCAGCAGCGCGTCGTCCGCCGTGGCACCGCTCGAGGTGCGCAGGCGCGGAGGCTTCGATCTGCTCGCCAGCCGTGCTCTGGACTTCACCGGCCTCGCGGTGCGCGCCACCTTTGCATCGTCCGCCTCCGAGCTGGCAGCCGCCACCACGCCGCTCCAGCTCGCGGTCGTCGCCGCCCTCACGCCGCTGCTGCCGCCTCAGCATGTGCCGGCGCTGTGGTCTGTGGATCCGATGGCGTCGGACAGCTCGCTCGCGGAGGTGACCATCACCATCCGCGCCCCTTACGGCGACTCAGCCGTCAATCTGCTCACGTCCGCCAGTGTGGTCGCGTGCGCACTGGCCGGAGGGCCAGGCGCTGACTCCTGGGCGGCCTTGGCAGTCTTCGGCGGCGCGGCGGCGCGCTGGCAGGGCCTGCGCCAGGTACTCCACTCAGGCGCAACCAAGCCCATCGGATGTGGCCAGTTCTTGCCGCCGCCGCCGCCAGCGCCCAGCATACGGCCCGCCGTGCCGCCGCCCTACCTGCCGCCGCCGCCGCCGCCGCCCAATGTGCCTTTGGACCAGCTGTGGGGACGCAAGGACGGCTCGACGATGACGGTTCTCATCCAGTCGGGCTTGTTCACGACCTTCGTGCCGGTGTGCATCCTCTTCTTCTGCATCTTCCTCCGCACACTCCACGCCGTCCTCGACTGCCACGCCAAGCGACGCAAGCGCCGCCGGCGCGCGTTTGGCGGCTACGAGGGCTACTCCAACCGGCTAAGGGGCGAAATACGGTCGAAGGACGTGCGCATCTCCATGACCATCAACGGCTCACGCAGCGCGCCGCGCTCGGCCGTGGCTCACAAACTCGGTGATGACGAGGCAGACGCGCCTCGGCGGGCGGGCGAGCCCCGCGTCTCGCGCCTCGTCAAGCTCTGGGCGAGCGTGTATGACGCGGAGCAACGCCACGTGGCATGGCCGCTCGTGTACGAGCTCGTCAGGCCGCCAGTGTGTGGCGTGGGCGTGGGCGGACGCGGCGAAGGTGCGCTGGTGGCCGTGGAGGCCGACGCCCACCCCTCGCCTCGCCAGTTCACAGCCAATTCACACCCCTCGCCTCGCCAGTTCACAGCCAATTCACACCCCTCGCCTCGCCAAACCCTCGCTGAGCCTTCTGAGCCGAGCCCACGCCTGAGCGCCGTCCTGAGCGCCCGCGGCTCGTCCTCCCATTCGCTTCGCGCCTCCGAGGGCGAGACGGAGGCGCTGAGTGCCCATGCGGCACGGATGGCACACCGGTGCCCGCTGCCCTGGCAGCAGCGCACCCCTGAGCACCTCGGACAGCTGTTCCAGTGCCTTGCGGCGCCGTGGGCGGACGGGACGCTCGCCCTCGACACACCCATCCACCGGATGGGAGAGGGGGCAGCTGTCCGGAAGGGCAGCGCCGTGACGAGCGCCGATGCGAGCGCCGTCACGGGCGGCGCGGCGGTCCGGAAGGGCAGCGACGGCATAGCCTCTGGGCTGCGCGCGAATGACCACGCGCGCGTGCTGGGCCTCGTGGGGTACCAGCAGCAGCAGCAGCAGCAGCAGGTGCAGGAGCAGCAGCAGCAGGACCATCATCAACATCAACATCAGCAGCAGCAGCAGCAGCAGCAGCAGCAGGACCATCATCATCATCATCATCATCAGCAGCAGCAGCAAGACTATCGGCCGACGACGGTGCGAGCGGTGCTCCTGCATGGACGAGGCTGGTATGGGGAGACAGTGGTGCACTTGCTCCTCCAGCTTGCCGCCCCCGATGGCGGCGGTAGTTGCCCATACCGCGCGGCGCTGCTGAGGCTGCTCCAGCCGGTGCCTCGCGAGGCGACGGTACACCCCCATACGAGGCTGAGTCGCGCCGAGCTGAGCGCCCTCGCGTCCGCACCCATCGAGGGCTCGCTCTACCAGGGCATCACGCCCGTCCACCTGGCGGCCGTGAAGAACGACCTCATGCTGCTGCGCGCGCTGCTCTCATGCGGGGCGCCACTCGAAGGCCTGACGCCCGCGCGCGGCACGCTACTTCGAGGCGTTGGCTACTTGGGCTACTTGGGCGGCACGCCGATGAGCTTCGCGGCGGCGGCGGGTCACGCGGCCATCGTGCGTGAGCTGCACGAGCGCGGCGTCTCGCTCGACGAGATTGTGGACGATCGCGTCGACCGTCCCGCGCGCCTCAAGTCCAGGCCGACGGTGCCGAGCACTGCGGCGGTTTCAAGCGCCGTGTCGAGCGCCGTGTCGAGCGCCGTGGCGAGCGCCGTGGCGAGCGCCGTTCTGGCTTCGTCGCCCGATCGCTCGGGCGTCGTGTCGGGCGCGGGCGCGTCGGTCGACTCGTACGAGTCCGACGAGCGCCGTCCGGCCGCCGAGGCAGCCGCCGTCGCTGTGCTGCATGCACAGCACGCAGTCTGGGCGAGCGGCCGCAAGCGCACCAAGCACGGCGGCGAGCTCGTACGCGAGCCTTTTGGCGCCAAACGTGGTGTGTGCACGCACGGCAACCACACGCTCCATCTCGCGGCGCTCCACGATCGGCCCGACACGTACGCGCAGCTGCTCGTCGCCGGCGCCACGCCCTTCGTGCGCAACGGCTGGGGCCAGTCGCCCCTCGCGCTCGCGGCCGCGCATGGATCGAATGCGACCTTCTGCGCGGCGCTCGGCGCCATCTCGGAGACGGTGTGGCTGTGCGGCCGCGTCTCGTGCGTGCGCACCCCTCTCGAAGAGATCGATACGCTCTTCAAGCACGTCGGCGCCGTCGACACGGACCCAGCGCCACACGTCTGCTTCGATCCCGCCAACTCTCACCGTATGCCCGGCGCTCGCCCCGGCGCTCACCCCCACCCGGATGGTAGCCGGCTGCTCGGCAACGCTGGGCGCACGACGGTCTTCGAGATCCTGATCCGGTGCGAGCGTGGTTCACTCATCCGCACCTGCCCGCAGCTCGTGCAGCTCGTGCAGGACAAGTGGCTCGCCTTCGGGCGGCTCGCACTCCTCGGCGACGCTCTCCTCACCTTTGGGTGCGTGCTCCTCATCTACATCTCCCTCTCGACGAGCGCGGCCGCGCGTGGCCTCGAGCGGCCGCCCGATTGCTCGGAGCTCGTCCAGGTGCACGTGGGAGGCGTGATCGGAGTGGGCGAGCGCGTGGGCGAGCGCGGCTTTGCGCAGCGCGATGGCTCGTTCGCGTGCTTCTTCTTCGCGGCGTGCCTGATGACGACCTCGGGCGTTGATCGGCTCTTCGCGGGCACCTGCCGCGTGTTGCCTGTGCTGCAGCAGCTCTATCATGAGCCGAGCCGCTGCTCGCTGCCCTGCCTCTTCCGCTACTACCGGCGCGTCCTCAACGCCTTCTGGCCGGTGCACCTCAATGTGGCCGCCCTCGACGGCGTCTACTGGACTTGCATCTCCCTCACCCTCCCCTTCCATCCCGTCTTCTCGCCGCCGGTCGCGCGCGCGTTGGCATGCACCATCGGCGGCAACGCGCTCGACTCGACCGCCTCGAACCTGCTCATCGGCCTCGGCGCGATCGCCGGCGGCTTGCGGCTCCTCTACGCCCTCGCCATCCACTCGCCGCACTTTGGTGCCCACCTGCTCGCGGCCGCCGCGCTGCTGCCCCAGGCATGCTATTACGTGGTGCTCGTGCTCCTCGTGTGGACCCTGGGCTTCGCCGCGGCGATGGCACCCACGTTTGGCATCTTGCCGAACGCGTGGCGTGGGCACGTCGAGTCCGCCTACTGGTGGCACGACGGCTGGAGCGGCGCGGTGCGCGGCTTGATGCTGCTCTTCTTTGGCGAGTTCGACTTCGACGACCTTCTCGGCTCCGCAATGCCGGTGCTCTCCGGGCTGCTCTACGCGGCCTTTGTGGTAGGCCTGGTGGTGCTCGGCGTCAACTGCGTGCTCGCCGCGCTCACCATGGACCACGCTGAGAGGCTTGAGGCTGCAAAGGACCGTCAGGCTTGGCTGCGCGCCGCCCATGTCTACCGCGCCGAGTCGGGCTTCATAGGCGGCGCACTCAAGTACGCCCAGCTGCAGGCGGTGCGATGCTCGAACAGCGTGCCGCAGGGCTACGCGCTGTGCGACGTGCTTCGACCGGCGGCTTACTGTCGCCCGTCACCCGCGCGGCCGAAGGCGCACGACACGGCGCTCGACGTGGGCGAGGGGCTGGACGAGGGTCGCTGGGCGGTCGAAACGGCCGAATTCGAAACGGCCGCGGGGCGCAAGACACAGCACGCGCGCACATGGTGCCTCGTGATGCTTCACGAGGAGGTCGAGGAGGATGGCGCGGACTGCGTGGGCGGCGTGCACGACGAGCAGCAGCGGCATCAGATGCAGCTGCAGCTCCTCCAACTCATGCAGGCTGAAGGCGCTCGACACGGCGTCAAGGGCTCGCGCGCCAACGGCGGGGTACTGAGCGCCGTCCCGAGCAGCCGCATCGTCGGCGGCCACAACGGATTCGGCGCGGTCACCACCTCGTTGGCAAAGGGAGCGGGAGGGCCGTTCGTCGTGCTGCCGCCGACGCCGAGGGGGCTGGCCACCCTGTCGCCGTCGCCGTGGGCGGCTCCCTCGGCGCCCCCCCATTCTGTGTCGCCCTTGCCCGTGCCAGCCCTCGGAGGTTATCTCGGAGATGGCCGATGGAACCAGCCACCGCCCGCGCCTGCATCGGCGCGCCTCTGCAGTGGCCTCGCGCCGCTCGAAGAGACGATCTCCCCCAAGCTGGATACGATCTCCCCCAAGCTCGATACGATCTCCCCCAATCGATACGATCTCCCCCAAGAGAATACGATCTCCCCCAAGGCACCCTTCGCCAACCGTTCCAAAGGTTCGCCTTCCAAAAAAGGATTGGCCGTGCGGGATCCTAATGGAGCCGTCGCCGTTCACGCCACCGCGTGCTCTGCTGCCGCCACCGTGCGCTCCACGGCGCGGCCGCCGCCACGGCAGCCGCAGCCGCAGCCGCAGATGACGCCCTGGCAGCCGATGCCGGGCGCCCTGTCGAGCACTCGGGGCCCTGCGCACATCTCGAGCCCCCGGGCCACGGCCGTCGCGCAGCACATGCAGCTCACGGCGCCTTCACCAGTCATCCTCGCGATGCCGCAGAGCCGCCGAGACCGCGGCGAGAAAAGCAGCGCGGGGTTCAGTTTGAGTAGCACCAGCCGGGGTGGTGGTGCCACGGACTTGCAGAACGCCGCAACGAGCTCCCAGATAGGCTACGACGCGAAGACGCTCTACACTGTGTGAGCCAGGGCGGAGCGCGGAAGGGATGGCGGGGCGCGAGGCGCGGAAGGGGAGGGGACGTCAGCTGTTGACTCACATCTCTTGACTCACGTCACGGGTGACGGAGCTCGGTGCACAGACAAGGAGCAGCGAGAGACCAGAGTTTGCAGAGAGCAGAGACGAGAGAGATGAGGCAGCAGAGTCCGTTCAAGCCGGAGTATCGGAGTACGGCTACGGGCCAGGCCGCCGTGAAGCTGCAGGCCTGCAGCCTAGGTCTTCCAGTGAGTAGTTCGTATCAGTGTAGATTGGAAATCGTAGAGAAATTCGGTCGCAGTAAGCTTTTTACGGGCGCCTCGCACGACCCCGCCTCCCGCCGCCCGGTGCCGAAACATGGCGGGAGCGCCACGTGCTTGCTGCGAAACGGACGTTCTACTCTAGAACGCGCCGACGGACGTGGCTCTTTGTGTATGGTTGTGCTTTCTCGCAGCCCTCACATCTCGAGCCGCTGCAACTTGAGGTGGACGCTATGCATCGAGAGCGGCTGCGCCAGCCCGCTGGGCTTTCGCTTCACGCCGGGCATCACGCGGTCGCACGCCGCGTCCACCATCTCGAGCAATGAGCGATCGAGCTCCATCGGCCAGACGAGCTCGAACTCGGGGCGCTGGGCTCCGCCCGAAGGCGGTCGGGCGCCATGCAGCGGCCGCGCCAGGTGGTAGCAGGTCGGCGGCCAAGGCTCACCTGCGCCGCACGCGAAGCTGAGCACGTACGAGTCCTCGAAGACGGTAAACTTGTATGAGGGCGACCAGTTCTCCGGCAAGAAGTAGTGCAGATAAGCAGTGCGCCCTTGCCACCGCTCGTCTGCCGCCTCCAGCGCAGGGCGGCCCTGAGCGTACCGGTAGCAGCATACGGGCACCGTTGTATCGAGCCGCATCGGCTGCGCCTGCGCGCGCCGTTGCAGCCGCGGCGACAGCTGCACGCCAGCTCCGGGCGGATGCTGAGGCAAAGGCAACACTAACCTCCTGGCGGCCATCACAGCCAGCTCATCGCGATCATCGTGGTCATCCTCGAGGTCCTCGACATCATCGCTCTCGTCGCCCATCGCAAGGTCATCGTTCATCGACGGCTCAGTTGTCGGTACAACCAGTCGTGCAGCCTCGAGTGGCACAATTGTGGTGGTCGGGTCGACAGCTGCAGCCGCTGCTGCGGTGGACGGCGACGCTGGCACCGGTGGCACGAGATGCGATCCGGGATAAGCAGGAGTCTCGAAGAACGTGGGCGTCGCCGGGAAGACCTCCATCAGCTAAAAAGCTTTTGCCTTCAAGTCAAGTCAAGTCAAGTGTGAGGTGCTGGTTAGGGACCTGTTAGGTCACAGCAGCGTTGGACGGCGGTAACCGTTTCGTTCTAAGCTCATCATTGCGATCGATAGCAAGCATGGACTGGGTCCCGTCAACGATCGTGTGGCGTGACGGTCATGCTCGCCACACTGCTCTCCTCGCTGACTGGCCTGTCGGGCAGCGACACGCGAACCGGTGCGCTGGTTCCGCCTCCAGCCGACGCTGAGAATGCCGCGAAAGCCCTGCGGAAGCTCTGTGAGTCAGCCACCTTGAGTGATGCGACCGCCGAGCAGGCTGAAATGGTCAAGGCAACAGTAACGGCGCTCCTGCAAGAGGCAGCTGAAGGTTCGCCGGCATCGGCTAGCGTGCTTTGTGCGGCCGTCATTGCTGCCACCACGGCCATCGATGCCATCGACAAGCATCCCGAAGTTGACGTCGCGGAGGCGGGTTTGCTGCGCTGGGGCCACCTGCGAGTGAATGTGCTGCAAGTGCTGCTGCACCTCGCTTCGAGCGAGCTGGGGTGCACTCGGGTACTCGCGCAAACGTCCGACGGTGCTGCATCCGCTTGTGTCGCGTTGCTCCGCTCCAATGCGAGCCGCACCGACATGGAGGGCGTGCGCACTGCGGCCAACATCCTGAAGAACCTGTCGATGCCGCCTGCGATTCGCGCACGCGTGGGCTCGTTGGAGGGACTGTACGATGCGCTTCTGAATCACGTGACGCACCGCGACCCGAACACGGGAGCCATAGCGGCCGCCACGCTGCGCATCCTCGTCGAAGGCTGCCCGCCGAATGCGCGGCTCGCGGCGCTCACGGCTGCTGAAGCGGAGCCAGGAGCGGCGAGTCGTGCGACAAGTGCGAGCGAGAGGGACGAGGAGGCGGAGCGGGCCAGACTCGACGCCGATTCGAGCGATAGTGGCTTCGGTCCCGTTCTCGCCGCCGACCTGACGAAGATGCACCCCTTTTGCCGAGTCGAGCTCGCCCGATTCATGTGCCTCGTGCTCTCGCAAGCTCTTGACACCCTCGCGCCGTGGCAGCAGCGCCGGCTGACGACGGCGGCTGTCCTGCGATTCGCCATCTTCCCGCTGGCCTCGAAGCACGCGCCACTGCACAGGGAGGTCTGCGCGGCCTTGCTCGCCGCTCGCCGCGTCTATCGCGAGCGATCGGAGCTTGGACCGTGGCCAGTCAGCACCCTCGAGTGCACCCTCTGGGTCCCTGGCCCGCAAGGCGAGCGGTCACTGGCGGCGGAGCTGCAGCAGGTGGCGAGCGCGGGCACGATCAGCGTGGACGAACTCGCGGTGCTCGTGGGCGATTGAGTTGTTGCCCTGGTATTAACAGCCGATTCACAGTTTCACACCTAAACTTCGGTTGCCTGTTTTTGACAGCAACGAAGATGGGTGGCGGCGACAGTGCGTTCGCCGCCGAGGCTCACGCGGCGTGTCCTATTGTTCGATCCCCTCACACGCTCTCATTGGTCCCTGTTCGCAGTTGTCATGCCCGCCAAGTACATTGCCGACGGCACCGGCCGCGACACGTACATCCGACGCGATCCGGTCGAATGCTTCGGCAAGAACCTTTACAAGTCGGAGCCGCGGTTGATCACGCGCATGGGGAACGCCGGCTGCGCAATCCCACGCCAGCGTGCCATCGGTGTCACCGCTGACGGTTGCGCGATCCCACCGTTGGGTGGAATTAGGGGCGGCGCGGGCTTCGAGCGGCCGGACCGCTTCATTCGGGTGCCGCAGGCTGCTTACCCTGCCGTGGTGAACCGCTATTCAACGATGAAGGAGATTGTCCAGGACGCTTACGTTGGATCGGTGCGAGTACCCCCAGAATTAGCGATCAGCGGCTACCAGGGCTTCAAGCCGCGCATCCCGCCCGGCGTGACGGAGTGGGATGAGGTGAGCGGTTCCATGCCGGAGCATTGAACAGACGAGAGCACCTTGTTGCTCGAGGCATCCGGCAATCGCCGTGACGAGTGCACTGCTTGATACCAGGAGGATCTGGACTGCCTATGTCGCGGAGTCGATTTTATGCGCATCGCATGGTAGTGGCGTATAAGTGGCGTAGAGACTAGTCCGCGTAACGAATACTGAGACGGCATGTCGTGTGTGCGTGTGGCCTGGCGCGCCACCCTCATGAGTCAGAGTCGAGAGTGTCCGCAGTTTGTGCGTGTGAGTTAAGAGCGAACGGGGAGAGGCCGCCGGGGCGGGTGAAGCGAAGCCGCGTCGTCGACGCCGGGACGTCAGTGACGCTATTAATACACGCGACGCACCGCCCGACGCGGTCGCCGCTCCGCCGCACCGCCGGTGACCGGGAGACGGTCGGCGTCCACGCCGCGAGACCGCGCACACCGCCCGCCCTACATCGTACATGCAAAAACTCGAGCCCCAACGCCGGCGGTCTCAGCGAAAAGCCGCCATCGATGAGGGGGACCGCGCGTGGTGTCGCGTCACGGCTCACGCGGACGCGCGCGGGCCGCGGCGAGTGCACACGCTGCCCGGCAACGAGCTCTAGCGGTGACACCGAGCCAGACTAAAGCCAAAAGTGTGGGCGCTAGCGGAGGCGGCTGTCAGACGGCGGCTCTCGTTCTGGATCGCAGTGCCTAAGCTCCTAATTCCGCGAACCACACCTTGGACACGTCATAGACGGGCAGCACCGTGCCGGCGACAGGTGCGGCGCGCAGGAGTGTGAAGCCGAGCCCCCTGTAGAACGCGAGGATGCCGCCGCTCGCATACGTCTCGCGCACGGCAGTCGCCACGAGGCCCGAGAGGCCGGCGGTGCCGGCAGTGCTGCCCGCGACTGCCGCCTCCGAGCCCACCGACATGACGCGCGAGCGCAGCACGTCCAAAGGGTAGATGGATATCCATCCGCAGCAGCCCGCGACCATTCCACACGCGACGCGTATTGAGAGCGGCTCCTCGGCTGCCGAGGCGCTGCCGGCGCCGGGAGCGGCGCCACGCTCGCTCGCAACGGCCTTCTTGGTCGCCGCATATGCCAGCAGGTAGCAGCCGCTGCCGATGGTCTCCAAGACGGTGTGGAGCCCGAGCCCGCGGAACAGGCTGCTAGCGCCTGTCGCCATGAGGCGCTTCCACACCTCGCGCACCGAGCCGCCCTCTACCTGCTGCACCAGCTTCAGGCGCTGCACCGGCGCCGTCACTGGTGCGACGATCAGACCTGTCAACGCTCCTGCGACGAAGACGACTGACAGCTCAGTTGTCGGCCTTTTCATGGCTGTCGATGTCAGAGGCTTGAGCGTCTCGTACACGCCAAAGTACATGGAGCGCACCGCTCCAGTCGTGAGCAACGGCGGTAGGATGCCGCGGTAAAGCGAGAGCAGCGACTTTGGCGGCTGGTGACTGCTGCTGCTGCTGCCACCACCACTGCTCACCTGAGCCCTCACCTTCGCAGTGTCGAAGGCGTGGCCGATGATCACTCCCGAGGCGCCAGCGATGCACCCCGCCGCTAAGCCGTGCCACGGCTTGGCTAGCAGCACATCACTCCTTGCTAGCAGAGCTGCCTCGCTGGCACGGCGCGCGAGGCTGCGCGTCTCAGCGACATCGCCGTCGGCGGCTGGCTTTTCCGACGGCATAAATTTACGCAGATACGAAAAGTCGTACCGATCCGGAAGATCGTTGATCCCGTAAAGGCTTTCCTTCTACATGTAAAGCGCATGTGTCCGATGAAAAAGGCACTCTGCTTCTCACTCTGCTTGTCATCATCACAATGTCAACCTCGCAACCGCCCTCAAAGGTACCACGGATCGAGCCGTCATCGCCAAGCTCCGTCCCGAGCACGCCCACACCTATCGCGTCGTCGAGCACCGGCACTGTCGCCTACCTCTCCGACGAGGAGAAAGCCAAGCTCTTCGCCAAGTACGGCCAGATCGCCAAGCCCAAGCCATCCGAGGTCGCTGAGGTCGCTGGAGCAGGATGTCGGACGCAATGATGACGATCAGCTACCTGGCACAAATGCCGGAGGAGGAGTTGATCAGGCTTTCTGAGCGCCTCTCACCGGCCGTGAAGGGTCGGCTCAGCAAACACTTCTCTCGAGCATCCCCGCAACCGACCCCGCGTACAATAGTCCCCGCCCCATTTGTCTCCGGTTTTCATGAAGAGGCCGAGTACGCGCCGCCGCCGCCTTCGGCCCCACTCCTGAGCCACCGCGAGCTGCTCACTGTGCTTCCGGCCGTGGTCCCGAACGCGCGCCGCTGGCTCAAGGCGACCGACGAGGCCGCTCGGACAGCGGTTTCGCAGCAGCGTGTGTTGCAGAGCATGGGGCGGCACGTCGTCCGCACGGAACAACGACGGGACGCCGCCGAGCAGCGGGCGCACGAGCTTCACAGGCTCGCCGAGCACCAGGCCGCGGCCCTGCTGGCCAGTGCGGCGCGCTGCGCGAGCATACGCGAGGCCTTCGAGCAGCAACGAGCCAAACTATGGCACGAACAGGAGCGCACCAAGAAGCTGGAGCGCGGGCTGCGCATGGTGGCGCGGCAGCGAGACATGGCGCTAGCCGCTTCGGCGGCAGCATCAACCACTGCGCGCAATCATCGGGATCCTGGCGGCAGCGAGAGTCACAACGGTAGTCACAACACACACTCTCAGTACTGAGAGCCAGCAACCCAGCATGATAACAAGTCTTGACAGATCGGGATCGCACACGACACGCGTAGCGACATGTCCATGTGCATGATGGCACAATATGTGAGTGAGTAGAACTTCCCAATAGAAAACTATTAATTGGTTTTGGGAAGTTTTCGGTGTGATAATAGACCGCTCATGGCTCTTAGACCGCTCACGTATTAGACATAAGTCACCGGATTATTATTTTTTCATTTTACCGACGCTCGCGACGGGACGACGTGCCGTCGCGCCCGCGATAGGGCGCCAGCGATAAAGTCGTTGAATCGCTCAGCAAGAATGTCGGCATAAGTACCGAGCGTTCCGCGTTCAAGTCGGAACCGCAACTCGTTGTCTGACTACTGTCTACTCGGGGTAGGTCGCCCAAGACCGGCCCGGTCGACGTCCTGCATCGACGAGCCAAAAATCTTCGAAAATCATCGCCGGCCAGTATGAAACGCACGCGGATTGGGCACGCCCGGGATTTCGTGCACAGGTGGCGGGTTGCCTCGCTGATTCGCCCATGCCATTATGTACTTTGTCCTCGCCTTTTCCATCTCTGCCTGGAACTCCGGTGTGCCGCGCTGCACATGCATGATCTGCGTCATGCGCCCGCCACTAGACGGCCGTGGCCGCACCGCCGACGGCCGCGTCACGCCCAATGGCTTGCCAACCTCAAGCTTCCCCGTCTGCGCATACGCCTCCGGAAGCGGCGCACGCTGCAGCACAGGCATTGCACTCGCCGGCCGTTTTGGCAGTCTGGCCAGCAGCGGGTTCTCGGCCTCCTCCGAGCCGCCATCCACGTCGTGGCCGAACACGATGCGATGAACTTCGGACTTCATTTTTGGGGGTGCATTGAGCGCCTGGGCGAGTGCGGCGGCGGAGCTGTCAAAACATGTCATTTTGTACCTCTCCTTTTCAATCCGCTTTGCCAGAGCCCGCTTGGCAGCACCGTCGAGCTCGTACGTGCCGTATGCCTTTTGCAGCGCGCCAAAGCGGCTCCAAATGATGAAGTGGGGATCATTGATCCCCGGGCTGTTTATGAAGGTCTTCGTAGGCACACCAGCCGCGCGTCGATAACCATCGATTCGGCGCTCCAAGCTTTTGTACTCCATCGCGAAGATCGGATGGGGGGCGGACGGCTCGGCGAAACGGGAAGATGAGGGTGAGGGGCTTCCGAACTTCGCGGTCTCGGTACCGATCGTGAAAACCCCTGGAGAAACCCGAACGAAGCGGAAAGTTGAACTCCTCCCTCCCTAGCCCTTCACTCCCAGTCGTCTAAACTGACCCGCCCGCTATTCCCCCGTCGATCCTGCACACCTATAAAGTATAACTGCAATCGGTCTCTCTCAGGGCATGGCCAGGTAGGCGCACTCTTGCTCCTGCTCTGTGCATACCTCGAGCCTTGCTGGGAGCAAGTCAGCCGGTGACATTCGGCGGCTGCTCCTTGCCCCAAGGCGAAACCCAATCAGCCCGGCGAGCACAACTGTGAGTGCGAGCGGCACAGCGCTGACAAGCCCTTGCCAGGACGAAAACGACGAGGTCTCGACGCGCGCCGCACTTGTCTTGGCCATCGTCATGGTGTTGGTACGCATGGGCGGCGGCGTCTGCACCTCGATCAGCTCCGGTAGCAAGCATCCTGCCAGGATCGGGTCGCGCTGTTTCGGGCGAACGAGCCACTCCGGGTCTACGTGGTCAGCCGCGTGGACCGAATCGTCCGACCCAAACGACCAAGGGCCGTTTGCCATGGTCTCGCACCTGGGGGGGGGTGCACACAGAGAGGGCGGCCCGTCGCTGGCAATTCAAGGCAATCAAGGGTCACTTCGTCTTTGATATCCATTGAGATCGAGGCAATTGAGGGTGTCGCACGCACGTGGGGTCCATGTTGATGTGCTCGGGTGCGCTCGCGTCCTCGCAGCTCGTGCGCGTCCAGTTGAACAGCGCATGCGTCTCATTGTGGATGCGCAGCGCACCGACCCCAAACGATCCCGCGCGGAAGGCTGACCACGATGGGGCTGGCTCGAGCCACGGCAACGCTGCGCCCTCGCGGTTGCCGCCGTCGCCAAGCGTGAGGTGCACGGGACCGCACGCGTTGGGGTGGCCGTCCAGCACGGGCACGGTGCGCTCGTAGGCGTGCACATGGCCCGCGATGATCAGATCGACGCCTGCCTTGTACAGCAGCAGCTCCATATTGCGGCGCATCGCCACCGCTTCGTCTCGATGGAGCGAATTCGAGTGGTACCAGGGCACGTGCATCTGGACAATGAGCCAGGGCGTGCGCTGCCGATCGAGTGCCGCGAGGTCGCGCTCGAGCCACCGGTACTGGAGCGAGCCGGGATGCGTCGCAGCGTAGGAGCAGAGGGCGACCAGATGGACGGGGCCGACATCACGCGACCACCAAAGATTCGACTTGCTGCCACTTGACTGATGCGGCATGGGATAGCGCACATTGTACGATAGCCAGGCCTCGCCGGTTCCAATCTCGTGATTGCCCCCAGTCGTCATCACCGCGTACTCGGCTGCGAGTGGCTCCATCATCCGACCGAAGGAATCCCAACGCGAGAACCAGCCATCAGCGTATGCCAAGTCGCCCGCGAGCAACACCACCGTGGCTGTGCTGCCTTCCGCGTCCGCGTTGGCGAGCGTGCGCCGCAGCAGGGCAACGTTGGCCTCTGAGGCAGCCGTCTGACCGAGGTCCGCCGTCATGCCAAAGGTGTAAGGGTACTGCGCAGCGCCCGCGTCGGGTGGCATTGTAAAGCGGTGCACGCGATTGTCGCCAGCGACCACATACTCGTACGAGGCACCTCCAAGGCACGGGCTGAGGCTGACTTGATGGACAAGCGGCGCATTGTAGATCAGATTCGGGTTGTTGTACATCCCGAGGCCGAAAATCACATTGTCTTTGTGCGCAGGGTCCTGCAACTGGACAACCTGGTCTGCCGTGGAAGTCGCCGCACCCATCGCTGGATCGATCAGCATCGGGTCGATCCACTGCAACTGGGAGTAGGTCTGGCTAGAGCCTGTCGCCAGTCGCTGCTGCGGCTCATCCACATCCAAGTCGCGCCAGCGAACCTCCGAGGGAGTCGTGTCGTCTTGCGTGACGAAGATGACAATCATCTCGCCAGGCCCACCTAGGGCGAGGTGCACCTGCTCAGAGCAGTGCGTGTTTCCGCACTCGACGTTGGGCGACCACCGCGTTTCGGCAAGCGTGCGGCTGGCGTAGCGTCGATATGAAGGTCGTGACGCGGCGCTGATGATGGCAAGGTGAAGCAAGACCAGTGTTTTCATAAATGAGGACTTGAACTTTGTGAACCGGGTTGATCAAATTCGCCTATTGCCGAGAAGGTTTAGTCGCGGACGGTGGGAGTCGTTCGTGTTCGGCTCCTGTTGAGAAGAGGGGACGGTTCTCAATGAAACTTTCGTCTATAGTTCACTTTCGTCACTCTTTCGTCTATAGTTCGTCTATGAAAGTTCGCAGCAGCCAGCCAGCCAGGACCCAGGGGCGCCCAACTCTGCGCCTCTGCGCCGTACGCTCCTTCCGGCCCTTGCGAGGAGTTCGCTGCTGGCAAGAAAGCTCCCCCGGCAATCATGGGCCAGACACAGTCGGGCAACGGCAGCAGCGGCAAGCGCCCTGCCATCGACCCGGCCCACCTCCTCCCACGGCAGCTTCCGCTGAACTCGCAATGTGCGCATCGCATGCAAAGTGGCTTCCGTGGCATGCCCTCACAGCCCCGCGTCCGCGCCCGCGATGCTTGACGTGCCCACCCGCCTTTTGCACTTGCAGGGGACCCGCGGACTATTAGGAAGATGGTGCTCGAACGAAAGCTTGCTCCATTCTTCAAGGGCGAGGACGACGCGGGAGGGGACAAGGAAGAGTGCCCCATTTGCATGCTGGTGAGCGCATCGGCAGCACATTCTGACTATTGAGCCGCCGCGTATGGAAGGCTACTCCATTCCCTTGTGCTCTCCTCATCCTCGCATCACTCAAGTGTCCCGTGCCGTCTGCTTCCCGACTGCCTCTCGTCGCAGTACTACCCCGGTGGGCTCAACCGCTCCAACTGCTGCAGGCAGGGCATCTGCTCAGAGTGCTTCCTGCAGGTGAGCCCGCGCGCCAACAGGACGGCGAGCTGCCCATTTTGCAAGAGGGAGAACTACGCCACCACCTTCCGTGGCCCGATGAACGCGGCTGAGCGCGAGCGACTTCAGGAGGAGGAGCAGCGTGCGATCGAGGCGCAGATCGGGACGAGGGTGCGCGCTCGCGCGTGGCAGCGCCCGCGCGCCCGGATCGTCGTGCACTGTCCAGCCGAGCTGCGCGTGGCGGCTCGGCTCTCCCACGGGCCCTGCCACTCTTCGCGAAGCGCGCACTCGGCGGGTGCAAGCGTATCCCCACTTCCCCCTGATCTCGGAGTTGATCTCGGAGTTTCTCGTTTCGTCTCCCTCGGGCTGCGTCTCATCCCGTGTACCCCCCCTCCCACGCAGAATCGAGAGGAAAAGGCGTACCTCGACCGACTCGCGGAGCGAGGCATGATGCTGCCACCAGGCCTTCTCTCCGGCTCCGACGCGCAGCCTATCCCCGGCGCCCAACGCATTTCCAGTCCTGCAGCCGACGCGGCCATTCACACGTCCATCCACACGGCCGTGGGCCGCGACGGCTCGCGAGGCGCGTCGCTGGGCGCCACGCCACCTGGCGAGAGCCCGTTTACGTCGTTCACGGCGTCGCCCATGCGGCTCGCGACTTCGATCCACGACGAGGACGACGAGACCCAAACGCGATGGCTCGAGGCACAGCGGCGAGCAGCTGAACAAGCGATGCGCGGATCTCACACGGCCTCGCCTCCCACCGTGCCGCTCCTCGACCGTCATCGCGCCTCCGAGCACTTGCGCGCGCAGCAGGCGAGGCGCGAGAGCCGCGAGAGCGCTGGCGCCGGCGAGGCGGCCGACTCGTGGCAGGACGAGCTCGAGGAGCTCATGCTCCTTGAGGCCATCCGCCAATCCCTGCAGGATGGGCAGCCGCGCGCTGGCAGCAGCAGCGGCGGCGGCGGCGGCGGCGGCGGCGGCGGCGGCGGCAGCGGCGGCTACGCCGGGAGCGGCGGCGGCGGCAGGGGCGAGGAGGACGAGGAGGACGAGGAGGATCACCAGCATGCGATGGGCGGCGGCGCGCGCTCTCAGCACGGTGCCCAGCATGCAAGTACTCCGCACAGCGCCCATCCGTGGGATCTCGCTGCTCAGCTCGCCGTGCACGTCGAACAGTCCATTTGGGGCGCCCAGCACAGCGCCCAGCACAGCGTTCAGCACAGCGCCCAGCACAGCGCCCAGCTTGGACGGGGACGAGGACGAGGAGCGTCCATGCGGGACGAGGACGCTCACGAGGACGCGAGGCAGATGGCCGCCTCGACGACCTTTGGGCTGGGCGCGATGGGGCGCGAGGGTCGGCCGGCGGTAGCGCGTGCCAGCCGCGCCGAGGAGGATGGTGACTATGACGAGGAGGACTATGGGGAGGAGGGCGAAGAGGGCGACGAGGCTGACCATGAGGGTCCTCGTGAGCACGATTTGCCTCCACCCGCCGAGGGCGAGAGCGCTCACGAGGACGCTCTGCAGTTTGGCGGGAGCACCTTACGCGCACCGTCGGACGACGACGACCCCGAGCTGCAGCTTGCTCTCGCCCTCTCACTGTCCATGCAGGAGCTTCATCATCAGCAGGAGCAGCAGCAGCAGCAGCAGCAGGTGCAGGTGCAGGTGCAGGAGCAGCAGCAGCAGCAGCAGCAGCAGCAGCAGCAGCGGCAGCAGCAGCAGCAGCAGCATGAGCAGCAGTCGGCGGCATCGGCATCGGCGCAGGCGGCGGGCGAGGGCGGCGAGGGCGAGCACGAGGATCAAGCTCAGCTGGCCGATCGTGTAACTGTCGCGCCGCTGCCGACAACATGGCCGCCGCCGCCGCCGCCGCCGCCGCTGCCGCCGCCGCTGCCGCCGCTGCCGCCGCCACCGTTAGATACGTCTATAGGCCCCTCAGGATCCCCCTCAGGACCCAAGCCTATCGGCGCCCACCCTGCGCGGGATGGGGCGCCGAGCCTAATGGCGTCAGGCCAATCCCTCTCCGCCGCCGCCAGCGTGAGTCCCCTGACTCCGCCCGCGGCCATCGGCGCGCCCTTCTCACCCACCAGCTCCGCCAACGGTGGCTGGACATCGACCGCCGCCGTAGACGCCGCAGTCAATGCAGGGATTCCAGCAGAGATTCCGGCGGAGATTCTGGCTGGGGTCGGAGGCCCCACGCCGCCAGATTCGCCTGAGATTCAGGTGGCCCGATCCAGCTCTATGGCTAGCTGAAGACGCGGCTACACCCCCGAGGGCGAGGGTGCTTGATGGAGCGCCGATTGCGCTGCGATGGCCCCACGCAGCTGGAAGATGGGCGGCTGTGGTGAGCGAGAGAGCGAGCGAGGGAGAGAGAGCGAGAGCAGAGCAGCATGCGAATAGAGGCCCACATCGATCATCGTCGGGATCATCGTTCTGGGGTCGAAATGCACTGGGCAACCGTCCATTACTGTAGCAGGGCTGCCTCCTTGGAGAGGCCGGATCGCGTCGCTCTTGCGCGTGCACAGGCGGTTGTCAGGATCGCGTCTCCAGAGTGCGGCAGCTGAGATGATATGTGTGTCAGAGTCGTCTGAGTCTATCGTTCTGCAGGGAACGTCCAGTACACACAGGAAGCAGAATTGGCGAAACCACATGGACGGATTAGTGACTGGAGTAGTACAAACCGATCACCGCGGCCGAGCACTACTCACGAGCACCAGCGGCAATGGAGTCGCTCAGCCACAGGACCGCCACGCGTCCAACGCTCACGCAGACCGCCTCTCGCTCATCGACCGGCTGCCGCACATCAACAACGCCACGGCCGCGCGCCTGATTTTCTAGGGACAGATAATGGCATCCCATCCCGAACTCTGGACGTGCGCCTTTTGCACGTACTGCCACGAGGAGCCCAACGAGCTTTTGCTCCAGCGCTGTAGCATGTGCGAGGCTCCGCGCAGCGCCAAGGTCCCAAGGGCAGCCGCGCAGAGCTCATTTGCACACGGTGACGAGCAAGATGATGATGTCGAGGACGAGGACGAGGACGAGGACGAGGACAAGGACGAGGAAGAGCACGGCGGCTTTGCTGACTGTGAAGATGAGGTGGCGGCCATCCGAGACGGAGGCGGCGGAGTCGCCGACGGTGCGCCCGATCCGACCTCTGCCGTCGAAAGTGCATTTGACCTTGCAATGGAGAAGGACCTTGCCAAGGCATTTGCAAACGGCGGTTCAGCAGCGGCGACCAAGGTGATCACCAAGGAGTACATGCGGCTCATGAAACTTCAGACACGCGGCCAGAACGAGGGCATCGTCGTCTCCATGCCAGACGAGGCCAACGGGTATCGCTGGGCGGTGGCCGTGACGCCGCCAGACGACACGGCGCTCTTCAACGAGCTTCAGGCGTTTGCGTACAAGCACTCGGTGCCTGCGCACATCGAGATGGAGATGCTTTTCTCACAGGACTTCCCCATGAATCCGCCGTTTGTGCGTGTGCTCCGACCGCGCTTCGCCTTCCATACAGGCCACGTGACCCTTGGCGGCTCCATATGCATCGAGCTCCTCACCTCCTCTGGTTGGAGCCCAGCATACTCCATCGAGTCGCTCCTCATCCAGCTTCGCTCTCTCTTCATCGTGGGTGAGGCGCGGCTCGATCCACTTCGACCGAACGTGGCCTACGGAGAGCAAGAAGCGCGCGAGGCCTTTCATCGCGTCGCTGCTCAGCACGGTTGGAGGGTCTGAACGTCGCGAATGAAAGCACAGACGACAGAGGTCGCCAGACGGAGCGTGAGCGCCCGTGATAACACGGACTGACGCTGCGCGGACATCAGTCTGTGTGCAGCCGGACTGGCGCAGCGCTGGTCACGTCGACTGCAAAGCGCGGCCAGACTGCCTGTAGCTGCGGGCTGCGGGCTGCGGGCAACCATCCTGAGTAAACATGCCTGAGGCAGAGGGCACCAGCATGGGAGCTCCCGACCGGGGAACGGGCGAGCGATTGGTGTCATCAAGCTACAAGCTTGCGAAGTATACATGTAGCTCCGAGGCATGAAAACACGGGTCTCGCCGCACTTACTATACTGACTAAACTTTTCAGATATAATTCAGATATAAAACTAAGTCTCTAGTCTGGGCGGTCCGGCGCGGGGTCGGACGTAGCGGACGCTCCCACCCGATCCCAGAACTCCCTTTGTTATTTCATGGCTCAGCATGCGGCGTATTTTTGGGGTATCGCTAAGGGTGCACTTTGGGAGCAGTTGCCGAGGCGCAGGGCTCCCAACCCTTAACCAACCCCTCGCCCAAACTCGGGTCAGCATTAACGGAGCTTTAAACGGAGCGCCCGCCTCAGTTAGGATTCGCAATCAGACATCTGGAGTCCGCACTTTGATCTCCCAACCCGACGCGCGACGACGCGACGACTGCGCCCGAGTGCTCGTGGCTGAGAAGAGATGATGGGCGAACCACAGCCGGGCATGCCGGGCGCGATGCCTACCAACCCGATGGGAGCGCCTCCGCCCGCCGTCATGATGCCCCCGACCGCCAACGGCCGCGAGCGGGGCACAGTCAGCCGCTGGACCGAGCGTGGCTTTGGTTTCATCACACCCAGCGGTGGCGGTGAGGACCTCTTCTGCCACTTCTCGAACATCGAGGACGGCAATAGCCTCGAGCCGGGGACGCTGGTTGAGTACGTGAAGATCTTCGACGACCGTAAGGGCAAGGAGCGCGCCGAGCAGGTCACGGGCGGAGTCACCGTCGAGCGCTATGGCACTGGATTTGCCGGCGGTGGTGGCGGCGGCGGCCGCGGCGTCTGCTTCGACTGGCAAAAGGGGCAGTGCACGCGCGGCGCCGCGTGCCGCTTCTCGCACGACGGCGAGGGCGGCAGCGGCGGCGGCGGCTTCGGCGGCGGCGGTGGCGGCGGTGGGGGCCACCGTGTGTGCTTCGACTGGCAAAAGGGGCAGTGCACGCGCGGGGACTCGTGCCGCTTTGCGCACAGCGAGCCTGGGGGTATGGGGATGGGCGGCGGCATGATGTTCGGCGGTGGAATGGGCGGCGGCATGGGCGGCGGCATGGGCGGCGGCATGGGTGGGGGCATGGTCGGCGGCATGATGGGCGGCTTCGGCGGTCAGGCCGGTACGCCCAACGCCCCCGGAAGCGTGCCCTATGCCCTCCCCAAGATTCCCCATTGTTGCTCACCGCCCCTTTCACCCCGTTCCCGCCCCGCGATCGCAGGCTACGGCGGACAGCCTGGCTATGGCGGACAGCCTGGCTACGGCGGACAGCAAAATTACGGCAGCCAGGGTGGCCAGGGAGGCTACCCTGGGTACGGCGGCGGCGCTGCTCCTGGCGCCGGTTACGGCGTATCGCAGCCGGGTGCGGGCGGCTACGGCGCCCCCCAGATGCAGGGAGGCTACGGCGGATTTCCCGGCGGCGGCGGCGGCCAGGGGGGCTGGTAAGCGCCCCACGAAACGAAAAGAACTCGCGTGATGGTGGCCGCTCTCGCGTCCCTGCGGTGCAGCGAAGCGACCGACCCCCCACCCCCTCTTTCAACGGGTAGAGAGGGATGACGCACGCGATCATGGAAGCTGCACAATCTGTCATCTGCGGCGTGCTCTCCCATCCAAACTGGAAAACAGGCCCCTGGACCGGCGATGTTCTCAACATGTAGGGTGTGTGTTTGGTCTGGCAGCGTGTGGGTGTGTGACACACCCTGTGTGAGGCGGTCTGAGGCGGTGAGACCTGAGGATCGAAGAGTGGGGGCGTATAGCGTGCCATAGGGAACGCGCGGGGGGCGAGCGAGAGGCGCGGATGCCCCCTGCTGGCGGCGCATGTGCGAGAAGGCGATACGATAGGCGCAATTCCAGCGGCCAGCGGCTAGGCCTAGCGTCCCGAATGTATAGCGCGGCACAACCTCGGGACGGGCGGGGGCCTGTGCTGCAGCCGTGTTACAGCCGTGTACAAGTACAGCTCGTACTTTGCCGAAAGGTACCGGTGTCCGGTGCGCGATGACCGATGTGGGTGGTATGACTGATGTGATCAGATGGACGAGGGCGGTGAGGCTTGCGCGCGACCGTCTGTCCCAGTCCCGTCCGTCTCCGAGCCGAGAGCGTCGCGAGGGTCCTCCGTTGAAGGCTTCTCGTCAGGACGTCACTCTCCCCGCTTGTCAAGTCTGTGCTCTGGGGTTGAAAATGGACTTCCCCCGAAACTCGGAATGCCCACTAAGCGAAGTAGACTTCTCATGTTCTTCATAAACGACGACCCTGATGAATACGGAAGTCTGACTTGACTTGACATAACGGCGCGCGGCGAGCGCTCGGCGTCCACTCGACCCCACGGAACGTGTGAGTGGTCAGCAGCGATGCCGGACGACAGCAGCGACGATGATGACGACGTACCGTTCGCCAAAATCTTCGCGCAGCAGCACACCGCTCTGTACAGCCAGAGCAGCATCAGCAGTGCCGCAGCTGCGCCTAAGGCGGAGGCACCTCCCCCGGTGAAGCCACCTCCTCCCGCCTCTTCGTCGGGGGAGAAGAAGAAGAAGAAGAGCGCCAGCACTGAGCCGACGGCAGCCGACACGCGCGAGGCAGAGAAAATGGCCATGTACATGCGCCAGTTCGAGAAGATGGAGGAGGCCGAACAGCGGCGGCAGCGATATGCGCAGATGAAGCGTGAGCGCGAGGTTGCCGACCCGTGCACTTGCGGCCATGCACGAGCGCGCCGGCTTCCCAAGCCGCTCGCGCCCGGTGGCCCACGCTGCCCACGCTGCACGCCGCTGGTGGCGCGGCCCATGGGTGCATCCAAGCCGATCGAGGGCAAGCCTCACGAGATCGTCGACGCGCCGCTCTTCTGCCCGACCGAGGAGGAGTTTGCCGATCCGATGGCTTACATCCGTTCGGTCCAAGCGCAGGCGTACGAGTTTGGCATCTTCCGCATTCAGCCGCCACCCTCCTTCCGTCCGCCCAAGATCTTCCATCGGCACCGCGACGCCGAGAACTATGGAGGCGTGAGTACGGCCGCCTCGCAGCCAGCCGAGGCCGACCTCGCCCCACCGCCACCGGCTGACGCGGTGGAGACTGACGGGGTGCAGAGCGCCATCGACGCCGACGCCGACCACACGAAGCGCGCGAGACACAGTGCCGCAGCGGTGCCCTCACGCTCGGATGCGGCTGTGGTAGGGGATGCGCACGACCCTCAGCACGACGCGCACGGCGAGGACGCGTACGGCGAGCAGACTAGGCTTGGGAGGCGGCCCTCGGCAGCCGACTACACGCCCATCGGGCCTGAGGACTCCTTTGAGGCCCGGCTGCAGGCCATCAAGGCGCGTCCGGCGGTCGAGGTAGGCGGGCCGGCGGCCGGGTCGCGAGCGGGCCCCTTTATCTGCTCCTTCACGCATAAGTACGCGCGCTACTCGCTTGAACAGTACAAAGCTCTCGATGCGCAGCTTCGCGCGACCTGCTTCGCCCCGGTCGCCGCGGACGGCGCGGGCGCGGGCACGGGCACCACCGAGGCCGAGTGCCCGCCTCCATCGCCCGAGCAGGTGGAGCAATGGTTTTGGGACGGGTTGGCCTCCGAGAGCGAAGGGCGCATCCTGTACTGCAGCGACCTCGACGGCACGGCCTTCCCGCGCACAGGTACCTATGGAGCGCATCCATGGTCGCTGCAACAGCTCGCAGAACACGAGCGCGGGTTGCTTCGGTTCGTCGAGTACGCCATCCCGGGTGTGAACACGCCGATGCTCTATTTTGGGATGCTCTTCTCGATGTTCTGCTGGCACGTGGAGGACCAGTACATGTACTCGACCTCGTACCTGCATGAAGGAGCGCCCAAGACGTGGTACGGTGTGAGCCCGCGCTACGCTGAGCGCTTCGAGCGCACCTTCTCCCGCGCGTTTGCGAGCAAAGTCGATGTCGACCCTGAGCTCTTCGTCAAGAAGGCGTCGATGGTGCCGCCCTGGCAGCTCCTCGATGCAGGCGTGCCCGTGTGTCGCGCCGTCCAGCAGGCCGGTCAGTTTGTGGTGACGCTGCCACAGGGCTACCATGCGGGCTTCTCGCATGGCTTCAATACGGCCGAGGCGGTCAACTTCGTGCTCATCGATTGGCTCTCGTACGCGCGGCTGCGCAGCCAGCCGGTACGACATGCAAGTGCTCACCACGGACGCCCCCCTCCCCTCTCTCTCCTCTCTCTCTTGCCCATAGGTATGCGGCCGCCGCAGCGAGCCGGTACGAGATGCTTGCCAAGGAGCCGGTCATCGACGTCGAGCAGATCCTCGTACGCGCCTCGCATGCTGACCACTCTCCCGAGGTCCACGCCGAGCTCGCGCGCTTGGTGGCGGAGGAGCTTCGGCTACGTGATGAGGCGAGGCGCGAGTACGGCTGCGTCGACACCCCGATGGATCCCGTCGACAAGGAGGCTAACCTAGGCCGCTCGCCGCCGTGCGACGTCTGCGGGCGCATCTGCCATTTTGCATTTGCGCAGGCCAGCGCGGCGCATACCCGCGCGAGCCGATCCGGGCGAGATCCGGGCGAGATCGCGGCGAGATTCGGGCAGGGCCGCCAGCAGGCCTCGCCGGGTGCTGCTGGCGCGCTGCTCATCGTGTGCATGCATCATGTGCCCACCCTCTGTGAATCCCAAAGCGACGCCCACGGCAACGGCGCGGACGTGTTACTTCACCTGCGATACCTTGATGACGAGCTCGTCAGGATGGCGCAGGACGCTTGCAACGCAGCCCAGCGCAGGAAGCCTCATGGAACACTCACGCTTCCCAAGCCACTGCCTGCGGCCGCCGCGCTACCCAAAGCGGTCGAGAACGCCCTTCGCACGCTTGGCGAGGGGAAGAAGCGCCAGAAACGGCGCGCCGGGGGCCTCACGTTTGGGATGCAGTGTGTGATGTGAGCGGGTGGTTCCGATGGGAGATGCATCCGAAGGAGGGTATCCGAAGGGGTGACGTGCCGCCGCGCACCCGTGCTGCGTGCTGCCGCCAGATGGCGCGCATGATCTGGCATGAGAGCGGACCAGAGAGGGGGCGGCCGAAGGAGTTATGGCAGGTGGGAGACTGATATTCATGCTGAGAAGGTGGACCGGAGAGCGGAGTCAGCATTCTCTAGAGCCGACTTCAGAAGGTGTTGTTAGGGTGAGTCCATGCCGCCCACACTCTCAGCTCTGACTCTTCGAGCAAATTGTCATGAAACGTACGCAGTGAAGATTCCCGAATAGAAGGAATTCGAGGAATTCGAGAGGCGAGATGGAATAGAAGATGCAGTTCGGGGACACCGAAGATGCAGAAAATGCTGTATGGACTTTTCGTAGCAGCATGCCTCGCGCCGGCCGCCGCCGTGATGAACATTGTCCAGACCGCCAACGCCACCGCGGACCTCTCGACCCTGGTCAAGGCTCTGGCTGCGGCGGGACTGGACGGGACCCTGTCTGGGACCACTCCCTTTACCGTGTTTGCCCCTACCGACCTGGCCTTTGCCGAGCTGCCTGCGGGAACCCTCTCCTACCTGCTCGACCCAAAGAATGTGCAAAAACTCCAGGCCCTCCTGCTCTACCACGTGCTCAATGGCAACGTCCCGTCTCTCGACCTGGGCCCGCAGCAGAATGTGTCGACAGTCAATGGCGATCAAGTGCTGGTTGTCACCAACCAGAGCGCACCTGCGCCGTACGGCCGTCTGCAGGTCTTCGTAAACCAGGCGCAGGTGCAGGCGGCTGACGTCGTGTGCACCAACGGCTTCGTGCACATCATCAACAGCGTACTCCTCCCACCGACGTTCCTGCACGAGGTCCCTGCGGCTGCGGCCGTGCAGACCGTCGGGCCATCATCGGCGACGATGAACATTGTCCAGACCGCCAACGCCACCGCGGACCTCTCGACCCTTGTTAAGGCGCTGCAGGCCGCTAGACTCACTGACACGCTCTCCGGACCCGGTCCCTTCACCGTGTTTGCGCCGACCGACCTGGCCTTTGACAAGCTGCCTGCGGCAACCCTCTCGATTCTGTTCCAGCCGATCAACATCAGAAAGCTTCAGGACCTCCTCCTCTACCATGTGGTATCAGGCACCCTCCGTGCTGCCGACTTTGGGCCGCGGCAGAATGTTACGACGGTCAATGGCGATCAAGTGCTGGTCGTCACCAACCAGAGCGCCCCTGCGCCGTACGGCCGTCTGCAGGTCTTCGTAAACCAGGCGCAGGTGCAGGCGGCTGACGTCGTGTGCACCAACGGCCTCGTGCACATCATCAACAGCGTACTCATCCCGCCGGGGTTCCTTTGAGAGACAGGTGCGGCTCCCGGAGCACGAGGAAAGCACGATGACGGAAAGCACGATGTAAGCACGATGACGGGATTCTCTCGCGCATGAACTCGCATGGTCCGAGCGCGCTTTAATTCCGCTCGCCGTTAGCCGGTGACCAGAATCGAAAAGACAAAAGTCCCGAGCCGAATCAAACCACCACACCGCGGTGCGCGTCGGGTCGCGCGCCGCGCGCGCGGGCAACGGCCAACCCTCTCGCGTTAGGCAAGAGCGCCGCCCCTGCCCCCTCTCGCGTTGGCCGTAACGCGCAAACGCGGTAAGGCGTAAGCCGAGCGTTACCGTACGCTATCTTCGTTCCATCAGCCCATCGTTGTCGCTCATGCGTCATCCGAGTCCCAAGCGCGGTCGGAGCCGCCCCAATCGCTGGGCATATCAGAGACATGGCTCCTGTCGTCCACAAAGTCATGCTCAGTTTCGTCAGGACGGGGCGTTGCATGCGCCAACGAGACCACCTCGTGGCGCGTCTCCAGCCAGTAGCAGCCCTCTACCGCAGCCTCGGAGCCCATACCGCGCGCGTAAGCAGCCCACGGGATTGCATGCCGCCCACGCACGAGCGGCGCTGTATCGGGCATGTCGTCACGTGCGTGCAAATCGAGCTCTGCAAGCGCGGCGGCGGTGGCGGCGGCGCCCGGGTCGGTGACGCCCTCACGACGTGCCGCCATCAGGGCCAGATCGCGGACGGCCTCATCGCGATTGCTCGCATCGATGAAATTGCCGGCGATCGCCACCGACGGCACGGGGTCGTCGTCAGACTCGCCGTTGACGACACGGTGGGGTGCGCCGCCCGGTACGAGCAAGACCTCACCTGCCCGTAGCACATGGTCGACGCGCCGTGCGTGCCGGAGCAGCGGGTAAAGCTCGGGCGCGCCCTCCATCTCGTCGAGGCTCGGGAAGGTGGGCTCAAGCCGCGGCGCCTCGGGCGCCCAACACGGCGCGAGGCACCAGACGTCGTCGGGGTGGAAGACGGTCCACCGCTTGCATCCCTGCAGCTGCGCCATCCAGAAATGTCCCTTCCACTGATCGATGTGGAGCGAGGAGCGCGTACCCGCAGAGCCTACGAAGAGCGACGGCCACGAGCGAGAAAAGGCGTGCAGTTGACGAGTACGCTGCAGCCAATCGTGGGCAAAATAGTGAGGTATACCCAGGCGCTCGCAAAGCGACGGGATCTTGAGTGGGAGGGCGCAGTCGTACAGGTAAGCGCGCGGCTCGCTGCGCTGCTCCACACGAGTCCGTAGTTCTGAGAATGTCATGATCTCAACGCCAGCGACCGAGCACGAGGCCATGGTCTGTGAGCCGCCGAGGTTGACCGCCACTCGCTTGGCAGCACAGTGCTCCTCGAGCCAGGGCAACGTCCACGGCGCAGGATCGGTCATGGACTCCAAGCCCGTGATGACCAGCGGCCGGTACTGCGCCACGTACTCGGCGCGGCATTCTGCCACGCCCAGTCCTGACGCCTCACGCACGTCCAGTTTGAAGGCGGATCGGCGAGCCAGAGCGGCTGTGTCCTGCTCCGCGGCCGCAGCACGTTCCATCGCAGCTCTGCGCCTTAGGTTCACCTCGTCTTGGTACGCTTTCGAGACTGCCGCGGCGTCTTCGCACGCCTTCGAGATGACCGCGGCGCTCAGTGGCAGCTGCGAATGCCACTGCCGGCAGCTCGAATCCGCGGACCGCTCGCTCGTCGCCGCCAGGAAGCTCCGCATTGGGTTGGTGAGACACACAAAGTGAGTTGCGGCGGGTTGGTGAGTCGCTTGCAGGATGCGCGCGACGGCACACGCTGCTCGCGTGCTGTCGATCGCCGCTTCCGAGAGCCCGCCCCGCGCCGCGGACCGCCCCTGAGAAACGTATAACAGCATCTTGTGTTTTCGTTGAAGATAAGGCACAACATGGAAGATCCACCCATGGTCCGAGTACGTTGGTCTGAACGCATCAGCACAGACGGGACACAGTCAAACGCCGGTCACACGTCTCTTTTTGGTATTGTTCACAGCACGATCTCGTTGCCTTTCCCGCTCCTGGCGGGGAAGACGGCCGTGAACATCTGCGCAAGAACACGCGACAAGTGGGGATTAGCGGGCGCGAGAGACGAAACAATCATGCAGGGAAGCAACGGCTGTGCTACTCGCATACCGTACGGAACGAGGTGGACATGAAGGAAGCATCATTGCCCAATTCGGCGCGTGCCGCCACCTTGTTGGACATCTCATGCTTTTCGCCCGACGCAGTCAGCATCGGATCGTATGACCCCGGGCCCACCTTCTCGCCCGTCTCGCAGTCATCGCCCGTGCCGTCCAGACGGTCGGCGGTGTACTTGCTGTCTCGGCCCGTCATGAGACGCAAGATGTTGTGCTCGTCTGGCTCCTGTGTCGAATACTTTGGGTCGTACGAGCCTGGGCCAGGCACGTATGCGTTGGGCAGCACGATATCCGAGCGCTTGGTCGCCGACGCGAACACAGCCATCTTCATCGTCTCCGCGCCATGGAGAACCGCCATGTTGGTCTCCCAGCCCTGCTCCGTCACCTTGGGTTCGTACTCCAACGGCCCAGGCGTCTCCTCGACGCCCGTGAGCTTTGACTGCGAGAGCCCGGGCTTGGTGATCGCGTTGCTCAGCTT
>ENA-UOUZ01000355-UOUZ01000355.1-mixed-culture-metagenome-genome-assembly--contig:-NODE-355-length-31782-cov-95.919375_pt1 | contig 31782 bp, 18 predicted proteins | sample MGYA00238154_ERZ761575 | MGnify/ENA primary metagenome ERZ761575 (study PRJEB28896, sample SAMN07631632) | mixed culture metagenome | isolation source: Freshwater growth medium | place: USA...
TGCTGCTGCTGCTGCTGCTGCTGCTGCTGCTGCTGCTGCTGCTGCTGCTGCTGGGGCTTGTGGTGCTGCTGGCGCTTCGGGTACTTTAGGCTGTCTGGTCGGCACTGACAGCATTGACAGAGCTGATGCTATGGCTGCTGGTTCCTTCACTGGCGCTGCCACACGCACATTCGGCACGGTCTCTAACGGACCGCCGCCGCACTCTGCAAATTTGGGTGCGTTGGTAGCGTTGGCATTGGCGTCAGTTTCTCGTCGCAACTTCTGCAGATGCCAAGCATCTGCCAGGTGCTTCACATGTCCTCCGAGCCACTCAACGGTTAGCGGGTCGAGCAGTAACATGCCACCGGCGAGTCTCGCTCCCGATTTGATGCGCAGCTTGGCGCCCGGCAGCAGTTGCGCCTCAGCCACATCGCCCAACGAGCGGAATTCAAAGGCGCCACGCTGCGAGACGCCATCAGTGAGTTGCAACCGCAGGAGGCGATGGTGCCCGCTCGATGCTGGCATTCGCGCTGGCGCACCAGCATCGATCACGCTAACGATTTGCAGCAGCAGCGGTGCAGAGACGAGTCCGTCACGCTCGAGCGCAGAGAGTCGACTGCAGCCCTCAGCCTGCTGCGTGAGCTGCGTGAGGTCGGCATCGAGAATGTCCGACATCGACAAGTTCTACCGTTACGGAATGATACATGTACACATGCGACAGACTTTCGCACTCCTGGTTGGTTTCGGTAATTAGTTGTGGAAAATGATAATGTGAATTCAAGGAGCGTCGTCGCGGGCCATTTTTATGGCGGCTGGCGCCTCGGCGTCGTCGCCGGCCGCTGCCGTGCTTGGCGTCAGCAGAAGTACCCTTGCCACCAGCCGCCGTCACCAGGTCGTCATCTGGCAGGCGGCTGGTGGTGTCGGCCATGACTTGGCGTTCATGTACCGACCGGTGATGGACACGCTCGTGGCTGGCTTTACGCATCTGCCAGCGGCTGTCAGCGCTGCGATAGGCACGCTCAACGTGGTCTCTGGCAGCGGCGTAGCAGCCAAGTCGCCCGAGTACAAGCAGATGATGCGCCTCGCGCGCGACTTGGGCCCGCGTGACCTTTTCCTGTTCATTGGCCCGATCGGCTCCGAGAGCGTGCCGTGGGACGCGATGCGCGATCGTGGCGTTCGCACCGTATACTATCAGACCGAGCCTGTGAACGGCTGCGCTCTCTCCAAGGCACGGCCCGACGAGGTGTGGGACTTCAGCTGGCATAACCTGGACGCGTGCAAGCCGTACCCGAAGCCGTGGCTCACGCAGCCCTTTCAGATGCGCTACGTGCCGATGGGGTACATAAAGCCGCCGGCTGAGGCAAGGGTACGTGGGTACGTGCCACCCGACGACGCGCCTGAGCTCTTCTTCTTTGGCTATCCGTTCTACAAGAGTGGGCGCAAGCGGTGCTACGAGCGGCTGCAGCGCGCGCTTGGCGCGCGCCTGAACGCCACGTGGATGCTTTGGAGCCCAATGGCCTTCGAGCGCTGGTGGCGGGCGAGTGGGCGCTGGGCGGCACACCTCAACCTGCACAAGGCCTGTGAGAGCGCTCGCAACCCGGTCGTCTTCCGCACGTCGATCCTGCTCAGCCGCGGCGCGACTGTCATCTCGGAGCGCGCGAACCACAAGGACGAGCGTGAGTACGCGGGCCTCGTGCACTTTGGCGCCGTGGACGAAATTCCACACCTGCTGAATCGTCTGTGGATCGCCCCGCAGCCCGCAACGCCCTTTGGCGCGCGGCGCGTGCGCTCCGTTCAGTTGCGCCCCGAGCTTGCCAGCGTGTACGCCGAGCGTTTTGCGCCGCAGCGCATCTTCGAGCGCGCGGGCGTGTACGCTGCGCTAATCGGCCATGCGAACGCTAGCCGCTCCGTGGCGGCGCAGGAGCAATTAGGCTTGCAATTAGGCTTCGGACGCAGCTCCACAGCGCTCGCCACAGCGCTAGTTGGCGCCGCCGCCGCCGCTGCCGCCGCCGCGACCGACGACGCCATCTTGCTCGGCCGGCGCATCAACCACTACCCTGCCGCCGCCGCCGCCGCTTCCCGCGCGAATGCCCTGGAGGCCGTTGAGACGGACGGACGGCCAGACGGCAGACGAGACGCTGCCGGACGTCGACGTAGCGGCCGCGGGGCGCGATTGGGCCGCCGTGGAAGCGGAGGCGGAGGCAGTCGGCGTGGCGGCGAGCGTGGCGACAGCGTGGGTGCGGACTCGGGGGTGGACTCGGGAGCCCACTATGCGCTGCTGCTCCACGGGAGGCTCGGGACCATAGGCGTCGCCCCGTCCATCTCACTCGTCATGCAGGCCAGTTTGTTGAAGGACGACGACTTTGCAAGGGCCATTGGTACATGTGCGGCCTCACATCTCGAGCACATCGTGCAGGCCAACGGTCGGCCCACCGAGGGCGGCGGTGTGGATGTATTCGTGCACACCTGGAACCCGGATCTTGGATGGCTCGTGGATGCTCAATATGCTCCCCACCTGCGCGCGTCGCTCCATGAGCCGGTCGAGTTCGTCGAAAAGGAGAAGGCCCGCTCGCAGGCGCTCTCCATCGGGCGCGCCGCCGCGCTCATGCGCGCTCACGAGAGCGCGCGCCGTCGTCCCTATTCCTTCTGCCTCGTGCTGCGCGCGGACTTGCTCGTAGGCGCGCCCATCGTGCTCAAATCATTTGAGTGGGACCGCCTGTGGTTCTCGGAACATTGCTGCATGAACGAGGCGAATACAGACGAGCTCCGTGCGCGCGTGCGCGCCCAGTGCACGGGCGAGAGTGACCCGCAGATCACGTGGCACAAGCGCGTGCTCGGCCAGTGCCGTGCGTCCCAATACGGCGGGCAGTGGGGACTAGAAAAGAAGCCCGACGACTTTTATTACTTTCTCATGGACTGGTGGTTCGCGGCGCGCCCGGCGGTCGTGGCCACATGGGTCGAGATCAGCAGCCAGTGGGAGTGGTACAAAGAACGGATGAGACGGATGCTCATCTGGCGCTACTTTTCGCACTACATATGGGCCTTCCACGTGCACGATGTGCTCAACCGCACTGTCGACGTGCGCTTCCGCGCGGGCGTGCGTGTCAACCTAATCCGGAATGCGTACCCGCGGCTGCACTTCCGAGCCGGCCGGCTCGTGCCGCTCGGCGAGTACGTTACCGACGCGACAGGTAAGTGCGCCACCATGGTCACGCTTGCCAATGTGAGCATCGATAGTGACGGACTGCTACGCATGCCTGTCGACCCCACGAGCCCATTTGGCGCTGGGTACGCGCCGCGCTTCCTGACGATGGCCGAGCAGTGTGCGTCCGCACGACTTGCGGAGCCGATCATCTGCTGTGGCGCGCCCCCGCGCCGCTGCGGCACGCACGTGTGCTCGCCCTCGTACGCCGACGCCAACCGACGCTTTTTGCAAGCGGGCGAGGCGTATGGCAGGGCCGTCCGCAAAGGGCTTGTGGCGCGGCCACTGCTGGGGAGCACGTCTATGAACTAGGTGCACGGCTTGAGCAGCGACTGCTCCGCTCCCTCTCAGCACAGGAGGCTGGGGTGGGGCTGTGCGCGCCGCGCGAATTTATGCGGAAAAGGCAAAAAAGCAAAAGGGGACGGGACTTACTTGTACGTACAGCCGTCGAGTGTCGTGCACATCTGTAGTCAGCCGTGCGGCGGGGCTCCGGACATCACGACCCCGGACCCGATCATTGCGTATCGGCTATAGTAGGAATCATAGCAAAGCGGATAAGGAATGCTAGCCGCCCCCGCCGCCCCGCGATCGCGATGATCGCGGGTCCCTTACAATGCCGTGCGGCGTCCGGCGATGAACCCGATTATGGACCGCGATCATCGGATGCGGACGGCCCCCAGTATTCCTCATCATGAAATCATCTGAAAGACCGGGACTCGAGCTTCACTAGGTGTCCTCGTCTTCCCACCACTCGGCCTCGGGTCGCCACAGCGACACGCCATCCTCGTACCGCACAAAATGCTCGCGAACACGATCTTGCCAGAATTGGAAGTCCATGATTACACCCGCCATTTCTCTCTGAAGGTCCTGTCGCCAGCTCCACACTCGTTTGCCGACGGCTGGGTCGAGAGGCTGCTTGCCCCGTCGGCTGCTTGTTCGACTGCCGAAGTACGGCACGAGCGCCGTGGCGAGCGCGGTCGCAGGTACGGGTGCGGCCACGGTCGCGGTGGCAGACGACTCAGCAGAGGGCGTCGGCACGGGCTGCTTGCGCGAAGAAGGCGGCGGAGCGTCGGTGCAGGGCGGCGCGCTGCTCGGAGGTGGGCATACGGCCGCACGAGCCTGCTGCTCGTCGTACAGGCGCCACGCAGCTGGAAGAGAAATGGCCTTGCGCCCGTCGGGCGAACGATAACCCTTGAGCTTGCCGTAATCCATCACCTTAGTCCAACCAGGTGGTGGCTTGGTACGCACCGCCATGTCCGCAGAAGCTCGCTCTGCGGACTTTGTCGCACCGCTTGGGCCCGCACCGCTTGGGTGCGATGGCGCGCTGGAGCTCGCCGCAGCCGCATCTTCCGCTGCAGTCCCCGCTGCCGCCGCCGCCTCCGCAAGCCGCTTCGATGCTGGCCACTCGGCAAGGCCAGCTTCGGCCGCGGAGCGCTTCTCGACTGGGGCATGCGTGGACTGGGTTGCCGCCGCGGCCTCTAATGGCGAGGCCGGAGCTGGTGCGGTGTCCATTGGCTGGCAGCTGGGCTCACCGCAAGTGCAGACTAGGCGGGCGTGCCTGCAGACGCAGACGGGGCACTTCCCCTTGCCTGCGAATTTGATGGATGACCGCCATTCGGCCACAGGAATCGGCATCTTGTAGATGCAGTTGCACGGCGTGATCACGTTCACGTTGCACCTGCGTGTTGCTGATGCATACGACTCAGCCGGAATATCCTCCGTGAAACTGACATCAGCCCTAAACCAGCCGTTGTCTTTGCGAATTGCGTACACGCGGGCGAATTGTGGCATATTCCGTGGGGGACGATCGCGAAGTGACGGGCGCTCCTACCGGGCGCGAAAAAGTCAAGTCAAGTCAAGTCAAGTTGACTTGACTTGACTTGACTTGACGGGCGCGAAACTCGTACGTGCATCGGGTACCGTAATCTTTTTACCCGAGCCGGGACAAACACGGGACACGGGCACACGGATCACACGGTCGGATTGCAGATTGGGACATTGGTAGGTAGCGGTACGTTTGTTCCCCGATGCGCGATTCAGGGGGAGACGTACCTACCTATTACCTATTGGCAATAGCCTATTCGGAGCGCGCCGGCTCGTCGCGTCCTCTTCGTTAACGCTTGAGACGTTTACGTTGCCCGGCCGGCGTGGAGCGAAGTGCGAACAGGCTTGTGCGAAGGCTTGTGCGAAGGCTTGTGCGAAGGTTTAACCTAACTCCTAAGGCATTGTCCTAAGGTTTATTATCAGCCGTTCTTGGTTATATCACGTATATGATTATGCGGGCCGCCGGCGGCGTGTGACTTGGGCTTTTTGTGTGTGAATTCCGGGATCAATTTCCTAGAATCATTCCCCACCTCTGTGCTCTCTCTTCTTCAGCGCCCCGCGGACCGCTGCCAGGTGCCAGCCGCAGCGCCCCTCCATCCCACCTCCCGGAGGTCCGATCTCGGGCCGCACACCGCACTCGCCGCACCAGGCGCAAGGCGCGGGGGGGCGACATAGACACACACAGCCGTTGCGACACCCACACACGTGGGTCGTGGGCAGTGTATCGAGCACCTAGGGGACTGCGCTGGTGCCTGCCCAGCCTGGTGCCACCTCAGCATACTAGTAGTTCCTCTTGAGCACCATGCCCAGCAATCCTGCTCGTACTGGGAGCACACGCTGGTCGCTCCGCCATCGGGGTCAGGGGGTAGGTCTGACCTACCCCCTTCATCGGGGCCTCACTCGAGGGCCGGAGCCTCGCTCGGAGCCTCGGGCGGCGGAGCAGCGGCCTCGCTGGGAGGCTCGAGCAAGGCCTGCTGCTTGGCCTCGAAAGTCGCCTTGAGCGCAGCAGCCGCTTCCAAATACTCGAGCTCGAGGGCCTTGAACTTCGACTCGAGCTCCGGGTCCATGATGGCGGGCGCTGGGGGTAGCGCAGGGGCGGCGGGCAGGGGCGGCGCGACCGGGCGCGCAGGTGGCGGCGCGGCGGCGCCGAACCGAGCGGAGATAGGCAGGCTCTCGCTGCGTGCGCGTGGGGTCGTACCCTCACCAACGGGTGCGCTGTCGCCGCCGCGGGGGGTGCCGAGGCCCAGGAAGGTAGCGGCCTCGTTGCGCTTTGCGATGACTGCCGGGGGGATGGGCTTCGCCTTCTCGGGCATAATGTCGCCGTACTCCTTCCCCGCCTTGATGCGCCGGTCGATGTCGTTGTTACGCACCATCTTCTTGTTGAGAGTAAACGACTGGCGCGACTCGAGCCGCCAGATGATCTTGAGCAGCGTGATGTTCGTATCGAACATGTCGCCAATGGCATGCAGCGTCGCGTCGCCGAAGGCTGTCTTCGGCTGATTTTTTTGGTTCAGAATGTTCAACTGGATGAGCATTTGGTTCACGGCGATGGCGTTGGCAAGTGCCGTGCCGCCTTCGTCCTTGATCCTGTTGTTCTGCACATCGAGGTGGACGAGGGTGTTGTTCGTTTTGAGCGCCTCGGCGATGGCCGCTGCCTCTTTGTCGCCGATGTTGCAATCTTCCATTATGAGCTCCAGGCAGTGGGTGTTAGTTGCGAGTGCCGCTGCGAGCTTCATGATCAATTCGCTACCGCTTGGCATCTGCAGCACAGCGCTCTTGGTGAGGTTGCACTTGGTGAAGGAGGGGTCATTGTCGCTGAGCCTTTGGATCGCCTCGGTCGGCGTCAGCATCTTCAGCTTGAAAGCCATAGCTGATGACTTTGCGCGTACCCCGACACACTCCGCGGCACTTTGACTATAAGGCGGCGACTCCTGTGAACTGTATTTATTCGCTGTGAATTGGTGTCGAGATATGGCAATACTTGATGAATACTTGATGCACGATGAGACAGAAGAAAAAGACACATAGCTGGCAGGGGAGAGGTTCCCCCACACGTCGAAACGAACATGCAAAACGTAGAAAGAAATCTGGGAGCAAAGATGATGATGCCGCGCGGCGGAGCCACGCGCTTATCTGTAGCGGCGGAGCGAGACCACCATGTTGCGCTTCCAGGAGGCGCGCTTCGACGGGCGGATCTTGCTCGCACCGTGGTTGCGCACGCGCAGGCCACGGCCCTGGCGGCCAGCCGAGGTGAGACCACGCAGCTCGCGGTGCTTGTGCACGTGGTTGCACAGCCAGTTGACGCGCGGATCAGTGCGCACGGCCTTGTGATGCGTGTCGACCATGATCACCTCGTAGTATTTGTACATCGTGTCCTGCGCCACCCAGTACGAGTTGAGCACGCGCAGACCCGCGCACGCACGGCCGACGCGCTCCTCCGCCTTGGAGCGGTGGTTGCGGCGCCACTTGTGCTTCCGGATGCCGCAGTTGCGCGGCTTGCCGTTGTTGTGGCCCTTGGACTTAACCATCTTGCGCGAGCCGCGCTTCACGCGCACGCGGTAGATGCAGAAGCCCTGCTTGGCCTTGTAGCCAAGGTTGCGCGCCTTGTCCGGGCGCGTCGGCCGCGCCGCGCGGTGGATGACGGGCAGGTTGCGGTACTCCCAGCAGCGCACGCGCAGGAGGAAGCAGATCGTGTCAGACTGCTTCTTCTTCCAGAGCTCATTCAGGTAGCGGAAGGCTCCCATGTTCGTGCAGAAAGAGCCCGAAGACGTGCCAGGGACCTCCGCAAGCTGTGGGATCTTCCGTACCGGTAAAAAGACACCGGGGCATGCCGGGTCACTCGTGGATACATGTACCCGAAAGACACCGGGGGAGCCGGGACACACACAAGACAGACACAAGAAACCTCACAAACCAACCTCTAAACCAACTTCACCACCAACACACCGTCACACCCGTACCGGAACACATGTCCGACAGCTCCGACATACGTGAAACGTGTGTGTCCCGGCTCCCACCAAAGTCTTAAACCTCAGCGACACAGCGCACGCGCCCGGCAGGACGCCGAACTTCATCGGCGCGTCGGAGAAGCCCTCATCGGAGCACCTGCGTGTGGAGCATCGGACTTCGAGGCGTCCATCTGACCGAGAGTCAATCCACCATGGAGGACCACTGTACGCCGCCCCGCGCGCCGCGCCACCCATCCGATAGTGCCATATCCTCCACCTCACCGCACCTCGCCTCCGCGCTCCACAGATGCCGTGCTTGGCGTGAAGAAGACCGCGACCACGGATGACATCCGGACTGCGTACAAGGAGAAGGCGATGAAGAACCACCCCGACCGCGGCGGCGACGTGGAGGTGTGGCAGGCCATCCAAAAGGCCTTTGACGCGCTCTCCGACCTGCAGCGCCGTGCGCTCTACGACCGCACGAAGCTCGATGCTGAGGGCGGCGCCGAGAAGCAGTTCCAGCAGAGGTTTGGCGAGGGCACCTTCGACCTGGCGCAGACGAGCTCGGGCGTCGCCGAGACGGCGGTGCGCACCAAAAAGGGCGGCCTCAACATCCTGCAGCAGATGGCCGAGGTCCGAAAGGACGAGGAGCGGATGAAGGCGTCCAACCGGACGGCCGTCATCCAGACGGGCTACGAGATGTCGCACTCGGCGGGCTTCGATGCGTGGCTGCGCAACCGGCAGGGGCTGGGCACGACGGGCGCGTTCAACTCCGAGGACCTCATGCGCAGGGGCAAGGCCTTTGGCATGGAGCAGGGCCTGGAGGCGACTGACTCGACCTCACAGCCGCTCCCGCCGCTCACGGCGACCGCGGTGCGCTTCGACCGCCACGGGCCGCCCGAGGAGGTGCTCTACGTGGACAAGGAGTTCCCGCTGCCGCAGAAGCTGGCGCACGGCGAGGTGCTCGTCTACATGCTCGCCGCGTGCGTCACCGACGAGGACCTGCTGCGCGTGCAGACGCCTCTCACCGTACTCAACGATTTCCCGCCCTTCAACCGCACCAACAACAAGTGGGAACAGATCCCGCTACCTGCAGTCGCGGGCGTGGAGGGCGTGGGCGTGATCCTCGCGACAGCCAAGAACCTCGGCCGGCCCGCCCCGTCGGAGGCCCAGTATGCCAATCTGCCTGGCTTCCACACACCCAAGGAAGATGAGATCCTCGAGGTGAAGGACTGGGTCCTCATGCTTCCCGATGCGCGTCTCAAGCCGGTAGGCTGCTGGTCGACGCTGTGCATCGCCGACGGGCACCGGCTGCTCAAGGTGCCGCCGCACCTGCTGCCCACGCAGCACTATGCGTGCTCGCGCTCGCTCTGCACCGCTTACCGTCTGCTCGAGGACTATGGCAACTTGCGGCCGGGCGACACGATCATCCAAAACTGCTCAGACTTGCCAACAGGCCAGGCGATCATCCAGCTGGTGAGTGCCACTGATGGGCACGGATGGCTCACTCAACGCCACTGATTGCAACGGATGGCCTCTCTGATTGCCACTGATTGCAACGGATGGCCTCTCTGATTGGCACTGATTTTTGCCGTGGATGGCCTCTCTCGTTGCCAGTGCAACATGCTCAAGATCCGTACGATCAACCTGGTGACGGACGACGACGGCTTCGAGCACTCGAAGGAGCTGCTCATGCAGCTTGGAGCCACCCATGTGCTCCGAGACAATTCCAAAATCTCCGAGTTTCTCGACGCCCTCGGTGCGGCAATGCCACGGCTCGCTCTCGACGCCCTCGGCGGCGAGGCGGGCAAGCGGCTCGCGATCGCGCTGCGTCCGGGCGGCACTCTCGTGATCCACCAGATACAGACGGGCCAGGTGCCCCAAATCTCGCCTTCGCTCCTCATGTACCAGCAGATCTCCATCTTCGGCTTCAACCTCGCGCAGTGGACGAGCGAGAACGGCGCCGAGAGCTACCTGCAGATGCTGCGCACCGTCGCTGAGCTGGTGGCCGCGGATCGCCTCAACATATTCACGCGCACGCTCGACGTCGCCGCGGGGTTCGATCAGAGCTCGCTGCAGCTCGCGATCAAGTCGCATCGGCAATCGCAGGATGCAAAGACGTTCCGAGAGCGCACGGTGCTCCTCTTTGGAGACGAGGCCACCGCGAACGACATGTACTTTGAGCTCGCCGCGCAGATCCGCAAGCTCGAGTCGGGAGATGACGATCTCGAGCAGATGCCCACCTTGTCCACGAGCAGTGCCAAGGCCGCCGCCGCCGCCGGGCGCGCTACCAAAGGCAACGCCACCGGCTCGCCCATCCCCGGCGCAGGCTCGTTCCGGGCCTCGGCGCGCTGGCCGGACGCGCAGGCGCTGCTCACTGAGCTCAAGCTCGAAGCGTACATTCCACAGTTCGTCGAGGAGGAGATGACCTCGATCTCGCTGCTCGAGGAGATCGTCGGGCGCGCCGAGGGCGAGCGCGAGCTTATGGAGGCGCTCAAGGAGATGGGCATCAAGAAGATGGGCCACCGCCAATCTATCGTCGGCGCCGTCGCCGGTCGCCTGTAAGTGAGCGCCCTTGAAGACGCGACCTCGCGCTACGACAGTCAGGTTTCGTCGCGGGACACCAGCGCGCACTGAGGTTCGGCATTTCGGATCTGGATGTCCTGAGCGGACGTCCTGAAGTTCACGGCGGACTCACGAGGACACCCGGGCGAGGGTTGTGAGTTGTGACATGTGTCGTGAGGCTTTAGACGGCACTTTATAATCCTCGTACACGTTCGCCGGTTCGCGATCGAACTCTCGTCTTAGTCTTACGAACTTTTATTAGCTGCAACATGCCGGGTTGCATCAACATGCCGGGTTGCATCGTGCCGGGTTGCATCATGCCAATCTCGCAACCGACAGTCCGGTGGCGGTGCTCCGGTTCAGTTTCCCCAGCCTTTGGGGGATGCAGACCGCACACGGCATTTCGCAGTTAGCCAAGGGAACGCAGGGATGCGCGACTGAATTCAATGCTGGTCTCGAGTGCCTTGCGGCCCTCATGCTCCTTGAGGGCGCATTGGTCCGCGAGCACGCTGTGCAGCTTGCCCAGCAGCTTGCCCAACGCCGCCGCGTGCTCCAGCACGGCCTCAAGCTCCTCGTCATCGCATGAAGACACGAGTGTGTCGACCTGGGCGGCCATGGCTTGCGCACACGTGATCAGCGGGTTGAGCGCGAGGTCTGGGGCCGCCTGGTCGAGGGCGGTGGTCGTGGCCAAGGCGAGCGAATCCAGCGTGCCTTGCAGCAGCGCGATCAGCGGCGTGGTCACCGCCGAGTCCGTCAGAACAGTGGCCTCGTCCTCAAATGCGTTGCCTTCTTCGTCTGCAGCTTCGGCGAGCGCCTCGTCAACTGACTCGCGCAGCTCCCGCAGCGCGTCGGCCACGAGGCGGCTCGCATTCTGAAGCGCCTGCTTGCACGCGCCCGCGCCCGACACCTCCAATGTCGCGAGAGCGCGCACCGCCTCCTCCACGAGTCCCACGTCCGACGGCTGCACCGACGCCTTGCTGCTGCGCTCAAGGATTGTGAGCACACCCTGCAGCACGCGCCAGCAGGCTGTGCAGACTCGCTTGCGTGCCGCGGGCAGCATGACCGAGAGCAGCGCGCGCGCCCACGAATCAAAAGTCACAATCGCCTTCTCATAGTCTCGCTCGCCACCTTGCAAGTCTGCTGCCGAGGGCTTCGTTGAAACCAGAAAATAAAAGGTGCGGCTGGATTGCGCAAGCAACTGTGCAGCTTTGTTGAGAGTGTCGTAGGCCACTGCGACGCTAGCAGGAGTCTCAGAGCCTCTGGCTGGCACGGCACGAATGAGTGCCAACAGCTCTGCGGCCCTTTCCGACGTTCTTCCGTGCAGCGAGTCCGCTTCTTGTTTTTTGGCAGGATGGTTGACGATGCCTGCAGTAATGGCGAGTTTACTCATTCCGAGCACGATGCCTCCAGCAGGTGCGGGTGTGGGTGCAGGTAAATCTGCGGAAGCGGATGCAGCTTCCGCTGCGCGAGTGGTTGCCGCCAACAAGAACGAATGCGACATGGTGGTTAGGTTATGCTGGTTCACTCGAGTGCTTCTCGCACGTAGACAGCAGGCCCAGCGCGAGGGGAACACGAGGTTAGTGTAACCCACAAACTTGCTTCATTAGGCAGGCATGCTCCACCAACCAAAAGCCCGCCCATCGATAATTTTCGGCGAGCGATTCAAATTAACGTGAACGTGGACCCCAGCTGAAACACCTTATTTGGATCTTTGATCTTCAAACGCTTTTTTGGTGCGTCGGCCACGGCCTCTCTCCACTCTCCTAGCGTGCAAAAGGCAGGTAAAATATGTCGGAGTCTTGGGCCGTAGCGGTGGGCGCAGCGATCGCCGTCAAAATTTCCGCAAGTATTGATGATGTCGCGTGGCTGCTGCCATTCGTCGCTGGGCCGCAGCGGTGCACGAATTATTGGCGAGCCTTGCAATACATCATCACCACGCTGGCAGTCTCAGGCACCGCTATTGCGGTCGCGATCGGCGGCGGCGCGGCCGTCTCGGCGGCCACCGGCTCGAACACCGACTGGCCAGCGGAGCGTGTGCTCGGCTTAATCTCGGGCGTGGCGCTCGCCGCATATGGCCTCTTCCTGTTCAAGGGCTGGTGGGGGGATCATTTAGAGGAGCTGGAGGAGGCGAGGGCGCAGGAAGCATCCCAGGCGCTCGCATCGATCGTGGCGACGGCGCGTGCGGCCGAAGCCTTCTTCAAGGCAACCGCACCCACACGTGTCGTTGCCATCGAGCACGCTCAAGCGCGACCACGGGCGCCGCAAGAGCCACCGGCACCGCAGGTGTCCGTCCCAAAGGAGGAGGATGGCATGTGGGGTTGGTTTCTGCGCGCCATCGGCGTGACGCCTGCCGATGGCGCCACATATCCGCCTGCGCCGTCTGCCGTCGGCTCCATCGAGCTGAGCGAAGTTCGTGCATCGGTTCTGCACGATCGGCCGCTCAGTTTCGTCATGGCTTCGTCTGCTGAGGACGCGCCGCCAACGACTCCACGGGTGTGGTCGCAACGAGCACAAACGTCGCCTTTACCATCGCCACCGAGATCGCCGCCGCAGACGCCGCCGAGATCGTCGCCGCAGACGCCGAGGTCGTCGGCGCGCCGGCGGCTGGAGGGGCAACTGCAGCCGCCGGTGGACGAATCCTTTGACGAAACCTTGACGATGGCCCTGAGCAGCGCGGGCTCGTCGTGGGATAGAGTGCGTCAGCACGACCCCGCCCGCACGCCGCCGTCGTCAGCACAGTCCATTGCGTCGGCGGCAGCCGAGCTCGAAAGGCTGCGCGCGGAGCTCCGACAGAAGACGACCGTGCTCGAGAGGACGAGAGTGGAGGCGGCCCGGGCGGCCGCGGAGGCCCAAGCTCAACGGCGCTGGGATCGCTTGCGTGAGCACTACCGCTCGAAGAAACCCGTGGCAGCCGTCTCGGGCTGGGACAGCGTGCTGCTGCAGATCCACCCTCGCGCGCGCGAGGCGGCCCGGGCGGCGGCGGCGGAATATGGTCAACGGCGCTGGGATCGCGTGCGTGAGCATTACCGGCCCAATAAACCTTTGTCAGCCGTCTCGGGCTGGGACAGTGTGCTGATGCAGATCCACCCTCGCACCCAAACTAGCCCAATGCAGCGCCAAAGATCCACCGCCACCGCCATCTCGACCGCCGATGAGCTCGTCCTCGCGCGGTGCCGAGCGCTCATGCTGCTGCGCAATGCGCTCGGCGAGGTAGCGTACGAGAGCCGTCGGCACGCGCTGCTCGAAGAGCTCTTCGTCTCGAACTCGGTCGAGAATGCCGCCGCCGCGCTCAATTCGCTGCACAGCATGGGCTTCATCTCGTCGAATGCGGAGTTTGGTGCGTGCACGGATCGGCTACTCAGTGCCGAACATGCACTGGCCTCACGCAGCGCCGAACAGAGGCGCGAGTCGCCGGGAGCGCGCAGGTACGGTGGTTTCGGACGCGACGGTGAAGAGGGCGCTGGCGTGACAGGCGCGGCCGACGGTGAGGACGATGGCGATGCCGCGAAAGACCTCACGGCTCGTGCGTTGCTAGTGGTGTCCGTACTCGGCTCGCTCGACGATCTGGCGGTTCAGATCAGCCTCTTGCTCGCCGGCACGTTCACGTGGGCGCAGTTGCTCCTGGGCGTTACTTTCGGCTCGAGCCTCGTCGTGTGCTTCTGCTTCTTCGTGACGCTCTTCAAGCCGATCGTCGCCGTCATTCAGCTCGTGCCGCTCTTCGCGATCGTCTTCTGCTTCGCTGCGTATACGCTGATCACAGTGGCGCTCTTCGAGACGGCTGAGGTGTTGCTGTTGCCGCCGCCACCCGCCTTGCCGCCGCCTCCCAACGCGACTGCGCCTGCCATGCCGACGGGCGCGGGGCGCATGTTGTGGGCCGTGTCACCAACGATGCCTCCATGGGCTCCTCCCCTGGGCGACGGCCACCACGACGCCCACCCGAGCGCCGACGACCCACTCACCATCTACCGGACCGCCGCTGTGCTCTCCCTCGGCTCCTCCACCGACAATTTCGCCATCGGCGCGTCGCTCGGCATCGCCGGGCTGATGCTCAAGCTCAAGTTCAATGCACTGATCGCCGCGGCCAACGGGGTCGGCGCACTCGTCGCCGCCGCGGGCGGCCACGCGATTGGCCAAGTGGCCGACTCGTTCGGACTTTGGATCGCGGCGTCCGTGTTTGCCTACCTGGCGTGGCAAGAGGGCGGCTCGCTCTGGGCGGGTGAGCCAGCCTCACCGCTCCTCAAGCTCGCGGAGCGGGGCGTGGCCTTGCAACTGGCGGTGCCCATGACCTTGAACAATCTGGCCGGGGGCATCGCTGGCGGGGTCGTCGGCATCGGACCGTTGCTCGCGGGCACGTCGGCCTTCTGCGCCTCCTTTGCGATGATGGCGACCGGCTTCTTCGTGGGGCAGCGGCTGCACTCGGTCCTCCGTGGCTCGCAGCTCGACGTGCGTCTCTTCTCATGCTCCATCTTTGTGACCCTCGCGTACGGGCAGGTGAGCGAGAAGCTGCAGGCCCTTTGGGAGGCGTACGTGCCCTTTCATCTGGCGCTGCCGCTCGTGCCCGCGGGCTCCGATGCCCTCGTGGCGCTGCTGCTCGTCGGCGCGGCCTTTGTAGGAGGCCTGCTCGCCCTGCGTCAGTGGGCTGCGGACGATCCGAAGCACGATGTGCTCGCCGGCGAAGACACCACCGGTGAGCCGCCCGTGACGGCGCTCCACGCGTACCTGATCCTTGAGCGTGCTCGCGCACTCATGCAGCTGCGCAATGCGCTCGGCGAGGCAGCGTACGAGAGCCGCCGGCACGCACTGCTCGAAGAGCTCGTGCGCTCCGCCAAGTCGCCGCAGGGCTCGCTCGAACGCGCGGCCGCTGTCCTCGAGTCGTTGCATGGCTTCGGCTTCCTCGATCCGGACCACGTGGCCGAGCGCGCGGAGCTCGTGCTGTGGGTGGATCGGCTCCTCGGCACGGAAGGCACCCAGACGAACGTCGTCCCCGCAAGCAGCCCACGCAAGCCAAGCCCGTCGTCGAGTGGGCGCTCGTCGCCACATTCAACCCGCAGCACATGGCGCCGCATCCTGCCCTTTGGCAGCCCCGAGCGCAGGAAGGAGAGCGAGTACGGTGCGCGTTCGGATCTGGTGTAAACCCTCGTACTGTGCTACCACACTGTACTTGTGTGGGCTGTTGCATGCGTGCATGGTGGACGAGTACATCTTACAGGGTAATACGTGGTGTGGCCTATACCATTACGTGTGGCGCGGTCCGGTTCGAGGGGGGTCGTTAATCCTGGTTTAGGGTAGCTACGGCGGGTGCCTGGTGCGGCGCGCTGTGCGTGTACTGTGTGTTCAGTGTTGTTGCCAACGAAAGGCCACCGGGCGGTGCGCGGCCGCGTGCGATGTGGCGTGGGCGTGCCGCCGGGTCGGGGCGCGGGACGGTCGAGCCGGCAGCCGCGCGGGCGCGCGCGCCGATCCGGAAAATGTGCCAGACATTCACCACCTGACAGCGGTGTCAGTGACGCACCGCTCAGCCCAAAATTTGCCGAGACTCGAATCGCTCTCAGATATTTGTGACGAGATTTGGGTTCCAGTAGGACCCTAAGGGGTGATCAGATGTGGGTCAGGGTCGCAAGAACCCCTCGCTCGAGTTCCAGGTCCTCTGACCTCTCCACCGCTCTTCCCCCTTGAGAGTTGAGTGATTCTGGATATTGGAGTGCTGTTGGTCCCGGTCACCGCCCGCCCCCATCCCTTTGTCTTTTGACAGGCTTTTGTCAGGCATCTCTTTCCTTCTCGGCTGGCCGTGTCATACCTGAGGCACTGCCAGTTGTTGCACTGCCGGTGGCACGCACCAATCACAGTACGCCGGTCCGGTGTCTTGGGTGTCGAATTCTAAACATTGGCTATGAATATAGTGAAAAGGTCGTGTGCTTCCTTGTGTCTGAAATCGAGGCACGCGACGTTCGCGACCGAGGGCGAGGAAGGCAAGAAGCATGCCATAGTGCAGGTCGAGTGTAAAGACTAGGGCAAAGGCCGTGGGCACTGACGACGAGGTGATCTCGCTGGCCGCGTCGTCAGTGCCCAAGTCAGCCTGGAACAGTCACGCTCAACTATCTTCGTCGTAAAGGAATGGCGTTTCGCGATGCTATTCAACCGACTTTGAATCGCACACCTGCCAACGGCCACACCCATAAGATCAAAATGTGCCAGTCGGAGGTTCTCGTGCCAACCGATCCACGTGGTGGGCTGCTGCTCGAGGTGCGTCTGCCGCCTCTCTCTAAGAGACAGCTTGCACCTGCACCCGCACAGCCGATGTAACGAAGGGCTGGCTCGATAGCCCCTGGATTTTGTAGCTGTGCAACACGGACGCTGACCCAACTTTACCACCGCCGCTTTCACAATGCGGCACGCGGCTATAGCGCAGCAGACATGAGGCTTGGCCTTGGGCCGCCGCACCATGTCGCATGTCCCCACTATTCCTCACGCCCTCACTGACGCAGCTCTGCGCGCTACCTCGCTCGTATGCCGCTCTCGTCGCCGCCGCGCAGGCGCTTTGCCTCTCGGTGTCCAAGACACTCACAGCGACAAATCACCCGAGCGTCAACACAATCATACAGCTAAACACACCGCAGCGTTCCGGACGAAGGGACGATGAGGAAATCTTGGATACGATACCGATATAGGCTCTAGTCGCGTTTTTGTTCTGTTTTCAAACTTCAAGTCTGTGCCCTGCGCGAAGTGTCTCTAATAACGCGAACTCGAATGCTGGAGCTGACGGCTACACCTGCACGCTCTGCAGGCGTGAATGTCTCGGTGCGCGGAGGGTCTTCTATTTTCGATTTTGAAACTGTGATGGCTTTTAACGTCAAACGTGAACGAAAATTATGCTCTGTCACGGGTGTGTAAACTTGGTCGCGTGTCTGCATTCACATTCACACCTTACATGTATGTGCGCGACGTGGCCTCGTGCCGCGATGCCGAGGTGACGAGGAGATGCGCATCGTAATGTCGGCGCTCGTGGCCGTCCTAGTCAGCACCTTTGCGCTGCAATCGCCGCCATGTCGTGCGCCCGTGACGTGGCGCGGCGCACCTCGCCCCAGTTCGGTGCAACGCGTGTTGGTGCCGCCAAAGTGCTTGGTGGCACCCGGCGGCATGGGCAACAAGGACAGCGCTTCCGCCGCCGTTGAAGCTGTGCCGGTGCCGCCCCCAAATGCTGCTGCTTTGATTGTGCTCTTGCTCTGTTGCAGCATCGGTGCTGTCTGTTCGCTCGATCGCGTGCTCATCTCGATCGCTATCATCCCTATGAGCTCAGAGATGCTCTACTCAGACGCAACCAAGGGTGCGATCGCGGCAGGCTTCTCCGTGGGCTACTGCTTAGGCCTCGCCCCAGCCGGGATCGCGTCGTCCCAGTACTCGCCGAAGGTTGTGCTCTTGGCGGGGCTCTTGGTTTGGTCGGCCGCCCAGGCCGCAACGCCCATGGCCGCTGCCACCAGCTTGCCTGCGCTCCTGGCCGCACGCATCCTCATGGGCATCGGCGAGGCGGCGGCGGTGCCCTCGTTGCAGGTGATCGCGGCCCGCTTTGTGCCGGCGGAGCGCCGGTCGCTCTTTTGGGGCATCCTGTCCGCCGCGCTCTCGTGCGGCACCATCGCCGCCTACGTCGTCTCGCCTCCTCTGATCGAGTCCCACGGTTGGCCGTATGTGTTCGAGCTCTTTGGGGCAGCTGGTGGAGCTCTCGCGCTTGTGTGGGCCTTGTTGGGGGCGGACGAGCCACAAAGGGCGGCGGCGGCGGCGGCAGCAGCAGCAGAAGCAGAAGCAGCAGAAGGTACAGGAGGGATAGGGACACTCGTCGCAGCAGCCTCGCCGCCGGCGTCGGCGGCTGCGTCCCGCGCTGAGCCCTCCCCTGTCCCCTGGGACCAGATCAGAGTCTCCCGCCCCGTGTGGGCCCTGGCCGCCGCACACTCCTCGGTCAACTTCTTTATGTATTTTGGTCTCTCGTGGCTGCCCACATACTTTGCGTACCAGTTCGGCATGTCAACGGCCGACGCGTCCGCCGCCTCTCTCTATCCCTTCGTCGCCGGCGCTGTCGGGTCGCTAGTGGCCGGTGCCTCGTGTGATCAACTCGTCGACCGAGGGCTCAGTCTGACCGACGCGCGAAAGCTGATGGGTTCGCTAGCCATGGGTGGGCCGCTGCTGGCGATGCTCGTGCTCGCGCTGCTGAGCGCGGGCGTCGGCGGCGTGCTGCTCAGCCGAGACGAGGCCGAGGCGCTCTTCATTGGTGCGGTTGGCATGAGTGCCTTCGCAGCTGCGGGCTACGGCTGCGGCGCCCAAGATATCTCTGCCCGGCTCGCCTCGCTGCTCTACGGCGCGACGTCCGTGTTCGCGGTGATCGCGGGCGCGAGCGGCCAGTACTTCACCGGCTGGCTCCTGGACCACTACGGCCGCGACTTCACCCCCATCTTCGTGCTCGTCGTACTGATCGAGGCCGCTGGGCTCGTCGCGTGGAATCGATGGTGGTGCTCTGACCGCATCTTCGACTGACGGTGGATCCTCTGACGACGCGCTCAGGACGACGCGCTCAGGACGATGTGCTCGGGACGACGCGCTCAGGACGACGCGCTGAGAACGGTGTCTGTGACGAACCGTGCTCCTCTGACAGGTGCGCTAAGGACGGCCCACCCTCGTGCCTCTCGCTTGGCTCGCTCGAAGCGCCCGTCCTGCGCTGCAGCCTTGTCCCCTGCCCGCCCGCTTCCGCCCCACGTGTCTGGCTGGCGGTGATGAGACTCTTCCCCGTACGTCTGAGTGCGTGGCGAGGCCGAGGGGAACCCGCAAGGGAGAACCCTCCCCTCCTATGGCCCCCAAGCGAGGTTGAGAGATGTGTACGGCACTGTCTGAGCCACCGGACCACGCGCCTGTGACTGCGCCACCGAGGCGGGAGCGCGGCAGCCCTGAACCCCCGATGATCCCTGATGAATCCCTGATGAACCCCTGATCCCTGATGTCCTCTTCACTGCTGTGGACGCTGGCTCGCACAAACTGACCCACGCTTGCACCTTAGGTGCTTGCCTCCCCTCGCTTCAGATCTTTGGATATCTTGACGGCGTGCAGTCGACCGGGGACGGCTGTTGTTCAGAACTTCAGTCGTCCTCAAAGCAGGCATATGAGTATCAGTAATGAGTTCTATTACGGAGGATGATACGCGCTCCGTTGGCCGGTAATAGGCCGGTAACGGCTGACGAGACGACGGGACCGCGCTCCGCGCGGTCCCACGAGAAAATACAGTAAATAGAAATCTAATCCGCGGCACCGCGCCGAAAGAGAACAAAAAAGTGTCTTCGCATCTTCCGCGGCCGTAACCAGCGGTATCCCTATCCGGTATCTATACCGCGGCGGTGGACCGGTGTTACCACCTTAGCGCTTAGGCCTTACCAAATCGAATCCACCCCGCATCGTTAAACAGTGGTCCGATTTTAGCGCGGGGGATATCACGGCTGACACCGGGCCCCGGCCCAGCAATCCGGGCTCTGGGCGCTTCGTCTCCCAGACGCAGACGCGGACCGTCTCCTCGACACTCGTGCGCGATGACGTCTGCCCGTCTCCGTACTCGACGGCTCCGTCACCTCAACCATCCACTTCATCAAGCGCAATTTGCCGGAGGCCCTCCCGATACGTGGGATAGGCCAAGCCGGCGGGCAGGAGCTCAGCGAGCATGCGCCCGTTACTCACGCGTTTGTTCTCCAGTGCTCGGCGCTGCGCTCGCGCGCTGTCGGCGCTGCCGTCCGTCGCGGCACTGGCATCCGAAGCGGAGGCTACAAGCAGCGAAGCAGCGTACGCCATCACATCGGCACGCGGCGCAGGCTCGCTGTCGGCCACATTGTAGACGGCCGGCGCGGTGTCGCGCGCGCCGTCCGCTGCGGCTGCCATCGACGCGAGCAGCGCGCTGCAAATGTCGGTCACATGAATGCGCGACACGTATCGAGGTACCGCCGCGCCGCTGTTGCCTGCCGTCCGGGCCACCGCACCAGCGGCTACGCCGGACAGGCTCTGCGACCGCTCAATAGCACCGGTGCCATTATCGAGCTGGGGCGACGCCGGTGCGACCGCAGCTCCTCGCCGACTCAAAGTGTCCAAGGCCGAGCGCCCTGGCCCGTAGATACCTGCCAGCCGAAACACGCGCGTGGCCAGACGACCGTCGCTCGCATCGTGGAGCGCGAGCCATTCGGCCTCAGCGCGCAGCCGATCTGCCGCCGAGCTTCCGTCGGCCACGTTGCACGGCGACGCCTCGTCCACCCAAGCACCCGCATGGTCGCCGTAGACGGACGACGTGGACAGATAGCCCGCCCAGCGGAGCGTACCAGCGCGGAGCAGGACAGGGCGGTGCAGCGCGAGCAGTGGATCGCGATTGAAATCAGCAATGGGTGGAACCGTCGCAAGCACGTGCGTAGCGCTGCTCAGCGCGTCCAGGCCGTCGCGGTTCAGCCCAACGTACTCATCATCGAGGTCGAAAGGATAGGCATCGATGCCCGAGCGCCGACGGATGAGCGCGGCCTTGTCCGCCGTCCGACAGGAGCCCGAGACGCGCCAGCCAAGCTCGCTCGCCGCTCGGACAGCCAGGCGCTCGCCCACATACCCGAGGCCCGCGACGAAGAGGTGCGTCTGCGCATCCAACATCGCGACGCACCTGCTCTTTTTTGACGATTCCTGAACGAAGGTTGGCGCGATTTGTGGGAACGCGAGCAAGCTACATGCAAGTAGGGGGGGGAAGGGGGAAGGGGGGGGGAAGGGGGGGTGGGGCATTTGTGAAGAGGTGAGGCATGGAAAGCAGGGCTGCCGAGAGGAGCAGTGCTGAAAAAGCGAATCTGATTCTTCGCCACACTCCAGGAATTCAGGCTGGGCCTGTATGACGAATGACGTGCTCGTGGGTAGTTCCAACTGAGCCAGTATAGTCCCATTGCCACTTTATTTTGGCAATGTGCTCCAGTTGTAGAAAAGCAACACCGTCCTTCGCTAAGCCCGTCGATCCCGAAAGCCTCGCGTGGCCGTGCTTCATGGTCACAGATGCCCGCTCCCTCCTTGCAGAGGGTGAGCTCGTAGTGGTCAGACAGCCAGATGCTCACGTGGATGTCGTGGAGGACCTCGGTTGCCGCTTGCTTCATCTGGGGTGAGGGTCAGAGGTGTAGGGTCAGTGCAGAGTGGCTCGTGGGGAGCATCGCCCGGTTGTCGTACGTGCCATTGGGCTCGTCAACATCTTGCTTGATGCGCGCCTTGCGCGCCTCCAGCCATCGCTTGTGGTGCTGTACCATGGTAAGGTCCCGCTGCGCGGAGGGTTTTGTTTCACCCTCAGGTTCCAGCGCGATCTGGACTCAGGGGAAGCCTCGGTGGCGGGAGGACAGCTCGATGGGCTCCTTGACTGTCTCCGTCTTTTGCACCTTGACAGGGGAAGCCTCAGTGGAAGACAGCTCGATGGGCACCTTGACTGTCTCCATCTTTTGTGCCTTGACAGGGGAAGCGTCTGTGGAGGACAGCTCGATGGACACTGTGGTTGTCTCCGTTCTGTATCCGTTCTGGGCAAAGCCGCCCATGTGAAGGTGCCTGAGGGCAGCATCGAGTGCGTACTGGAGCGCCTCGCCCTCGGACGACGCATCCATGGTGTTCTGCGGCCAGAGGAGAGTGTGTGAGAATTGAGCGTGCGACGCTCCGTGGTGCTTGCGCCCACCACGGCAAGATATCGACTTATCGAGGCAAAGCATGAAGAGTGCCACGCACCACTGCAGCTCCTCGTCCTTGTAGTGCACGACGCCAGCGAGCGACGGAAACGCCTCCGCCGCGGTTGTCCGCGCGCTTCTTCTCCCATCTCTTGGTGATCACCTTGGCGTTACTCTTGGCGTTACTCTTGCACAGTTGCACTTATTGATCCCATCGGGATTGTGTGACGTGCCCGGCGGTTGATGGCCCTTCACGTACATACCAGCCCCAGAGACCAGCCGTCTGCAACCACATTATTGCAGCGCAACATCTCAAGACGAAAAAGGCCCCGTCTGCACTCGTCTACATGTAGTAGACTAGAAAAAATGCATGCGCGTACATTACGATGCCCGATATGGTCGGCTCGCCTGCGGGGAGCCCTCATTCACACCTACTGAACACAACCACACCTGCGGTGAGCTTGAGCATGCAAAGTTTTCAGACACGTATACACGGAACACAACGCGACTAAGAAAACTCAAATACGTTACCCCCACACATTTGGCTGTGAATCCTGGTCCCGTTTTCGGCAAGTTTTCGGGTGGGGAAAATCATTCATTGCGGCCCAATGCAAGCAAGCAAGCATGCATGCTTGCTTGCCCAATGCAACGCGACACAGCGGTTTCACCGTGATCAGTCAAGTTTCTCACCATGCACTCAGTCGCATAGCCACGAACGGACCTGGTCGCGCCAGTGTGGCCGCCGCGACACAACGGACCGACTGATGGCAGATGAGGATGAGCCGGAGCAGAACACGCCCAAGATTGCGATCCCACGCGGTCCAGGGCGCCCCGCGCACGCTTGGGATGAGCAGCCGCCGCCCAAGGGTCCCAACTCGCAGAACAAACCGTGGGGCGAATCCAGGACGGTGCAGGACTACACCAGCTACTACACCGGAAAATTGTACAAGAATCACCCAAATCCAGTCTGCACAGTCTCCGTACGGTCGCTCAAGTCCAAGGACCCGTTGACCGTGCAGCTGGAAGGCGACAAGGAGCACACAGTCGCCGACGTGAAGGTGGCCTTCCGGCGGGCGCTGGTGATCTCGTCGCGAAAGATGATAAAGTTGCGGTGGCTCGGTGAGGATCTTGATGATAACAAGAAGCTCGGAGAGTGCAGAGTGCCCGACGGAGCGCTTCTCGAGGCGGCGTTCAAAGCGCGAACAAACGCTGAGCTCGAGGCGTTGCATCTGGTCACGCACGTGCTGGTCAGTGATCAGGCAGGCACAGTCACGACGTGCGCCGTCACGTCGAAAACGACCGTGGGCGAGCTCAAGGTGATGTGCAAGATGGTAGGCAAGAAGAAGGAAGATGGCACACCGATCGAGGTGCCCTTCCATTTTTCGCCGCACTACACGAGTGCATTTGGGACACCACTCGCTGACGTGAAGACGCTCGGCGATCTTGGCGTCTTGGATGGCGACGTGCTGTACATGATCAATCCTGACGTGCAACCGACAGCGCCAGTTGAGGCTGCGCCGCCACCCAAGAAAAAGTAAGGCGCGCGATACCCCGCTGGATCGGATGACGGAGCCTCGGAGCGCCGCGAGGCGCGGAGCCAGGGCGCGGCGACGCCGTCGCCCGTGGATCTGCATGCTGATTTGCATGGACCTGGTGACCAACCTGGCGTAGGTTGCGCGGTGTCGATTGCGCGCGTTGCCGTTTGAATAGACAGATATACGCGCATACGCGTCTAAATAAATTAAAAGAACTTTTAGTTTTACTCGTCGCTGCGGGACGTACTTCGTGAGGCCGGAAGAGAACAAGCAGTCACGAGACACCCGCAGCAACCTTCGCCAGCACGGATGCCGTGCTACCGGCTCAGTTGGTCGCTGGCCACTGCTGCGTGCACGCCGCGCCGACCCTGTACGCCGCCCTGCCGCTATGGCTACCGAAGAAGGATGCCGGTGTGCGCGCACCCGCCCTGCCTAGGAGCCCAGCGGTCGACGCAGATTGAATCTCGCAGATTGAATCTCGCAGATTGAGATGCTTGCCATCCAGCCTCGTCTCGCACGTGCCCGAAGCCCGGGGAGCTGCTCATCGTCCCTACTGTAAGGAGCTGCTCATCATCCCTAATCGTAGTACTTCTGCACAGCGCGGTTATCGCGTTCGCCGTACCTGCGGACGCAGCATAGAGGGCAAATGTGTGGCGCGGCGCGTCAGCAGCCTGCCCAACACGGCGCGGAGCCGTCCGAGTCTGTAACTGAGCCGCGGTGCTCTGGCCACATCAGCCATGGCGTGGAGCGTTCCTAATTAAGGAGAGCTCGAGGCTGCCAAGCGGCGGAGTAGGCTCAGGGCGGGATCGAGTCCTCACCGACTGTGGAGATGGCATGGCAAAATCATGGCGGCGGAGTCATGGCGGCGGAGTCATGGCGGCGACGGGGGACATGGCGACGACGTCAGTCGTAGTACTGTCGTGCGGGTCGAGGGTCGCGATCGCCATACCGGCCGCTGCCGTCGTACGAGTTGCCGTGCGTGTAGCGCGGCACGAAGCGGTCCCCGTCGCGCTCGTCGCGCTCGTCGCGATCACGCTCGCGCACATTGCTGCCGCTCTGCCTTGAATCCTCGTCACGCCGCCGCTCGTCAAATCCGCGCTCGTAGTCGCGTGGCCGCGAGTAGCTGTACTGAGATGAGTTGCTGCCTGCCGGTGGGCCGCTGCCCTTGCCATCCTCGCGCGGACCGCGCGGCTTGGCGATATTGACAGTGATCTGCCGCCCGTGGTAGTCGCGCCCGTGCATTGCGCCGCACGCGGCGTGCGCGTCCTTTGAGTATCTGTAGGTGACGAACGCGAACCCGCGCAACTTGCCGTTGTCGCGGTCGATGGGCAAGTAGACGTCCTCTATGTCGCCAAATTGCATGAAGTCTTCGCGCACCACATTCTGATCGACGCCAAACGGGATGCCGCCCACGAAGACCTTGCGGTCCTCGCCGAGCGCGGTGTCGCGCGCGGCAGCGGCCATCCCGCCGCGGAGGCCGTATCGTGACTGGGACGAAGATGTTCTGATGTGAAGCACAACCCACCAACAAACCAAAACTCAAAACTCAAAAGCGTGAAGAGCAACACCTCGCACACGTCACAGTCGCTTCATGACGTTCATACTTGAAGATCAGGAAGGAAGCTGGGCGCCGCGCCGAGCCCAGCGCGCTTCGAGCCTCTTCGATTGAATTGGTTTCGTCAGATGTCAAAATGAATTTTGATAGAACTTCCCAAATGTCTCTTTCCTGTCGCGCAGGATTGGGCGCCGCGCCGAGCGCGGTGCGCGCTTCGAGACACTTCCTAGGAAGAGGTTCGTCAATTGTCAAAATGAATTTTGTTAGAACTTCCCAGATGTTGATTTTCCGGACGCGCCAAGTGAGCCGGATTCCTGCCGCTGGCAGCCACTGTCGGGGTTCGCTCGCCCATTGCCCGGCGTCTTCGCAGCCGCGCGCCCATTTGTGCACAATCGTGGATGCCTGAGGACGACCGCTGAGCATTGCGCATCCCACTGTGCTCCGACAGGTCGCTCTTTCTGTAAAGCCATGCTCAGCATCGACTCTGGTTTATCTGCCTTTCCCCCCCAATCATCGGTCGACCTGGGGACCGCCGATAAGGAGAACGAAATGGACCTCCAGCTAGGCCGCGCCGCGTGCCACATTCCACCGCTGATGCCCAAGCTGACGTCTGATTCAGAATCATCGAATCTATCAGCTCAAGAGGAGGCGTCTCCATCTGATGACTCAGAGACGGGTCCCAATGGGCTTCCGTATGCGCTCTGCCCGCCTGCGTACAACGAGTGGTGCAAGTATTCGGAGTTTTTAGCATGGCTCCCCGCCGACCCGGTGCGCTCGATGCACCCGGCGATCGTCTGCCTGCCGCGCACTGGCGGCGATGGCGGCATGGGCCTCTACTGCTGCAATGGGCTGGCCAAGGGCGAAGTTGTGTGGGCCGAGCGCAAGGAGGCTGGAGACTTCTCGGAGCTCGACAACGCCGTGCCTCGCTCGCGGGAGTGGATCGAGGCGCTGCCGCCAGCCTCCAAGAAAATCTACTGCCGTTACATGCACAAGACAGGCGAGAATGAGTTCCAGAGCCTGGCTGAGTTCAACGAGATGCCCATCGAGGAGTACCCTAACGTGCGCATCATCGACATCTCCAACTACATGAACCACTCGTGCTCGCCGACTTGCTGGTTTGTCGACGGCGGCGAGGAGTACACTAAGGTGATGGTGGCCGCGCGCGATCTCGCCCCGGGCGACGAGGTGACGTACGACTTTTGCACGGCCGAGGATTGCGAGCTCAGCCCGGAGTGGGAGTGCCACTGCGGCTCGGCGAATTGCCGCGGCCTCGTCACGCCGCGCGACTGGCAGCTGCCGGCGCTGCAGCAGCAGTACGCGGGGCACTTCCTTCCGCACATCGCCGAGAAGATTTCGTGCGAGCCGCCCGCCGATCAGGTCCCGACCGGCTCGGCGACCGCGGACAGCGACGCAGCCGACGCTGCGTCTACGCGGCCGATGGCCCGGCTGGAGGAGGTGGATACATCCAAATCATGGTGGCTGGCCAACCTCGACAGCCGCGCGACGCCGATTCCAGGTGCCGCGATCACAAACCTGGCGGGTCGGCCCGATCGACTCGAGATGATGCAGCACGTGGCGACCGGCCTGAGCCTCGATCTGCTCAACCGTCAGGCCGCGATGCTCATCATCAAGCACCAGCTTAAGTGGAACGAGAACGACGATGTGGGCGGTTTCGTGGAAACGGGCGCCACAATCGGCGCAGGCGAGCTCGTGATGCTGCTGCTGCCGCGCTCTGATTGCCTCTGATGACCCTCTGATGACCCTCTGATGGCCTCCCTCATCAGGCGAGCTCGTCATGCTGCTGCCGCCGAACGCGCTCTACTGGGAGGCCGACTGTCCTGACTTCAACGCGTGCCTGCAGCTCGGCACCACCGCCAAGGGCGACCGCCTCTTCTCGTCGTCGATCACGCCAAAGGACGTGGACAACTTCCTGTGCCACTCGTGCGAACCCAGCTGCCGCTTCGTCATCGGGCGCGATATGACCGCCGGCCTCTTCGCCACCAGGAATATCGCTGTGGGCGAGGCCATCACCTTTGATTACGACGAGACCGAGGATGATCTGGTCGGCCAGGGCGATCAAGACTTCGAGTGCCACTGCGGCACACCCAGCTGCCGCGGCAGGATCCTCGGCCGTCTGTTCTCGCTCAAGCCGCAGAGCACTCCGCAGAGCAGCGCGAGTGTCGGCGGCGGCAGCAGCAGCAGCAGCAGCAGCTGTGGTGTGTGTGCCATCCCCATCTCCTAGGGGTTATGGCGTGCGCTATTCGCACGCAGGTGGAGGCCATGTGGCACCGGCCGCATGCAAGGGCCTCCCGGTCAAGGCAGCCTGACTGATGAAAGCTCAGCAAAGTGCTCGCATGGAGGCGACACAGGCTCAATAGTTGGCCATCGGTATAGTAGGGCGCGCACCCAGCAGGCGTTCGGGCGCGTGCCGAGGGAGTGTGTGCCCCGGAAGCCGCGGTGTCACCGCCGCGCACCGGGGCGCACACACACCCTGGTGTCGTGAGTTGGGACCGTGGGGGGGGGACACCCCGTGCCCTCCCCCGCGAAATGCCCGCGCACGACTTGTAAATTTGTGTGTTTTTCGTAAATTAAGCTTCGGTATTCTCGAGGCTCCTAATCGCTTGATTCGATATTCGCCGGACGCCGCGGCGATGACCGATGCCAATCTGGGACCAACACCCCTGGGACGGACCCAAGCCGGGCAAGCCTCCGCTCTCTCGTCTGAGTCCTCTGAACTCCAAACTAAGCCGAACTCAAAGGCCTGTGTTGATTTCCTGCGCAGTCGGGAGCAACAACGCGCCCCGCCGGCGTGCCGTGCTCTCGATGAGGCCTCAGATCGTCTTGCGCATGTCTTCGAGGTCATGCACCTCGCTCATCACGCGCATCCGCTCAAGCACGGCCATCACGGCCACGCTCCACAAGTGCACCGCCTCATCGAGCGTGTCCTTGTCCTCGCCGAGCCTCTCGACGAGCTCGACCCAATCGGGCGCGACGCGCGCCGAGAGCATGAACGTATTGCGTGCGAGCCAGCCGTTGAACGGCGCGATCGTCTCTTCATAAGCGCGCAGGAATTCGGTATAGCCCTTCTGCGAGACAACCCCTGAGAGAAGCTGATCAGTGAGGTTCTTGGCACCGGCGGCGACCGCCTCGCCCAGAGAGTGCTGGATCGGCTGGAACGCCTCGAGGATGCTGGGCGAGCGCGGGCGCGAGAAGCCAGCGCTGCCCTCGGCCGGCGGCGCGGCCGAGGGGGCTCGCCCCCCAGGCGAGGCAAGTGCAGAGGGTGTAGAGGGTACGTACGCCTCACCCTCTGCACTGTCGGAGCGAGATGGCGGCGGCGAAGAGGCTCTTGAGCGCCCGGCGGCGTCGGGAATTCTGGCGGCGGCGGAGAGCTCGCCAGCCATCGGGGACTCCCAGCCCGACTCACGGCCAGTTGCTTCGGCAAGATCGAGAACAGTTGGTGACCTACCGAACGCGTGGCGACCGGCCTTGTCCTCGCGGGAGCGCTCCACATAGCGATCAACATGCGGCCTGAACAGGGAGATCCAAAACGAGAGGCCGCGGCGCGCCCAGAGGAGGCCCATGGCAGCGGACGGGTCGATGAGCACGCCGCCAGGCGCGTGCATCGCGCTCGACACCTCCTCCTCGAGCATCGTCATCATGGAGCGGAAGCGTCGGGGGTCGATCAGGTACGTTGTCTCGATCTTGGACAGGTTCGAGTGTGTCTCGCGCACCGAGAGCACGGTGAACGGGCCGATGCGCTCGAGCACCTTGGTGTAGTGCCGGCACGCACGCATGAACAAGTTGGTGTCAACGTCGTGCTCGTCCAGCAAGCACTCGGCGAATCGCTGCGCGGAGTCGTGCAGGAGCTTGCCTAGCATGGGCTCCACGGCTGGCTTCTCTTCGACGGCGCGGGTCACCGGCCGGCCTGGCTGCACTAACTGCACGTGCTTATGTTCGGCCCTCTGCTGAACGAGCGAGTCGAGCGCGCTCACACCTCTGGACAGCGGGTTTCTCTTGGTGCCCATTTCGTTCTGGATCACATGCAGCGCCGCCACGCCCTTGTCGAGCTTCCGCATGATGAAGGAGAGAAGCACGGCGATGATGAACAGCAGCAGGTCCAGCGGCCGAAGCACCAGGCTCGGAAGCGACAGCGTGAGCGTCATTTCACCGGCGTCGTGCATCGCTTCCATCCCGCCCGAGCCGCCGAGAGGACGAGGGCCTGCATAAGTGGTCTGGACGCGTGTGAATGAAAAGACTGCAAACTTCCTTATAGTCATGAGAGAATTGGCTGACGAATTGGCTCGAGATCGGCTCGAGATGGCTCGAGTGGACGATCGACGTAGCTAACGTCGTGTACGCCGCGAGCCGCATTCGATGGACTCTTCTGGCCATGGCTTGCGACTTTGGGCTCGGTGAGTTTATTCTTGTCTTGAACATACTCAAGATACCCTTGTCCAGATATTGACTGTGTGGGCAGGATTCTAACGAGGAGCACCGGGGTGCGGGGGAATTTTTTTTTCCACAGTGGCTCCGTCGCCTCTAACGCCTACAGACGGTGTTGTCACGGCTCCGTCTTCGCCATTTTGCCGGCAGCATCAGCATCCATCTTGGTCGATTGCGTCGCCGTCCGCACGCGCTCAAAGTGCTCCGCGCGGATGGTCCTCGCAAAGCGCTGCATACCCGCCTCCATGCGATTGCGCACAATGCCTTGGACCAGGCTGCTCTGGATGAGCGCGAGCATCCACCACGCCACCGGATCGGGCAGCGAGTAAGACAGCGTGAGCGTCATGATGCTGCGGCCTGGGCCAGAAGGCCGGAAGGCCACGCTGCCAGAGGGCACAAAGCCCACCCGCGAAACGCCCGCGGCCGCGGTCTCAGCGCCTTCCTTCACGTCATCAGCAGCCTCATCCTCATCACGTATCACGGACGTCCACGACATGGCTGGAGGCCCAGGAGCGTCGAGCTCCGCTTCCCAAGCAATCTCCGGAGAGGGGTAGCCGACCGCTTGCGATGCGACGCGAAGGCCGCGCGGTACGCGCATGACCCACACTGAGCGTGTCGGATGTTCGGGGTCCACGACGACGCTCTCGAGCGACGGCGACCACTCCGTCATGCGCGTCAGGTCCGAGTATTCTGCGTAGAGGGTCGCGATCGGCACGTCGGTGATCTCCAGCTCGGCTTTCGTTTGCCCACTCCACATGCGGATAGTCCGCACCGAGCGCGACGGGGCGGCCACGCAAGGTCGGTGCAGTGCCAAATGGCGGTGCAGCGCCAAGGCGAGAGCCATGTGAAGTGCCATCGTCCCTGGACCGGTCCTATAGGTACAACGAGCTCAAATCTGGATTGTTTGTATGAAACCCTAACGGCGCAACGCTCCAGGGCCAGCCCGCCGCGAGCTGCCAGGACGCGACGGACGAGCCGCGGGTGGTCGCGGTTTACTATGTACGGTTATCGGTCGTAATACGTCGCTCGCATGGTCGATGGTCGCTCCATGGGTCCGGCGTCGGCGTTCGGTTTTTAATTCGTTTCGGCTACATTCAATGACAATGTAAACATTCCGGGCTTGCATATACCATCATGTAAAATTGTACAGACGAGATCTCTAAACAGTCAACACACACAAACACGCCAGACCGTGACAGGCACATGCGCCAAATCATACACACGGACACGCCGACTCTCGACCGCTCACTGCGGGCGTTGACTTGAGAGCGGCTTTGCTCGCTGGCGCGAGTGCGCACGACTCATTCTCTTTCTGCACTGTGGTGTGCGGAGCAGCAAAATCTCCGCACGCGGAACCGTCAGGCGATCCGGCTATAGATCTACTCCGCTTCGACCTTGGGACGCATGGTCGTCGACGGTGAGTACTCAACGATGACGTGTGGGTGCTTCAAGATAGGCTTGGACTCCTTTATCTTGGCGACGATGCTGCCGACCTTAGGGATCTTCTCGATCTCGGCCCCTGCGTCCGCGCGCGTGACGAGCTCCTGCATGAACTGTCGGATCGTGTCCTCGGCTACTTTCTTGACCAGCGCATCGAGCTGCGCCTCGTTCTTGAGCTTGATGGTCAAGGGGTAAACGGAAGACGTCGGCGCATCGTCCGGCGCACTTGGTATCACGAAGTTATTTTTCTCGGTCTTTGCCTGCGCTTCGTATGGTTCTTTCCCTTTGGCAGGGAGTGCCTTCCACGCCGCAGCGATCTCAGCAAAGCTGGGTGTCTTGTCTGCCTGATCGTTCCTCTTGCGGTATGCATCCCCAAATAGAATGTATGCGCTCCGCGGCTTCGCGAGGGAGACCTTCTTGGCGGACCCCGCCTTGGTGAGTGCACTCCTGATCACTTGGTGCGTGCACTCCATCATGTCGTGTTTTGTACTCGACACTGCGACTGGCAGCTGGGAATTCCTCTTTTCGTATCAGACCCGGCCTCACAAGTAATGTAAACTTGGTCGCGTGTTTGACTTGAATTGCTGTTCATCAGAGCTACACAAGC
>ENA-UOUZ01000365-UOUZ01000365.1-mixed-culture-metagenome-genome-assembly--contig:-NODE-365-length-31450-cov-123.337952_pt1 | contig 31450 bp, 19 predicted proteins | sample MGYA00238154_ERZ761575 | MGnify/ENA primary metagenome ERZ761575 (study PRJEB28896, sample SAMN07631632) | mixed culture metagenome | isolation source: Freshwater growth medium | place: USA...
GACGAGGCCAGCCATCGCGAAGAAGACCATCGAGAGCAGGCAAGCGAATCGACCCTTCTCGCCTTGGAGAGCGGTGGCATTCCATCCCGTGGCTGCAGAGTTGGCATGCGTGTGTAAGGTGGCGCCTTGGGGCGGCGGCAGCGAAGTCGGCGGGGGCGACGAGGGGGTGTGCATCGGCGGCGGCGGTGGCGAAGGCCGCGGTGGCGAGGGTGCGGACGGTGGCGCCAGCGGCGGAGGGGCCGTTGACTTTGGCGAGGGCGGCGAGGGCGTGCCGGCCGAGATGCTGCCAGGAGTGGGCGGCATCCTTGGAGGCGACGGAGGCGGTAGAGCCAAGGGCGGCGGCGACGATTGCACGGCGGTGTGCGATCCGCAGTTGGCGCCATCGGCGCAGAAGCACGTCTCCGAGCAGATGCCCTTGCCGGGGGGTGAACTAGCGGTCTGCAGAGGCAGCGGTTGGCGCATGCCACAGTCGGCGCAGTCGGTGTCCGGGTACTCGGCGCCCGGGCCGCCGTCGTCGCAGCAGCCATCCGAGGCATCAGCTGGCATTCCGATGCGAGTGACAGTGTTGATGCAAAGGGCAGGGGGTGCCGTGGATGCCGGAGGTGTTGACGCGATGGGGCGCGGTGGGCTGGAGACCGGTGGCTGCGGGGGCGAGCGCGGCATGCGCGGGGCGCAGTCCACGCAGTCGGCGCCGTACGCGCACATCGGCAACTCGGAGCCGGGGCTGTCGCAATAGATGTCCGAGGCGTCCACGCCCATGTTCATGCAGAGTGAATGGGGAGGAGGCGAGGTGCCGCCGAGGAAGAGCTGATGACTCGCCCGCAGCACGTTTGCCCCAACAAAGGGTGTAGAGGTTACGCTCTCGGCAGCGACGACGAGCAGGAAGGTGCCCAACATCATCGAAGAAGGGGCGACGACGCGCTGGATGTGCTCCACGACGAGCAAGAGGAATGCGAGCGATCGCTCGGAAAGCGAACGCAAGCACTCGGCTCGCTCGGTTTCTTTTCGCGACGCTCGAAAAAAAATTCGATGGAAACCTGCAAACCTCGGTCCACAGGGTTGGTGGGTGGCGAGGTCGTCGCGGTGCCAGAGAGGTTTCCACAGGCGAGTTGTGCCGCGAGTTCGGCGCTCCGGGATCGCCGTAAGGATGCGACCCCTGGAAACCTCGGACTTAATGATTGTGAAAGGAGCACAAAAATGTAGTAGTTCTCACACGACCAATCACGTTCACAGTTCCAGATGAACCGCGTGTCACGCGATAATCTGATAGTGAGTATCGCAAGCGCGCCGACGGGAGAAACCCTCAAGCATGCTGGACATCGACCTATTTCGCGTCGACCGGGGCGGCAACCCGGACATCGTGCGTGAGTCGCAGCGGCGGCGCCACAAGGATGTTTCGCTGGTCGACAAGGTGATCGAGCTCGACACCGAGTGGCGCACGACCCGCGGCGGGCTCGACAATGCCAAAAAGGTGTTGAACCAGGTGCAGAAGAAGATTGGCGAGTTCATGAAGAAGAAGGAGGCCCCGCCTCCCGAGCTGATGGCGGAGAAGCAGGATGCCGAGGCCGAAATCACGAAGCTGGAGGCCAAGGAGAAGGAGCTCATCGAGGCGCGCGACACCACGCTCGTCACGATCGGCAACCTTGTGCCCGATGACGTGCCCGTGTCCGATAACGAGGACAACAACCGCGTGGAGGACACGAACGGCGTCTTCGAGAGCGAGGAATGGATGCTCTCGCACTACGACCTCATCCAGCTCGCCGGCCTCGCGAACACGGCCAAGGGCTCGGTCGTCGCGGGCTCGCGCGGCTACTTCTTGACTGGGATGGGCATGCGGCTCAACCAGGCGCTGATCTCGTACGGGGTGCAGTTCCTTTCGGAGCGCGGGCACACGATGGTGCAGACGCCCTTCGTCATGAACAAGTCGCTCATGGGTAAGGTGGCGCAGCTCGCCGACTTTGATGAGCAGCTGTACAAGGTCACCGGAGGCGCCGAGGACCAGTACCTGATCGCCACCTCCGAGCAACCGCTGTGCGGGTACCACTACGAGGAGTGGATGGACCCGAAGGCGCTGCCCAAAAAGTACGCGGGCTACTCCACCTGCTTCCGCAAGGAGGCAGGCTCGCACGGACGAGACCAAGCAGGCATCTTCCGCGTGCACCAGTTTGAGAAGATTGAGCAGTTCTGCGTCACCTCGCCGATCGGCGACGAGTCGGAGCAGATGCAGCAGACGATGATCAACAACTGCAAAGAGTTTTACCAGTCGCTCGGCATCCCGTACCGCGTCGTCAACATCGTCTCGGGCGCCCTGAACGACGCGGCCGCCAAGAAGTACGACCTCGAGGCATGGTTCCCAGGCTCCAAGGCGCATCGCGAGCTTGTCTCTTGCTCGAACTGCACCGACTACCAGTCGCGCCGGCTCGAGGTGCGCTTTGGGACCCAGGGCAAGACCGAGGACGGCAAGAAGCTCTATTGCCACATGCTCAACTCGACGCTCTGCGCCACCGAGCGTGCCCTCTGCTGCGTCATCGAGAATTACCAGACCAAGTGCGGCATCAAGGTACCCGATGCGCTGGTCGAGTACATGGGCGGAACGACCTTCATCCCCTTCGTGACGACGATGGAGAAGATCTACGGCAAGCCCAAGAAGGGCCCCTCGCCGCCGCAGTTCGTGCCCACACCTGAGCAGATCACCGAGATGGATGAGGGAAAGACGGAGCTCGCCGCGTACCTCAAGCAGGTGATGCCCACGCTCAACGCGGCGCTCAATACGATCTCGAAGACTCGGCCAGAGAACCCGCTGCAGGCGCTCGCTGCGCTGCTCTCGGGCGCGCCGCCGCCGCCGCCCAAGGCCGCCGCCGCCGCACCGGCCGCACCGTCGGAGCCGGCATTCGACCTCAAGGCGCTCAAGGAGCAGGAGGCGGCGGAGATGAAGAAGAAGATTGAGGAGAACGCTCTCAAAGCCAAGCAGAAGGAGAAGGAGGAGGACGAGAGGATCGCCAAGATGCAGGCGCTCGAGGCCCAGGGCGTCAAGGTGGCGGGCGGCATGCACAAGTTTGACGCGTCCGAGGTCGACGTGCACGGCGGCAACGCGACGGCCGACGACTTTTTGGACGCGTTTGGCATGTAAGGCCGTGGGCAAGTGAAGCGGCCTTGGTGAGTGGCATGCCTACGTGCGTGGGGGCGGCCTTGTGCGCGGTCCGATTGGGCGCTTTGGCGGGCGCTTTGGCGGATCGTCGGCTCGGGCGTCGTGATGGGCGTCCAATTTGAGGATTGACGGCTGGCTGTGAATGAGGCTGTGAATGAGGCGTGCTTCATATTGGGGTGTGCAGCCTGCGTACGAGTGTGGTCCGTGAAGGAAGCGGGCTCGCAGAGTCGTCGCGAGCTGTTGAGAGAGCGGCGTGTGTGTGTGCTTATCTGCAGGACGTGGGGGCGGCGGCAGTGACGTCCGGCGCGGCGCCAGTGGCTAGCCCATGGGGCATCGCCGTAGGTGCGGAGACTATTGATATTCCTGGCTTCGGCTCGGTTATAGTGATGTGACGAAACCTTTTTCAAACTATCGTGTTTATTTCATTTTCATATATTGCATGCGTTTGTACATGTATTAAACCCGAACAGCCACGCGTTCCTCTGTGACGAGCCTCAGGCTCAGCGCGCCGGCGAGGCGCATGGGCATTGGCGCGAGCCGCAGCGCCACTGACCTCTTCGAGCTCAGCGGCCGCGACGGCACGCTGTACGCCTCCGTCAGCGGCGACAACGCCTTCCACATCAAGGGCATCAATTGGTTCGGCAGCGAAACGTATTGCGGTCCGCCCGGAGGCCTCGACAGGCACCCGGTCGGCTTCTACCTCGACTTCCTGCAGCGGCACAAGTTCAACGCGATCCGGCTGCTGTTTGCGCACGAGTTCATCGAGAAGGACGATATCGTGCACACCGCCGAGTCGGAGGACCCGTTATTCTTCCAGACGCGCTACCTCGAGATGTTCACCATCCTTTGCCGCGAGGCCGCCAAGCGCGGCATGCTTGTCATGGTGGCCGCGCACCGGCTGAGGCATGACGCGTGGCCTGGCAAAGGGCTCTGGTACGACGACGACATCGGCTGGCCCGTGTCGCGTGTCAAGACGTCTTGGAGCAAGCTCGCGGCCGTCCTCTGTGGCGAGTGGAACGTGATCGCCGCCGAGTGCGCGAGCCGCCATCTCGAACGAATCTCGAGCGCCCTCAGAGCCCTCGAGGCCACTCCCCACTTGCTTTCTCGCGCTGAGCCCACGTGGTCTGGCGTGCTGTCCTGGGCGCGCTTGCGCCGCGCGTACGCAGCATCACCAACGAGCCGCACGGCGCGTCGTGGGCCAAAGGGTTGGCGATCGATTGGAATTTGGGTGCGGAGGACCTCGGCGACCACGTCCTGCGTGAATGCCCTCGATGGTTGATCTTTGTCGAGGGGGTCGGATATAACCCGGGCGCACCTAATGGCGACGACCCAGGAGCGGGCATCTGGTGGGGCGAGAACCTCATCGGAGCGCGTGTGCAGCAGGTGATGCGCCTCTTGAATGAGCCTCTAATGAGCTTCTAATGAGCCTCGAATGAGCCTCTATAATGCGCCTCTAATTCGCCTTACTTAGACGCGCTGCCATCCTCTACTCCCTTTAGACGCTGCACGCGGCTTCAGCAGGTGATGAGCCTGGACCCCCACTCACCCCCACTCACCCCTGTCACAGGTGCACCTGTCCAACCAGGAGAAGCTCGTCTACTCGCCCCATGTGTACGGCCCGTCAGTGTACCAGCAGCATTACTTTGATGACCAGCGCTTTCCCGCCAATATGCCCGAGGTCAGGGTGGCGCACCGATGGCCGCTGAGTTCCCTCTCCCCTGATAGCGACCCTCATCAGGTGTGGGCGGCGTACTTTGCGTTCGCGCAGCAGCTCACCCTGATGGCGTCCCTCATCAGGTGTGGGAGGCGCACTTTGCGTTCGCGCAGCAGCTCACCCACAGACCAATCGTGCTCGGGGAGATCGGGGGGAGATACACCGATCAGGATCGTCAGTGGCAAGACTGGGCGATCCCGTACCTCAAGCAGCGCGGCTTTGGCATCTTCTACTTCGCACTCAACCCAGATAGCGATGATACTGGCGGACTTGTGCGTGCCGCTGATGACAGCAGATTCGCAAATGACCTCTAATGGCCTCTGATGGCCTCTGAAGGCCCTTCGGCTGTCGTCTTGTTGCCCCCCCGGATCACAGGTGAGTGACCTCTGATGACCTCTGATTGCCCCCCCGGATCACAGGTGAGTAAGAACTGGTCGCTGCCGCTCGAAGGCTCAGCAGAGGCCAGCAAGCTTGCAGCGCTCGCCTCGCTCTCTTCCACCGACGTCCTCAGCATCTGCCCAGCATGCGCCGCCGCCGCCAACGCCAGCGCACCGGTGTTGGGGGGCCGTCGTCCCGGGCGTGCCCAGCCGACGGACACGGGGCCACTGATGCTCGCGATCGGCTTCGTGTTGATGGTCTTCCTCGGCTGCGCGCATGCATGCCGCGGCTACTTTCGAGCGCTCAAGACGACGCGTTTGGAGGAGCGGCTCGAAGCGCTCAGTTTGGCGCGAAGGGCGCCAAAGCCACGTGGCTCCTCGATGGGGGGGGGAGCCGTTGGGGTCGTGGGGGGACGGGCTGTGGGGAAGTCTCTCAAGGCGGCTGTGGGGAAGTCCCTCAAGGCGGCTCGAGGCACAGCTGGCCGTACTTGCAAGCTGGCGTCCTCCCTAATGAGGGAGGCTCAGATGGACAGCGTGAGCGAAGATGAGGAACTTCCTTTGACTAAACCTTTGACGGCTGGAGGCGAGTCCAGTCGTGAGCGTCCTCTGGAGGTGAGGTCAAAGGAGAGATGCGGTGCTACTGCTGTGCCGGACAAGGGCGCCGCGGCGGGCGGTATGGCAGCGTTGGCTGTGACGAAGCCGGCTGTGACGGCTGTGACGAAGCCGGCTGTGACGAAGCCGGCGGCTGTGACGAAGCCGGCTGTGACGGCTGTGACGAAGCCGGCTGTGACGAAGCCGGCGGCGGCAAGCGGCGGCGGCAGCAGCAGCGGGAGCACGAGCGCCGTGTCGAGCGCCACCAAGGCTGCCCCCACACGGTGCGTCACTCCGAAGCTCAAGCCTCCTCCGCCTGCGACGGTGACGGTGCCGTCGACCAGCACGACGCCCGCGCAGTCGCGGGCGCCTACGGTCACCACAAAGAAGGCAGCGGGCACGTTCGGGGGCAAGGGCGCTGCCAAGCTGCCGAAGGCGGAGCACCCAGCGGAGCAGGACGTGATCAGCTTTGGGAAGAACTTTGGGAAGAAGTGAGCTTTGGACGCCTCCAAGATGAATGTCACAATCTTCATGTATCCGAAATTCTTCTCCGAAGTTCTTATCTAAAATAGTTTCGAAATCAGTTTCGGTGATTAGTTGCGGAATTAGTCTCTTGCGAGACCGGACGGTCTCTCCCTCTTTTGCTGATGGACGTGCACACGATCTCGCCTCTGGCCGAGAACCCCGTCGCGGATTGGCTAGCCATGGCTGGCATCGATCATTTATCAGGCCTCGCGGAGGCCGTCGAAAATCAGGTCGGAAGGAATCTGGCACAGCTGCAGGGACTGAGTGATGCGGAGATCGATGCCATGCTTGCGCCACTCAGCATGGGCAGGGTGCCGATGAAGGAGGTGAAAACCGCACTTATGAGCCTGCGCGGCCAGGTCATCGTGGACAATGGTGCTGCTCTTGACGAGGAGAATAGTGACGAGGAGGCCGTCATCCACGTCCTCTCCCCAGCGATGGATGCTACGCCCGCTGAGGAGGCGGAGGGCGAGGTGGAGGAGGAGGTGGAGGAGGGCTCCGAGGCAGTCTTTGGCAGGGCGGCCGACGTGGTGGACGTGGCGGCCACCGACCATGACGCGACGCTAATCTTCACGGAGATTCCACCACGGGTGGCCACAGATGATGACGCGACGGCGATCTTGCCCGCGGAGATTGCACCAGTCACTGGGACGCCGAGGTCTGATGCCCGTAGAAATTCCCGCGGAGCAAGGCTCGGGCAGCTGTTGACGTTCGCCAAACAACCAGAGAAACCGGAGATGAGCTCGCCGGCGCCTTCGTCAAGGATCGTTGCCACTTCCGCCAAGGCATCCAGTGGCACCAAGAAGAAGAAGAAGAAGGGAGAGGCTTCCCCGAAGGAGGAGCAGATGCTTCCACTGAGCGTCATCGTGCATGCCGACGCCGGACCGAAGGATACGGCCCAGCTGCCCGAGGAGTATCGACACGAGGTGCGTTTCTCTTGGAGCATTAATATGTCCGACGTCAACGATCCGCGCAGCTTGCTCAACGAGAAGCTCGTCAAACCTCTGGTCAAAGAGTATTACCGTCAGGACAAGAGTACGTCCTCACGCATCCCCGTCGACCGCATCCTCCTCTTCGTGAACGAGACGCCGGTGCCGTACGACAATGAGCACTTTCGTGCAGGCGAGCTCCGAAGGGCCTTCGGAGCAGTCCTGGGGGCCGGATCCGAGGCAGTGGGTGCCAGTGCCGAGGATGTGGGTGTCAGTGCCGAGGATGCAACAGTCAAGGCCGGTAAGGCGTTCCCGTACATTGAAGGCGAGGACGGTGCCGCCTTGAGCAAAGAGGAGCTCGTCATGCAAGGACTCGCACCAGCAGATGTGCATACCGCCGCGTCCGAGGTCATCACGACGGGCGCAACGTCCAACGAGCGTGACCAGACATCCAAGAAGGAAGCTTCCTCCTCGCCCAAGAAGAAAAAGTCGCCCAAGAAAAAGTCGCCCAAGTCGGCGCCCTCGCCCAAGTCGGCGCCCTTGCCCGAGTCGGCTAGTTTGCCCAAGTCGGACCCGTCAGTGGTGCAGGTGCGGTTGCAGTTCGTGCCGCCCCGCGAGTGGCTTACGGCGCTCGTACGCTCTCGCGGTGGTGCCGTAGTGGAGGACGAAAGCGCCAAGGACGCTGCCAAGGCCGCAAAGGAGGAGGCCGCCGCGGCTGCCTTGGCAGCCAAAGAAGCGGCCAAGACAGCCGTGAATGTGAAGCAGATGCTTCCGCTGAGCGTCATCGTGCATGCCGACGCCGGACCGAAGGACACGGCCCAGCTGCCCGAGGGGTATCGACACGAGGTGCGTTTCTCATGGAGCATCAATATGTCCGACGTCAACAATCCGCGCAGCGTGATGAAGGAGAAGCTCGTCCTACCTCTGCTCAAAGAGTACTACCGTCAGGACAAGAGTACTTCCTCACGCATCCCCGTCGACCGCATCCTCCTCTTCGTGAACGAGGCGCCAGTGCCGTACGACAATGAGCACTTTCGTGCAGGCGAGTTCCAAAGGGCCTTCGGATCGGTCCTGGGGGCGGCCGAGGTGGAGTTGCGAATCCAGTTGGTGCCACCCACCGAGTGGCTCGCGGCGATCGTAGCAAGCACAACAAGCAAGCAAGCAACCCAAGCGAACGAAGCAAGCAGGCAAGTTGAGTACGGGTTTGAGGCATATTGAGGGAGCATTCTTTGAGCTGTTGCCCAAGGCGCGCAAGGGAGGACCGCGAGGGGTACTCATGCACATGCGCGTACTATGGAACGCATGGTGGAAAGGTTCTTTGTGATGGAAAGGAGATGGCCTCCTTGGAGTTACCGGTACGATTGAAGGAGATTGTATCTGCAACTGCATGTGTATCTGTCATGTTGAGATGATTGTGTTCAGTGTGTTGAGATTGTACAATATCCCTTTCGTCGTGCAGGCGTATGGGTGTCTCTTCCAAGAGGAGACCGAACTCGCTCGACACGGCGCCCAAGTCCGCGGGCTCACTCGGCGTCAGATGGTTCGCTGATTGCCTCTGATGGCCTCTGATATTCATATTGCATCCCGCTCAAGCCTCATCACCAACATCAGGGCTCGGGCTCACTCGGCGTCAGGTGGTCTGGACTAGTAGCGCGGGCGTGTGCATCGCAGTGGGCTACCTGTGCTACTTTGCCGAGCTGCACGCGGGGATCTCGAGCCCGGTCGCCTTCGGCTTCGGCTGTGCCGCTGGCGTCACTGGCATGCTGTACGGGCTGTTCGTCTTCAAAGAGTATCAAGGCGCAATCCATGGCGCCACCCGATTGAAGACGTTGCTGCTGCTGCTCGCTCTGACGCTCAACCCGCTCTCAATTGCGACGAACGCGGCGTCGAGGAGTTTTCAGTTTTCTTCTGTGAAACTGTGCGACGGAATGACGAACCCGATTCGAGGCGCACGGAACCTCATCTCTATCGTCTCCGCCTCGATGGCCGCTCCGCGCACGAACGACGAGAGCGGGCTGCAGTACACCATCCAGTGCGATGGCCCCGACCTGCCCTTGCGCATGCCGATCGCAACGTACGCTGAGCTCTCGGAGCTGCCCGCACCGCTCCTCAAGGCAGTCGCCGATCGGGAGATCCCGCCGCTCGAAAAGTACGCGGCGCCGCTCGTGCTCGCGGGTCGCGACCTCGCCATCGTGGGCGCCGCACCGCGCGGTGACGAGCAGGTCGCGCCGATCATGCTCGCGCTCATCGGCATGCTCGCGCTCGACACGCGGCCGCCGCCTTCGACCGTCGACCCCAAGGCGTCCACGGCCAAGTGCCAGCCGCGCGCGCTAGTGCTGACGCCCACGCGAAAGCTCGCTACGTACGCGTCCGACGCGGCGCGCACCCTCGCGCATGGCACGAGCGTGCGATGCGCGCTCGCGTGCGGCGGCGTCCCCATCGACGCGAGCGTCAGTGCATGCGAGCCCTCGGCGGGCCTCGTCGTGGCGACGCCTGGCCGACTCCACGACCTCCTCGAGCGAGGGTCGATCTCGCTGCGCGCCGTACGCTACCTCGTCCTGATCGGCGCCGACGCCACGTTTGATGGCGGGTACGACGCGCACCTGCGGCGCGTCGTGCTTGACGAAGGCTTGCCGCTCCCGGCGGAACGTCAAACCCTCGTCACGTGCGCCGCGCTGACGGCACCCCTGCGTCGCGTGACGCCGTTTCTGTTCAAGGGCGGCGTGCTCGGGCACGTGCAGCTGACCGCCGCGCAGCCGTGGATCGCCCAGGCCTTCACACCCCTCGTCCGCCAGGGCGTCGCCTTCTGTGACGAAACCCGATGGCACGAAACGGGCAAGCAGCCGGTGCTCGCGGCGCTGTTGCGGGCGGGCAAGGACTCGAGCGGCGCGCTGCCCGCGCCCGCGACGGCGCTCGTGCCGCCGCCCTCGTCGGCGGCCGCCGCGCCCCCCGCCGCGCCGCCCTCTAGCAGCAGCGGCAGCAGCGGCGGCAGCGCGAGCGCCGTGGCGAGCATTCACATTCACACCACGGCGAGTGCGCCGCCGCCGACGGTGCCGTGCCTGAGTCTCGTCTTCGTCGGGTCGCGTCGGCAGTGCGAGGCGGTCGAGTACTTCCTCAAGGAGGAGGGCTTCCCGGTGGCCGCGATCGCGACGGACAGGCCGAAGCGCGCCGAGAAGGACGCGCTCCTCGCACGGCTCGCGAGCGGCAGTGCGCGGGTCCTCGTCGCCACCGATACGGCGCTCGGATCTCTCGCGGACGAGATTGCGCAGCTCGGCCCGATTGGGAACGTCATCAGCTTCGACCTGCCAAGCTCGATGGCAGAATACGCCCAACGGCTCAGCCTTACTGGCCGAGGCGGCCACTCGGGTCGCAAGACCACGATTGTGACCGACGCGTCGTCGCGAGCGCTCATCTCGGAGCTCGCCGTGCTGCTCCAGCGCACCGGTAACGAGGTGCCGCGATGGCTCGAGTGGATGGCGATCGAGAGCGGCGTGGGCGTCGTGCCCGCCGCGTGACGAAATCGGCGTCGACGGTGGACGGGCTGTGCAGGGTGGCGAAGTCCGAATGATCTCGGAACGTGGTTGTAGTGGGCGTGTTTCCCGCGGGGAGCCGACGTCGCGCCGTGCCGAGGCGCTGGTGAATTCCGCCGCCTGGGGTCGGCGCGCGCGCGCGTTGTGTTGAACAGCAGAATTCCTCAGAGGTGTTTTCATAGCCACTGTTTGATTTCGACCCAAGCACAATGTGGTGTTTGTTTTCTTAGAGCGTCGCGCGCTCACCACGCGTGCTGCGCGGTGTATGCTCGTCGTCGTCCATCTCCTCTGCACCGCGATGAAGCTCTGGGCTGATTTGCGCGCCGTGGCTTCGCCGGATATGTCCGCCGCACTCTCCAAGTGTGAGGGCGCCGCCAATGCACCCGTTGACGCGATTCTCGTCGACTGGCTTTCGGTCACGTTGCATGGTATCCCGGAGGATCTTCCTCCGTGCGACGTGATCTCTGCCGCACCGATGCCGCTCGATCAGCCGACAGCGCCTCTCCTCGGCCTCGCCGGCGAGCGACTGGGAGTGCGAGCGATGGCCGCTGATCCCGCCGGTCAGTCGGCCGCGATGGCCGCTGTGGGCTCGGCCAGCTGGATTCACCTCGATGCTACCACCGAGGCGGAGTGGACGATGATCCCGGCGGAGAACCTCGTCTCCGTGTGCGATGGCACGCCGTCACAGGTAGCGGTCACGGCGCTCAGTGCGCAGCAAGTCCCAGGCCTCGCGTTTGCGTTGCAGCTGGGCGTGGGCGCGCTGGTCCTCGCGCCGCCAGACGAGGAGGACGACGTACGGCGAGTGATGCTGTGGCAGGCGGGGTCGATCGCGCGAGCCCAGCGCACCGAGATTGACGAAACGCGCGCATTGGCGCGCTCATCGGCTCTCGCCGACGAGATCGCCGACGAGCTCGCCGTTGCCGAGGACGCGCCGGCGCTGACCACGACGGCGCTCAGCGTTGGTGTCGTCACCGCAGTGGCGAGCGGCGGCGTCGGCGATCGGGTCGCCCTCGACTTCACGAGCTTGCTGCGCGTGGGCGAAGGCGCCCTCGTGGGCTCATCTGCCAAGCTGCTCAGCCTCGTCCACGGCGAGACGCTCCACGGGGCCCTCGTGCCCGCGCGTCCGTTTCGTGTCAACGCGGGCCCGGTGCACTCGTACGTACTGCTCGCCGACGAGACGACCAAGTACCTGGACGAGATTCGACCTGGTGACCAGGTGCTCATCACCGATGCGCAGGGGAGTCAACGGTCGCTCACGGTGGGTCGTTGCAAGGTGGAGCCGCGCCCCTTGCTCCTCATCTCCTTCGAGTCGGACGGGGCCAGCGGGCAGGTCTTCCTGCAGCAGGCCGAGACGGTTCGCGTGATGGTCGAGGGGGAGGCAGGGCTCGAGCCGAGGAGCGTGACGGACTTGAGGGTGGGCGACCGGCTGCTGCTTCGGCGGACTGCGATGGGGACGCATGTGGGACGGGCGATCAGAGCGCGCGTTGAGGAGCGGTGAGCGGTGGTTGTGGCGTTACAAAACTCCACGGTGCATGCTCCCTATGAACATAACGCCCGCTACAAGGCCGTACGGCGCAAATGCCCCCTAGCGATTCCCGTTCCGAGAGGTCCTTACCGGCTCGGAGCTCACGCACCAGGTCGCCCTCGCGGGCGGGCTCCACGGCGACCGGACCGACTGCGACTCACCGACATCGACCATCGTCGCCCATGTCGTCGCCTGGGCTCGGAGTCGGACAACGGCGACCAGAATCCCATGTTCCATGCGATGGAGCGGCTGCTGCACACACACCTTCGCACCCTGCCAACACCTTTGCATCCGGTCCCAATCCCATTCCGAATGTAGCCCAGGGCGCTCGGGACTCACGCACGTCATCCGCCACCAAGAACCATTCTATGCATTCAGGCGTCGGCCCGGGAAGGCAAGAGGGCAACGCGCCCGAAGACGTGGAGGACGGGCATCGGCTCCTAGAGGTAGGCAAGGCATCGGCTCCTAGAGGAAGGCAAGGCATCGGCTCCTAGAGGAAGGCAAGGCATCGGCTCCTAGAGGAAGGCAAGGCATCGGCTCCTAGAGGTAGGCAAGGCATCGGCTCCTAGAGGAAGGTGAGGAATCGGCTCCTAGAGGAAGGTGAGGCGCTGCAGCAGCTTGCGGGATCGCGTCCTGCGCGCATCGCCCAGCCTCTCGGCATACTCCTGCCTCGCGGCATGCTCGTGCTCGAGGTCCTCTGTTGAGAACTTCGAGTGTCTGGCGCGCCTCTGATCAACCTCTACCGAGACTGAGTCCTCAAAATCAAAGAGCAGCTGGACGACATCCTTCTGGTCGCCTTTCCCGGTGAAAAAGATTTGCTTCGAGAGCAGTTTCTTCTTGCACTGCAGGAGGTGGCGCTCCGGTGACTGCACGACCTCCACCACACGTGGGGCGTCGATCAGGTCGATGTTGATGAGCTTTGGACCGCTCTCCTCCGCCTGCGCGACGGGAGGCGTTCGCTGCGTGTGGTGCGCGAGCACAATCGAGGCAGCGGACGTCTCAAAGGTCGGCCACCCGCGCGAGCCGTACGGCCGCAAGTTGTACATTGGGTACACCACGCGATCCTTGCGACGAAGCGGGTAGCCGCGCTCGTTGAGCGAGCGCACGGCGCGCGCCGCCCTCTCGCCGAGGACACGTACCACTAACTCACCCGTCGACCCCTTCTTCTCGCAGGCCAGCAAGCTGTCGCCCAGCTCCTCGAGCAACTCGTCGCCGATCTCCATCTGCAGCTCCTCCTGAAGCACCTTTTGCAACTCGTCGAGCGACTTGTCGCCCAGCTCCTTCAGCAGCTTCTGCAGCTCCACGACGAAGACGGTCCCCGTGCGCTCGGAGACGAGCTCGCTCGGCGCGCCGTCGTGATCGAGCTTGCCAGGCGGGTCCGTGAGCTGCAGCACACAGGTGCCTGTGGCGGACGCGTAGAGGCTGCCCATGACGGAGAGGCCGCGCTTGAACTTGAGCTCATTCTCGAAGACGTGCTCGCCCATCAGCTCTGGCTCCTTGCCGCCGAACATGAAGTCTGGATGGTGCCGTGCCGCGTTCGCGTCGTGAGGCGTGCGGAAGCGCACGTAGCCTTCGGGAGAGGCTCCCTTGTCGAAGCGGCTCACGCCCATGATGTAACGCTCTTGGACGAGCACACTGACGTGGCCGCGCGAGCTCAGGCCGAGGCTCTCAAAGTCCGCCAGGGGGGCCAGCTCCCAGCGCTGTTGCTCGCATAGGGAGACGACCTTGTCGACGCAAACCTGCGCCTCTTCCTCCGTGGCGACGTGCTCCAATTCAAACTTGAGCACGGTGAGTGGGCCAATGTCCGCCTCGGTGCCGAAGCGCTTCGTGATCGCCTCCATGGCGTGCCACGACGGCAACGCATAGTTCTGCGGCAGGCAAGCAACGTCCACAAAAAGACCGTACTCGCCGCCTTGTCTGCCCCTCTCCAGGTTCATGTAGCCGCGGATCTTTTCAAGCGTGCAGCCGTCGGGGTCGGGCATGCCAGGCATGCGCCAGCAGTAGCTGAGGACACGAGCGCCACGAACGCCGCGCCGCGGCCGCCTGAAGAGGGCCGCGGCGTCCTGGGGCTCCAGGAAAGCTTCTTCCGGCATGTCCTGGCAGCGTGGCAGAAAGGGCTTTCCCGTGACAATTCTGATGCCCTCGGCCCCAAGCACAGCCAGCCTCTCCTTAACCGCCTCGGCCTTGCGGCGCAGGCCGGCTGCGGTGAGCGGGGCGACCTCGTTGAACGTGCTGAGGTGGAAGGTGACGTGAAAAGAATTCGAATCAGAGCTCGGCGGCGGAGCGCTGGCTGCGAACTCGGGTGCCACTCGCGCGCTGCTCCACCACCGTGCAAGCGCTGTCCAGCTTTGAAGGGGTGACGCATTCGTGCGCGTTCTCACGCCCGTCGCGTGCACGCGCGCCGGCTCGTTGCGCTCGTGCATGGCCGATCGTGATCTATTTGGTTGCAGCGGCAACGGAATCGAGTCGTTGTGGTGGAGTGGGGGCTCGCTGGCCAGGGGCGCGCTGCTCCGTGGTGCAATCACCGTCGAGCTTTGAGCAGGCGAAGCATCCGTGCGCTCGTTCACGCCCGTCCGACCGGCGACGCGCGCTGCGGCGGCGAGGCGGTCGCGTTCTTCTATTTGCTCTTGCTCAGCCAGCGACGCAGAGAGAGCGAGCGCCAGATCGAACTCTTCCTGATCGAACTCTTCCTGCTCCTGCCTCATCCTCGCGCCAGCTCTTCCGCCACCCTGTCGGTGACCACCCGCTTCGGCCAGCTCGGGCTGCACCTCCGGAGGAGAGGGAGGCGGCGAGGGGGGCAGCGAGGCTGCCGAGGCCACCTCCAGCGTGATGCAGATGGACGAGGTCCCGCAGTGCGTCGCCAACCGACGAATCAGCACGCCCGTCGGCTCGTTGGAAGAGAGGCGTGCCACCACCTTGGTGACGCGCGGCAGCTGCCTATCCGAGCGATCGTAATCCAGCAGCCAGGCACAGTCGATGAGGCGCACCGCGCCGTCGCGGAGGGCGGCCTCGATTGGTTCATCAATAGTTGGAAGGGACGGAGGCACCCACTCACGCCACCTCTTGCGCTCTTCCGTGACGTCCCAGAAGACACGCATCGCCGCACCGACCACGGAGACAATGAGCAGCGCACCAAGGATCAGCTCGAGCGCCAGCCGCCCGAACCCATCCTGCACCGCGCCGTCGTTCGTGTGTGCGCCATACAAGCAGGCAAGAACGATGGCCGAGATGTCGACCGCGTAGAGGAGGGCCTCGAGCCAATAGTGCCGAGGCATCGCGTACGGCCGACGCCAGGCCTGCAGCTGCCAGAAGCCGCCGAGGACCGCGATCGCGAGCGCGGCGAAGACGTAGCGTGCAGCCCGGTGCGCCTCGTACGGCGAGAACGACATCACACAGTCCATGAAAAAGGACACGAGGAAGAGAAGCCCCTGCCGCGCCCACACGACGAGCTGCCACTGCGAGCGGAGCGGCCAGCGCGCGCCGCCCGGGCCGTCGTCGCTCCTGTACCGCTCGGTCAGGTAGCGCACCGCATCTGCCGCGCCGCGCGCCTTTTTCTGCAAGAGCACTGCCTCCGCCCTCGCCGCCCTCGCCACCCTCGCCGCCTCCGCCGCCTCAGTCGCTGCCTCAACCCACGCTTTTGCCGCAGCCGCCCTCGCTTCTGCCGCCGCCGCCGTCACCAGCAGCCCGCGGAAGCGCCGGAGCAGGAAGAGCCAGAAGAGCCAGAGGAGCGTCGCCACGAGGCGGGCGATGATCAGCCGAGTCTGGTCCTCGTCGTAGCGCATGAAGAGGGTCGCGCTCGCACGGAGGCCGACAGTGAAGAGGAAGCCGAAGAGCACGCTCAGGTTGTATTCGGCCCACGCCTTGCGCGAGCACTGCGCGACGACCCAGAAGCTCACGAGCAGCAGCAGCACGACGGCGGTCTCCGCGTAGCTCAGCAGCGCCTTGAGCACCGGGTCGGTCAGGATGCACGGCAACGGGATGTAGCCCATGAGCGGCAGGTTGATGCTCGCGAGGATCTCCTGGATGATGAGCGGCCAGCCAAGCTGCAAGCTGCCGATGATGGTGAGCGTCTGCAGGTGGCCCCAGAGGATCATGAACGTGGCGACGTGGGTCTTGGCGTACTCGGGGTACTTGAGCACCAAGTACGTGTATATGCCCACGAGCAGCAGCAGGAGCAGCACGCCGCCCGCGACGGCGCCGGCGATGCCAAAAATCTCGAGCGGCGTCGGGCAGCGCACGCATCCGAGGCCGTCGAGCTCCACCTCGTAGCGCTGGCCCTGGCGGTTGAAGGCGCTGCAGCCAATCGGCGGCACGCCCGAGCACTGCTCCGCGCCGAGCGTCGAGCAACGCAGCCAGAGTCGGCGGATCGCGGCAGCGGACTCGGCGGCCGTCGGGTCGTCGAAGGCATTGTTGGCGAGGCGCAGCGGCGCCAGCGACTTGAGGCGATCGAGGAGCCACACGGGCACGGTGCCGGTGACGCCGCCCTGGTCGTCCCACGAGCGCGTCTGCGCCAGGTCGAGTGACGTGAGCTGCGGTAGGCAGTCTGCTGTCGACGGCAGCGCACCGAACAGCGCGTTGCCTGAGAGGTCGAGGTGCTGCAGGTTTTGCAGGTCGCCGAGCGCGCCCTCGAGGGAGCCGATCAGGTTGTTGGACGGCAGCAGCACCTTGACGACGACGCAGGTGGCGAGGTCGAGCGCGGTGCCCGTGACTGATCCCGAGTGGCAGGCGGCGCTGCCCTGCGTTGTGCGCACGCCAGTGGCACCGCCGCCATCGGCGGTGCACTCGTCGTCTCCGCGTAGGACCGGGAGTGACTGGGGGCAGCAGTGCACGCCAAACCAGCCGTCGACACACGGCTCGCCGGACAGCCAGTTGAAGTTGTTGCGCCACGTGTCGCCGCCCGTGGCCTCGTAGAGCAGCGCGAGCGCGCGCACCATTTGCGTGGGCGGCATCGAGGGTGGCGGGGGCGAGGGCGGCAGCGAGGGCGGCGGCGGGGGCGGAGGCGGCGAGGGCGGCGGCGAAGGCGGCGGCGAGGGTGGCGGTGGCAAGGGCGGGGGCGGCAAGGGCGGCGGCGGCGAGGGTGGCGGCGGCGAGGGCGACGGCGGCGAGGGCGGTGGCGGCGAGGGCGGCGGCGACAGTGGCGGCGGCGGCCGTGATGGTGGTAGAGGCGGTGCATCGGGCGGGTAAAGGTGGCCAGGAGACCACGGTGGCGGCGGCGAGGGCGGCGGCGGCGGCGGCGAGGACAATGGCGGCGAGGGCGAGGGCGATGGCGGCGGCGGTGAGGGCGAGGGCGGCGGCGGCGAGGGCGAGGGTGGCGAGGGTGGCGGCGGCATGTGAATGTGAGCCGGCGGGGGCGGTGGCGGCGGATAGTGGGTGTGCGGCGCACCGGCTCCAAACTGGACCTCTCGAAGGTAGCATTGGAACATGGCCTGAGAATCTGTGTTCGCGTAAGACGTGATGACCACCTGCCAGCGAGATGCGGTCACTGGGCTGCTAAAGGTGCCATACGCAAACTCCCCATCGGGGATGGTAGTGAAGTCGGTGTTTGAGCCAGGAACGGTGACGAGTGTCCCCGAAGTGTCCGCATACTTGAGGTGCACCTGCCCGAAGCGATACCAGGTCTGGCCTGCAACCCGCCAATGTGAAAACGTGTAGCGAGCGCCCATCTCAATAGTGTAGGTATATGGCAATGGTTGGTAGTTCGGTCCAGCAAAGTCGATGGAATTTCCAAGCGGGTTTGAGGCCGTGCCATCAAAGGGAGCCGTGATCGTGCACAGGTTGTACTGGCAAGCATAGGATACCAGCGGCGAATACTGTGGCACGGTCCAGCTCGAGCCAGACCCTGAATAGTATGTGATTCCGCTGACAGTGCTCACAGCAAGGAGGGATGCCATGGTGCCCGGAGATGAGGTAGGAGAGTGGCTATGCGGAGTGTGGCTGTGCGATCCACGAGGCCCGCAATTGGAGCAGTCGGTGCCGAGGCTGCATGCCGTATACTCGGCTCCAGGTCCGCCGTCGTCGCAGTCACCGTCATTGGCGTAGCCGCACGTGTTTGAGCAAATCCCCGCCGCCGTGATGGGAGAGTGGCTATGCGGAGAGTGGCTGTGCGGAGTGTGGCTGTGAGATGACGAACGAGGTCCGCAACCGTAGCAGTCGGTGCCGAGGCTGCAGAACGAATACTCGGCTCCGGGCCCGCCGTCGTCGCACTCAGAGTCAATGGCGAAAAGGCACGTATTTGAGCATTGTTCCGCCGTCGTGGGCGAGTGGCTGTGCGGAGAGTGGCTGTGCGACGGATAGTGGCCGTGCGGACTATGGCTGTGCGGATCGTGGCCGTGGAAAAAGAGCCGGCGGCCGCCGCGTGCGCTCACGCCGTGAGAGGCGCTGGCGGGACGGTCGGCGTCGGCGTCGACGATCGACCCAGAGCTCAGGCTGGTCCTGGCGTGCGCGAGCTGTCGCCCATCATGCTGGCTGCCCGGTAGGGCTCGTCCGAGCTCCGTCGAAGGCGGTCGCGGTGGCGGCGATGGCAGGGCGAGTGGCATTGGCGGATATGGCTGTACTGCGCGCACCCCGGCAACAGGGTGGTGGTGGCTCGTTACAGCGCCTTCCAAGACCATGAGGCCCGAGGGAACAGGCGGGGGAGGCGAACACGTGCCGCACGCGACCGGGCAAGTGATCTGCGCGATGGAATAGGAAGCGCACGCGGAGGGCTGTGCGGAGAAGTAGGAGCACGGCATGGGTGCGCCACCCGAGTCGAAGGCGCCGCTGTCCACACCATCAGCGCATATTTGAGTGAGCGGCGGCGGCGGCGGCGGCGGTGGCGGAGGCGGCGGAGGAGGCGGAGGAGGCGTCGGCGGCGCCGCCAACGCCGTCAGATGCGCACGAGTTCCATCGCCATCAGGCCGTGTCGAGTTCATGGCGCTCACCCGCGGGATGCAGAGCATGAGGAAGGCCAAGGCGAGGCACCGGTTGCGGTCGGACCGATTTCGCCTCCAGCAAACGGCGAAGACGAGCGATCCCAGCCTTAACAATACGTTGCCAAAGTTGAGCCACTCCACCGCACCCCAAGGCACACCGCTGCCATCGCCGACCACACGCGCGGCTTCCTCGACGGTGGGGCGAACGCGCATGCCGGTGTAGCGCACGAGCTTGCCAGTGCCGCCTGAGCGCAGCTCCGACGTCTTGTAAAGGAGCAGCGGGGGCGGCTGTGCGCGCGGGGCGCAGTCCGCGCAGTCGGTGCCACACGGGCAGTCGGAGAACTCGGTGCTGGCGCCACCGTCGTCGCAGGGGCCGCCGTCGTCGCAATTGGAGCCGTAACCGTGCATTCCAATGCACGCAGCGTAGCACAGGCTGGTAGGCGATGGGGTCGCAGGCGGGGCCTTTGGAAGCGATGGTGGCCCAGGCGGCGCCCTTGGAGGCGATGCTGGCCCAGGCGATGCCCTTGGAGGCGATGGTGGCAACGGTTGGCGCGGTCCAAAGACCACACAGTTGGCACCGTACGCGCACGTCGGCAACTCGGAGCCGGGGCCGTCGACGCACTTGTTGCTGTTCCGTAGAGCCTTCGGCATCGCTCGGAAAAGAAAAAGGCATCTTCTGGTATGAGGGTCGTACTGAACTGAGCGTCCACACATTAAAAGTAACCACCCGGAAGAGATAGTGCCCACTCTTCCACGCAATTCGTCTTTTGTAGTTGCCTATGAAAACCCCATTCGTCCCGCGCGCGCGCCGCCGTACTCGCTCTCAGTCCTCGATCCGCGGATGGCTGACACGAACCCGTTCTCGCGGAAGCGCGCCCGTGCCGACCCGCGCGCCTGGCACGTTCCGGCGAGCACGCCGCGTACCTCCTCCTCCGTCGCGCCGTGGTCGCAGCCGCTGCCCACCGCGGACCTGCCGACCACCACGGGCCTCTCGCTTGGCCGCCGGCTGCTGCCGCCGGCGCCGGCGCCCAGCATGTCATCGAACGTACCGCCAGCAGCTGCGGTTCGGACGCAAGTCGTACGCCTCGCGGCCGACGACATCGAGGACATCTCCGACGATGACGACTCCTTCGGGCGGCCTCACGTGCGACCCTATGTGACCAGCGAGGCGCAGCCACCCGTGGCGCCTCCGCAGCACTCGCGGCCGCCGCCCTCGGGTGCATACGCCGCGGCAGCGTCTGCTCCGCCGCTGGCGCTGCCGGCTCCTCCCCTTCCAGCGCCGCCGCCGCCGCCGCCGCCACCGTTCAGCGCGGCGCGACTGTCGATGGGCAGCGCGCTGCAGCGAGCGCTGCCGCCGGCTGCCGCGCCGGCGCCGGCGGCGCCACCGCGCAGCTCATTCGTGGCGAGTATGCGCCTGAGCACGGCACAGCTCGGCGAGACGGTCACGGCCAAGTCCTCCGGCCGCGCCGGCGGCCGGCGGCTGAGCGGCGCATGCAGCGCCTTCGTGCTTCGCGCCGCGAACGAGGCGGCGGCGGCGACGCAGATGTTGCTCGTGCGTCACTGCGTGGCTGGTCCGAGCGTGCCGTCGTTCGAGACGCTGTGCGCCGCGATGCACGCTGTGCGCCACCGCGTCCTCCGCCCGATACGCGTGCTTGCGACAGCGCCTCTGGTGATGCTCGAGGCCATTGACGAAGCAGAGCAGCATAGCCGAGGCGTGGATGGCCGATCGCCGACCGATGCGGACGATGACTCGGCCTCCGCTGCGGGGGGGGCAGCCTCCCAGACCGAGCTGCCGCCGCCGCCGCCGCCGCTGCGCGTGCTCATGTCGCGCGCCACCTTCGACCGAGCGTGCGGCGGTGGCGGCGGCCGGTTCGTCGTCTTCGCGCCTTTTCTCGAAGCGTCACGGGGAGCATGCGGACGAGCGACACTGCTGCTCGCGTCTTATGCGGAGGCGCTCCCGTACCCGACACTACCGCCGCCGCCGTCGCTGCCGCCGCTCCATGACCAGCGTGATCCGCATGCGCATGCGCTGCTAGCGCTTCCCTGGGCGCTCGCGGCGCAGTTTGCGCCAGAGGACGGTGATCGCGCCACGCCGCCCTGCAGCGCAGTCTACTGAGACACGTCGACACGAAGTGTGTTGAGCACAAAATCGGGAGATGCCAAAGGCTCTTAAGGTACAGAGTTTGAATGCCCGGACTACTATTTCGTTTTCACACGTTTGGACGTTATCGCGAGGTCGGTCGCCCGACGGGACGCGGCGGGCCCGCGACGACAAACACGTGGACCCCGACTCGTCGAAAAAGAGGCTTCTTTCTCGCGGCTTGGCTAAGGCTTGGCTGACCCCCATAGCCATTCCCCGACTGGATGCAGCCCGCGTAACTTCCCACCTCGTGCGTTCAACAAACTTATCAGAGTGCTGCTGTGATGTCGCCTTCAGCCGCGCTAACGTCATGCAACGTTGCAACCTGTGGAGAGAGCGCAGCGCACGCGAATCGAGCCACAGCGCGACGTCATTCATTCGACAGTCCACCTGCCGTGGCGAGAGCAGAGTATGACCGAGAGCGGCGCGCCACACGGTGCCACGGATGGTAGCGGTGGGCGGTGATTGCAATGAGCTCACGAGGCATGGTGCTTGTGAACATGCGCGGTGCGTCATCTGGAGCATGAAAGAAGGATGGAACGGACCGTTGCCTCTATCACCCGGGTAAGTGGGATACAAGGGTAAGACCTATACGGCCGATCGCAGCCACCCGTCCCAATAAAGGGAGAGGCAGCCACCGTGACTGTTGCATCTCAGCGAACCGCGGCGAGGCATCGGAGGGCCTTGCCGCGGTTTAGAGGAGTGCGCGTGGATGTTGCTTGACGGCGCGATGGCTCGGCTTGGCGCTGGGCTTGTGCGGTGGGGTGGCAAGGCCCTCGCTGCGGCGGTATCGCACGAGCCCGCGCACCTCGCGTCGAGAGGACGTCGTGAAAAGGCGCGTCGTCGCAGAAGTCTCGTCAAAATCCCGCGAACACGTCACCTTTTTCTCGAAGTTGGTAACAGAAACCGGTCCTTCCTTCCACTGTGTTTGCCGTCTTTTCCGATTCGCCAAACTTTCTCAAACTTAGAGATTGAACTCGCCGAAACATCTTTTTCCGGGGAGCGCCAGGATCCTATCCTCCCCTTCGTGGCTGCCCAGGACGCCGCGGCGGCGACGATGCCGCCCACCATGAAGCAGCACCCGGCACCGAAGCTCAGTAAATCGATGACCAAGACAGCAGCATCGTCGAGCGCGTGGGGCTCTGGCTCGATTCCCACCGCGATACAGCCGCCGCCGCCGCCGCCGCCGCCTGAGCCCAGTGAACCACAACCTCCCGGCCCGCTCTCGTGGGCGCAGATCAACGCGCGCATCGAATGCAGCGATCGCTCCGAGTGGTTTGCCCTCGGCGGTGGCCTCGGGCTGCGCTTTGCGTACCTGACGCAGCGCGGCTACTACCCGGATGCGCTCAACAAAGCCAACCAGGACTCGTACCGCATCGTGCGCCAGTTCAACGGCGTCGCAGACCAGCTGCTGTTCGGCGTCTTCGACGGGCACGGCGGCGACGGCGACAAGGTCTCCGGCTTCGTGCGCGACCAGTTCGAGCGCGAGCTCAAGCGCCAGCTCAGCATCTGCTCGGGAGATTTCGAGACGGCGTATGCGCAGACCTTCCTGGCGCTCAACCGACAGGCGTCCAAGCGGCACTTCGACTCGGTGATGAGCGGCACGACCGCCATCTGCGCCTTCTTCCATGGCACGCACCTCACCATCGCCAACGTGGGCGACTCGCGCGCCGTCGTGGGCTCCGAGCACCGAGCCGACTCGCGCGACCCGTTGCAAGTGAAGGCGTCGCTGCTCTCGATGGACCAGACACCATTCCGCAAGGACGAGCGCGAGCGGATCAAGGCGGCGGGCGGCACGATCATGTCGGCGGGCCAGATCGAGGGCTTCGCGCCCCTGCACGAGGAGTGGAACGACAATCAAGGGGAGGCCGTTGACGAAACCGGAGACCCGCCACGTGTGTGGGCGATGTTTGACGACGGGAGCCTGCAGGGGCCGGGCTGCGCGTTCACACGCTCGATTGGGGACTCTTGGGGGGAGTCCGTCGGCGTGTACGCCGAGCCGGAGCTCACGGTCTATGAGCTGAGCGCGAGAGACAAGTGCGTGGTCCTCGCGTCCGACGGCGTGTGGGAATTCTTGACGAACCAGGCCGTGGTTGACATGCTCCTCAAGTTTGACGATCCGCTCGACGGGTGCCGCGCCGTCGTGGCAGAGTCGTACCGCCTGTGGCTCCAGTACGATACGCGCACCGACGACATCACCATCATCTGCGCCTTTGTCGAGGCCGACCCAGCGTCTGCGCCGCCGCCGCCCGACGAGGGAGGCGGCGGCGGCGGCGGCGGCGGCGCTGCTGAGGGTGGTGGCGGCGACGACGACGAGCCGTTCGTACCCGAGGAGGAGGAGGAGGGCGCCGAGGTGTTTGGAGACGGAGGGTCGAGACTCACGCAGGGCGACGGTCTGATGATGGCGCGGGCTCGTCGATCGCCAACCAGGCCCTCATTAGGATTCTGATGATCTGATGATGATCTGATGACGGTCTGATGACGGTCTGATGACGGTCTGATGATCGCCAAACAGGCCCTCATTCGGACTCTGAGGAGACATGGCATGCTGCAAGCAAGGTCCGCACATTTACAATCAACGAAGGGACAAACGTACAAGAACGCGCTGGAAGGGGAAGGGGGGTACGCCGACCTGCGAACACTGCTCGGCTCTTGGGCGGGAGAAGCGCCCCCGAATTCTTGGCCTTTGCCTTTGCAGTTTGACGGAGTCGTGCACGAGAATGCCGGGCAAGCCGGCCGAACAATGGGAGATCGCCGGCATAGATTTGAGCAATCAATATTTCAGACTGCGTAAGTACACCGCACATCCGTACCGCTGACGATTTTTGCACGAGCTGGCCTGAGCGATTTCGAATTTTCGATTTTCGTTATCCGCGTCTCTACTTTACAACGTCTCTCGACTCGCGACCGCCGCGTCCGTGTTCAGACTTTACTCTATACTCTTTAGAGACGTTTTCGATAGCGTCTGACTGTGACTCTGAGGCTCTCGTCTCTACGTTTGTACACCTCAATGCATGCTCCATGCCCTGGCGCAAGGCGCACACACCTCATCGAACAATCATTCTGCGCCGCGCGCGCCGTTCTCTCATCCGTCCGCGTTGCACCGCGCGCGCGCCTCTCGCCTCTCGCCCACCCTCTGAGTACTGAGACTCTCGCCGCCCGCCCGCGCACCACGTACCCGAGCGCCGCGCTGGGCGCCTCTCAGACCGATGCCTTGGCGTTTAAGAGCCCCTCGGCGACTGCATTGAGTCCGTCCACCCATGTGAGCTTCGTCTGCTTCGAGTCCGCCATGAGCGCGAGGACCTGCCATCAGGTGCCACATTAGGGGTCATTAGATGTAATCGGAGGACAATCAGGGGGCTCATCAGGGGTGTTGCGCAGCAATCAGGTGCCACATTAGGGGGCATCCGGGTTCCATCAAGGGTCCATCGCGCACGACCCAATCAGACGTCATCAGAGGCAATCAGACGTCATCAAGGGCCCATCCAGCGCGCGAGCACCTTGCCCTCGAGCACGACAGAGAAGCAGCGCGCGAGCTCATCGTCACTGAGCCGTTGTTCCCTCTGGAGGCCGGCAGGCGGTGCTGCCTGCGCCTTGAGGAGCCTTCCTCGGTGTCCACCATCGCCCCACTGCAACCTCGCCGACTTGCCTGTGCCATCGACCTTGAAGAAACGGCTGTGCTGCTTGCGACGGCCGAGTACGAACTTGACGAGGGAAGCGCCCTTGAGCACAGTCCCCGCCGCGTGGATGCGCGAGTTGATCTGCAGCTGCTCCTCGCTCGAGAGGCCCTGATGAGGGAGGCAATCAGAGGTCATCAGAGGCCATCAGAGGCCATCAGAGGCCATCAGGGAGGTCATCAGGGAGGCCATCACCTGCGTGAGGGTGAGCGACAGAGTTCGGTTCAGGTCGGCCAGCCCCCCGTCGTCCTCGGCGTCGTCCTGGGCGCCACCCGAGAGACGGCCGCTCAAGGCGCGCGCGCTGTCTCGGGCGCGCCGGCTCTCCTCGACGGCCTGCTGGTAGGTCGACTCGCCCACCGAGGCCTTGAGCAAAGCATGCGTCGCTTCCTCCGCGGCGGCGTGCATGGCGGCGCGGGCGGCGTCGATGGCGGCCTTCCAGGCGTCCATTTCCTTTGCACGGACGGCGGTACTCGGGTCGAAGGCGCTCGGTACGCGTACCCATGCCTTGCCGTGCCGGCTGAGCGGGCCTGCACTCGCCGGCTGCAGCAGCACGCAGCCGGCGACGTCGGGATTGCTCGGGAGACGCGAGGCCTCGTAATCCGCGAATGGAATCGAGCCGACGAGCTCTGGACGGCCAACGGCCGTGTACAGGCACAGGGCGTCCCTCGTCAGCTCGCACTTGAAGGGCGCCCAGCTGGGCTGGCCCGTGATGCCGACGCCTGAGACCTCGAGCAAGCCTACCCGCAGCGGCGCCGTGTTGGGCGTCGTCGTCGCCTCGTCGTCGTCGTCGTCGTCGGCGGCGGCGTCGCGGTCGCCGAGGTGGCCCATGCCAGCGGCGACCTTGAGCGGGCCATTCGGGCTCAGATTGGGGAGATTGGAGCTCGGATTCGAGCTCAAGCTGGGACTCCCTAGGCCGAGCCTGCCCGATACGGCGCCAGGCAGCCTACCCGACGCCGAGGGCGGCGCGGAGGCAGCGGAGGCAGCGGAGGCGGTGGAGGCGGTGGAGGTCGCGGACGCTCGAGTGTCGTCCTCGTCCTCGTCCTCGTCGGCCGCCGCCGCCGCCGCCGTCGCTGAGATCTGCTTCGTGGGCTTGCGCCGGCCGCGCGCCGCAGGTCGAGCGCGCGTCAGGGCGGCATCGGCGCTCAGGATGGTGGCACCACCAGAGGGGGCCTCCTCTACGGCGGCAGCGCCAGAGGCTCCCTCAGAGGCGTGTGTGCCAGAGGGGGCTGGGGGCCGCGGGCGTGGCGGCATGCCTTGCGAAGAGAGCATCGCTGGGTTGAACTGCAGGCCTGCGGCACGCGCCGCGATGCCGCTACTCGGACTCGGCAGCGCGCCCATCACGGCGCGTGCATGCACGCCCGCCGCTCCGATGGCGCCGCTCGAGTTCGCACCGCCCGGACTCAGACCAGCACCACCCACGTTCACACCACCCACGTTCACACCGCCCACGTTCACACCGCCCACGTTCACACTGTTTACCCGGGGTAGAGGCATCCCTGTTGCAGGGACTCCAGCGGCACCGAACGGAAAGGTGGCCACGCGACGCGCTGGATGAGAGTCGTCATCGCCGCCGCCGCCGCCGCCGCCGCCACCGCCGCCACCCTCCTCGCGCTCGCTCGCGCTTGCACTTGATGACTGACGCGGCTTGGGCATGCCGCCGGGCGAGAGCATGGCCGGGTTGAACTGCAGGCCCGCGGCGCGCGCTGCGATGCCGCCGCCGCCCGAGCCGAAGCTGCGCGTACGGGAGGCGGCGCCGTCGAGCTTGGGCGCCTCCGGCCCCACCGCAGCCTGGCTCTCGAACTTGGCCGCGAGCCCGCACTTGGCCGGGAGTGTGGGGGTGCGAGGCGCAAAGCCATCGGGCTTGGGCGCCTCCGCGGCCACCGCACCCTGGCTCTCGCCCACCCCGTCCTCTACGTCCGGCGCACTCGATGCCTTTGGCATGGGCGACTTGGGCGCGCCGCCGGGCGAGAGCATGGCCGGGTTGAACTGCAGTCCCGCGGCGCGCGCTGCGATGCCGCCGCCGCCCGAGCCGAAGCTGCGCGCACGGGAGGCGGCGCCGTCGAGTGTGGTTGACTCCGCGCCCACCGCAGCCTGGCTCTCGAACTTGGCCGCGAGCCCGCACTTGGCCGGGAGTGTTTGGGCACGAGGCGCGGCAGCCCCACCCGTGAACGGCTTGGGCCCGCCGCCGTCACTCGCGGGTTGCTGGAACGCGGCGAGGCGTGCGGCCATCGCGTTCGACTTGCCTCCCTTGCTCGCCGGCTCGGGTTCCGGCGGCGGCGGCGTGGCCTCAACCGTTGCGTCCTGGTCGGGGCGACTCATGTGCAGTTCACGCGCGATCATCGCGACAAAAATGGAGTGTGAACGTTAACACGACAGAAAGCACGAATGTAGGTGACGAGATGTCGGCATAGGTGTGATTTATAACACACACACCTTCATGCTCTTCGCTCATCGGCGCCTGCTCAAACGGGGGTGCGTCGGAGCGTCGGAGCTAGCTCGGACCTCGGACCTCGGAACATACTGTGCTTACCCTAGCGCGAACGAGATGCCATTGATTGCCAATCATGGTCTCCGATGGCCTCTAACCGCCTCCGATTTCATCCATAATTGGTGAAATTGGGCAGCAATAAGGCCCATCTGGTGGATACAGTATTTGGTTGTACAAACTGCAAGACACAACCTCTTCACAAATTTCACCTTCCGACACTGCACCTTCACAAATTCAAACTGTGCCGTCTGTGGTCTACCCTATGTACACTGATCTATGATCACTGTCCGACTACGGCTTTAGAGAACTTTAGAGTTTAGTCACAAGTTCAACGCCGCTCGCCGGGTCGTGGGCCAGCACAACATTATCAACTGTGTGTTGGTGCCATCTCTCGGCAGGAGATACGCAGTCTCGCGGAGCAGACGTTAAAACGGCTCGCAAAGAGACCCGCGAGAGGGCCGAGAAGGCACCGCAAACCCCACCGCCGCTCTCTTCCCACAGCCTCTCTCTTCCCACAGGCTCCACGCGACGAGCCTCTCTACGCTGGTCCGCGTTGAGCTGGTCAATGCTGATGGTGAAGTCTTCACAATGGGAGTCTTCACATGCAACAATGCCATGCTCGTCTGCGCCCTGCCAGCACTGCAGCACTCGAACACGCGACAATGCGCCGCACGATCGCCCCGCTGCACGCGTCCCGCTGCACGCGTCGCGCGCCATGCCCTCGTCGCGAACGGGGTGGGCGACGTGGCTGTACCCCTTTGACGTTGGCAGCTGTGCGCGGGTCGCGTGGAAGGGCTTCATGCGTCCTCAAGTTTAGCAGCTGGCAATTGCCTCGAGCGAGCTCATCTCCTCAAGAACGGCTCGAAACGCCTGTGAGGCGCTTGGGCTCATGTCCGGCTTGCGACCCGGCAGCTCTTCGTCTGTAGACTGGAGGCGCTCGTCGAGAAAGCTGAGCACCATCGACCAGACCTTTGCCTCAGCGTGATGCTCCGGCAGAAGCCGAGCGAGGGCAGGGCCATTCGGCTGCTTGACAAGCAGCCGGCGTACAATCTCCAGCAGTAAGCGATCGATCATGTTTAGATCGCTGACAGGTAGCCGGCTCAGATGGCGCTGCGACTTCGCGAATGGGTTGGTCACATCGAGCATGATGCGGAGGTGGTTTGAGATGAGCTTCTCGGCTGCCTCAATAGACCCAGACTTAGGGTTGGCATTGCGATCTGCTGCTGCCGCACTCACGTTGAGGCTCACCGCGTCACGAAGCACCTTCCACTCCGGCGATTCCACCAAGTTGGTATTCATATGGCAGCGCGAGCCAGCAGTGACACCGTCGTGGATGTAGAGCCTGGATGATGCACGGTGCTGTGTGTGAAAGTCGCGGGAGGCAAACGTGGTCGACAGTACCTCCTGAACGGCAAACATCAGCAGCGTGCAGATCATCACCAACAGCATCGTCGGCCCGACCGATCGCCGGTGAGGCAGAGGACCACGAAGAGGGTCGCGAGCGCCGGCTCGCAGATCGCGCTAATTTCTTTTAATTAATTCCTAATTTGGAAGCGTTAGTTCGTTTGCGAGCGCGCTAAATTAATGTGAACCATTGGGCGTTGGGGTCCCCGCAGCCGCACGTGCCACGTCAAGGCGGACGGTGTCATGGGCGGTGTGTAGCGTAGTCGGCCAGTCGGGGTTGTGAGCGAGTCGTTATGTGCCTTACATGTAATATGTGCCGCCAGGCGTCACTTGTAGTTAAATTTTTTTAGTCTACGTACTTACTCACGCATTGCCAAAGGTCGCAGCAAGACGAGAGTCCAGGCTTCTTGTCACTTACTCTGCATACACACCATTCAGCACGTCGTGTAGCTTGACAGATAAAACTCACTCACGCATCGTGCACTTGGGACGTCCCTAACATATAAGTGTCTGTCTCCCACTTGGTCATCCCCGAGTGGCAGCTGCCTAATGCCATCGGCCAGGGAAGGGAAAAATGAGTAAAACGTTGCCAAGGAGGTCCCCCAAATGTTTTTAATTACTTCCTATTTTGGAAGCGTTCGATCGTTTGCCTCTAACGCCGCCGCCGTGGCCTCGGTCCACACTCGGACAACAAGGCCCCGCCGAGCGAGCGTCTGAGTCTTCGACTCTCGTCTCTGAGCATCTGACAGCTGACACATCTCACAAAGAGGGAGTAATTGTCTTGCACGGCTTTGTAAACTGTCGACGTGGGTGACTGGTGTTGAACTCTTCAGAGCCGAGTAGGCCTGTCGAACACCCCAACACGTACACACCAACTTTCGAGATGTTCACACAACTGACGCCACTCAAGTTGCGGTAAAGCCATGCTGCTTCACGGTCACAGAAACAGATCACACCGCTCGCGCAGTTCCACACACACCGCACATCAGCTCCAGCATCCTTCACTTCCTTCGCTTCGTCACCTCCCCAGCCGCAAACGTACCCGAGCGCGAACGCCACCACCACCACCGCGCCGCTGGTGCCGAGGAGCTCACCGGCGCGGGACGGTCCTGGACTTGCCACCAGCGCTCGCCAGGCCCGTGCGCTGCGTGACGTTAATGACATGGTTATAGTGATGTTAATGATGTTAATGACGTTAATGACGTCGGCTATGAACTCGAGGGCGCTCCACCCGGGAATGTGCCCTTTGCCTCGCCCTCGGGCGGCTGCACCGGCAGCGCGCTAGCCGGCGGCACGGCAATCCCATGCTGCGCCGCGAGGTCCGTTATCTGATGAGGGACGCAATCAGAGGCCATCCCATGCTGCACCGCGAGGTCCTTTATCGCTGTCCACTCGATCAGTATGCCCACGACGGCGCCATTTCAAAGGTGAAACTTTGCAGGTGCTGCGCCGAACTGTCGAAGGTGCCAGTGACGTCATCCTCCTTCGCGGGCGGGCGGCTCGAGGACCGACCGCGCGCGCAGGAGCCTCCGGGCCGACACCCGTCCCCTGCCCCTCCCTGGTCGGCCACGGTGTTCACACCTCCGTGGTACGTTTTTCTCTTCTTGTTCGCGGTCCCCCCGACGGTCGGTGTACGCCGCCCAGCCGTACGTCAGCTGTACGTCTGGGCGTCGGCGGCGGCGGCGGCACGAATGCCTCAGAGCACGCCCAGCTCCGTCAGCAGGTGATCAACTTGCTGTGCGAGCGAGCCTTGGCCCTCGATGCCCATGGCCACATTCGCCTCGGCGACTGCCTTCGCCAACGGCAGCGAAGGGTCGAGTGAGAGTTCCTCCTTGATGCGCGCCACCTTTTGCGCCATCGTGAAGCGTATGGAGAAAGCAGCCGGGGAGCCAAGCGGCGCCGCGGCGGATTTGGGTGCGGCGCTCGACGGTGCTGCGGCGGCGGAAAGGGCCGCCGCCACCGCACCACCGACAGGGGACTTAGCGGCACCGGCGGTACTGCTTCTGCTGCTGATGTCCGTGTCCGACGCATCCCCGGCGGGCGACAAGGCGTGTCGTGTGGTGGTCTGCTGGCTGGTCGCTTGATGAACGTTCACGCCCACGGGCTGACTCGTCGACCCGATGATGGAGGCGCCCACGACGGCGCGGCGCTTGCTCGTGCTGCGGTCCGCGCCGTCGTGGGCACATCTGGCCGACTCCGTTGCATGCTCGAGAGCGCCGCGCGCGGAGGAGCGCTGCGACCCCTGGCTGCGCTGCGACTTGTTGCCAGCGTTCACGTTGGACATCGATGCGCGTGCGAGGCTGGCAGTCAGACCAATCGATGTCTTATTCGCGTTGGCGGTGGAGGCCTCCGCCTTGCCGTCGAAAATGCGGTTGAAGGTGCTCTCCACGCACTTCTCGGCCTTGCCATCAAAGGTGCTCTCAAAGGCCGAGCCGACAGAGGCCGCGGCACGGGGCGAGGGCTCGCCACGCGTTGAGGAGGCGCCAGCAGG
>ENA-UOUZ01000371-UOUZ01000371.1-mixed-culture-metagenome-genome-assembly--contig:-NODE-371-length-31248-cov-107.426442_pt1 | contig 31248 bp, 40 predicted proteins | sample MGYA00238154_ERZ761575 | MGnify/ENA primary metagenome ERZ761575 (study PRJEB28896, sample SAMN07631632) | mixed culture metagenome | isolation source: Freshwater growth medium | place: USA...
GATCGACGAGTATGTACGGCATAGGGCGCGCTGAAGCCGCCCGCTTCGAGCGGCATAGCAGGTGCTTCGAGCTACACAGCAAAAAGGCGCTCGCGCTGTTTCGGTCACAAAGTTAAAATTCCCACACTTCCATCCTTACGGTTCGGGTGCGCGACCTGATCTCAGCTTCACTCGGTGGGTTGAGGGGAGGCCCAGACCCCGCTGGCTGTTCAGGGATTGCTGCGTCGAGCGTCGCATGCTGACTAACCCCTCATTCACACGGACACGCACCCCATCATAGTTCTTCTTCCTGTCCGCAGCACACATTTTGATGTATGTAGTATGATCAATGATGACGACCCCCAACGCGTCACCCAGACACATGCCCACTCGGAGAATGGCGACGCTCACGTGACGAATGTACAGAAGTTATCATTCACAGACCGTGGCTACTTTTCACGACCTCGAAGCTCGCGTGTTGTCCTTGTTCGCGGTGATGCGGCGTGTTGCTCAACTGGGTGGTTTACCGAAAGCGGCCGCAGTTGCCTCGCGCGGCGGCGGCAAACGGCCGAACGCTCTCAGCCCTCGCCTGCCGCGTACGAGCCGCGACGAGCTGCTCAGCTTGCTGAAGCGCAAGAGCTGGCAGGTGCGGGATGTCGATCGCCACCCGCTGGTGCTTGGCGTGCCGCTTGGTCAGGATGGCGGTACGATGCAGGGCGTGTCGGTCGACATTGGCCTGAAGAACATGGCGGTTGTGTCCATGTTTGAGCTCGCGAACGCGTCTCCCGAGTTCAAGCTTGCGATCGTGGAAAGCGCACTGGACCCAGCGCGCGGCGACCAGCGGCACGAGGACCTGCTGCGCCAGGCCGCGCCGGTGCCCATGGCGGTCATGACCAAGGAGGACATCATGAAGCTACCCGTCGCCGCAGCGGTGCATCCGCGCGCGCTCGAGCGTACTCTCTCCGAGGACAAGCGCAACCTGCTAAAAGACCCGTTCTTCCGTAACAATCCACCGTGCGATGAGCTGCAAGACCTCGTTGTGGAGGCCGTGCCCGGCGCGGACGCGAACGTCGAGGCCCGCGAGAACTTCAAGCGCGAGGAGCGCAATAGCAGGATTCGGAGCCGAGGATAAGAAAGGGTGAGGCGTGAGAGAGGGACTGACTGAGGTACGAGAATCGAGCACGCGGCAGCACGGCAGACGCACGAACACGCGCGTGTGCCGCACAGCCCGTCGTTCGCACGGGCGTTCGACAACTGTCTCCACACAGTCTAAGTTGGCCTTAACATTTGCTAGGCTGTTTTTTCACAGTGTTTCGCTGGTGTTTCGTGGCAACGTCGAGCGCGCAACGGCATCCGCGTGTCCGACTTCTTCAACGATCGACTATGGCCGGTTTGGATGCCTCGAATAAGCCGCAGATCATCGAGCATATCCACAAGTCGCTGAACCTAACCGTCTATGACACAAAGTGGGTGCCATGCTCTGCGCGCTTCATTGTGCTTGGCTCGCCCCCACGGCAGACGGGCAACATTCAGGTCTACAACCTCGTGCATGGTGACGCGGAGCTCGCGGCGGAGCTCGAGATGCCCAAGTCCTTCAAGTGCGGCACGTTTGGTCACTCTACGCTCGCCGATCGCCACCTTGCGACCGGCGACTTCGCTGGCCAAATGGCCATCTGGGACTTGGAGCGCCTGACCACGCCTATCTTCTCGGTGCCGGATGCGCATTCGACGATCATCAACTGCATCGACGGCTGCGGCGGGCTCAGGGGCGCGGGTGCGCCCGAGATCGTCACTGGTGGGCGTGACGGCTGCGTGCATGTGTGGGACCCTCGCCAGAAGGATCGGCCTGTCGCCAGCATGGAGCCGGAAGAAGGTGCGGTCGTGCGCGACTGCTGGAGTGTGAGCTTTGGCGACGCGCACTCGGCAGATGACCGCGTCGTGTGCGCGGGCTACGACAACGGCGACGTCAAGCTATTCGACCTGGCCGCCGGCAAGATTCGGTGGGAGACCAACGTGTCCAACGGCGTCTGCGGTGTCGAGTTCGATCGCAAGGACATCGCGATGAACAAGCTGGTCATCACGACGCTCGAGTCTCGCTACAGGCTGTACGACATGCGCACGCACCATCCAGTGCATGGCTACTCCTTCCTGTCGCAGGCGGCCCACGAAAGCACCGTGTGGGCCTGCCGCCATCTGCCGCAGAATCGCGACGTCTTCATGACCTGCGGAGGTAACGGCTCGCTCGAGTTGTGGAAGTACTCCTACCCGACGCAGAGGAAAATCAAAGAGAAGGATGGGCACGACAAGGGCGTGCTCGGCCAGGTCCAGCTGCTGCAGAAGAAAACTTTCTCGACACAGCCCGTCGCCTCCTTCGACTGGAATTCTGACAAGGAGGGCCTCTGCGTGATGGGCTGCCTGGACCAGACGGTCCGCGTACTCATCTGTACGAAGCTCAACCTTCTGTGAGCTCTACCACACGTAGGACAGGTGCATCATCGATCCGAGGGCACGCCACGCTTTGATGATCCTCTTGCGCGCTGATGGGGCCAGGGTAAGCGCGCCCGCTCGTCTTCCACGGGTCCACGACACGCCGTCGCCGACAAAATCGACAAACCCGCGCAAAACCACGGAGTAGCGGACATCTGATGGCGATCGGACGCGTTCAGAGGCTTTCCTTTTGGCCGCGACTCGGCTCTGAGAGTCAAGAGAGTCAGCAGAGACCGCCGAGCACATCTCTGTAATTGTAGTGCATGTAGTACAGATAGATATTCATATTGGTGACGCGTGTGGCGCGTGCACGTGTGGACAGTGTTATTCTTGTTCTCACACGCGCCACACAGACACGCCGCGACCGTCGCGGTGCCAGAGTTAGGACACTTGTCTTCGATCGTTCACAGCACTACTTTTATCAGCACGATGGATGAAGCAACGGCGAAGCTGGTGCATCGGCTCGTCGTCGCTCGTACCCAGGCGCCACCGTCTTCGACCGGTGCGGTTGCCGATGCTACACTTGTCGTGAGCACCGACCTCGGTGCGCGTCCGGAAATTTCACGGCATATCTTTGGCCTCATGCTTGAACACCTCGGCCGTAGCATCAACGGCGGCATTTGCGATGAGCAGGATGGTGCGGCGCGCACGGACATCATCAGCGCGTTGCGCGAGCTGCGCACGCCCAACCTGCGTTGGCCGGGCGGTTGCTTTGCCGACGGGTACCACTGGCGTGACGGCGTCGGCCCGCGCGAGGATCGACCACGACGAGTGAACCATCACTGGGGAAAGGGTGTTGAGGACAATAGCTTCGGTTCCAGGGAGTTCCTGGAGCTCTGCGAAGCAGTCGCGTGCGAGCCGTACATTGTCGGAAATGTGGGATCCGGGACCGTTCAAGAGATGAGTGACTGGCTCGAGTACTTGACTCACCCTGGCGGCACGACGCTATCCGATTTGCGAAAGCAGCACGGCCGAATTGAGCCACACGCTGTGCGGCTCTGGGGCGTGGGGAACGAGCCTTGGGGATGCGGCGGCGATATGGATGCGCGAACCTACGCCGCCGAGTTCCGGCGATTTGCCTGCTTCTTGAGTGCGCCGCTAGGCGCGCCGGCACTCAACCGCGTGGCCTGCGGTGCCAATGGGCGAGACACCGCCTGGACCGAAGCCATGATGAGCCTCTGCAAAAAGGTCGGTGGCAGTGGCCGCGTGCGCTTTTCCATGGAGGCGCTTTCCGTTCACGTGTACTGCTCTGTGCGTCGCGAGGGTATCACCGGTCGCGAGCAAGGTGCAGCTGCCCAGGATGCGTGGTTCAAGGTCATGCAGAAGGCCTTCGAGTTTGGCGAGACGCTCCGCATTCATGCGGCTATCATGGACCGGCACGATCCCGAGCGGCTCGTGGCATTGTACGTGGATGAGTGGGGCATGTGGTATGCAGAGCCTCCAGATGAAGTCGCGGGACCAGTGCCAGTGCTGCCTGGGGCTGCGCGGCTCGAGCAATCGTGCACGCTGCGGGAAGCACTTGTGGCGACTGTGTGCCTCCATGCCATGATCGAGTGCTGTGAGCGCGTGAAGCTCGCAAATCTGGCCCAGGCGGTGAACGTGCTCCACTGCCCGCTCCGCGTGGCAGGCGGCAAGCTTGTGCGCACACCCACTTTCCATGCGCTCGAGATGCTGACGCCACACATGCAATGTCAGCGACTTGACAGCCAGCTGCTGCATGGTTCACTGTTCAACCATGGAGCTGCAGCGGTGCCGCGCCTCTCTGCGGTTGCGAGCGCCGACGCGCAGTGCACCAGAATCTACGTCAGCATTGTACACGTGCATCCACATGCCCCAATGTCCATCGATCTTGAGCTGCGTGGTGTGGGTGCATCAGCGAAGCTCCATGTGGAACAAGCCAGAGTCCTCACCGGCGATATGATGTGCGCAGACGAGTGCATCCCACGCGAGGCCCCAGAGTCGGTCACGCTGGCAGGCCAAAGTCGGCTGCGTCTACAACTGCCACCAAGGTCGCTCCTCGTTGTGACGTTGCGCGTCTAGCTGCGAGCTGGCCGCGCGCGACTCGATTTACCCGGTTCGGCAGTTTGTGCAGCTTCCTCAAGCTTCCAGTCCGTCACGAACCAAGAATCGAGGCCTCAAGCTGCCCCAAACGAGATCATGCCTTAACTAGGACACCGGAGAAGCCTTGTGCCGCGACGGCCAATATTTCACCGGCGGCGATTGCCCGGAATATGACTGCGATGAGGCTGAGCAAGCAGCGGGTCGTCGCGAGGTCCGGAGGGCGGCCGGAGCCACGTGCAGCCTCTGTGAACGAGTGCAGCGGCGACAACGATGTATTGAATGCGTTGTGCATGTCTCTAAGTAGATCTGGTATCGAACGAACTCATTTTAGAGTCTTAGACTCCTAAACGTGGGCGCATCGGTGATATGGGGATCCGGCTCATCACACGCCATGACCCGCAGAGTGCGGCCCGGTGGCCGTCTCGCCCGACTGGCGCTCACACGGTCCGCGCACCCGCGACCGCCGGGACAGGCCGACACCGACAGAGGCACAGCGGCGGTTGTGTGTGTGTGTGTCGATGTGTCCCGTGCAGTGAGGTTCGGTTCGCGTTAAGGTCGGGCTCTTCCTGGAGGGGCATTGCGCATCCTAGCTGCCCTAGGGGTGTCGTCAAATAAGGTGAGCTCCTCAGATGGATCCACCTGAAGCGAACTGCACATTCGGCGGCACGGCCAGGAATGACACCCAGTCGGAGGGTGTATTGGGCAACAAGCCCATCAAGCTCATCTTGTAGAGCGCGCCGCACATCGCCAGCAAGTTCATCACCACGAATGTGAGCTTGGAGAAGAGCAAGCTCGTCTTGTCCGCAGGCGACATCTTGGCATCATCAAATCGAGAAAAGGCCGTACTGACGGTGAGCGCGCTTTTGACGGGATTGTAGATGGCCATGCCGGTGATCATGATACTGAAAATGTGGACGCCTGATCCACTCATCCAGAGCATAAACGCGGTCATCATGAAATTCTTGCCTGGCGACCACGCCAGCTCGCGGGCTTTCTGTGGACGAAGGCAGCGATAGTGAGTTTTTAGCAAGGCTGCGGCTCGGGATCGCGTTGCCGTACTTTGAGCTTGAGCTGCATCATGTCCACCTTTTTGGTTTCCACGCGCGTTTCCTGCCCGCAGCCACACAGTCACGCGTCATGATTGCATTGCAACAAGAGGTTGGGCGAGATGGATCCAGACATGCACACACCTGCTCGTTTGAATGCTGTTCGGAGTATCCTGGCGGCGTCGGAAGCTGGATCGCTCGTCCTGGCTCTGGTTCGGTCAGATCGATCGACCACACATTCTTTGGCATGAGGAGAGGCGCAGCAGGGCGACGCGAAGTGCGTCATAGTGAGCACCTGATGTGGAAAGCCGGTTGCGATACATACATTGCCAGTTACACACAGGTACTCAACACCGAAATCCCATCCCCTTCTTCGGGCAAATTGACGAATCTTCCTGTGGACAACATGGTGCTTCATGCGTGGCGGCGACCTTTCGGCCTCCTCATCATAAATTGTTGGCTGTGCTGGCACGTCTGCGACGGCAAGGCGCTGTCGAATCCAGATTTCAACGGTGAGCCGCCAGCACGCTCGCGTCTCGAGACGGACGAACCCGAGGTTCGTGACGCATTACGGTACGTCATGACAGAGCTCAAAAGGCTATCAAATCAGTACCGGTACGCGTCTCTTATAGCATGCCATGGCGCAGCTGCGGGGCCCGCCAACTTTGACGGGCGGAATATCTTCCTGGACGTGGAATTCGACATGCTCCGAGGTCAGCCCTCACGTCATGACATCATAGTTTTCAAAGACGAGGCGCTAGTGATCACTGGGATGGCGATAGACGAATTCCCAGAGGTGCAACTACGAGGGCAGCGAGATCCCGATGTTTGACATACCATTCAACCACGCAGCATTCGCGATGCCTAAACGCGCGCGGATGCCGGTGACCCGGCGACGTGCCTCGTGCCTCCGCGACCCGTCCTGCCGAAATCGCATAAGAAAAGTTTGTCTAGAGTTTCGGGCGGCTGGAACTCCCCCTTGGGCCCTGCCGATACTAGTGTCTCTTCGTTTGCGCGCCTCGGGTTCTGGCTCGAACAAGATGCAAACTCCGATCATCGTAAATCAGGGAGTTGCGACTGGTCCATCGTAATCGGCGACCGCGGGGGATCCGATGCCGCCACCCGGATCAGCAGGAGCACAGCTGGTGTCGTGGACGTGTGACACTCGTGTTGACGCACGTATGAGGCTCGCCCCGACACCGTCATAACCGCGGCTACCGCTGATAAAAGCAACCGGGAACGCGGGGTGCCCGAGCTCGCTGCCGACGCGTGGGACGTGCGTGACAAAGCGCGATACTCGCGTCTAGAGAATGTGTGCAAAAGGTCTCCCACGGCGCATCACCTCGCGAGTCCCGCACGAACCGCGGCGATGGCGCGTCCCTGGAAGCTTGTATCCGAAGGCATCCGCTCCCAATCTGTACTCAGGGCAACTCGCGGTCGCACTGCGGAGCCCCAAAGGTCGTCAGATGCCGTGTCGCGGTCCTCGGCTGCGAGCTGAGCTCATTGCTCACCGCTGCCCGGCCGCGATAGCTCGGCTGCGATCGGGGCTGCGCTGCTTGACGGCTGTGCGGCGCTTGCGGCCGCATCCGGTGGCCTGTCACGTTCCAAAAGCTTGTCGATGAGCTCCTGCAGTGGTGCCAGCTCCTGCTTGTTCGGGATCAGATTGAATTCGTATACGAAGTACATGTAGTGCTTGAAACATCTGCGGTCGGGGGCACCACGCGTATGGGAAGATCGTTCGACAGGCCGCAGGCAGGAATGTCGCGGCGGCGCACGTGTTCAGGTGCGGCTCCGCTCCGAGAGCGGCCATGCGCTCAAAGTGGCAGTAGTAGATGTGGGCATAGACGCGGAATAGGCGCTTGAAGATGTTCTGCACGCGGTCGACGAAATCTTGCGGGAACGGCACGCCTACGCGGACACGCACATGCGGGGTCAAGCAAAGGAAGGAGGGAGGCTGCGATTGAGTGGAGAGGTCGGCGTCAGTACCGATCTCCGTCGGAAAGATGGCCTCATCGTCGAGCTGCGCCTGCACCCACTGCATCAAAAAGTCGACGTAGCGCGGCGCCGAAACCGTGATTGGCTTCTTGATGGTGTGGCCATCGGCCCACATGTACTCAAACTTTGGGCCCGCGCACATCACCGGGCAGTCGCTCTCGGTGCAGAACTCGGCGATCACGCCGTATAACAGATTGATCTCGTTGAAGAAGTCCACCGTGTTCACCGCGAGCCATTCGCGCTCGTCCTCTCCCTCTGGCAGGGTCACGGCATCGTGGAGGTTGCCAGTGCCAAGGGTGGCCTGGGCGTACTTGTGCAGCTCGTAGCGCTTCGTGCCGACCCGGTGATTGCGCTTTGGGCGGAACGTCTTGGCCTTGTCCTTGTCGAATCCCTTAAGGCCCCACATTGTCCGAAATGAGAGGGCGCTTCGTCAAAGGTCGCGAGGAGCGTCGGCTTCGCGCTCGGGACGAGAAGGAGCAGCTTGCCCACGACCGGCAGGAGCGTCTCGTCAGGAGCACGCTGCAGGTGTGAAACTATCATAAGCGTTTATTACATCGCGCATCCACGGACGCCAGGGTGTCTCCTACAGTGGCGTAACTCGATGACGGAATTCATTGGGCAGTCCGCTTGGCGCAAAACCATGTATTACGAATGCGTCGAGCGCATTGGCAAGGGCTCCTTTGGCGAGGTGTTCCGCGGGCACCACACTGAGACGGGCGAAACTGTCGCCATCAAAGTGATTGATCTTGAGCAGGCCGAGGATGAGATTGAGGACATCCAACAAGAGATCGCCGTAATGGCACAATGCAATTCGCCTTATGTGACGAGGTACTATGACTCGTATGTCTCAGGCACAAAGTTGTGGATCATCATGGAGTACGTGGGTGGCGGTTCCGTTCTCGATATGATGGATGCAGGCCCGATCGTGGAGGCCCAGATCGCGACCATTTTGTGCGAGACGCTCAAGGGCCTTGACTATCTTCACACGCAAGGCAAGATCCATCGAGACATTAAGGCGGCCAACATTCTGCTCTCGCGGACCGGCGAGGTGAAGCTCGCAGACTTTGGTGTTGCCGGCCAGATCACGGCCACCATGTCCAAGTGTTGCACCTTCGTGGGCACGCCATTCTGGATGGCACCAGAAGTGATCCGGCAAGACCAGTACAACACGAAGGCGGACATCTGGTCGCTCGGCATCTCGGCACTGGAGATGGTGATGGGCGAGCCTCCGCATGCTGATGAGCACCCCATGCGCGTGCTTCTGCTGATCCCCAAGGCTGACCCGCCGACGCTCTCGGGAGAGCAATGGTCGCCGGCCTTTCGAGACTTTGTCGCGCAGTGCTTACAGATGGATGCCAAGAAGAGGCCCTCGGCCAAGGAGCTACTCCACCATCGCTGGATCGGTTCCGCACGCAAGAGCGCGAGCCTCACGACACTTGTCGAACGGTACGAGCGCTTGCGGGCCGATCGTCCCGGCGAACCCGCCTCGTACAACACCCGGCGCTCGAAGCCCGCCTATTCAGCACCAGCTGTCCTGGCGCCTGATGGCAGCTGGGACTTTGGGCCGACGCCCGATTCGTGTAGGGATTTGGGGAGTGACGGCGCGCCGGGCGCACCGCCGCTCACCGCCGCCTCCGCCGCCGCCGCTGCGAGTGGGACGCGGCAGCGCAGTGAGGCGGCCAGCGACGATGAGGGGCGACATGTTCAGTGCTCAGACGTGGGCTTGCCCGCCGCCCCTCGGGATGCACCTGGGCTGCCCAGTGCAGCCGTGCCGCCGCTGCCACCCAGCCAACAGCTTCGTTGGCAGCCAGAGCAGCAGGAGCACAGCCAGCTGCAGCCACTTCCGCTCCTACGGCATGTCAGCGGCCACGGTTCGCACCGGTCGCGCCACTCCTCTGGGTCGTCGCACACAATACGATCGCAAGACGCGACAGGATCGAGTCACCCTACAGCCTCACCCTCTGCACCTGCGTCGTGCGTTCCTCTCGTGGTCGCCCCAGTGCTCGCGCGGATGCTTGGCGTGCATCAAGACAAGCAGGTGCGTGCATATTCATATCTTTTGTGCACGCATGGACGCACGTGACGCGCTAACCACCCCGCCTTGAGGAATTCGTATCGCAGGTACAGAAGGCGATTGCACAGCTGAAGCTGGCTTTCGACAACTTGGAGAAGCAAAAGCCGGCACTCTCGCGTGACATGCTCACCCAAATGTTCGAGCTTGTCGCTTGCTCCAAAAACCCTGAGGTGGCCTCGCTCATGCCACCGTCTATCGCCGCCCTCGTTTCCTCGGCGCCATCCTCTTTTGCCTCGTCGGGCACCGTGAACCAGCGGCAACTTCCACCTGGCTGGCCGCCTGCAACGGCTCCTTGATTTTGAGGATGTCTTGCGGGGCCTGGGACATCTTCCTTGGCGATGTGTGCGCGGGCAGGGAGATCAGCACGCTACGACGCGTGGTAACATTCGTAACCTGCGCGGGCCTCTTCTCGTGATTCCCGAACGCATGCGGCGCGGCCGGGAGCGCGGTCCGCAGCTCTGCTGCGGCACGGCGGACAGGCGTACTGGGTAAGTTCAGGGTAGCACTGTAGCAGGAAGTAGCATGTACTGTGCAAGCGTGATAATTGATATGGGTGGATGCGTCCGACACACGGAAGGAAATCAGGACTGTTCGGCGCAGACTGCGATGCGTCCTGGACGTCTGACGAGCATTCACTCATGCAGCTCATGGAACACGTCGACGGCGCCCTGTTTCTGGATGCCTCTGGTCTGCTCGAGCACGCCCAGCGCGTCATCGCGTCCCTGGACAACGGCAAGAATGCTGAAGAGCACCGTGCGCTGCTTGGCGCGGGGTAGCGACTTTGAGGGCGCCGAGCTCGAGGAGGCACTCGCCGAGTCGGCGTTCCAGAAGGTTACGAGGCGCCGCAGCAGCTCGGCGCAGCTCGGCGCAGCTATCTCCACGGCATCACCCGCAACACTGCGGCAGCGTGCTCTCGGGGTTGTCAGCCACTACGGATGCCAGGGAGGCTGCTCTGGTTTTGGTGGACGTGGCGACGCTGTGGAGCTCGAGGGCGTGAATCGGTTTTGGCGTGAGCTATCACGGCGTGTCCTGTGATCGCGCCAGTACATGCGGCGGGCAGCCGGTACCCACACATCTGGACGATGAGCTGCTCATCGAGGCCGGCCGTCCCGTAGCCTCAATGGCTACGGCTTAGTGTGGACGTGGCGAAAGTACGAGTCGGCGAAACTCGGTAAATTACAGATCGCGAAACTGGATGATGACGAGAACAACGACGAAGACGAGGACCACAACGTTGACTACGACGGCAACGTTTGACACCGACGAGGGCGAGGGAGGATCCTCGCATCGTGGGTCTCTACGACGGCAACGTTTGACACCGACGAGGGCGAGGGAGGATCCTCGCATCGTGGGTCTCTAAGGCTGCTCTGGACAGCTGCACCGTTGAAGCTGACGACTGTGGGGTCTGGAGTCGAGGTGGAGGACGACAATGAGGACGATGATGACACACAACCATCAAATGCGGGAGGGCACTGTGACGGAGCTGGACTTGAGGCCATGGGCGCGCTGACGATGACCAACCTCGGCACCTCAAGATCGAGATGTTCAACGAGATCCCTATCAAGGAGATCCCGATCAAGGAGATGCGGGCCGACTCGTTAACGGAGCTTGATCTGAAGGGGAAGGGCGACGGAGTCGTGGGTGACCATGGGCCCAAGGATGCGTATGATGGGTATTCGTCCTGCCAGACACCTCAGAGACGATTGTCTGAGCCGAAAAAGACACAGATGGGTCGGGAGAAGAGGAGGCAGCTGCGTGCTGACAAATCTCCCTTACCTCCGTCAACTAGGCGCCATAGACCGAGTGCGAATTTGAGGTCAACGGAAAGGGCGAGGAAGGGTAGGCCTCGATTCGTTACGCTGGTGTGCAACGCTAGTGCAAGGCCCAAGGAAAGGCCAGGTTCAGGCTGCATCTGTGAGATGATGCGTGCGCGTGTGCCGTGTGCCCTCCGACCTCCGTATGAAGTGTGTTAAGAACGCGTCGATTGAGGAGTGTGTGTCGCCTCCTAACTGTGTCCTTCCTTTTTAAAGCTTTTGTGGTGTGTTTGGGTCTGGGGGGTAGGTGCGTGTGGTACGCCGCTGCTGGCAATGCTGGATGCTCATATGAGGGTGGTTGGAAGGGGGGCTGACCCTTGGGCTGACGCAGGTGGCCCGCCGCGACGTTCTTGTATTATGAGGGTCACTTCATTGTTCTGTTTTGCCGTGGCCAACAAAGTATGAATAGACGTGTGCGAGGTGCCTTAACGCATTTGAGTTTTGGTTACACATGACGGTGTGAATGAAGTTAGACGTGGCAGGAACTTCCTAACCATGGATACGCTCGACGATGAAGAGGCGGACGACGATTTCTCGTCCTTCGGGCAAGCAGCGGGCGCCAAGACCGCGGCCGCAGTATCTCTTGACGACGAGTGAGACCTGTGCGAAGATCGAACCATCTCAACATGTGCATCTCCTTGCCATCCAATCTGTTCACTTCGTATTGACCAACTGGCGCGCGTGCGTCTTCGCAGTGATGACGACGATTTCAGGTGCACACACAGAATGCGCATCTCCAAATGTTCGTGGCACAACCAACCGCTGACTGTTTTCTTCATGTCTTGCACAGCGACTTCGGAGTGCCCGCTCGCCCGGTAGCGGCACCCATCGACGGAGACGAGGATGACGATGAATTTTCAGAGGTGTCGGGACGTTTGCGCACGTCGGCTGTGATGGCGTGTGTCCATGACCTGGCTGAAGCTTGAGGCATTGCACGGCGCGCGTTTGGGCTTTTCTGCACATGCAAATGTCCTTTCTTATTCTGCCGCCGCCGTGTGTGCCTCTCGTCGTATTCTGATGCCGTGTGTGCCTCTCGTCACCGCAGTTTGCTATCCCTGCAAAGCTATCCGCACCCATTGGCGATTTCGATGCCAGCCCGAAGGTTCCGTCCGCATCGTTCGTGCCGACGGCGAAGTCGCCTGTGACCTTGCCTACAGAGGATGGCGACGACTTCAGTGACTTCGGTAGCTCGCAGCCTTCAGACTCTGTACCAGCCTCAGCCCAAGTGCCTGCCGAACCCGAGGTGCAGAGCACTGCTATGCCGACGGTGGCTTCATTCTCAAGCAGCACCGCTGCCCTAGAGTCAGATGAGTTCTCATATGTCTCGCCAGCCAAAGCCTGCCTCTCGAGCTCTTTCTCCGAGCCCGCTGCGCCTCCAGCACCCCAGGATAAGGAGGACGATGGATTCGGCGACTTTGAAGCACCCCCAGCGCCTCCAGCACCCAAGGGTAAGGAGGACGATGGATTCGGCGACTTTGAAGCCCCCCCAGCGCCTCCAGCACCCCAGGGTAAGGAGGACGATGGATTCGGCGACTTTGAAGCCCCCCCAGCGCCTCCAGCACCCAAGGATAAGGAGGACGATGGGTTCGGCGACTTCGCAGATGCACCGGCACGGGCCGTCGGTCAGACGCGCGAGGACGACGACGGCTTCGGTGGATTTGCAGATGCGAACACTCCCGCTGCATCTGCCGTAAAAGCCGACGATGTGCGCAAAAGGGACCACAGCCAGCCCGCGTGTGCGTGCAACCTTTCATTGTGTGTTGCTCGATTGCATTCGCAGGACTTTGGGGATTTCGACGCCGGCGGTTCTGCAACTGCGACAACTGATTTCAGCTCAGCGCCCGCGCCCGTGCCGCTACCTGTTGTGCCGACTCCGGCGCCGACCGCCCCTGGCCTCGTTCCGGCTGCCGTAGTGGATGGTCCTGATCCAACAGCTCTCAAGTTGGCAGCGGCCGACGCCCTCCTGCACGTGCTGCCCACGTCCGCGCAACTGCAGAGCACCGGTATGACAGGATGCCCGACGCTGGACCAGATGCTCTCGCAGCAGGTGCGTTCTCCTCCCAAAGAATGCGCATGTGCATGCCATGACCTGGTTCGCCTCGCCTTCCGCATTCATCATAGGTGGGACTCCCAGGGGTCCCCGCTTGGAATACGTCGATTTGGCAGACCTTCGAGTCGCCACAGGACGCTTGGTCGTGGTCGAACTCTGTTCTCGAGCAGAGCCTTCTGCAGGCACTCGGAATGCCACGAGAGCAAGATACCTCATCTACCGGTGCAGAAATGATGCCTCCGCCAGCTCCAGTGACGGTTCCCACGATGTCGAATGCGGACCAGCCTGGCTTCAACACGTTGCCAGCGAGCACTCGATTCGGCAATGACGCCTTCGACAGTTTCGCCCCCTTGTCACCAGCAGCTGCTGCAGTTCAGCCACCTGCTGCGCCCACCGCCAACGATGACTTTAGTGGGTTCGGTGGGTTCGCATCACCTCCAGCAGCTGCTGCTACGGTCGTGCCACCCGCTGCATCCGTAGCCGGAGATGACTTTGGTGGGTTCGGGGACTTCGCATCGCCGCCAGCAGTAGCTGCCGCGGCCAAGCCACCCGCTGCATCCGTAGCCGGAGATGACTTTGGAGGGTTCGGGGACTTCGCATCGCCGCCAGCAGTAGCTGCCGCGGCTAAGCCACCCGCTGCATCCGTAGCCGGAGATGACTTTGGAGGGTTCGGGGGCTTCGACAGCTTTTCGTCTGCAGCGACAACCGCGCCTAATATGCCTAATATGCCTCCCGGCGCCCAGCTCGGCACCGCAGGCAAGTATGGATCGCTGGATCCGAGTCCAACTCCAGCGGCTGCATCTTCTAGCTGGGTTGCAAAACTGCCCAATCTCGCCTTTGTGCTGAATGAGAAACTAGATCGTCCGTCCATGTGATGTCGTGGGACGCTGTGCACTGAGGGGCGACGGCATGATTAGGCAAGATGGTGCTCGTCGCCAAAGATGGGGCAGTGTTGGCATGTGATCAATCTCCTCGCACGTGTGTCGACCTCTCGGCGTGCGAAGGCTTTCGTGTGAACCTGGGAGTGTCTTGATGCTGAAGACACCTGGGCTCTGTTCCTATCACACCGACAGACAGGTTTCGTGTCTCGTGTGCTCGGGCTCGGTCGGGACGGCGGACCCGGGTACAGACCCTAACAGAGTGCCCGGCGCGATGCATGCCTCCGCCCGCGTTTCCGGTATCGGCGCCGCGCGCCGCCACGCCAGCGAACACCGTATTCGCCGTCAGAGGCGATATCGTTCCATGGTGTTCACATGGCGCGTTGCCGTTCTTGCCGGCCCGACCGTCAATGCGCGATCCGCTTTCTTCCCAGCTAACATCGGCCCCACATCGTCGGCCGAACAACGCCAAGCTAGCGCCCCGCAAGCGGGTCAAGGCGCCCCAAGGTGGCCGGCGGAGGGGGGGGGGGGGGGGGGGGGGCGTCGGCCCCGGGGTCGCCCGAGGCGGGCCCCGGGTCGGAACTCGGATTTCCGGCGGGTCTCGAGCCGATGTCCCTACGCGTCCGTGGTCCGAACAACGTCAACGTGAACCGATTCGGCGTTCGCAACGTACTCGGGCAGGGTCCAGGGACGTATCTAACTCGACGTAACTTGTCAGTAACATTAAAAAATACTCGAACGCTATTCTACCCACACTCACGATAGACCTGGCCCAACCACCGCAGGGCATCCAACTCAGGCTGGAGGTCACACTCAGCAGACTCGCACGGCCGGAGCGGTACGAACAGCGGATCGAACGATTGTCGAGCCCGGATCGACCTGGAAACCCTTTATTTGGCTGGAGGCCAGGATAATGCAGCAGTGCCTGCCATACGACCCGCCGTGGCAACGTCCCGTGCGCTCACCTGGCTGTAGTCGCCCGAATGAGCGGCCGCAGCCACGCGGCCCGTCGCGAGTAGATCCGCACCAAGGCCTGCGTGGCCCGACGGAGGTGGCCACACCGGTCGGGAGGGTGCGATAGACTGCTGCGCCGGCATGCCTGGACCCAAGTCGGCAGCGGCGCTGACCAAGGGCGCTCGCTGTTGGTTGTCCTCCACTTGCGCGCGCGGTCCTTGCCACACACGTAAAATGTGCATCATGGAGGAGAGCAAAGCAGCTGGGAACGCCGCAAGACCCACGGCAACCCAGGTCATCCAGGGCCATGGGTCTTTCTTGTCGCTGAGCACGTACCTGTGGGCAGGAGCCACCGCCAGGATATAGGGCGTTCAGCGCGAAAGCCATGGTGTAGCACACTCATCGGACAGCACGCATGCACGAGGGCAGGCCAGCGGGAGCGGGCACTGAGCGGGCGGCGCGCACTGCGTCATAACGATAGCCGTTTCGAGGCTAAGTGTCCACGTCATGACCGTGAACAGCACGAGCCCTCGTTGCCAGGTGAAGTAAAGCCCGAGCAGGCCAGAGGCAGCGGCAGTGAGCGAGAAGTAGCCAGCAAACGATCCGGCGAGGCCGGTGTCGGTGATAAAGGCGAACGGCAGCACAAGAAGGAGACCGATTCCGAGCAGCACACATGAGCAGATTTGCAGCACGCGCGTCGATCGGCGGATGCTCTGCTTCTGCTGAGCGGCAGCCATCGAACCCCTCTTCCTGAGGACGCGGAGAAGCCGAAATGGCCCGAAATTGGTCTACGATATGAACATAACGACCTGCGTCGTGAATGTGTGTTTCACAGAAGACGCGAATTAAACGTGCATCGTCGAACTCGTTTAAAAAGGTGTCTACCTGTTAATGCTTCACCATCGAGCCACTCCCACGATGGGTCGCATGGAGGACACGGCTGCGAGCGTGCACGCGGGTGACGTCGACGAGTACGTGGACATTCTCGCGAAACGAGTCATCCATTCGAACGCGCACACGTGTCTCTGCGGAAGCATGATCGTCGCTGGCACTATCGAGGTTGCATGGACGTTGCTGCCGCACGGCGGGGTTGGCCAACTTCCGCATCATCCCTTCTTCGTCTTCGTGGAGGTGTATATCACGCTCGGCCTCGTTGGGGAGCTCGTGCTCCGCGCGGCGCTGCAGCGCCACGACTTTTTCCGACGACGCGTGAACCTGATCGACGGATTTGTCGCACTCGTGTCGGTAGTCTCCTTGATACTTTTTGGCGCCGGCCTCGAGACGCCCGGTGAGATGATGTTTGCGGAGGCGATCGTCATTGCACGCATTGCATTCCGGTTCTTGAGATGCTACTCGCTCACAAAAACGTTCCAGCGCCAGCAGCAGGTCGCCAACAGCAAGCTCGACATTGTACTAGCCGATGTGGAATTAGGTGATGGGGGTGAGATGGCAAGCATGCTGGACAGTGATCATGGGGGACACAGTTGACTCAGTGTGATCGTTTCCTTAGATTCTACTCTGACGGACACCGCTACAGCCTATTCCCGAAACGATTGTCGGCCTACACTCAACAGAGCGTGCACGGTCTGCACACAACCACAATCTTTATAAAATCTTAGGCCAATCCTCGCGAGCCGACAGCCGACCGGGGGAGGGCGGTCGGGGGGCGGAGGCCGCGGGCGGGGAAGGCAGCGACGCCGCGCGACGCGGTCGCGGGAGCAGCAGCACAGTGAGCGCAGCGCGCAGCCCCAAGATCTGGGAGCCCGGCCGCGTCAACGGCCGCCGCGCACCCTGCCGGCAAGCAGCCAAGCACACACCTGTGCTCTGATGAGTAGATGAGGGTGCTCAATACTCCGCCAGCTACCGTATCGCGCACTGAACGCCGCGGTTGCAGCCCTATCACTCTCTTGGCGGCTTGAGGACTTCGTCGGGCCACCACGTCGGTTTCAGTGGAATGAGAGGAGGCCTGTGAGGCGCGACGAGCGACGCACCCTCTCTCAAAGCGTCCAGTCGGCAGAGCGCCATACCGATGCCGAGAGTCGCGTCGAAGGATCTCAGAGTCGCAGCCTTGCCACCGCGCGGGTCGCGCAGCGTGCCATCGTCATCTGAGGGTTCGGACTCATGAAGCATTGAGGACGGGAGCTGCATCTGCCCGGTGTCGGGCGCACTCAGCAGCCTCTCGGCTAGTTTGCGCTCAGCGCACGGCAGATGCGAGAACGCGTGCATGCTCGTCTCGGCGGCTGCGGCGCCGCCCACGTTGCTGAGAGAGGGCGATGGCACCCATTGGGCATCAACGACTGGCAGCAGCCGTTTGCGCACGACGCCCCGGAACTGGGTGCGTGCGGTGAGCTCTTGACCGAGGTAGCATCCCTTACGGAAGGAGATGGCGTTGAGGAGCTCGAGATTCGACTCGAGCGGAAGGGCCTCTGAGGGTGGCAGGTCGCGCGCGCCGCATGGCACGCCAAGAAGGCGGAGCTGGAAGGCATAGAGAGCCGCGGATGTCTCCGCGCTGTCGTCGAGCCACGCAGGCCTCGAAGCCTCCCGACGGTGCAGAACTCGGTACCCGAGCAACGACGGAAGCCGTGGATCGGCCCAAGCGCCACCCTCGCACGGGGAACCAGCTGTGGGCGGAGCACCAGCCGCTGACGAGCCTGCGGCAGCGACCACTTGGTACTCGCTGGAGGCATCACGCACCGTGGCCTTGGACCGCAGCTTGTAGCGTTTGATATGGGCGGCGAGGCCCGTCACCGCCTGTTGCTCGACGTCGAGGAGCACGCTGCCACCCGGCCCGGCCACAAGGAAGGCGTCAAAGAGCACCCGGCCCTGCGCACTCAGGAAGGCGGTGTACAGCGGCCCGGCCTCGAGCGCATCCACGTCAGCCGTCGTGAGGCCCTGGAGAAGCTTTTTGCTGTCAGCCCCTTCGACAGCGAGGACTGCGCGGTCCAAGAGCGGAGCGTGCCAGCGACGGTGTCGCATCGCAGCCAACATCGTTTCTGGAGGTGGAGCTGTGAAGGGGGTGGGCCGCCAGGAAGTTGAAGGGGTTTTGTAGAGGAAGTCGTCTTCGGAGTGTGTGTGGAGTGCGACGGAGGCTCGCGGCGTCGTCAACATCCTAGAGCCTTCCGGATAAGCGCAGCGTAAACGGAAAACGCTCTGCGGCGCGTGAGAACTCAACTCCCGAGCGCCGAGGCAATGTGTTAAAATGGCTTCACAAACTTCCAGACGCCGAGCAGACAGCGCGGCGCTACTGCATATAGCTATGAACTTCAACTTTCATCGACGTACGATCGCCTCGCAGGGACCACAGCGGCACAGCGCGCCGTACACAGTGTGTATACCCATCTTCGACCGACACGACACACACGTCAGACGGTCGCTGCTATGTTGGCTCCTTCGAGAGCGGTAAGTGTGCGCTGTTGTCTCCAAAGATGCGCCGCCGGCCAACGAAGGCTGCCACGCCGATGGCCAGCAGAAGGCAGACGCTCTGAAAGGTCATCCATTGTGACACGACCGCCTGGCCGCTGGCACCTGAGAACTGCATGGCCGCATCGCCTACGGATCCGAAGACGCCATCAGCGGCCGCAGCTTTGACGTAGCTGATCATCGAGGGGTCCGGATCCACTCTCAGCACTTCACCTGCTTGCCCCTCGCCTTTGAAGGTGACGGTCACCTCTTGCTCTTCGTCAGGGTCACCATCGACTGGAGCCAGGTATGTGAAGCCTTTGCACTCAACTTTTGCGTTGCACCACTGCTTGGCCTCGGCGGGCTCCATCGTCTCCATGAAGATAGTCTCCGCGCCCGAGAGGTAGCCAGTCGACCGTAGGTAGGAGTACTGGCGCTCATCCTCCAGCTGCTTCGTGAGTGCCTCAAGGCGCTTCCTTAGCTGCTCATTCTCCGTGAGTACCGCACGATCCTCCTCGGTACTCGCAAGCACTGACGTCGAGAAACCGAGCAAACCGATTGATCGTACCCAGGACCGCCGCGGGCGCGGTGAGCGTTTGTCAGTGGACATTCGTCTTTCAGTCCTTCATGTTAATACACCAACACGTAAGCAGCACAGCCCTTCACAGCTCTCCAGCATGAACAAGCAGTCAAATTACATGTAGGTCAGAAATTTGTTAGCCATCTCCTGTCTCCGATCCTTCAGACACCGTACGGCCGCATCGCTCGCGTTCAGCCTTCCACACCCGGCAGGGACCTTCAGACCTGAGCCCGATGCGAGAGCGAGATGTCGATTGCGGCTTCACGGCTGCATACCTTTCGCAGACCGGGCTCGAGGCGACGGTCACAACGGCATTAATCAAGGTCATCAGCGCCCGACCGCCAAATCCGCTGGAAATGCTCTGGAAGGAACTGCGCCCCGAGGGCGCAATGATGGATGATGATGAGAGGATTCTCCTTAGGCATCGGAAGGAGCACGCGGAGGGGCACGCGAAGCACGAGAATCTCGTCGCGTGCATCGCCGAGCGCGACGCCTTAATCGGCCAGCTGCAGGCGAAGATCGATAAGCAAGTGGACTATCTGACCTCACTCGCGGAGCAGAACGCCGTGCTGCTTGACCTGCAGAGGAGATGTGAGGAAACTGAGCAGCGCTTAGAGCAGCGCGTGCGTGAGCTGTCGGCCATGCTGGCCGAGCTCAACCGTGTGCTTGCCTGCGATGTCGTCACGCCGTGGATCGCCGTCACCATGCCGGCTCCAGGAGTGCCTTTCCCCAAAGCGTCAAGCAAGCCTCCGCCCGCGCCTCCGCCCGCGCCTCCGCCCGCGCATCCGCTCGGAGCGTCCCCGTGGGCGTCCCCGGCGGCTGCGGACAATCTTGCGGCGCGCGGACATGGCGCTCCTGTGCCGTGTCTCCAGCCTAAGATTCCGCCGGAAGTCCTCCTTCGGCTGACTACGGCGATGGGCATGGTCTTCGATTGCCTCACGAAGAACGGCGCGGCGTCGATTGCGAGCACACGGCTGGCCGCCTTCACCAAGGCGCTGCAGCAGGCGTGCAACGCGTGCGAAAGCCCGCCCATGGCGATTGCCAAGTTCGTCCGGATCATCAGGGAGGTGAGCGACGGCAAGGCGCATTGCTCGCGGGCGGACTTGCTCTCGCACGTGCCATCGAGCGCAGGCTACACGTTTGACGAAGTCGAAGCGCTCTTAAACGTGCTCGACCAGATCCTCGGCAATGCGGAGGCTCTCGCGGGCCTCCATGACATGGTCGACGACATCGAAGTGACGTGCGCGTTCAAGGGTGTGATGCAGCGCCTCTTCGACGAGGTTCTCGAGCCAGGGCATGGCTCGAGCAAGGGCACGGTTCCACGCGCGAAGGTCGACACCTTCGCGGCGGCGCTCCAGCTAGGCTGTGACGCGAGCGACGACGAGGAGGAGCGCTTCGCGATGCAAGCGTACGTCACTATCCTGCGGAGCTTCGTCGAGGGACTCCCGACCGTGAGCCGCCAGAGGTGGCTCGACTGCATTGCACCCGAGCAGGCTTGCACGTCCGAGGAGATAAAGCGCTTTGTCGAGATCCTGACTGTCCTCGTCGATAACGACGAGGCGCGGTTGGGTTTGTTGGAGACGATGAACTCCCTCGAACTGAGAGGACGTGACGAAGTGTGAAGTAAAAACTGGCTGTGAAGTGTTCCAATTCACCAAATTTGGAACACTTCATATTTTCCCATGCGGTACCATGAGCTATCCTCTAAACGTCGAGCTAGCGTTTGTCGTCATGTGCTCAACGACACGCTTGACGCGTGCGGCGGCCCGCCTTCGCGGCAGCTTACGGGCTGGCACAGCGTCGCGCAAGCGTGCGAGCGTTGCCGAGGGACGCTGCGGCACCTGAACGAGCTGCACCACGACTGCCTCACCGATGTCTCGATGGTTGCCGACCAGGTGGGGCATTCGGTCGGCCAGGTCGTCGCGCAGCTCGTGCAAGTGGTCGACCCGCTATGCGACGACAAGCCAGCCGCCGACTTTGTGCGAGCCGAGCCACCGCCTCCCTCGCCGCCACCGCGTCCCTTGCCGCCACCTTGTTACCCGCCGCCACCCTTGCCGCCGACGCCTTCGCCGCCACCGCCGCCCTCGCCGCCACAGCCGCCCTCACCACTACCTCCGCCATCGCCGTCACCGCCGCCATTCCCACCGACGCCGCCACCTCCCTCCCCACCGCCACCTCCCTCCCCACCGCCACCTTCCTCCTCGCCGCCACCCTCGCCGCCACCATCGCCGCCACCCTCGCCGCCACCCTCCCTGTTGTCGTCGCCGCCGCCCTCGCCACCTCCGCCACCTCCGCCTCCTCCGCCTCCCCCGCCGCTCCCGCCATCCCCTCCACCTCCGCCGCCCTCGCCGCCCTCGCCACCGCCACACCTCATCACCAAGCAGTATGCGCTTGTGCTCTTGGGCACAAAGCCCGAGGATGATAGGTCGATTCTCCACGATGCGCACACGGTCGAGTTGGCTGATGCGTGGCGCGGTGAGCTCGAGAGCTACCTCAGTCCGGGGCACCGAGTCAACGTGACAGCCCCGCAAATAGCGGTCGTTGCCTACCAGAACGCCAAGCGCAGCAGTAGCAGGGCAACCGTCCTGAGCAAGGCGCTGAATGAGGACCCGTCCCCGATGGCGACGGCCTTCATCTTCCACCTAGTCCGCAGCTCGGCGAGCGTGGAGACAGGCACCCTCGCCGTGAGGCTTGCCGCCAACGAGCTGGCCTGCGACTTGGCTTTTCAAGCTGCCAACGCGAGCGCCGGCAGCTTGAAGGCGTCCATCGACGCGTCTGTTGGTTTTGTCGAGCTGGACGGCCCTGCCGACCCAACAGGGAGGGCGGTGGTATGCTACCCGGAGGTGGAGAACGTACGCGAGGCCGTCAATGCGTACGTAGGCGAGCCGAGTGATGATGCGGAAGAGGCGCTGGCGCTCGCGATCGAGGGAGCCATTCCGCGCACCGTGGGCGGCGCGCTTCTCCGCGTTCTTCCCGAGTCTGGTGGCAAGGGCGTCTGCCCGCAGTTCAGCCTGCATCTCTTCGAGCGCGCGCCCGCCCTCGTGAACGAGACGGCGCTCGAGGTTCTTTGCGCGGCTTCCTTTGTGCCCACGGCCGCGGCCTTGTGCCCAATGTCGACGGTGCAGCGGCATGCTCGACAGGTCCGAACGCTCGCCGCTCCGTCCGTCGCTTTGCACGCCGAGTCTCTGCTCGGGTCCTTCGGGGGGCGCAAGACATCGGAGACGATGGCAGCATTTACGCGCACGCAGCATGCGCTCATTGAGTTTCCTGCCCCGACGATGGCCGACAATCGCGCGTCTGTTGAGACCGGCGAAGCAGCGATGATGCTCCGCTACTGTCCCATGGAAGCGCAGCGCATGTGCGCCGCTGCCAACATCTTCAATAAGGAGGTGATGGCGTCGCGCAACGCGCGCAAGGCATGCCAGCTCGTCATTGCCCTTCAGCTCAACCTTGCCATTCCGACTGATCCACCGCCCGCACCGCCTTCGCCACCGCTGCCGCACCCGCCGTCAGCGCATGCTTCTCCTCATTCGGGCTCGACCCCACTGTCCCCACCCCTCTCACCTCCATCGCCGCCGCCGCCGCCGCCGCCGCCGCCGCCGCAACCGCCGCCGCCGCCACCGTTCCCGCCACCGTTCCCACCTGATATCTACTTCAACTCCTCGGCCGTTACAGCCGTGGCGATGTTGCACGCCGGGTCGGCCGCCACGGTGGTGGACGCGCCAAAGCCGCCGGACGCCACCTCAGATGAAGCTGCCAAAGCCGACGGCGCTTATTGTGATCTGCCAATCAGCGCGATATGCGGCACCGGCAACGGCAATGATATGGAGCCAGCCACGCATAAGGTGGTGATCCGCATCGTTGCAGAGGGCACGCTCGACGAATTCACGACCGAGAAGAACAGCAACCTCCAAGAGACCGTGGCCATCGCCGCCGACGTCTGGAAGACGCTCGTTACGGTCCGCGTCTCGCAGACGTCAGACGACACAGTGAGCGTCCTGATGGAGGTGGACCAGCCGAGCATGGCGTTTGCCAACAATGTGCTCAGCGAGATTCGCCCGCACTTGGCCACGCCCACGAAGGTTCAGATCTGGATGGATCTGGATGCGACCGAGACGCCCACAATTTGGGTTCAAGAGCTCAGAAGCTCGAAGACGATCACCAAAGTGTCAGCGACCACGCGGCTCACCGCGTGGCCTGCCTGGGGGCCATCGGTATCCTGGCTCGCGTCGCTTATGCACCCAGCGGGAGCGGCGCCAAATGACGCGAAGCGCGCCCTTTCCCTGGCCGACGGGTCGACGCCTTCGACACCGTCTGCGCCCCCGTCCCCGCCCGTGGCCACCTTCGAGGCCAGCTGGAGGCACGTTCAAGGCGTGCACCTGGTGTGGCTGCTGCCCGTGCTGATCTTCCTTGTCTTGTCGTGCTTCGTCCTCTGGTGCGCCGTCACGACGCGTATGACCAAGCGTGCACCCCGGGAGGTGGTGGACGTGGTAGTCTCAGGGCGGCAACAGGGACTGGTTGCCAACGTCGACCAGGACATGGTCGACGAGAGCAAACGGCGAGCCGTCTCGCGGTCCGTCCATTGCCCGCCCTCTGCTGCAAGCGGTGGCGTGGCCTTCAAATCATACGGGTAAGGAGAGCGACTAAGCATCGAAACACCACGACAGGACTCCGATCGACCATGGTTACCCACAGCAGCGCCCTGTGTGGGGACCGATGATCCGATGTATCTCGAAAATAATTCTTGAGAATGTGGAGTTCATGCCTGCGTGGCATCTGGAGGCCCACCCCCCTCCTAAAACACCTGATCCTGCGTGCCCAGCGTAGATTCCGAGTCATAAAACCGTCATTCACGCGTGAACGGACCGTGAAATGAATGTATTTTTGCCACGGCCGTGAACGCGCGGAACACAGTTTGACACGATGATTTCGGCGCACGGGTATGCCCCGCTGGACGACGAGCTGTACAACGCCGCTGCAGATGCAGAAACGGCGTTGGGTGCGTTTGCAACTGCTCTTGTAGCCATTGAGGCCGAACTGGAACCGCATAAGGCGCTAGAGTACGTGCGCCAGTGTTCCATTCATGCTGAGCGGACCAGACAAGCTTGTCGTGACTTCCAAGTGGAGTTGCAAGGTGCGACGTTGCCGTCCGCCGAGATTGCACGCATGACCCAGGAGTACGACAGTATGGCACGTCGATTACAGAGGCACAACGGCACTCTCGAATTTCTACGGAAGACGCGGCAGAGAGAGGCTCTGATGTGTCAAAAGGATGGAGACAAAGCGACCCCTGCTCAACTCATCGCGCTGGGAATGCAGATTCAGGCAGAGAGCCAGCTCGCCGTAGCGCGAATGACGCAATCGATTGAGGCCAGTAAGTATGTCGGTGCGCAGACTCTCGCCACGATGGAGCAGCAGCATGGGCAGCTACATCGGATACGAGGGAGCGTCGATGCTCAGAATGTGCAATTTGCTCATGTCGAGCGCGAGCTCAGGGTACTCGCGCAAGGCGTACTATCGGACTCTGTGACACAGATGCTCTTGGTTGTGATCGTTGCATGCATCTTCTTCATCATCACGTGGCAATTCTCGCAGAGCTCCGACGATGTGGCTCGCCGTCGAGGCTTCGAGCAAGGCTGGCGAACAGTCGTGCTGCCGGCTCTGAGCCTAGAGTTTGAGTGAGACGTAGGCTGGCTGAGCTCTGCTGAGAACTCTTTCCGGTGAGATAATTATGGCAGCACAATATGGCGTCGGTCAGTCGGTACGCGGTTCCCGTGTCCGCACAGTCGCTACGTATGTCCGGCGCGCGTATCTGCGGGGTTTCTTAGAGCGCATCGGACGCATGAGATTGTGCGTCTGTGTACAACAAGATAGTCGAACGTTGTTCGTCGTCACGATCCGGTTGCGTAATAATATTAGCGATTTAGCGCCTGCGCCGCCTGTGCGCGGGCGGGGCTCTCCCCGGCGCTCTCTCACTGGGGTTCGCTCTCACTTCTTTCAGGGGCCATTGTGGATTGTGTGGCGTCTGGGCGACGGGCCCCGAGAACCGTGCCGGCCCAGAATCGGCGCCAGAACGGGTAGCGCCCGGAAGCCGGAACCGCGTTTCCGCGGCCCGCGTCACCTGGCTCGTGAGCGGTAAGTCGAAGAGTCCTGAGCGCGCGAACCGCCCGGCCGCTCGTGCGCGCAGCCGGTGGAGCTGCGCGCACACCTCCCTGGGTCGGACACGCGCGCGCCGGCGTCTTGCGGCTCTCGCGCGCATACGCGACCGCCGCCGCACCCGCCGCACCCGCCTTTAATCCGGAAGCGCGCATAACGCGTAGATTTACGGTCTGTCGTTTTCGTCAGATCGTCACCTACACGACGCGCGGACCGGGCGGACCGCCCCGGGGGGCGGGCTCGCCGACCCGGTGCCCCGCCGCATCCCCGCCACGCGCGCGGTCGTATAGACACCCAGCGGTGCCACCTGCCGCCGTCTGCGGTCTTGCGGCGCGCACCGTGCCGCTAGGATGATCGTGTGACTCGGACTCTGCTGGCTCGTATGCAAAACCGCATGCGTTGGGGCCGTGGGATGGCAAGATAGAATGAGCGGGCGGCTCTGCCACCTAATATGGAAGGCTCTCAGTCAGCTTTTCCATAGAGGCTTTCAGGCAGCTTCGGCGGCCTTGCCGCAGTGGCGGCAGCAAAAGCACCCGAGGATCACAACCAGGGTGAGTGAGGCGCCTATAGCACTGCTCAGTTGCGTGGCTCCACCCCTGGCGTAGACTGCGGCGTACACGGCCGTACCCAGGCCCTGAACTGCAGTGCTCAAGGATTCGGGGCGCGGCTGTGCCTCGGGCTGGCGCGCCTGCACTTCGCTGCGCTGTGCACGGCGGCGCCGTTGTCGACGCCTGCCCTTGTGCCCACTGTCATTGTCATTCTCTTCACGCTTGGCGGCGGCCGTTTCTTCCGACGCGGAGCTCTCGCTCGAGAGCGTAGATGCGACGCTCCCAGTGGTTGTAGTAGACAAAGGAGCCTGATTCTCTGCAGCTGCTGGCGCGTTCCGGCGGCGGCGGCGGCCCGCCTTGGCTCGACGTGTCCGGCCCTTGCGTGTGGCCTGATCAGCTTCGCTCGTAGGCGGCGGCGGCGGTGATTGGACAGTTTCACCGAACAGAGGTGGTGTTGACGTCTGTGACACAGCAGCAGCGCCTTCAACTCCTTCGGTGCTGTCTGCAGACGGGTTCTGCTTCTTCTTCTGTTTTCGCTTTTGCTGCTGATGCTTCTTGCGTTTGAGGCTCCACGTCTTCTCTACTGCCTCCACGACTTGGCCCTCCGCCCGTGGTGCCTGCGGCATGCTCGCATCAGCTGTTCCTGTCAATGGTAGAGACGGCTGCGCCGCTCCCTGCCGCTCGGGGCGCGGCTGCGCCTCGGGCTCGCGCGCCTGCACTTCGCTGCGTTGTGCACGGCGGCGCCGTTGTCGACGCCTGCCCTTGTGCCCACTGTCATTGTCATTCTCTTCACGCTTGGCGGCGGCCGTTTCTTCCGACGCGGAGCTCTCGCTCGAGAGCGTAGATGCGACGCTCCCAGTGGTTGTAGTAGACAAAGGAGCCTGATTCTCTGCAGCTGCTGGCGCGTTCCGGCGGCGGCGGCGGCCCGCCTTGGCTCGACGTGTCCGGCCCTTGCGTGTGGCCTGATCAGCTTCGCTCGTAGGCGGCGGCGGCGGTGATTGGACAGTTTCACCGAACAGAGGTGGTGTTGACGTCTGTGACACAGCAGCAGCGCCTTCAACTCCTTCGGTGCTGTCTGCAGACGGGTTCTGCTTCTTCTTCTGTTTTCGCTTTTGCTGCTGATGCTTCTTGCGTTTGAGGCTCCACGTCTTCTCTACTGCCTCCACGACTTGGCCCTCCGCCCGTGGTGCCTGCGGCATGCTCGCATCAGCTGTTCCTGTCAATGGTAGAGACGGCTGCGCCGCTCCCTGCCGCCCAGTATGGAGCTGCTCTTCGCAAGCATCCCCATCACACCCATCAATGCCACCATCGTGTTTATTGTTGTGGTTGGCGATGTAAGTTTTAAGTCGGCCTAGTTGCAAAGTGGGAGGTGGTGCAGGCTGAGCACGCGAGAGGCTGTCTCGTTCGTGGGCGCAAAGGGCGCGATCGGGTTGGCCCAGGAAGACGAACATTGTAAACGAACATTTGCGGGCCGAATAGATTGTCTTCATGGGCTGAGAGCGGGTGCCGGAGGTCGTCATGGACGAAACAGTGATTCTAGCCCCAAGGAAGTTAGTGATCGCTTTCTGACCCCCGGCTAAATTGGGATATGTTTCCACCATCCCCCGGATCAACGGGACCAAGGACATACATAACATACCTGATTTGGATGTATGAATCAAACATGCGTCGCAAAACTTCGGAACACCCGAGGATCTTCCTCAACGATCGGCTAACCCCCGAAGGCGGCATGCTCTTCGCGGGCGACTTGACCGGCGCCGTCTACCAGTGGGACATTGGGCGGCGGGAAGTCGTCTCCAGTTGGAAGGGGCATGAAGGCTCTGTGTGGGGGCTGCACATGGCAACCTTCGCGCTCATCTCGGGCGGGCTGGATGGGATGGTCAAGCTGTGGGATCCGCGCACGCGAGAGCTTATCCGGCAGCTCTACAAGCACACCTCCTCCGTCTGTTCCTTCTCCGTGCAGGCAAACGTCTTCTACTCGTGCGCCGTGGACAACATCATCAAGGTGTGGGATTGGAAGGACGGCACGTGCCTGGGCACGATGCACGGCCACCGCGAGACGGTGGCCAACCTGTGCCTCACGCCCGAAGGAACGCTCTTCTCGAGCGGCATCGACAAGATGGTCAAGGTGTGGAAGCCGCCAGGCAGCTGGGGCGAGGAGTGGCACGGATTGCGTGAGCTAGACCTGACGACGTCGACCGGCTTGAGAAGCAGTTGCGAGGCGGGGCGGCCAAGTGGGTCTCGCTCTCCGTCTCGAACAACCATCTCTACGATGAAGGCATTGGCAAGCTCGTCAAAGTGAGTGTCACCGATGGCCACAGATGCTCTCTGGTTGCTCCCTGATTGCTCTCTTGTTTGCCTTCTTGTTTGCCTCTGGTGGCCACTCTTTGCCACTGATGGTTGGATGGGCGTCGATGACCGCGGATGGCCTCCCTCATCAGGTGCTGCGGAGTATGACGGCGCCCCTCGAGTTGTTGGACCTGTCGAACACCCACATGACCTCAGCTGGTGCCAAGCTCTTTGCGCAGCTGCTCGCCGTCGAGGACGGCGACACGCCGCTGCCGCTAAGCAAGCTCGTGCTCCACTACAACGACATCGACGCCGAAGGGTACGCAGCCGTTGGTGCGGCGGTGCGGCATGAGCGGTGCGGCCTCAAGGAGATTGTGGTGAGCACACACGTCAAGGAATCCAAATCGGGCAGCCGCAAGACGGTCGCGACCACCGAGCACTACTCCATTAAGGTTCATGAGGTACGCTCTTGATTGCTCGAGATGCGCCACGAGCCCTGCATGCGAGTGCTCACCACGGCGCCCCGCGCCTCCACACAGGTGCGCTCGATGCTCGAGATGTGCCACGAGTTCTTCGGAGATGCCGAGCTCATGCTCCTTTCCGAGCTCCTCTTGCTCAACCCCTCATCCATCTCAAGAAGAATGCCATCGGTGACTTTGGCGCGAACGCCCTCGGCCGCGCTATCAGCGCCGGCAGGCTGCCCATCCGCGCACTGCGCATGCAAAGCAATCACGTCTGTGCGGAGGGCGCTCAGTCGATAGTCGAGGGCCTGATGCTCGGCAGCTCTCCCATCGAAGAGATCTCGTTCATCGACAACCCCATCTGCCTGAGCAGCTCGGTCGTGCGCAAGCAGAAGCTCGAGCAGGAGCTCGATGCGGACCTCAAGAAGCAAGCGAACGCGTCGCGATCGACACCCGCATCCGAGTGGGCCAAGGTGCAGCTGCAGACGCGCCAGGCACTCGCGGAACGGACGGCGCAGAGCGTGCCCGCCACGGCGCTCCAACAGGAGGACTTTGCGGCGGTGCTGCGACTCCCTAGGGAGTTACGTCAGGATCGTTGGCAGGTTCGTTGATTGCCAGTGCTCACCACAGCGCGCGCCCTCGGCCGTTGGCAGGATCTTGGGGGGTTGTATGGCTGGACGCACCATGTATGGCTGGACGCACCATGCCTCGACGCCGGGGCGCGGTGGAAAGCACTTGCATGCTACGACGCCGGGGCGCTCGGCGCGCGCCGGCGCCGGCGCGAGCTCAGCGCGAGATCAACACGACCTGCCTGAGCGCATGCTGCTGCCCCTGCCACGTCATCTCTCGAGTCTCACCGACGAGCAGCTACACCAGCTGTGGGAGATGGTGACGGCGCCACAGCCCCAGAAGGAGATTGTCTATCGCTCCGGCGCGCTCGGCGCGATTGCACAGCTCATCATGATGCCGGGCAATCGGCTGCACACACTGGACCTATCAGGGGTTGCGCTCTGTGGGCTGGATCCGGCGGGCAAACCCAAGCTCACCGGCGAGTATCTTTCGGATAGCATCGAGCTACTGTGCAATGCCATCGAGAGCGAGAATTGCGTGCTCAAGGTGAGTGGAGGGCCACTGATGGTCACTGATGGGCACTGATGGGACACTGATGACTTTTGATTGCATTACCCACAGGTTCTCCGGCTCGAGCATAGCAAGATGCGGGAGGCAGAGGCACGCAAGATTGCCGCGGCGGTGCATCGGTCCCTGCGTCACGAAAGGCCCATGCTCGAGGCCCTCGTCGTGGAAGAGTTCGTGATCCCGGTGCCGACGCTGCTCGGATACGTGGTCGAGCCAGATCGCATGGTCGGGTTCGGCAAGACGAATGCGCCTGTGGGGAAGAGCCGGCTCGACTGCGACAAGCACGTGCTCCTTCCGACCGAGCTGCGCGTGCTCGTCGACCTCCTAGGCGCCAACGAGGTGCTCGAGGAGATCTGCTTCACGGGCGCGCGCGTTCGTGATGAGCTTGTGTGGATGTCACAGACGATCCGGGAAGGGCGCATGCCACTCGTCAAGCTGCTGCTCGCCGACAATGGCATCTCGGCCATCCAAGGGCAAACTCTCGTGCACGCGAGGCAGCTCCAGGTGATTGCCAAAGATTGCCACCGATGGCCACCGATGGCCACCGATGGCCACTGATGGCCACCGATGGCCACCGATGGCCATTGGTGGCCATTGATGGCCATTGATGGATGACCACTGATGGCCACTGATGGCTACTGATGGCGCTCAAAGTGGGGTGAGTCAGCGTCGGGTTCTCGACTCGAGCCTCTGCGTGCAACGGATTGCCGTTGATTGCGACTCGATGGCACACTCAATGGCCGATGATTGCACCCCTCATCAGGTGCTCGACTTGAGCCAGAATCCAATCTGCGGTGACGAGGAGGCGCTCGACGGTGGGCGCGATGAGTACGACACTCGGTGCATCGAAGCGCTCGCAGCCTGGTTGACCGGGCCGTGCCAGCTGCAGGAGCTGTACCTAGTGGACGTGGCGCTTTGCGGGCGCGCCAAGGACGGGAATGGCATGTACCAGCCTGGCTGCTTGCACGTGCTCGCCGAGATGCTGGGCTCGGAGCGGTGCTGGCTGCGAGATCTCGATCTGACGGGCTCGGCCATGCGCGAGGAGGAGACCTTCGCTCTTGGGCGCGGACTCGTTCATAACAACGGTTCGCTCCGCAAGCTCAAGGTGAGGGCCGTTGATGTCGCTTGATTGAGCTTGATTGTCGCTGAGTACCGCTGAAGCTCAGCAAACTCAAGTGGGCGAGATGGGCCTCGCGCCCCAGCTGATTGCGCTTGATTGCGATGGGAAGGCGCACAACTCATGTTCCGGTGACTGCATGCGGAACGCCGTTGATGGCGATGGGAAGGCGCCTCCGATGACGAGGATGTTCCACCACGTGGGATGCGGATGAGTGACGGCG